>Ga0308419_1002567_pt1 | contig 11704 bp, 7 predicted proteins | sample HotsprSampleMS50_FD_203674 | JGI IMG/M metagenome (GOLD analysis project Ga0308419, IMG submission 203674) | Hot spring phototrophic mat microbial communities from Mushroom Spring, Yellowstone National Park, Wyoming, United States - 20090730_MS50 ... | reverse complement strand
AGGCAAATCGGAGGCTTGGGCAACGTCTTTCAACTCGCCTCGTCTGGTAGCAATGAGTATGCCCTCATCTTTGGGCTGATAAGCTGCATTGGTCAGTTTGCCGTAAGTAACAAAATATTCGGCTTCGGCAAGGCTAATTCCAAATGCCTGTGCCCACTTTTTGCGTTCGGTTTTTATCTCGGCTTCGGGTATTTTCTTATCTCCTATGCGAACTTTGTAAAGTTTCCTATTGAGCAACATACCACTTAGAAGCGACAGAATAGGATCTTGCTCATAGAGCCACATTTTAATACACGCCCAAATGTCGTGGTCATCGAGTAAGGCAAAAGCTTCTGCATATTTCGGATGGCTTACAAAAACCTCCCGGTTCACATTGGTTTCAAAAAACAGCCGCAGCGCAGGGCTGGTAAATACTGGTTTGCCTTCTGCAAACAGTTGGCGGGCGCGCCTAATAGCCTGAATTAACATTTGTTCTGTACTCACAGTTGTTTTGTGCAAATATACCTGCCAGTACATCAGGCGGCGGGCTACCAGAAAATTCTCGATGCTGTAAATGCCTTTTTCGGCTACTACAAGTTTATCATCAGCTACATCCAACATTTTAATGATGCGTTCAGGGTTGATAGCACCTTCTTGTACGCCTGTAAAAAAGCTATCGCGTTGCAAATAGTCGAGCCTGTCCATATCTAACTGGCTGGAAACCAACTGATGAAAGAATTTGCGAGGATATGTGCCTTTAAAAATTTGAATAGCCAGCGAGAGTACGCCGTCCATCTCCTCGTTGAGGCGCTCGATCATGAGTAGGGAAATATCTTCATGGCGGACTTTGTCCAACAGAGCTGTCTCTAAGGCATGTGAAAAAGGTCCATGCCCAATGTCGTGCAGCAAGATAGCGGCTAGCGCTGCTTCATACTCCGCATCCCAAATGTAGTGTCCTTTAGCGCGCAGATTGTCGAGCGCAAGCGTCATCAAGTGCATAGCTCCCAGCGCATGGTGAAAGCGTGTATGTATGGCTCCAGGATAGACCTGTTCGGTCAGCCCCAGTTGCTTGATACGGCGGAGGCGTTGAAACCAGGGATGATTAATCAGCTCGAAAACCAACTGGTTAGGAATGGTGATAATTCCATGCACAGGGTCGTTAATGATAGTTTTGCGGCGTAGTGGCGCTGTCATTGACCGTCTTTATCGTCTTTCAGTCGGGCTTTGAGTTTAGCCAACTCATCGGCAAAAGGTGCAGTGCTATCTGTACCTGCCTGCGGATTAAGTAGGCGTTCGGGTGTGGCGTTTACCTGCGATTTGAGCCTTTGCAGATCGTTATGGACCGCCTTTTGGCTATCGATGCCTAAAATGCGGTCAATTTCAGCATCCAGCGAAGTTTGGCTGTTAGCCATCTGGCTGTAAGCATCAGCTATTGCTTCCTGTTCGGCTACTTTTTCTTTGAGGTTATCTAACAACGTGAGCGTACCTTGTGAGTCGGCGCGAGCGAGGCGCTCTTGCAGCGAAAGCGTTGCCTGACTTACCTGCGCACGTACTTTAAGCGTCTTGATTTCACTTTCCCATTGGTCTATCTGCATTTTGAGCTGCATGGTTTGCTTTTCTAATTGCCTAACCATTTGCTCATAAGTTTGCAGCCCTTTTTCGCCCGATTGTACGCGTCTCATAATTTCATCTTTCTTCATCAGCGCCTGCGTTGCCAGTCGGTCGGCTTCGCTTTCTGCCAATTGACCGTTGCGGGCTTTCTCTAACAGCAAAATAGCCTTGCGCTCATATTCGTTAGCCACCCTTTTTTGTGCATCGCTTTCATGCTTGGCACGGATATAGATAGCCTTCACTTCTGCAAGACTTTTTAGGCTTTCACTCAAATTGCTTTTCAGGTCGCGTATATTTTGCTCTGCCAACAGAATAGGGTCTTCTGTCTCTTCCACTTTTTTCCACACAAGGGATTTTATCACGCGGATGATGCGGGCTAATAATTCATTCATTTGCCAAATTTTTTCTCAAAGTAGCTATATGCAATGTTAATGCGTTGTGTAATTTCCATGGCTGTTTTTTGTTTGTCAGGGTCATGAGGGAAGCGGTCGGGATGATATTTTTTGACCATCGTTTTATAGGCTGCCTTGATTTGCTCAAAAGTAGCTCCGGGCTGCAACTCCAACGCCTGATAATATGACATTTCTTCAGCAGAGTAGGTGGGAGGTGGGGGCGTTTTCTCATAAACAGGCTCAGCGGCAGACTTTCGCATTCGCTCTTTATATTGCCTGTAAAGTTCGCCCTCCAAGAAATCCATGTGCTGCTCCCGCGACATAGCGTTTCCAATATTAGCACGTATGATTTTAAAAATTCGGTCAAGCATAGGTTTCAGCAGTTTATAGTACCGTATTTTTTCTATTGCATCTCATCGTCAGGTGGGATATAAATCCAGCTGTCGCGGTAAGGGATGGCCGACCTGTCCTTTTGTTTGGATTTACGCCGTTTCTTTCCAAAAAGTTCCGATAGGTGGTTAAAACTTCGGGTGTACATCATGCTTGCGCCTGTGGTGGCATTGGCACCTAATAATGAGGCATTGAAAGTATTGGAAATATTGCGGCGGTACATTTTCATGCGCACCCTGCCGTCTTGTGTAAGCAAATACTCTACTGTCCAGTCGCCGGCAATGCTACTGATGTTCGCCTGATTTTGCACATTGGTAAAGCTGCCGTCGCGTGTGATGCGTACTCGCCCGTTAAGGAAGCTGTATGAAAGTCGTAGTTGCATGGTATTCAGCGCATTAGCATCGAATCCGTTAAGGTCTATATCTACCTCCAAGTTGTCATCTACCTGCGACATCCATGCGCTTAGCTGATTGGCAATGAGTTCGCTCACACTGCCCCCTGCCGACTGCCCAATACCCTGAAAAGCATTTTCGGGGAGCAATTTACGCAACACAAGGAGGCTGAATACCTGTTTTTGCAGTTCCTGTTCGTCGCTTGCCAGTTTTGCATGAAATGCAGCGATGTAGGTTTCCAAAGAGATAGGTACACCGCCTGCAACAATAGTACGAGGGTAATCGAAAAATACAATATTGTACTTAATTGATGGTTTGAGTAACTCTCCGGTCAGGAACAAATCTACTCGGACGGGATAGCGCCGTTTGAGTTCAGGTCGGTTCAGTGTAGTGCTATCTAACTGCGCACCCGACAGAATGGGAGTAATGGCTACTTTTTGGCTGTAAGAAGCCATAATGTTCATTTTGCCTTTAAATGGGTCACCGTTCCAGGAGATATTACTACCCTGATTGATGTCAAAGGATTTATTGAACAAGTTCTGGAAAGTAAACGTGTAAGACCCCTTCACAATTTCCACATCGCCAAACATGGTAAAGTCTCCTTTGGTATCCAAATCCATTTTGAGTTTACCACGTGCATTTCCGCGAATGATGTCGCCTGCCTTGCGGTCAAGAATAATTTCTACATAGGCATCGGGCGTGATGTCTAAGTTGAGCGCAATAATAAGTTGGGACAAATCTATCCTGGGTGCTTGCAAGTTGGTTATTGTTGTATCTTTTGCAATCGTATCGGGCTTGAGTGATACAAAGCGGATGAAGTTCTGTTCCTCAGCGCTGGCATATCCATCTAATGGCATGTAGATTTTGGTACCACGCTCGCTGACTGCATTCACTGTAATTTTCAGTTTTTCAGGTGGTCCGAAAATTTGCAGCCTGCCTGTTCCGATGGCCGTACCATAATAGAGTGCATTTTCTGTTTGTTGGGTATCTAATACTTTGAATCGCCGAAAGTCGCCTACTACATCAATGACAAAATTAGTAAAGCCGTAGTGATAAACGCCCCCATCTATGAAAGCAGCATTTTGTTCGTCGTCGCGCAGGCGCAAACGCTTGACAACAATACGGTCATCTTCAAACAAGATACGGTCATCAAAAAAGTAGGTTGTGTTAAGGTAGTTGACTTTGAAGCGCCCACTGGCAACAAACACTTCTCCTACAATCTGTGGCGAGTCTGCCTGCCCATACACGCGCAATTTGCCTTCTACCCTGCCGCCCAAATTAGAAACAATTTCTGATAGAAAAGACTCTAATATTTTAATCTCGGTTTGTTTCAGGTTAATATTCAAATCCAGTAAGTTGTTTACCTGTTTGTAAGTGCCGTTGAGCAAGAGTACCTCTCGGTTATCGCGCAGCATTCGCGACTCGATAGCTAGTAATTGCTCATCTTGCTTCCATTGCACATGATTGCGCAATTCGCCTAATAGAAACCCCTCCATTTTTACCTGATTGGCGAAAACAAAGCCGTTTGCTTGCACCTGATGGTATAGGTCTTTGAGAAACACTTTGCCATCGGCTTCACCTTCTATCTTTTTACCAACCACATTGCTAAGCAACTCTATGCCGATTCGTTTAACTTCTATTTCTAAGGCTACTTCAGGGTCTTCTGAGATACCTCCCTTTATGCTTACAAAACGCTGTTTGTCGGAAAAGTAAAAATCTTTTACAGTAATTTCCCGTCCCTGAATAGAAATAGTCGCTGTGTCGATATTTTCCCACTTACGGTTGTTCAAGACGGCAAACGAAGGATGAAAGGCTGCCAGATAGCGTTTTTGAGATAAAAATCGAAAATCACCTTGTAATACCCCATGGTCTGTCGAGTGACCGGCCTGCGCGGCAAGCGTGTAGCGAATCCGGTCACGTAACCACTCAGCATCTACTTTGATTTGTTGCAGCATGGTATCAACCCGATTGCGTTCGCCTACTTGATTGAGGTAGTCGGAGCGAAAAGTCAATTTCGCGCTAATTTGATTAGCATCGGCTATTTTGACCGTTTGGTAAGCGGCGGCTATTTTCTTTAAAAAGTAACCACTATAACGAAGCGTATCGGTGGAAAGCTGCACATCAAAGTCTTTGGTTTCCCCGCTGCGGAATACGCCTTTCAACTCTGTATTACAGGCAATATAAAAGTTGGGTACAAAAATTTGAATGAACGGACTCAAATTTTTTATGCGAATTAGATAATTTACCGCATAGGGCGTTTCGCTAACCAGCTTACGTGCTTTGAGTTTCTTTGCCAGTTTTTCGCTATAATATTTTTCTATTGCTTCGCCATCATTGCCAATGTAAAGCATGTACTCATCCATGAGGCGCATTAAATCAGCAATGGTTATCGAGGGCTTGAAATTGCCTACTGATTCAAGGTCTATTAAATCGGAACGAATATAGAAGGTGCGCATGTCGCCGTTGCGCTCCGAATGGAATGTAAGCGTGTCAAAAAGAATGTCCTTTTTATCATAGGCAAAATAGAAACTATCTAGCCGAATATCACCCGTAAGATTGTCTAAGGTTAGCCCTCGGAAATTACAATCTATACCGGCACGGGTAATAGCAGGTTTATTTGTAAAATTGAGCTTTTCAAGGTCTGCCCTGTCTAGCATAGCATTCAGGCGAATGACACTGTCTTTTAGATTCACCATGCCAGAGCCGTCAAAGATGAAGTTAGGGTCGTTTACTTTCAAGTAGCCTTTGGCAATACCTTTTTTGAGGAACACATCGGTTTGTAAATTTTTGTAGTTGTAGCCGCGCAACCCAAACCTACTGATGCGCCCTTTTACTTCGGCTTCCATTTGGTCAATGGAAAAACCTTTGCCATTGATGCTAACATCTGCATCTAACGCCCCCAGCAGGGTAACATCAGCAACCTGCCCTACACGAAAGCCTTCCGTAATAATTCGCCCGCTGTATGACTTTTGGTCTAACTTTAAATTAATATCAGGGCTGATAATACCCAAAGCGGTTTCAAACCGGCCGCGTGTTACAAAATCATTCACATAGCCAATGAATTGCCCATTGAAACGCACATTTCCCAACTTTTGAACAGTGGCAAAATTTTCTTCTGATAAAAAAGGCTTCAAATCATTTACGTTCAGCCTTGAAGGGCGGAACTGTAACTGCATCAGCGTTTGGTCGATTTCGGGCAGCCCATCAAATGACAAGTTGCCGTTAATATTAGTGTTTTGCCCGAAATACAATCGCATGTTGCGCACGTTCAGGCGGCTTAAGCGCCCGTCAATTACTCCGCTAATGTTGGCGCTTGTTTCCCAACTTGCTAACGAGGGCGCAAAGTGCGCTATGTCGTCTGTATGCAGCGTAGCAGAGTCCAGCACAGCGTTGATGCGTACCAGATTGTTGAAATCATCCATCGCATTTGGCGAGTCGTAGGTCAGCCAAATGCGATTTCGCAAATAACTTTTGCCAATGCGCATGTCTAGTTCATCAAGGAAAATACCCTTATTGCAATACAAAAAAGACGTGTTCAAGCGATAAATTGGCCAGTCCAGCGCCAACTCATGACCTGACAAGTCTTTGATTTGCAGGATAATAGAATCTTGTGCGCTAACTAATTTGCGCACCTCTCCATTTATTTTGTCCAGTACAAAATGGTAATAGTCAAATGCTTCTTTTCCCTTAATGGAATCGCGCTGCGGTTTGTTATAGCCAAAAGAGCAGTTGTTGAGTACCACTTGTTCAATGATGAACTTAGAGGTAGAAGGCGTAGTATCGGGTGTGTTGCTACTGAAAGCATCAATTAATTCGTTGATATTCAGCGTGCCATCTTTACCGTCGGCAATTAGGTGGAAAGCCACGCTGTCCAATCGGGCGCGATTCAGAACGATGTCTTTGCCTTCTATGAGCGCTACCAGGTCATAGTCTACACCCAGTTCGGAGGCAGCAATCATCACTTCGCCTGCGCGGTCTTTAACCAATACACCCTTTAGTACAACATTGTCTAACCAGCGAATAGCAAGGCGTTCAATGCGCATCTCAAAGCCTGTCATATTGCTTAGGTAGCGGGTGGCATAGCTGCCCAAGCGCGTTTGTACAGTAGGAAACTGTAAACCCAGCAGCAACAGTAATACTAAACTTACTAAAACAAAAAAAGTACTTGCGACCGCTCCTATTAGGCGGCGCAGTAGACTTTTTTTAGGTATTTCCGATGTTTCCAATTCGGGCGCTGTTTCGTTACTGACTTTCATTTTTTTAAAAAATTTTGAGATAGCCTCTACACTGCAAGCAATTCTTGCATCTTAAACCTGCCGATTACGCGGCTGAATCAACTGCCAAGCATACTCATTATCAGCTTGTCGGGTTTTTATTTCTAACAATACAGGCTGGGGCGTATTAGCCAAAAGTTGTACAAGCATTTCTGCGAAGTTGGCCTTATTTTCTGTGTAAAGATACGCAAAACCTGCGTTTTCGGCTGCAGAACGTGCAGAAAGCATTTGCCGCGTTACGAAGTACTCCTCGATTTCAGGCAGTCCGCGCGGGCCGTCTATGATGCGAAAAATGCCGCCGCCGCCATTGTTCAGCACTATGATGCGCAAATTGGGCAGCGCATAATTATGCCAGAGTGCATTGCGGTCATACATAAAAGCTACATCACCTACTAAAAGTACGTGCAGTTTGTTAGGAGAAGCCAGCGCATGACCAACAGCAGTGCTCACGCAACCATCTATGCCGCTTGTGCCGCGATTGCAAAAAACCTCTACCTGTTGCGTATTTCTCAAACCCACTGCTTGCGCATAGCGCACGGGCATTGAATTGGCTAAATGCAAGGTTGTGCCCTGCGGCAAGGCTTGCATCAATTGATACACAACAGCCGGTTCGTTAAGCGGAGCGGTTTCCCATAGTTGTTCAAACTGTTTGTCGCTTGCCGATTCATCAATAGGCGGAAAAGGCAACCAAAAAGGATGTTTTTTATCTGTTGTTTGTGGGGATACAAACAACGGCGTATCAGGGTTGGGCAGCGGCACATTTGATAATGAACTACTTGCTAACTTTTCGGCAAGCGTTTGAAAAAACAACGTGGGAGACATGCGGATAATCCGTGTCAGCGACTGAAAAGGGTCGGGAACGCAGCCTGCTTCTTGTATGTGCCAATGTTCACGCGGCGGAAACTTGCGCAACCTGTTTTTTAATCCCTTAGAAATAACAGATTGTCCGAAAGTAATCAGTAAATCAGGCGATTGCCATGCAGAAAGATTCTTTTCGGTCAGTTGCAAGCCTTCTTCATAGCGAAAAACGGCATTGCTTGCCGTATGCATATTTGAAAAAATATCGCCGAAAAGGGGAAAGTTCAGGCGTTCAAGTGCTGCTATCAGCGATTTTTCTGCCCGATGTTGTCCTGCTATCAGTAGTACTTTTGCCGTTTTTGATACTTTTTCAACAATTGATTGCCAAGAATCTTTCGACAATTGCATCAAGCTGCGTTCTTCTGAAAAAAATTTGATAGCCTCATCAAAAACAATTTCGTGTTCAGATTTAGGGTAGAAAGGCTCGCGGAAAGGCGCATTGATATGTACCGGACCACAAGGAAAAGCAGTGGCTGTGTGAATAGCCTCACATACGGTTCTGTAAATAGCCCACACAGAATCGGGATGTGTATAATCTGCTGGCAACTCATACGCTGCCTTGCAATGTTTGCCGTACATATCGCGCTGGCGGATAGTTTGCCCGTCTGCTTGGTCTACCCAATCGGGCGGGCGGTCAGCTGTTAGCAACAAGAGCGGAATTTGGCTAAAATAAGCCTCAGCAACAGCCGGAGCATAGTTTAATCCTGCTGAACCGGAGGTACATATGAGTGCCACAGGTTTTCCTGACTGCTGCGCCATGCCTAGCGCAATGAAAGATGCAGCCCGCTCATCACTTATGCTGTAAGATTGTATATGAGGGTGGCGAGCAAAAGCAATGGTCAGCGGCGCATTGCGCGAACCCGGTGAAATAACAGCCCGATGCACACCAAGCTGTGCGCAAATAGCGGCAATATTAATAATGGGGTAATGAGAATACTGCATGTGCCTACCTTTCAATCATTATATCGCATTTAGCAATTATTTGCTCGTGGAAATTCTAAAAATTTTTTGATGAGCTTCATGGTTTGTTTTTCTCATCAAAACTATATTCTTTACGACAACAGAAGTTACCCAAGGTGTGAAAGTGTCTGTTAGAGTTGAGTACAAGAGCAAGTATTCACGTCCTATGCCGAATCATCAGGTGTTCACGTATCAATCATCACTTTACGATGGTAATAGTACAGTGGTGGAGGCAGGTAGCGAGGACGTCATTGTCAAACAGCCTGTGCTTGCTCCCAGAGAAGTTCATCAATATGCGTCGGGTTGTCATTTGAAAAGTGGTATTGGCAAAATGCTTGGCTATTACACAATGGATCGCATCATAGATAGTCGGGTTTCTTGTATCTGTTATTCCTGAATTTTAGTTAATAGCACCTTATTTGTGCAATTACATCAGGTAGAAGCTGCTTAATTTGCGCTCAATATTTCGTTGCTATGTTAAGCCGCCTGCATTACCTATTTTCAGCAAAAACACTGCATGACATCCATTCACCCTTTGTTTTTAAACTACATAACGAGGTAATCCTTCCAAACAAGTACTACTACGACTTTGATGAAATCGCAAAATTTTTTCACCCACTCATAACAGATAAAACTATGGTATGCGACTTAGATGTGGTTAATGCATCTAGGTTTTGTTTTCGCCCTACGGTGTCAAAAATCATTCAACATTTTGAACCTTCGCAACGGGTAGCCCATTTACTCTACAAGCTGGTAGATTTTTTTCATCCACAAACCATTGCTATTATGGGCGGCAATGTCGGGTTGGCTACGCGCTATTTGGCTAAAGGCTGGCATAAAAGCCGCCTTATCTGTGTAGAGCCTTGTAGGCAACTAGCTCAACTTTCCAACCGAACAGCAGAAGGGCTGCCACAGTTGCGCATTGTCTATGCTAACTGGCAACAAGGGGCTGATGCGATTGTCAAAGATTTCCCGCAATTAGATTTTCTGTGGCTCAATACGCGCCATGTGGACGGTATGTTTGCTGCTTGGCAAGGTTGTATGCCTGCATTATATAATCAAAGTGTGGCTGTTTTTCATTTGCGCTATCGAAACAGAGCAATAGAGCAATTATGGAAAAAGATTGTTGCCGATGAGCGCGTGCGTTTCAGCATTGACCTTTGGGAGGTAGGCATGGTTTTTATGGACGAAAAACAGCCTAAACAGCATTTTATATTGCGATGGTAAATTAGGCAAAAAGGTCTGGGTCGCGTTCTAAGAGCAAAATAGCGTGTTGCGGCACAATGAAATAGCGCTGTCCGCCATATAATACCTCATAAGCCGATTTTTGCAAAAAAATAGCTAAATCACCTTCCTTTGCCTGCAAAGGAATATACTTCACCTTCTCGCTAGGCTCTTTCCATGGCTCGTCTTCATCGGTCGGCAAAGGAATGGGGATACCAGGGCCTACTTTCATCACATAGCCGCTTTGTACGCGTTCGTTTTCTTGCACACTAGGCGGCAAATAAAGCCCGCTCTCGGTGCGGTCAGCAGGCGATTTGGGCTTAATCAGCACGCGGTCGCCAACTACAATAATTTTATCTAAGTTTGCTTCTGTCGCTGCCATGCCAATATTCGGGGCGATATTTGTTGTATTCTTTATCATCATTTTTCCAATGATAACCGTTGTCTGTGCGATTAGTTTTTAGCGCTATAATAATACCATAAACGCTTAACTGACAAAAAGTCATTTTGATATGCCATCTGACCGATTATGATAAAAAATATTTTGGAATGTATCCCCAATTTTTCCGAAGGGCGCGATGAAAAAGTTATTCGTGCAATTGCCGATTCGATTACTTCAGTGGAAGCGGTTAAATTGCTGGAAATTGACGCTAACTACGATGCCCATCGCACAGTAATGACTTTTGTGGGGTTGTCAGAAGCTGTTTGCGAAGCCGCTTTTCGCGCTATTGCTACGGCAGCCGAGTTGATAGACATGCGCCAACACAGCGGAGCGCATCCGCGCATAGGCGCTACAGACGTGTGCCCGCTTGTGCCGTTGCATCGCATTAGCATGGAAGAGACTGTGCAATTAGCCCACAGCCTTGCACGCCGCGTAGGCAGCGAATTGCAAATACCTGTGTATTGCTACGAATATGCTGCCTTATCAGAAGAGCGCCGTAGTCTGCCTTTCTTGCGCCAAGGCGAGTATGAAGGACTGGCGCGCCGGATGGTGTATTTTAAGCCTGATTTCGGACCTAAGACTTTTCAACCCAAGTGCGGTGCTACGGTGATTGGCGCACGGAAAATTCTAATCGCATGGAACTGCAACCTTGCCACCAAAGATGTTGCCATTGCCAAAGCTATTGCTGCCGAAGTACGCACATCGGGGCGAAAATTGCCGGGCAACTCCTACCCTGAAAAGCAATTCATTCCCGGCAAACTGCCTGCCGTGCGCGCCATTGGATGGCTGATGCCCGAATATGGGTGCGCACAGGTTTCCACCAATTTAATTGACATTGACGTTACACCCATTCACATTGCTTATGAAGAAATTAGCAAAACGGCGATTAAATACGGAACCAAAGTCATAGGTTCGGAGTTGGTAGGGCTAATTCCACTGCGGGCAATGATAGAAGCAGGTCGCTTTTTTTTTATCAAAGAAAAACAGCCTGTTCCTAATGATGAAAGCGCAATAATTGACAAAGCCGTAAAAAGCATGGGTCTAGAACATTTGCGTCCATTTGAACCCTACAAGAAAATTATTGAGTATGCAATGCGGCAGTAGCTACAACCTAAATCCGATAACCAAGATATCGTCTGTCTGCTCCTGATTGCCTTTCCATTGGAGCAACTCTCGTTGCAA
>Ga0308419_1002564_pt1 | contig 11718 bp, 8 predicted proteins | sample HotsprSampleMS50_FD_203674 | JGI IMG/M metagenome (GOLD analysis project Ga0308419, IMG submission 203674) | Hot spring phototrophic mat microbial communities from Mushroom Spring, Yellowstone National Park, Wyoming, United States - 20090730_MS50 ... | reverse complement strand
ACGTGGAGGAGATGTACGAGAAATACCTCACCGACCCCACCAGCGTGCCCGAATCGTGGCGCGACTACTTCGATGCGCTGCAGAACGTGCCGGCGGTCGATGGCAGCGACGCTCGCGACATCCCGCACATGCCGGTGATCGCAGCGTTTGCCGAGATGGCCAAGCAGGGCGTCGTGCAGCCCGTGGCGGCCCAGGGGGCGGATTCCGACATCGCGCGCAAGCGGGTGGCTACCCAGCAGTTGATCGCGGCCTACCGCAATATCGGCGTGCGTTGGGCCAACCTCGATCCGCTCAAGCGCTCCGAGCGCCCCGAGATCCCCGAACTCGAGCCCTCGTTCTACGGCTTCACCGACGCCGACCTCGAAACCACATTCAACGTCTCCAATACCTACTTTGGCAAGGAGACGATGTCGCTGCGCGAGCTGCTCAACGCGCTGCGCGAGACGTACTGCGGCACGATCGGCGCCGAGTACATGTACATCACCGACATGGCGCAAAAGCGCTGGTGGCAAGAAAAGCTCGAGCGCATCCGCAGCAAGCCCAACTTCACCGCCGAACAAAAGAAGCACATCCTGGAAAACCTCACCAAGGCGGAAGGGTTGGAGCGCTACTTGCACACCAAGTACGTCGGGCAAAAGCGCTTCTCACTCGAAGGGGGCGAGAGCTTCATCGCCTCCATGGATGAGCTCATTCAGCAGGCGGGCGCTGCCGGCGTGCAGGAGGTCGTGATCGGCATGGCCCACCGCGGGCGCCTCAACGTCCTGGTCAACGTCATGGGCAAGATGCCCAAGGACTTGTTTGCCGAGTTCGAACACAAGGCGCCCGAAGACCTGCCGGCCGGTGACGTCAAGTACCACCAGGGTTTCAGTTCCGACGTCTCCACACCTGGCGGCCCGGTGCACCTGAGCCTGGCGTTCAACCCGTCGCACCTCGAGATCGTCAACCCCGTGGTCGAGGGATCGGCCCGCGCGCGTATGGACCGGCGCGGCGACAAGCGCGGCGACCAAGTGCTGCCGGTACTCGTGCACGGTGACGCCGCGTTTGCCGGTCAGGGTGTGGTGATGGAGACGCTGGCGCTGGCGCAAACGCGCGGCTACTACACCGGCGGCACGGTGCACATCGTCATCAACAACCAGATCGGCTTTACCACTTCGGACCCGCGCGACAGCCGCTCGACGCTGTACTGCACCGACGTCGTCAAGATGATCGAAGCGCCGGTGCTGCACGTCAACGGTGACGATCCGGAGGCCGTGGTGTTGGCGACGCAACTGGCGGTCGAATACCGCCAAACGTTCCGCAAGGACGTCGTCATCGACATCGTGTGCTTCCGCAAGCTGGGCCACAACGAGCAAGACACGCCGTCGTTGACCCAGCCGCTGATGTACAAAAAGATCGCGCAGCACCCCGGCACGCGCAAGCTCTACGGTGACAAGCTGGTGGCGCAGGGCATCCTGCCACCGGAAGGGCCGGACGAGATGGTCAAGGCGTACCGTGCCATGCTGGAGGAAGGGCGCCGTACCGTGGATCCGGTGCTGACCAACTACAAGAGCAAGTACGCGGTGGACTGGGCGCCGTTCCTTGGCAAGAAGTGGACCGACGCGGCCGACACCGCCATCCCGTTGTCGGAGTGGAAACGCCTGGCCGAGCGCATAACCACGGTACCGGACAACATCACGCCGCATCAGCTCGTCAAGAAGGTGCTGGCCGACCGCGCCGCCATGGGACGCGGCGAGATTCCCGTCGACTGGGGCATGGGCGAGCACATGGCGTTTGCCTCCCTGGTCGCCAGTGGCTACGGCGTGCGGCTGTCGGGTGAGGACTGCGGCCGCGGTACGTTCACGCACCGCCATGCGGTCATCCACGACCAGAATCGCGAGAAGTGGGACGAAGGGACCTACATCCCGCTGCAAAACGTCGCCGACAACCAGGCACCGTTCGTCGTCATCGACTCCATCCTATCCGAGGAAGCGGTGCTCGGGTTCGAATACGGCTATGCGTCCAACGACCCGAACACGCTGGTGATTTGGGAGGCGCAGTTCGGTGACTTCGCCAACGGGGCGCAGGTCGTCATCGACCAGTTCATCGCCTCGGGCGAGGTCAAATGGGGCCGCGTCAACGGCATCACGCTGTTCCTGCCGCACGGCTATGAAGGACAGGGGCCCGAGCACAGCTCGGCGCGCATCGAGCGCTTCATGCAGCTGGCTGCCGACACCAATATGCAGATCGTGCAGCCCACCACAGCCAGCCAGATTTTCCACGTGCTGCGCCGGCAAATGGTGCGCAACCTACGCAAGCCGCTCATCGTCTTCACACCCAAGTCGCTGCTGCGGCACAAGGACGCGGCGTCGCCGTTGTCCGAGTTCACCAAGGGGGGCTTCCAGACCGTCATCCCCGAGCAAAACGCCGACGTGATCAAAAACGCGCAGCGTGTCAAGCGCGTCATCGTCTGCTCGGGCAAGGTGTACTACGACCTGACCAAAAAACGCGAAGAAAAGGGGGCCGACGACGTTGCCATCGTGCGCATCGAGCAGCTCTACCCGTTCCCCCATCGGGCCTTTGCCGCCGAGCTCAAGCGCTTCCCCAACGCCACCGACATCGTGTGGTGCCAGGACGAGCCGCAAAACCAGGGGCCGTGGTTTTTCGTGCAGCACAACATCCACGAAAACATGCTCGACGGCCAGCGCCTGGGCTACGCGGGCCGCGCCGCATCGGCGTCGCCGGCGGTGGGCTACGCGCACCTGCACCAGGAGCAACAAAAGGCATTGGTCGAAGCCGCCTTCGGCCGACTCAAGGGCTTCATCCTGACCAAGTGAGACGTCACGGCGCAATGGCGCGCCCGAGCCGTCGTGGGTGCGCCGGTCCTGTCATCCCCCTTTTCAAGCATTGATCGAGGAAGAACACACCATGGCCATCGTTGATGTGAAAGTGCCGCAGCTGTCGGAGTCGGTTGCGGAGGCCACCCTGTTGCAGTGGAAGAAAAAGGTCGGCGACACCGTGGCCGCCGACGAGATCCTGATCGAAATCGAGACCGACAAAGTGGTGCTGGAAGTGCCGGCACCCGCTGCCGGTGTGCTGGCCGAAATCGTGGTCGGTGACGGCGGCACGGTCGTGTCGGAGCAAGTGATCGCCCGCGTCGATACCGAGGGCAAGGCAGCCGCTGCGGCACCGGCGGCCGCGCCCGCCGCGACACCGGCCCCGAGCGCAGCGCCGGCGCCGGCTGCCCCGGCGCCTGCCGCGGAGGGCGGTCGTATGGCCGGGGTGGCGATGCCTGCTGCCGCCAAGTTGATGGCCGACCATGGCCTGGCACCGGGCTCCGTGGCCGGCACCGGCAAGGATGGTCGCGTCACCAAGGGTGACGTGCTGGCGGCGGTGGCGGCGCCCAAGCCCGCCGCGGCGGCGGCCCCGGCGGCTGCCATCCCCACGGGGGCGCCCGCCCGTGTGCTGCCCCCCGTCAGCGCGCCGGTCGGCTTGCCCGCCGATCTGGCCAACCGGCCCGAACAGCGCGTGCCCATGACGCGTCTGCGCGCCCGCATCGCGGAGCGCCTGCTGCAGTCGCAGGCCACCAACGCCATCCTGACCACCTTCAACGAGGTCAACATGGCGCCGGTCATGGAGCTGCGCAAGAAGTACCAGGAGCGCTTCGAAAAAGAACACGGCGTCAAGCTCGGCTTCATGAGCTTTTTCGTCAAGGCCGCGGTGCACGCGCTCAAGAAGTTCCCCATCCTCAACGCCAGCGTGGACGGCAACGACATCGTCTACCACGGCTACTTCGACATCGGCATCGCGGTGGGTTCGCCGCGCGGTCTGGTCGTGCCCATCCTGCGCAATGCCGACCAGTTGAGCTTTGCCGAGATCGAGAAAAAGATCGCCGACTTTGGCAAGCGCGCGGCCGAAGGCAAGCTGGGCATCGAGGAGATGACCGGCGGGACGTTCTCTATCTCGAACGGCGGTGTGTTCGGCTCCATGTTGTCCACGCCCATCATCAACCCGCCGCAGTCGGCCATCCTGGGCGTGCACGCGACCAAGGAGCGCCCTGTGGTCGAAAATGGCCAGATCGTGATCCGTCCGATCAACTATCTGGCCATGTCGTACGACCACCGCATCATCGACGGGCGCGAGGCCGTGCTGGGCTTGGTGGCCATGAAGGAAGCGCTGGAAGACCCCGCGCGCCTGCTGTTCAACATTTGACGCGACGGAGCAGTGACACATGGCACACGCATTTGACGTCGTCGTCATCGGCGCCGGCCCCGGCGGCTATATCGCCGCCATCCGCGCGGCGCAGCTCGGCTTCAAAGTGGCTTGCATCGACGAATGGAAAAACGCCGCCGGCGGCCCCGCCCCGGGCGGCACTTGTACCAACGTTGGCTGCATCCCTTCCAAGGCACTGCTGCAATCGTCCGAGCACTTCGAGCACGCGCAGCTCCACTTCGCCGAGCACGGCATCAGTACCGGCCCCGTCAAGATCGACGTGGCCAAGATGATCGCGCGCAAGGATGCGGTCGTGAAGCAAAACAACGACGGCATCCTCTACCTGTTCAAGAAGAACAAGGTTACGTTCTTCCATGGTCGCGGCTCGTTCGTGCGGGCGGTGGAGGGCGGCTATGAAATCGCCGTCAGCGGTGAGCAGACCGAGACTCTGGTGGGCAAGCACGTCGTCGTTGCCACCGGCTCCAGCGCCCGGGCGCTGCCCGGCGTGCCGTTCGATGAGGACAAGATCCTGTCCAACGACGGCGCGCTGCGCCTGGGTGCGGTACCCAAAAAGTTGGCGATCATCGGCTCGGGTGTGATCGGGCTGGAGATGGGCTCGGTCTGGCGCCGCCTGGGGGCCGACGTCACCATTCTGGAGGGGATGCCCACCTTCCTAGCCGCGGTCGACGAACAGATTGCCAAGGAGGCCAAGAAGGCGTTCGACAAACAGGGCCTCAAGATCGAGCTGGGCGTCAAGGTCGGCGAGGTCAAGACGACCCGCAAGGGGGTCAGCATCGCCTACACCAACGCCAAGGGTGAGGCGGTGACGCTGGAAGCCGACAAGCTCATCGTCTCCATCGGCCGCGTGCCCAATACCGTCGGGCTGAACGCCGAGGCCGTGGGCCTGAAGCTCGACGAGCGCGGCGCCATCGTGGTGGACGACGAGTGCCGCACCCACCTGCCTGGCGTGTGGGCGGTGGGCGACGTGGTGCGCGGCCCCATGCTGGCGCACAAGGCCGAGGAGGAGGGCGTGGCCGTGGCCGAGCGCATCGCGGGTCAGCATCCCCACGTCAACTTCAACACCATTCCGTGGGTCATCTATACCAGCCCCGAGATTGCCTGGGTGGGACAGACCGAGCAGCAGCTCAAGGCCGCCGGGCGCGCTTACAAGGCGGGTACGTTCCCTTTCCTGGCCAATGGCCGCGCGCGCGCGTTGGGTGACACCACCGGCATGGTCAAGGTGCTGGCCGATGCCACCACGGACGAGATCCTGGGCGTGCACATCGTGGGGCCGATGGCCTCCGAACTGATCGCCGAAGCCGTGGTGGCGATGGAGTTTCGCGCCAGCGCCGAGGATATCGGCCGCATTTGCCACGCCCACCCCTCGCTGTCCGAGGCCACCAAAGAGGCCGCCTTGGCCGTGGACAAGCGCACGCTCAATTTCTGAGCGGGTGGTTCGATGCAGGCACGTGCCGAAGCGCCGGCACCGGACCCCTCGTGGGGGCCGGTGCGGCGCGCCTACGAGGCGGAGCTGGCCGCTCGCGGCTTCCACAGTGACCCGGCACAGCTGCGCGCGGTGCAGGCGCTGGAGCGTTGCGCCGCCGAGTGGGCGCACTTCAAGCAGCGGCGCTCGAATGCGCTCAAAAAGCTGATCAACCGCCTGCCCATCCCGCGCGGCGTGTACATGTACGGCGGGGTAGGGCGCGGCAAAAGCTTTTTGATGGACTGCTTCTACAACGCCGTGCCCCTGCGGCGCAAGACGCGGCTGCATTTTCACGAGTTCATGCGGGAGGTGCACCGCGAGCTCACGAATCTGCAGGGCACGCTCGACCCCCTCGACGCGCTGGCTCGGCAGATGGCGGTGCGCTTTCGTCTCATCTGCTTCGACGAATTTCACGTGGCCGACGTGACCGACGCCATGATCCTGCACCGGCTGCTGGAGGCGCTGCAGAAATACGGCATCGGGATGGTGACGACCAGCAACTTTCATCCGGATGGGTTGTACCCGGACGGCCTGCACCGCGATCGTATCCTGCCGGCCATCGAGCTGCTCAAGCGCACGATGGAGGTGGTCAACGTCGACCACGGCATCGACTATCGGCGCCGCACGCTGGAGCACGTGCGGCTGTACCTGACACCGTTGGGAGAGGCCACCGAGCGCGAAATGGAGGCGACCTTCGAGCAACTGGCCGAGGCGCACGACGAAGACCCCGTGCTGCGCATCGAGGGGCGTGAGATCCGCGCCATTCGCCGCGCGGGGGGCGTCGTGTGGTTCGACTTTCGCACCCTCTGTGGCGGCCCACGCTCGCAAAACGACTACCTGGAACTGGCCACCCAGTTTCACACCGTGCTGTTGAGCAATGTGCCGCACATGCCGGTCAACATGGCGTCGGCAGCCCGGCGCTTCACATGGTTGGTCGACGTGCTCTACGATCGCCGCGTCAAGCTGATCGTTTCGGCGGCCGTGCCGCCGGAGCAGCTCTACACCGAAGGGCCGCTGGCGCACGAGTTTCCGCGTACCGTTTCGCGACTGCACGAAATGCAGTCCCGCGAGTATCTGGCGCTGCAGCGGCGCGAGGTGGATACCCGGCTGACGTGATTTCGGATTCGTGGCGGAGAGAGGGGGATTCGAACCCCCGAGGGGCTGTTAACCCCTACACGCTTTCCAGGCGTGCGACTTAAACCACTCATCCATCTCTCCGTGGCAGCCGCGCATTGTACACCGCGGCTCAGTTGGTCTTGACCGTACCCACCATCTTCATGGCGGAGCCGATCAGCGCCGAGACTTCGGTCATGTTGCTGGGCACGATGAGCGTCGTGTCGGCATCGTGTGCGACGCGGGCGTAGGCCTCGACGGCCTTTTCGGCGACCTTCAGTTGCACCGCTTGCTCACCACCAGGTTGGCGGATGGCCGCCGCCACGCGCTCGATGGCCTGAGCGGTGGCCTCGGCCACCTCGCGGATGGCGGCAGCCTCGCCCTGCGCCTGGTTGATGGCGGCTTGCTTTTCGCCCTCGGACTTGGCGATGAACGCCGCACGTTCGCCCTCGGCCAGGTTGATCTGCTCTTGCCGCTTGCCCTCGGAGGCGGCGATCAGTGCCCTTTTCTCGCGCTCCGCGGTAATCTGCGCCTGCATGGCGCGCAAAATTTCGGCGGGGGGCGTCAGATCCTTGATCTCATAGCGCAGCACCTTCACGCCCCAGTTCAGCGCGGCTTCGTCGATGGCGTTGACCACCTGGGCGTTGATCATCTCGCGCTCTTCGAAGGTTTTGTCCAGCTCCAGCCGGCCGATGACGCTGCGCAGGGTGGTTTGAGCCAGCTGCGTGATCGCCAGCACGTAGTTAGACGAGCCGTAGCTGGCACGCATGGGGTCGGTGACCTGGAAGTACAGGATGCCGTCTACCTTGAGCTGGGTGTTGTCCTTGGTAATACAGATCTGTTCGGGCACGTCCAGCGGGATTTCCTTGAGGCTGTGTTTGTAGGCGACCTTTTCGATGAACGGGATGACGAAGTTCAAGCCTGGCGCCAGCGTGCGGTCGTAGCGCCCCAGGCGCTCGACCACCCAGGCGGTTTGCTGTGGCACGACCTTGATGGCCTTGGCCACGAAGATCACGGCGATGACGAGTAGGAGGAAAGCGATTTCCATAAAGCCTCCGGTGGTGAGAAAAAGTGCCGATGGGGTTAGGCGGGTTCGACGACCAGGCGATTGCCGATGACGGCGGTGATGCGCCAGGCGCCGGGTGATGGTGACGTTCCAGCAGCCGCTTGGGCCACCCAGTCCGCCCCGCGGTAGCGCACGTGGGCAGTGCCATCGGTATTCCAGGCGGGCACGTGGATGATCTGGCCGATGTCGAGCACCACGTTGGGGTCGGACTGTGGCGCGGGGCCCTTGGGGTGGCGGCGGCGCCAGCGCATCCATACTGCCACCGCGCCACCGCCAGCGAGTGCCGCCGTCACGAGCTGCCCACTCAAGCCCAAACCGGCATGCGCGGCCAGTGCACCGGCGGCGGCCCCTAGGGCCAACATGAGCAAGAAGAATGTACCGCTGGTCAGCTCGGCCGCGACGGCCACGCCAGCCAGCAGCCACCATACCGTCGAATCTGCCATGATCAGGTCCTTCGCTGCCTCAGTGCACGGTGAATGAACCCCGAGCGCGTGTTTGGGTTATACAACGCCTGCGTGACGCCGTTCGTTATTTTCTCGTGCGGAGTCATCCGTCGCCCACCGGTTGTTCGTACACTTGCGCCCCATGAAATTCCGCTTTCCCATCGTCATCATCGACGAAGACTACCGTTCCGACAACACCTCGGGCTTGGGCATCCGGGCGCTGGCGCAGGCCATCGAGGCCGAGGGCTTCGACGTGGTGGGCGTCACCAGCTACGGCGACCTCAGCCAGTTCGCCCAGCAGCAAAGCCGCGCCAGCGCCTTCATTCTGTCGATCGACGACGAGGAAATCAGCGGCAACCCGGAAGACGACCCGGCGGTGCAGAACCTGCGCGCCTTCATCCAGGAGGTGCGGCGCAAGAATCCCGAAGTGCCGATCTACGTGTACGGTGAGACGCGCACCAGCCGCCACTTGCCCAACGACATTTTGCGCGAGCTGCACGGCTTCATCCACATGTTCGAGGATACGCCGGAGTTCGTCGCGCGCCACATTATCCGCGAGGCCAAGGCGTACCTGGAGTACATCCAGCCGCCCTTTTTCAAGGCGTTGCTGGACTATGCCGAAGACGGCTCGTATTCGTGGCACTGCCCTGGGCACTCGGGCGGGGTGGCGTTTCTCAAGACACCCGTGGGTCAGATGTTTCACCAATTCTTTGGTGAAAACATGCTGCGCGCCGACGTCTGCAACGCGGTGGAGGAGCTGGGCCAACTGTTGGATCACAACGGCGCCATTGGCGAGAGCGAGCGCAACGCCGCGCGCATCTTCAACGCCGACCACTGTTTCTTCGTCACCAACGGCACCAGCACCAGCAACAAGATGGTTTGGCACCACACGGTGGCGCCAGGCGATGTGGTGCTGGTGGACCGCAACTGCCACAAGTCCATCCTGCACAGCATCATCATGACCGGGGCCATCCCCGTATTCCTCAAGCCCACGCGAAATCACTACGGCATCATCGGCCCGATTCCGCGCAGCGAGTTCGAGCCCGACAGCATCCGCGCCAAGATCGCCGCGCACCCCCTGCTGCAAGGCGTGGATCCCGCCAGCGTGCGGCCCAAGATCCTCACGCTGACCCAATCCACCTACGACGGGGTGCTCTACAACACCGAGACCATCAAGCAGCTGCTCGATGGCTACGTGGACAACCTGCACTTCGATGAGGCGTGGCTGCCGCACGCGGCGTTTCACCCGTTTTATGGCACTTTCCACGCCATGGGGCGCAAGCGCGCACGGCCGCACCATTCGGTGGTGTACTCCACGCAGTCCATCCACAAGCTGCTGGCCGGCATCAGCCAGGCGTCACAAGTGTTGGTGCAGGACTCGCAAACGCAGCGGCTGGATCGCCACCTGTTCAACGAGGCGTACCTGATGCACACCTCGACCAGCCCGCAGTACAGCATCATTGCCAGTTGCGACGTGGCCGCTGCGATGATGGAGCCGCCGGGAGGCACGGCGCTGGTGGAGGAGAGCATCGCCGAGTCGCTCGACTTCCGGCGCGCCATGCGCAAGGTGGATGCCGAATTCGGACCTGACGAGTGGTGGTTCCAGGTTTGGGGGCCGGAGGAGCTGGCGGAAGAGGGCATTGGCCGTGCCGATGACTGGGTACTCAAGCGCACCGATGCCGCCGGCGTGCAGACCGCCGACGGCGAAGACGCCTGGCATGGCTTTGGCGACATGGCGCCGGGCTTCAACATGCTCGACCCCATCAAGGCCACCATCATCACGCCGGGCCTCAACCTCAAGGGCGACTTCGCGCCCACGGGAATCCCGGCCAGCATCGTGACCAAGTTTTTGGCCGAGCACGGCGTGGTGGTGGAAAAGACAGGCCTGTACTCGTTTTTCATCATGTTCACCATCGGCATCACCAAGGGCCGCTGGAACACGCTGCTCACCGCCTTGCAGCAGTTCAAGGACGACTACGACCGCAACCAGCCCATGTGGCGCGTGATGCCGGAGTTCTGCCGCAAGCAGCCCCGCTACGAGCGCATGGGTCTGCGCGACCTGTGCCAGTTCGTGCACGAGATGTACGCCCGCTACGACGTGGCGCGGCTGACCACCGAGATCTACCTGAGCGATCTGACGCCGGCCATGAAGCCCAGTGACGCCTACGCGCAGATCGCGCGCCGCAACACCGAGCGCGTGCCGATCGACGAACTGGAGGGGCGCATCACCACTGCCCTCATCACGCCGTATCCGCCTGGCATTCCGCTGCTCATCCCGGGTGAAGTGTTCAACCGCCGCATCGTGGACTACCTGAAGTTTTCGCGCGAGTTCAACGAACGCTGCCCGGGCTTCGAGACCGACATCCATGGGCTGGTCATCGAAGAGGCGTTCGATGGCGGCAAGCGCTACTTCGCTGACTGTGTTCGGCGCGATGGATGAGGCCGCGGCGAGCAGCGGCTGTCAGCCGCTGGCCGCGCCACCAATGACCCGCCGCGCCCCGTCGAAACGGGAGCGCCAGTAGCGGTCGTCGAGCCGTTCCAGCCGCACCCGCGCCCCTGTACGTGGGGAATGGATGAAGCGCCCTTGGCCCACGTAGATCCCGACGTGGCTGAACGACTGCCCTTGGGTGTTGAAAAACACCAGGTCGCCGGGTTCCAGCGCGTGGGGCTCGATTGCTTGCGTGGCCTGGGCTTGTTCGACCGAGCGCCGTGGCAGGCGAATGCCCGCGCTCTCCCAAAACGTCACCTGCACGAAGCCGCTGCAGTCCACGCCCTGTTCGAACCCGGTGCCACCCCGCTGATAGGGGACGCCGACATACGCCATCGCATAGACCAGTGCGGCGGAGCGACGGCCCGGCTCGTCATCCCGGCGGAAAACACCCGGGGTCGACGCATTGGGCGTGCCGCCCTCGGAATCACCGATGGGCTCGCCCACGACCGACGCGGCTGCGGCGGCAGACGGCACCACCCCCCGCGCCGCCAGCAGCTCCATGATAGGATCGCGGGCCTCGGCAACGGGCAGCCAGCCACTGGCCGCGATCAACGTGAGCACGCCCACCCAGCGCCTGCTGCGTGCCGACGATCGCATACCTGGTGCCGAATGACCGCTCGTCCTGGTCATGGCGGAGACGTTACGGCCAATGGTGCGGCTCGTCAATGGCCGCTGACGCATCAGCGAGGAAAACCCCCCATGTTGTTGGATCTACGCGACAGCCAGCTCGTGCTGGTGGACTACCAGCCCCGTTTGATGGCCGCGATCGCCCACGGCGATGACGTGCTGCAGCGGGCTACCGTGCTGGCCCAGCTGGCCCAGTTGCTGGATGTGCCCGTATGGGGCACGGAGCAGGCCCCCGAGCGCCTGGGGGCGTTGCCTGCCGAGCTGCGCAGCCGCTGCCGGCAGGTGTTTGCCAAAACCGCGTTCGATG
>Ga0308419_1002563_pt1 | contig 11721 bp, 11 predicted proteins | sample HotsprSampleMS50_FD_203674 | JGI IMG/M metagenome (GOLD analysis project Ga0308419, IMG submission 203674) | Hot spring phototrophic mat microbial communities from Mushroom Spring, Yellowstone National Park, Wyoming, United States - 20090730_MS50 ... | reverse complement strand
AGGTAGTTTGCAAATGACTGACACAGATGGAAGTCTATATATCTGGAAAACTAATATTGGCAACAGTAAGAATACAGGGATAGAGATTTATGCGGAATATCAATTGCTTGGTCGGCGTCAATTTCACTTGTCTATCTTTACCGCATCGGCTTGGCAAGAAGCTTTCTACCTAAACGGCAGCTTGCGCCGTCAAAATCAAAATGTAGAACTAACAGGCAATCGATTAGAAGGAGTTCCTCGCCTAATTTTGCGCAATGGTTTACAAGGGCGTTTCAAGCAATGGGAATCTTTGCTCTTGTTTAGTTACACCGATAAAAATTACTCAGATCCGTTCAATAACAAAGAGCCGTCAGCAACAGGCGCAGCCGGAATAGTTCCAGCCTATAAGGTTTGGGATTGGAACTTTGGGGTTAAAATTTCAAATAAGTGCCGGCTTCTTTTGACAATCAATAATTTAACTAATGAACAGTACTTTACTAAGCGTCCTGTTATTTATCCAGGAGCAGGTGTGTGGCCTTCCGATGGCAGAAGTTGGATTCTCACGGTCAAGGTGAGATTGTAGCAATGCAACTACATCCATACGTTAAGTTTGCGTAACCAATCTATTTGTCCAAACAAAGAAGGCGAAGCAAACGCCTTTGAGCCAACAGAATGAGACAAATCTATTTTGCTAAGCATACTTTCCAATATTTGCTCGGTTATGTCAGGATAATTAACAGCTATGGGCTGGGCTGTTTCTATCCACGTGCGGAGTTTTTGCGAAAATCGCTTGCCTATTTTTTTTACAATCGTTACTCCCATCATCTTCAACGCTTTAGCATTGCACTTTTGCTCATATTGCCCTTTGATGGGTAGTGCCAGCACTTTTTTACCTAAGAACATAGCCTCGGCGGGCGACTCAAAACCGGCGCCCGTAATTAAACCGTTGCTATTAGCAAGGCTTTGTGTAAAATTTTTGCTATCAATGGGCAATAGTGTTACGTTTTTATGTGTATTGACAAAACGGGTGTTCTTTGTAAATACATGCCAATAACAGTCTTTTTGTTCAGTTAAAATACTTATCAGCAGTTTATCGTCGTAGTGAGGCAGGTATACCGTAAAGTGCCGACTGGTTTGGGGTATCAAACTGCGCACCTCACTGCGAATAACAGGCGTGTAGATAGAAGGTGCATAACGGTCAAAGTGCAAACCAATAGCTAAATTGGCAGGTGCATAATGCTTCAAAATCAACTCGCCAAGAAGGTCGCGGCGGCGTGGGCGCGGCGTAGCTGCTGAATGAAATGCTGCCTGATGTCCAAAACCTATGCAAGTTACGCCTTTCAATAGCGCCGCATATGCGGAAATAAACTCAAAGTCATTGATAACAAGGTCGTATTTTTCTACTGGTAACTCTCTGATTTCTCGAGTAAGCCCCTTAAGGCGAATGTTGGCAACTGTCTTCGTTAGGCTTACACCGCCCGATTTATCATAAAAAATACTCAGTCCTTTGCTGCGAAATTTTACCTCGTGCGGCAGTTGTACCTGTGAATTACTGCCACTTACAAACAAATCTAATTGGCACATACGGCTTAGAATAGGTACAATTTCCCTTGCCCGTGCAATATGTCCGTTACCCGTTCCTTGTATAGCATAGAGAACTTTCATACAAGTTCTGATTGGTGAGCAGCCTGTACTAAGGGTGATTCTTCTGAAGTAGCAACTTTTGTCGCTTGCCGATAATGCAACCGTTCAGATTCGCGGTGATAATAAATTCGCCACTCGTCATTTTCAAATTCCAAAGCCGTGAGGTTTTCCACCCAGTCGCCGCTGTTGAGGTATTGTACTTGTCCTGCTGCTGTTACAATCCGCTTATTAGCAGGCTGATGAATATGCCCACAGATGAAGTAATCGTATCCTTTTTCAATCGCTAAATCTGCAGCTACCTTTTCAAACTGCCCAATGTGTTCAACCGCTTTTTTCACTCGGTTTTTCACTTTTTTTGAAAACGACACCTTTTCACAACCCATCATCTCAACGAAAAAATTAACCATGCTATTCATTAAAATAAGCAAATCGTAACCTACCGAGCCTAATTTTGCTATCCATTTGGCGTGTTGAATAGATACGTCAAAAATATCGCCATGAAAAATCCATGCTTTTTTATCGCCGCAAGGCAGCGATAAACGGTTGGCTAAGGTAAATTTATTCGTACTGATACGCGGAAAACGGCGCAGCAATTCATCGTGATTGCCTGTCAGGTAGTAGACTTTTGTGCCCCGCTCCATCATTCGCAGAATGCGCCTCAACACCTGCAAGTGCGATTTGGGAAAGTAGTGCTTGCTAAATCGCCATATATCGATAATATCACCATTTAGTACTAAAATCTTTGGGCGAATACTTTTCAGATAAGCATTTAATTCTTTAGCATGACAACCATAAGTGCCTAAATGAACATCGGAAATAACCACAATTTCAGGACGGCGCTTGCGAGGTATTGCTTCCATGAGGGGCGAATTGTTATTCATGCAAAGTTCTGCGCCTTAGGTAAATACATAATGAAGATGCCGTTAATTTCTTGTTGAATAACGACGCTTCTATGTGAATTTTTTTGTATATTATAGATAATTACGGACGCATAGGCTCTATGTCTTCACGCATGAGTACATCGGGGTTCGTGCTTGTCGCTTTGTTAATCGCTTTCAGAATGATGCCACAAACCTCCCGGATTTCGTCTTTGCTGATGGTCAGGGGCGGTGCAATGCGCATAGCATTGTCGCAATACAAAAACCAGTCAGTGATAACACCGTAAGAAATTGCTTTGTCAATGACGGCTTTCAGTATCTCAAAAGACTCAAACTCTACTGCCATCATCAGCCCTGCACTACGGATACTTTTAATACGCGGATGAATCAATAATTTTTTGAATAATTCTGCTTTTTGCTGTGCTTTTTCGTGCAATTTGTTGCGCAAAATAACGCCTATGGTAGCATAAGCCGCCGCACAGGATACCGGATGCCCCCCAAAAGTGGTGATATGTCCTAAAATAGGATTGCTTTTTAACACATCCATCAGGTGCTTGGGTGCAATAAATGCCCCAATTGGCATGCCGCCGCCCATTCCTTTGGCGCTTACCAAAATATCGGGAACAATATCAAAATGTTCAAAAGCCCAAAACTTGCCTGTTCTGCCAAAGCCACACTGAATCTCATCTAAAATGAGTAGTGCCCCCATTGCTGTGCAACGTCTGCGCAACTCCTGCATATAAGTCTTATCAGGGATACGTACACCTGCTTCGCCCTGAATGGTTTCTATTACAACAGCTGCTGTTCTTTCTGTGATATAGGTCAGGTCGGCAGGTTCATTAAATCGTATATGGCGCACATCGGGCAATAAAGGGCGGTAAGCAGTCTTAAATTTTTCACTGCCGCTGATGCTAAGCGAACCTTGCGTAGAACCGTGATAAGCATTCAGACAGCTAATAAACTCAGTACGCCCTGTGTAACGTTTGGCGAGTTTCATAGCTCCTTCAATGGCTTCACTGCCCGAATTGACAAAATAGAAATTGTCCAACGAGGGCGGCAGCGTCAATAAGAGGCGTTTAGCAAGTTCTACCTGCGGGGTTTGAACGTACTCACCATAAACCATCAGGTGCAGATACTTGCGCAATTGCTTTTTGATAGCCTTAATCACCGCCGGATGCCGATGTCCGATATTGCTCACACCAATGCCTGAAATCAGGTCAAAATAACGGCGGTTTTGCTCATCTATTAGGTAAATTCCTTCGGCTTGTTTGATTTCCAACAACAATGGGAAGTCGGTTGTTTGCGCTAAGTGATTGAGAAACAGCTGCCTAGTACTTATGTTCTGTCCTGCTGGTGACATAGGCGATGTAGTATTTTTTTGTTTTTTCCCTTTGGGTGCAATCAGTGAAAGTAAAGGTTGCATCATGGGTAAAGGTCTGAATTTAGCAGTTTTTTTAACACAAATTTAATATCAGACTTGCGCTATCCAACTAATTTAAACATTTTCGCTCAAAATTTAATATTGAAAGAGGTAACCGCATGATATTAGTAGCAGACAGTGGTGCAACCAAAGCAGACTGGCGACTCATTCGCCCTGACGGCAGCACCCTGCAAGTCCGTACGCAAGGCATCAGTCCTTACTTTGCAACTGAAAATGAAATAGCGGCAGATTTACACAATGTTTTATTGCCACAATTGCGTGCAGATTCGCCTGAGATTCCCTCATTGGTTCAGCAAGTGTTTTTTTATGGCACAGGCTGCGGCGCTACACATAATAAGCAACTGCTGACCAATATTTTGCAATCATTTTTTCCGTTAGCAACGGTTGTCGTAGATACTGACATGTTAGGTGTAGCACGTGCGCTTTGCGGCAAACAGCCGGGAATAGCCTGCATTTTGGGTACGGGTTCACATGCTGCGCTGTTTGATGGCGAGCATATTACGCAATATGCCGTCAATTTGGGCTTTTGGCTTGGCGATGAAGGCAGCGGCGGGCATTTAGGCAAGCGGGTGGTTACTGACTATCTCAATGGCGACCTGCCGGCTGATTTGCACGCACTTTTCGTTAAACGCTATGCGCTTGCGCGCGATGAGGTGTTGGAAAACGTCTATCAAAAGCCTATGCCAAGCCGTTACATGGCTTCGTTTTCCAAATTTTTATTCGATAATATTTCTCATCCCTATGCTTATCGCATAGTTTATGATAGTTTTAGCGATTTTTTAGACAAGCGCGTGTTAAAATTTTCTAACGCAAAGCAATTACCTGTTCATTTTGCAGGTTCTGTTGCTTTTTATTATGCCAACGTATTGCGCCAAGCGGCAGCTGATAAGGGTTTGCGCGTGCAACATATTCTGGAAGAACCTATTGCAGGACTGGCTTTGTATCACAGCAACAGTTGAATGTTACAGGCATCTGCGCCAGGTGTACAATGCGATTTAATATGTGCCAACGTTTGATTATCAAGAAGTAATGTAAGCGCACCTCAAAGGGTACACTATGTTTTACTACTAACCAGCTATCCGATATATAGGGTTATTTATACCAACGCGAGCGCACGGTCTAAGTCCTCACAGAGGTCTTGCGCGTCCTCAATACCAACGCTAAGACGGATGAGCGAATCGCGGAGTCCGGCTTTTTCGCGCTCTTCCTTAGGAATACTTGCATGGGTCATTGTGGCAGGATGCCCACACAAGGACTCTACACCGCCTAAACTCTCCGCCAAACTGAATAAATGCAAGTTTTCCATGACGCAGATAGCTTTTTCTACGCTGTCATTTTTAAGTGTAAAAGACATCATGCCGCCAAAGCCGCGCATTTGCGTAACTGCTACCGCATAGTTGGGATGCGAAGGCAGACCTGGCCACCAAACTTGTCCTACTTTAGGATGATTGGCAAGAAAATGAGCAACAATTTGTCCGTTCTCGCAGTGAGCTTTCATGCGCAGGTGCAGGGTTTTGATGCCGCGCAGCACAAGGAAACAATCCATAGGCGCAGGCACACCGCCTGCTGCATTTTGTAAAAACTTTAGTTGCGCTGCCCACTCGTCATCGTTAGTAATGAGCGCTCCCATTACTACATCAGAGTGTCCTGCAATATATTTGGTTACTGAATGCATCACAATATCAGCTCCTAACTCTAGCGGTGTTTGCAAGTATGGAGAAGCGAATGTATTATCAACTGCTACTTTGGCACCGTGCCGGTGAGCAATTTCGCATATGCGTTTGATGTCGATGATGTTCAACAACGGATTAGTCGGACTTTCAATCCAAAGTAATTTGGTTTGCGGAGTTAGGTGTGTGCCAATTGCTTCGGCATCGTTCATAGGGATAAATTTGAAGCGAATGCCGTATTTCTCAAATACACGCACAAACAACCGATAAGTGCCGCCATATAAATCATTGGTAGCAATTACCTCATCTCCTGGATTAAGCGTTTTAATGACTGTATCAATAGCAGCTAGTCCTGACGCAAAACAAAGTCCATATTTTCCGTTTTCCAGCGCAGCCAAACTTGCTTGCAAAGCGTCGCGGGTAGGGTTTTGTGTGCGAGCATATTCATAGCCCTTGTGTTTGCCAGGCGACTCCTGCACATAGGTTGAGGTTTGGTAAATCGGGGTCATAATTGCCCCTGTAGAAGGGTCAGGCTGAACGCCTGCATGAACGGCTTTAGTGGCAAATTTCATGTGATGTCAGGTTTTGAAGGGCAAATCTATCAATTTTGTACCATGAAATTGGACATTTTGGCAATCATGGCACATCCCGACGATGCGGAACTTGGCTGTGCAGGGACGCTAATAGCACATGTGGCAAAAGGCTACAAAGTAGGCATTATTGACCTGACCGCAGGCGAACTCGGCACTAATGGTACAGTAGAAATCCGCGCCAAAGAAGCTGCTAAAGCCGCACGTATCATGGGATTAGCCGTTCGTGAGAATATGGGTTTTAAGGATGGTTTTTTTGCCAACGATGAAGCCCATCAGCGCGCACTCATCACGCAGATTCGCCGTTTCCGTCCGCGTATTGTAATTGCTAATGCTATCAGCGACCGCCATCCCGACCATGCCAGAGCTGCTCAACTCACCTCAACAGCTTGTTTCTTGGCAGGATTAAAGAAAATAGCGACAATTTTTCAAGGGAAAGCACAAGAAGCATGGAGACCTGAACAAATATTTTACATCTTACAAAGCAATTACATTGAGCCTGATTTGGTGGTTGATATTTCCAACTATTGGGAACAAAAAATGCAAGCAATTTTGGCATATCAAACACAGTTCTATGTGCCGGGTATAAACAATGAGCCTACTTTTATTGCTACGCCTGAATTTATAGATTTCCTAAAAGGTCGTGCACGCGAGATGGGGCAGTCTATCCGCGTACAATATGGCGAAGGCTTTACCGTGAATCGCAAAATAGGGGTGCGCGATTTATTTGACACTGTATAAAAATTATGTGAAAGATTTTCGCTACTTGCCCCAACGCCAATCCCCGCTGATGACGAGTGGTTCTTTTAATCCATTGGAAATGAGAAAGTTTTTAACTGTTTCGTCATCCATTCTCTGAACTGGCAAATCAGGTGCATTGGCAAGTTCGTAAAGCGCCATGCTCATAATGCGCACCGTGTGCTTTAGCGCTTCGGCATCTACCAGATTTATATTGTCGCAGTCGGCATGGTAGCATTGCAGTACGCTTGCAGGCAGGCTGCCAGAAAAATTCATCACAGGTACACCTTGCAACATAAACGGCTGATGGTCGGAATGCAAACCAGCACCTGAACTAAATGTATTAGTAAAACTGTTGTCAATCGCTTTTATTTTTTCGCCGATAGATTTAAAAAAAGCCTCCGACTGCGGCTGTCCCTGCACAGCAAAACCGACGGGATTAGAAGTCATATCTACGTTAATCATCAGCGCGATATTTTTAATGCTGCTGTCTGCAATAGCTTGCTGCACATAATGACGCGAACCTAAAAGCCCCTGCTCCTCACCCATAAACATCACAAACTCAATGGTGCGTTTGGGTTTTAGATTCAGCGCGGCAAAGGTGCGGGCAATGTCCAAAACGGCGAAAGAACCAATGCCATTATCAACAGCGCCCGTTGCCAAATCCCATGAATCTAAGTGTCCGCCAATTACGATTTTTCCTGCCGAAGGGTCACTGCCCGGGATAGTCCCAATCACATTTCTTGCTTTGATGTTGCCAATGTTATTGGTCATTTTGATACGCGCCATTAAAGCACGTGTCTTTAACTCTTCGCGTAGTTTGATGCCATCATCGTTGGTGATGCTTACGGCAGGAATAGCAATCGTTTTACCTGTAACCGAAGCAGTGCCTGTCAGCAGTATTTTTCCGGGAGCGCTGTTAATCATAATGACGCCAACAGCGCCGTTTTTAATCGCCAAAGCAGTTTTTTCGGAACGATGGAGATTTTTTGTTCCAGTAGGTGCATCGGTCAAACCGATATTCATCAAGACGATACGTCCTTCAATGTTTTTCATACCAACAGCTTCAAAATCGGCGGCCAGACCGTTTCCTAAATCTATCATAGGAGCTGTTACTTGTGCCTCAGCAGGTGAATGTGCCAAAGTAGCACAAGGCACGAGCGAAAAATCGTCGCTGCCTATGGCATCTATGCCGAGTGAAACCGTATTCCGCGACCACGATTGGACTTGAAAAGGTTGGTAGCGTACATTCTTTAATCCCGCCTTTTTCAGAAAATCATAGGTATATTTTTCTGCCTTTGCCCCGTTTCTGCTGCCCGTCAGCCGATGCCCGATAGTTTTACAGGCTTTGTCTAAGGCAGCGTAAGCCTGCGAATTGTCTGTTGCTTCGCGATAAATTTTTTGAAGGATTTCATCCTGGTTTTGCGCGGCAACGCCAAGCGCTGCCAGTGAAAAAATAACTGCCAGAAATTGTTTTTTCATGCGTGATATCAATTTTGAATGAGAAAAATTTGAAGCGTAGGCGTTCAGAAAAACAGGCGCCCCGTCATCAAAGCCTAAATTTAGCCATAAATTTGCTCTATGACAAATTTACAGATAGCCGAGCAGTTTAAAATCATAGAAAAGTATTTCCCCGAACTAACCGACCGACAGCGTCAGCAGTTCTTGGATATGTATCCGATTTATGAAGAATGGAATAGCAAGATTAATGTTATTTCCAGAAAAGATACCGACAATTTTTACGAGCGACATGTGTTACATTCGCTTTCCATTGCCAAGATTATTCGGTTTGCGCCCGGCAGCCGCCTGATTGATGTAGGAACAGGCGGAGGATTTCCAGGCATTCCCTTGGCAGTATTATTCCCCGATGTAGAATTTTTACTTATAGACTCTATTGGCAAAAAAATCCGTGTGGTGCAAGATGTCGCCCTACAACTTGGACTAAATAATGTGAAAGCCGCGCAAATCCGTGCCGAAGATGTTTCACAAAAGTTTGATTTTGTGTTAAGTCGCGCCGTTGCGGAAATCAACACATTTTGGCGATGGACTTCGCATCTGATTGCAAAAAAATCGCAACATGAAATCCCTAACGGGCTGTTGTGTCTTAAAGGTGGAGACTTATTAGAAGAATTTTCAGAATTTCGGCATTTTTTCAAGTTTTACGAGTTGCGCTACTATTTTTCGGAAGAATTTTTTCAAACAAAAAAATTAGTATATGCACATACCTGAGGAACAACTGCGCGTAAGTCTGCTTCAAGCTGATTTATACTGGGAGAATCCGGAGGCAAACCGTGCGATGTTTGAAGAAATGATATGGCAACTGCAAATGCCGGTCGATGTTATTGTTTTGCCTGAAATGTTTACAACGGGTTTCTCCATGTCGCCGGAAAAGCTGGCAGAGCCAATGAATCTTCATACACAAAAATGGATGCGGCAAATGGCCGTACAAACTCATGCAGCTATATGCGGCAGCTACATTGTTACAGAAAACGGACGTTATTACAACCGCTTTTTGTGGATGCAGCCCAACGGCAAGTATCTTTACTATGATAAAAAACACTTGTTTGGAATAGCAGGAGAAACTATTCACTACACTGCTGGAACAGAACCATTGGTGATTGAGTGGCACGGATGGCGCATCTGCCCGATGATTTGTTATGATTTGCGCTTTCCAGTATGGTCAAGGTTGCGGGCAGAGTTACACTACGACCTACTGATTTACGTGGCAAATTGGCCTGCCCCCCGTATACATGCTTGGAACACGCTGTTGCAAGCGCGAGCCATTGAAAATCAGGCTTATTGCATAGGAGTAAATCGCATTGGAACGGATGGCTACGGACACCATTACACCGGTGAATCTGCCGCAATAGACTACACAGGCAGGCAATTGTTTTACGCCAAAGAAACAACAGCTACGGCAACGGTAATTTTAGACAAACAACAACTTAACAAATTCCGTCAATCGTTTCCCTTTCAAAACGATGCTGACCGGTTTAAGATTCTTCCATAAACCAACGGCTGTACATGACATAATTGCCAGGCGTGCGTTGTAAAATATCGCGTAATTTATTGTCGATAGGTTTGATTTTTTTTGCAGGAATTCCAGCATATAGATAACCAGCTTCGCAAATTGTGTTTTCTAGTACGATAGCTCCGGCGGCTATAAACGCACCTTTTTGTACAACAGCATGATCCATCACGATAGCCCCCATGCCTACTAGTACATCGTCTTCTAGCGTACAGCCGTGAATGATGGCATTATGCCCAATAGAAACGCGATTACCAATAAGAGTTGCCGCCCGTTGATAGGTGCAGTGAATAACAGCTCCATCTTGAATGTTAGAAGTATGCCCAATGGTGATGCTGTTTACATCGCCGCGTACAACGGCGTTGAACCATATGCTGCAATTGTCGCCTATGGTAACCTGCCCTACAATGGTTGCATTGTCGGCAAGGAAACAATTTTGACCAATAACGGGTGTTATTCCGTTCACTGCTTTAATCAGCGCCATAACTTTGTTTAAGAATTAGTGTATTAGTAGCTTTGCCGCAAACCTTACGCAATTTTTGGCGTGTCCTACATACAAAAGTATTAAACTATTTCCAATGTCAAGAATTCTTACAGGTATTCAAAGCTCAGGAAGACCACATCTGGGCAACTTGCTGGGCGCAATTATTCCAGCTATTGAACTTTCTAAAGATCCCGACAATGAAGCGTTCATTTTTATTGCTGATTTACACTCGCTGACAACTATTAAAGATGCAGAAGCACGAAAAGAAAACACGCGTGCAGTAGCTGCCGCTTGGCTTGCTTTTGGGTTTGACACAGCACGGAATACCTTTTATCGCCAATCGATGGTGACAGAGGTTTGTGAACTTGCTTGGTATCTGAATTGCTTTACCCCCTACCCCATGCTTGCTAATGCCCACTCATTTAAGGACAAAGCCGATCGCCTTGCAGATGTAAATGCTGGCTTATTTACTTATCCCGTGCTAATGGCAGCTGATATTTTATTGTACGATGCGCATTTTGTTCCTGTAGGAAAAGACCAAGAGCAACACCTTGAAATTACGCGCGATATTGCTCGTTCGTTCAACTATCAATATGGCGATGTATTCGTTGTGCCTCAAGCACGTATCAGTGAAGATGTGAAAACCATTCCTGGAACTGACGGACAAAAAATGAGCAAGTCTTACAACAATATCATCGATATTTTTCTGCCTGAAAAAGCGCTCAGAAAACAAATAATGGGCATCAAAACAGATAGTACGCCACTCGAGGAACCTAAAAATCCTGACGCATGTACAGTTTTTAAGCTATATTCACTCATTGCAAATGCGGAACAAACACAGTCTTTGCGGGAAAAATATTTGGGCGGGAATTATGGATATGGAACTGCCAAACAGGAGTTTTTCGAACTAATTTTGACAAAATACAAAAATGAACGCGAAAAATTTGATTATTACATGTCTAATGCTGCTGCGTTAGAGCTTGAATTAGAAAAGGGAGAAACCAAGGCAAGAGCAATTGCACAACAGACCCTTCAGAGGGTGCGTCAAAAACTCGGATTTAACTGATGCCCATATCTGAGATACAGGCAGACAAAGTTTTTGACATAATTCTTTTTTGCCCACAAATCTGCACAAGTTTCGGGATTAGATTTGACAGCAGGCTGCATGAGCGCAATCGTTGATTTGTACACAAAATACAGACAAGGCGCTACCTTTACAGTTACTTTACCGAACTACGCTTACCTGTTATGTGCCTGAAATCGGCTTTT
>Ga0308419_1002556_pt1 | contig 11737 bp, 6 predicted proteins | sample HotsprSampleMS50_FD_203674 | JGI IMG/M metagenome (GOLD analysis project Ga0308419, IMG submission 203674) | Hot spring phototrophic mat microbial communities from Mushroom Spring, Yellowstone National Park, Wyoming, United States - 20090730_MS50 ... | reverse complement strand
ATAAGGCTTTTTCAGCCTTTTTCCTTTCGGTGATATCACGCACTATTGCCTGAATGTACTTTTTGCCACCCAATTCAAATGCGTTCAGGCTTACCTCTGCATCAAATGGTGTCCTGTCATATTTGCAATGCTGCCACTCAAAAAACTGTGGAGTGCCCTGCAGTGCTGCATGAATCTTTTCCAGTGCCTTCTTTTTTGATGATTTCCCATCAGGCTGAAATTCAGGGGAAAAAAGATATGGCGTGCCTATGATCTGCTCACGTGTACACCCAAACATTTCCAGTGTTTTCTGATTACAATCAATAAATATGTCTTTATCCATTAAAAAGATTGCATCATTAGCTGACTCAAAGAGTGTGCGGTATTTTGCTTCTCTTTCCTGTAACTCTTTCTCTGACTTTATACGCTCTGATATATCCCTGATAATGCTTATAAATGCCTGAGGCTTTCCTTCACTATCGGGAAGAAGTGATGAATGCACTTCAATGGTGATTTTTTTGCCTTTTTTGTTTTTTATTGTATAAATATTTCCTACAGCATACCCTGTTTTTAGGGTATTACTCATATTTGCAATGGCTTTGTGTTTATCTTTATCGTCAAGCAAGTCCAGAATATTGGGAACCTCAGACATCAGTTCAGCAGTTGTACCCACACCATATAGCTGCCTGGCTGCATGATTTGCAGCAAATATATTTCCTTTAAAATCATAAATCACTATGACATCTGGTGAAGTATCAAATAATGCCTTGTACCATTCTTCACTTTTTCTCAAACGATTTTCTATTTCTTTTCGGTGCGTAATATCCCGCACTATTGCAAGCAAAAATACCTCTTTACCAATTATTAGCTTATTTAAACTTACTTCAGTAAAAAAAGGTGTGCCATCATATTTTATATGCTGCCATTCAAAATATTGCGGTACCCCTGCTTTTGCCTTTTTGATATATTGCAATGCTAATGTTTTTGATTTTTTTCCATCAGGCTGGAACTCAGGATGAAATAGATATGCTGATTTACCAATAATGTTTTCTCGTGAACATTTAAACATCCTTAATGTCGCAGGATTACAATCTATACATACATCATCTTTCATGATAAACACTGCATCGTTTGCTGAGTCAAAGATAGCCCTGAATTTTTCCTCATTTTCTTTTAGTATTTTCTCCATCAATTTCAAGCTTGTTATATCTTCATGAATTCCAACCAGTCCTATGATGGCATTATGGCTGTCTTTTATTGCGTATGCTTTTAAAAACACATCGATTATATTTTTATTTTTATCATACATCTTTACTTCACCGGCCCATGAACCTCCGGCCATGATTGTTGTGAAAACTTCTTTTCCAATTTTTTTATCAACATATAGCGTTGAAGGGGGGTCATCACCAATAGTACCAAAAAGTTCATCAAAAGCCTTATTTTGATAATAATGTTTTCCCTGTGGAGTTGACATCCCAATGGCATAGGATGAATTTTCAACTAGTGCTTTAAATAACTGAAGCTGGTCTTCAATCTTTCTTCTTTCAGACATATCCCGTGATATTACTAAAATACCTATTGGCTTTTTCTTTTTATCACGAATAAACGAAACATGCGTTTCCAGCCATATAGTTGATCCATCTTTGCAGTAATGCTCCAGTTGAAGAATTCTACTTCTATGAGGGTCTGCTTTTTTACTTTTTTCTTTTTTTAATTCTTCCTTAAATACATTAAGTGCCTTTTGCAAAGAATCAGGTGTTAATATTTGTTCCAGTTTTTGTTTTTTTACTTCATTTAACGAATAACCTCTAATTTTTTCTATTGCGGGGTTTACATATAAAATATTAAAATTCATGTCAAATATGGTAAAGACATCATGGCTTTCTTTAAGGATAAGTTCTTTCATTTTTATTGAATTCAATAAATCTGAACTGGAACGTGCAATGCTTTTATTTTTGTCATTATTATTTTTTTCTTTGCCCTTCAAAGGTTTTTTTTTCTTAATTGAACCAGCCATGTTTATTTACCTTTTTTGCAAATAAAAAAGCCATTCCCTATAAAAAATAATAAAATAATTTGTTTTAAAATGCAATCAATTTTAAGAAAATTTTTAAATTCTGCCGTGAACAAAATTATTAAAGACTTATAAACTAATATAAAATCACACATATACTCCGCTGTCACTTATGTATTAAAATGCATTTATAAAATAAATACTGATTGCTTTTATTTTTTTCTTGATTTATATTCCATATTACTATATATTTGTGTATATTAATAAAAAATCTTATAACAATAAACGATATACCTATGGCACCTACTTCAGCACGTAAACTAACTCCAGAAATGAAAGAAGAAATTATTGCTCTTATTGACAAACGTGTGAAAGAACATTATGTAACGCGTTCTGATTTTAAGGCTTTACAAAGTATTGTTAAAGAACTGTCCATTAATGTTAAAGAATTAGCTGAAGCTCAAAAACGCACTGAACAGCGTATTGAAGAATTAACCCAGGCTCAAAAAAACACCAATCAGCGTCTGGATACGCTTGCTCAACGTATGGAAGAATTAGCTGAAGCTCAAAAACGCACTGAACAGCGTATTGAAGAATTAACCCAGGCTCAAAAAAACACCGATCAGCGTCTGGATACGCTTGCTCAACGTATGGAAGAACTAGCTGAAGCTCAAAAACGCACTGAACAGCGTATTGAAGAATTAACCCAGGCTCAAAAAAACACCGATCAGCGTCTGGATACGCTTGCTCAACGTATGGAAGAACTAGCTGAAGCTCAAAAACGCACTGATCACCGTATGGAAGAATTAGCCATTTCACTTAAAGAAACACAAATTGAACTTAAACAGTTAGCTCACGAACATACTATTACGCGCAAATTATTAGGTGATCTTACCAATACTGTTGGGTATGGTCTTGAAGATACTATCATGAAATATATTCATGATTATGCTCAAAAAGAATATGGCATCTCTATCACTACCGTTGATAGGCGTTATATCACCTACCCTGATGCACGATATGATGAAATTAATATCTATGCTGAAGGAACTAAAAATGGCAATACTGTGTATATTATTGGTGAAAGCAAAGCACAGTTAGGCAAAAAAGATGCCGATAGTTTTGATAAAATGATTGCTCGTTTGCGTAATCACCTAAAAGGTGAAATTATTCCTTTTATTGTATGCTATAGCTGTGCTCCAGATGTAGAAAACTACATTGCTTCCCAATATCCATATATTCGTATTCATAAAAGTTTTGAATTTTATAAATATAAAAAACAATATGATTAATTTTATATTTCTTTATCTTCTTCACTTTGCAAATACTGTAAAATCTTTCTTCTGATTGAATCGGGAAGCCTGATACCAATTGTTTTTAATCTGTTTTCATATTTCTTGAATGAACGGACATGCTGGGATGTAGTAACAAATATTCTGAAATATGACCGTATGCTTCCTTCCACCTCTTTACGGAATTCAATGTCCTGATTAAGCATATCTTCTAGTGGTGCAATAACACGGTAATTAATAGGACGGCAGATAGAACGGTACGCAACAAACCGCTGCAATGTTTCAGATTCATAGTTTTTTTCTTTTATATTTTTTTCAACTTCGTTTAAATCAATACAATCCAGTACTTCAAATTTATATTCATCCTGCAATGCATTTTTAATCATTGTAGCTGCATCCTTACAGCAATTACACGATAGCAAATTATCAGGGCATTGCAATCCACAGCGCAGATACAGCACCATATCAATATCCGAACTTGGCTGCGACAACCCAACATTAACCGAACCTAAGACATCCATTGCAATATCTTCAACCATAGGCTCTATCCGCTTAACTATCTCCTCCATCTTTTCAACACGAAGCTCCGATTCCTCTGTTTGGAACATTCTGAAAAAATTCTTAATTTCTTTGAATAATTCAATCTCAGGTATATGTGAATACGGCAAAATATTCATGTCAACATTAACTAATTTCTTCTTTGCATCATACCTTCCTTCATCAATGATAGTTTCCACCCATTCTCCGTCTTTCTTGAGGTACTCAGCTAAATCATACACACGCTCGTTATATAATTTTCTATACAATATGTGCGTTATTGTATTCCCTTCCAGTTCTATCTGATAGAAAAAACCTCCTTCAAGTACATCGTGGTGCACTGTGGTAATGTCACCAAATGGTGAAGGATTTACATACAGAGTGCGCTCTACCTCTTTTATGCCCCATGAACCATGTATATGACCTGTTAAACATAGCAACACGGGATTATTATCGCAATAGGTTCTCAGTGCCGGCGAACCGGTAGGGCCAACAGGTGCAAGCCAATCCAGCACCCCATGGGCAGGCTGATGCGTTACAATAATGCCAGGACGCACTGCCTTAAAAAAATTGTACATTTCATTTTTACGATCATCAATGCCAATGCCGGCTTTGTATGGCACAACATACTTTTGCGGTATCCCCGCCGTAAATACATCCGCACCACCGTAGCCAGCAATCACCTGATCATCCACCTGATACCAGTGTAAATGCAAATCCCGGTCATGAAGGGATGTATATTTTAAATCCATGTCATAGTTGCCAGGAAGAGTAAAAATATACGACTGTGGTTTAAAACTAAAAATATTGGCAAGAACCTTATATTTTTGTTGCATTACCCTGCGTGCACGTATTGTGTACTGCTGATATTTTGCACCCAATTCAGCATCTTCTTCGGTTATATGCGGCATTTCCATAAGCTCATCAACAAAATCTTCCACCGTGACATCATCACGGCCCATCTGCTTACGCATGGTATCAAAATACATCTGTAGTTCATAATAGCGGATTGCACTGTCCATGTTGTAAAACGGGATGTCTATCAAATCACCAGAGACAATATACACATCGGCTATTGTTTCATACAATAGCTCTCTCACGCGTTCAAACGCGCCATGGACATCGGTGCAATAGATTATACGCATCAGCATTTCCTTGTATAGATAATAAGCTTATTGGTGGTAACTATCGCACATAATACAATTAAAAATGCAAATGATGCATACAGTATGATATCCCCGCATGTACGATAAATGGTAGGAGTATTCATGCTCAAGTCAATATTGCCCACACAATATGTTTTTTTCATTAAGGGAACTGAAGTTGTTACACGCCCATACGGATCAATAAGTGCAGTAAAACCTGAATTGCCTGCACTGACAAACCAAACGCCATTTTCAATTGCCCTGAATACCGAAAAATAAAAATGCTGCATGGGGCCAATGGGATTTTCCGTCCATAAAAGGTTGGTGATGTTAACATAAAAATCAATGCCCGCCTTTGCATAGCTACGGCACAAACGGTGGAAAATATTTTCATAACATATCAGCGGTGCACACCTGAAGGAACCAATAGTAAAGATGCGCGGGCTGTCACCGGGCATAAAGTTTGAACCACCAAATGCATCAACAATATCATTCACAAAGGGGAACAGTTCCCCATACGGGAACCACTCGCCAAACGGCACCAAATGAATCTTTGCATAGGTATCAACAACCTGCCCTGAAGAATTAATAAGCACCATACTATTTTGCGGATAATGCCTTTTGTTTATTACATCCTCAACAATGCCAATTTCACCGGTTAACAGTGGCACACGGTTTTGTGCAGTAAGCGTTAGCACCTCTTCTTCAAAATAATTCAGGTTGCCGTTGAAGTAGTGATATGAAATATTTTCAAGCGTTGCAGATTCTGACCACACTATGATATCAGGCTGATGCTTCATTGCTTGATTTGTTAACTCACGCAGTATATTCAGATACACATACCTGTTTGAAACCCAATGTTCCCACGGTGAAAAGCACGACTGTACCATGGCAACTTTAATATGTGAATTGGTATACTCTTGATGGCGCTGCAATCTATTAAAGCCGAATATGGTTGATGCTACCACCACAATACAAACCATTACACACGCAAGCAATGCAGGGCGATAGTTACCAGCAAAAATTCTTGCCTTTATTAATTCAGCAATGCTGATATTGGCAAAAACGATAATAAATGTTATGCCAAAAATACCTATGATTGAAGCTATCTGGATGAAGTTAACAAACGGGTATTGTGTGTATCCTAAAAAGTTCCAGGGAAACGCCATGGTACCAATAGTCTGCACCCAATCAAATGCAATCCACACTGATGGATATATAACCAAAGTTAGTTGCGGAAAAATTCGCCTCAGATACTCAGCCACCAAAATCTTTGTAGCAAAAAAGACTGAGATGCACGGAACAATCAATGCAATAATCACGACCTTACCAAAGGGAAGTGCCTGCCCAAAATCACCCATCCAGTAATAGACAACTCCAAAACCAAAAAGGCCTGTAATAAACGATACTATGTAAACCTCTTTGAGTGGTTTATTTTGCACGTATATAAGCAAAGGCACAAGACACACCCATGCAAACACCGACAAAAGTGGCACATGCAAATTGAGTGGCGTTAAAAAAGAAACCAAGAAAAAAAGCACCGTAAGTGCATAGTAATGCCTCAAAACGTGTTGCATCAATTGTTTACTGTTCATTATGCCCTTCCCGCCATCTTCAAAAATTCTTCTTCTGAAAGTATACGCACATTGAGCGTTTGTGCCTTTTCAAGTTTTGAACCAGCTTCCTGGCCTGCAACAACAAAATCAGTTTTTTTGCTCACTGAACCTGAAGCCTTGCCTCCCAGTGATTCAATCAGGCTTTCAGCCTCCTGCCGGCTCATGCTTTTCAATGTACCAGTAAATACAACTGTTTTACCTTTAAATGGATTTTCTGAAACTTCTTCCACAACCTCTTCGTGTACTGTGACGCCATTATCCAGCATTTTCTTAATAATCTCAAGCGACTCCTTATTGTGGAAGAAATCATACACTGACTGTGCAACACCAGGCCCCACTTCAGGTATCCTCATAAGTTCTTGTGGCGATAGTTCCTGTAATTTATCCAATGAGCGTACATGGCGAGCAATAACCTTTGCTATATGCTCCCCAACATTTCGAATGCCCAAAGCCCGCAAGAAATGCGATAGGCTCACCTTTCTTCGCTGTTTAATAGAATCCAGAATCTTATCCACGATTTTATCGCCCATACGCTCAACCTGTAACAGGTCATCACGGGTAAGAGCATAAATGTCTGCAATCGTTTTTATCTTTTTCTGTTCATATAAACGCTTTAGAAGTTCAGGACCAACATACTCAATATCCATTCCATCCTTAGAAACAAAGAAACACAGTGTTTCATATTCCTTTGCAGGACAGGTTGGATTAACACAGCGTATATAGATGTCCTCATGCTGCAATGAAAAATTACATACGGGGCATTTTTCAGGGGTTACTATCTCCACAACGTCCTGACGTTTATCCTTTAATACCTCAACAACCTTTGGGATAACATCACCAGCACGTATAACCTTAACCACATCGCCAATTTTTATATCAAGACGCTTAACCTCCTGAAAGTTATGCAGCGTTGCTCGCTTCACCAGCACACCACCAATATTAATGGGCTCTAAATTGGCAACAGGAGTAACTAAGCCAGTACGGCCCACCTGATAATCAACAGATTTTAGCACCGTAATAGCTTCACGTGCGGGAAATTTCCATGCAATGGCCCAGCGTGGAGCCTTGGAAGTGCTGCCCATTGTATCACGCACATCAAAACGGTTTATTTTTACCACCACACCATCAATATCATAATCAAGCGTGTACCTGTTTTCCATCCAGTGCATATAAAAGTTTTTGACTTCTTTCAATGAACCAACTTTATAATAATGCGGCGCAGGTAAACCCAATGCTTTAAACAATTCATAGAGCTGACTTTGTGTGTTTGCTTGTAAGGGCTCCATTTTTCCAATTCCATATAGTACAATATCAAGCTCACGCTGCGCAGTAACAACAGGGTCAAGCTGCCGCAATGAACCTGCTGCAGCATTGCGTGGATTGGCAAACTCAGGCTCACCATTTTGCCTGCGTTGCTCATTCAGGCGTTCAAACTCACCATGGCGCATGATAACTTCACCGCGTACACTGATATATTCCGGAATATTTCCCTTCAAGCGGCCAGGCACTTTTTTAATGGTTGCAATATTTTCCGATACATCTTCACCAACTTCACCATCACCACGCGTTGAACCCTGTACATATATTCCATTCTGGTACACAAGTTCAACCGCAAGCCCATCATATTTTAATTCCGCACAGTACTCAATATTTGTAGTTCCCAGCAACTTAGCGCAGCGCTGATGGAAATCGTTCATATCAGCTTCATCCATTGCATTGGATAAACTCAGCATGGGCGGATCATGACGCACCTCTTTAAAAGATGTCTGAATTGCAGCACCAACTGTTTTTGTGGGCGAATCGTTCCGCACGATATCTGGATAGTTTCCTTCTATGGTAATCAGTTCTTGCATTAGCTCATCATATGTTGCATCATCAACTAACGGCTTATCAAGCGTGTAATAGTAGTAATTATATTTGTTTATTAATTCAATCAGCTCATTATATCGTTTCTTTACATCTTCCATAATATTACCTCAATATATATTTATTGTGTTATTGCATGTTTGACATTATGGCGTTTTAAAAGCTCTAAGCAATTACATGTAACAGTTATCATCATTTTTAAAAATAATTGACTAATTCCAATAACAATACCACTGTTAGTTCCAATGTCACTTTTATAAACCGTTTGATAATACACTATATTCACTCTGATTGCAATTCAAAAACTAACTATCATAGGCAGGGGGAATGTTATGCAACTAAAAAAAGAAATAAAAACCATCACTATAAAAGACCCTTTTCAGCAATTTAAAGAAGCACAGCGCATTAATGAAATACGATACTGCCCGTTAACTGGCCGCAGCACCCGTGTGTTGGGCTTGTCCTTAAAAGAATTTACACCAAGCGATAGAACTGCAATGATTGAAGAATCAGCAAAAACCTGTCCATTCTGCCCCCAGCTTATTAATGCTCTGACCCCAAAATTTGTGCCACCTCTTAAAGAACAATACATCGTTGGCAATGCACGCTGTTTTCCCAACGCCTTCCCTTATGATGAAAACAATGCGGTGGTAACCATAACCAGTGAGCACTATGTACCCGTTAATGGCTTTACGCACATTATGCTACAGGAAGCTTTTGAATGCGCACTGCTCTTTTTGGCCGATATTGACCCTAAAAAATACCCTTACCAATCAATTAACTGGAATTACATGCCTGTTGCTGGCAGCTCACTTGTTCATCCCCACTTACAAATAATAGCTTCTTCTACACCATCCAGTTATTACGTTGATATACTTACAAACTTAGAAAAAAATACCAATCTTTTTACGGATTACCTGAATACTGAAAAAAGTCTAAATGAACGGCTTATCGCTACTTTGGGCGATAGTTCCTGGGTAATGGCTTTTGCCCCCATGGGGCAGTTTGATATACTTGGCTTTTTCCATCAATCTACGCCCTTGCATACATTAACAGGCAAACTTGATTCACTAATCACTTATATATCCAAAACGCTGCAATTTTTGCATTCAAAAAAAATAGATAATTTCAATATGGCTTTGTATAGTATTGCACACAACAATTCGTTTTTACCGCATATACGGATTTGCCCACGCGTTACATTTCCTCCGTATGCAACCAGCGAGATCAACTATCTCCAGATGTTGCATAATGATTCATTTACATTATTGAAGCCAGAAATAATTGCTGAAGAATTTAAGGCATTTCATTGTGACTTATAATATTTCTTGACAAATGACCAGAAATTTAGCTACTATTGTCTTTGCCTTACATTTCTTGTGAAGATAGCTTTTTTTACATTAAGGCAATTTGTGTTTCTGATAAAGGAAGCTGGTCCTATGGTATTCAATCATGAATAGCTTTGTTTTTGAATTATTTTACATGGAAAATATTGTCATTTCGAAACAATTTGTATATATTATTTTATAAGATTGTAGAATACTGTCACATAAATACATATATTAATATTTATTGGGATAAGAGGCCGGATATGCTGCAGAAGGTGTTACGGGAATATGATTCACGGGTTCATTTAGAAGAGTTACTGACATTTGGCATGGCTCTATTCCTTAATATATTAATTATAATTTTTTCGCACATAACGCTGGCACCAGTAATTTTTACCATTAATACTATTATTATGCTGCTCATCATTGCCACAGTATATGCCCAGCGATATGCCACTTCTCCATTATTCACCATTTACCGAGATTGGTATATACTGCCGCTACTTGTAGCAATATTTATGGAGCACAATAAACTTGTACCGCTTATTAACCCACATGACATTGATTCTTTCCTGATAAAAATTGACTATGCACTTTTTTTTGGCAATCATCCCACAGTCTTACTGGAAAAAGTGTTACACCCTTTTGCAACAGAACTATTACAGATAGTATATGCTAGTTTCTATTTTTTGCCTTTTACACTATGCTTGTTATTATATTTAAAAGAAAGAAAAGTTGAATTTCACATAGTTGCATCCACTATAATGCTTGGCTTTTATTTATCATATATTGGCTACTATATATTCCCCGCCATTGGCCCGCGGTTTACATTAACACAACTTCAGACACAACCACTTGAAGGGTTATTATTGTTCAACTTTGTCCATCATGGGCTTGCATATCTTGAAGGAGTCACCAGGGATTGCTTCCCAAGCGGTCATACATTGGTATCAATTTTAACTGTACTTCTTGCCATAAAGTTTCATAAAAAATTTAGTGTAATTGCAACCGTTTGGGCACTGCTTCTGATTATATCCACTGTATACTTGCGCTATCACTATGTCATTGATGTTGTTGCAGGATTTTTTATTGGCCTTGCTACATTCAGATATGGCCCTGCACTGGCACGGCTTTACATCTTTGGCAGCGCAGAGATTTCTACTCCGGTGCTGGATTATTTACGCAACTGGTGGGATTGGTTTTCCGAAATCAGAAGACGATAAGTTTATCATAAAATAAAATACCCATATATATATAATGCTATCCCTATAACAAGAAACAATAATGTCTTGAGCAGAAGTGTCTCTTTCTCACGTATAAATATGTCAATAAACGCCAGGAGTATGCCAAAAGCTGCAGAAACAATACCCGCTTTAATAAAATCTAAACTGACAAAGTATACACCGCCAACAGCTACTCCACCAATGCTAATATCCATCACATCACGTATTCTAAGTCTTTGTTTTGATAATTCCGGGGTTTCTTTTTTAACGAACGATGGCACTTCCTCTGGTTTGAAATACCTTTTGCGGGTTCTTTCCATCTCTTCCTGTCTTTTCTTCTGTCGAGCAGCAATCTCCTCTGCACTTTCGCCTATTCCATAATGTTTATTTATAAGTTTTATGACATCTTTATTGGGTATAGTCGATATAAGTTCAGCACGCTTTTCAAATTTTTCCTGCAAGCTTACCGGCCTTCCTGATGTGGCATTGCGTTCTGCAGTTATACGCCCTTTATCTATAACCGCATAATAGGGATTACCTCCTTCTTCACTGTCCTCCAAATATAAGCGCACCCTTTTGTCTTTAAAATTGTAATCAACACGGATATAATCACCATTTTCAGTATTGCAGTAAAAGACACGCTGATAGCCTCGTATCTCTGAGGGTCTTCGCTTCCAGTAGGTCTTTTTTGTTTCAGGGATTGCAACCAGTTTTTTCTGAATTCTTCTACGCATTAT
>Ga0308419_1002554_pt1 | contig 11744 bp, 8 predicted proteins | sample HotsprSampleMS50_FD_203674 | JGI IMG/M metagenome (GOLD analysis project Ga0308419, IMG submission 203674) | Hot spring phototrophic mat microbial communities from Mushroom Spring, Yellowstone National Park, Wyoming, United States - 20090730_MS50 ... | reverse complement strand
ATTGACAACAAAAATCTATTGTGGCAATGTTTAGAAAAAATCAATAAAATAATAAAATAGTCTTCACGGGGGGTTATTTTTTAAATGCATCATTTTAAAAAAATGTTGCTGCACCTATTTTTTTATGCGATTATTGGACAATGTTTTTTTGTTTATGCAGAGTTTTTTCAAGATCTGAATAACATTCCCAGAAAGATCAAAGTGGTTATGGATGATAATTATCCGCCATATGTATTTCGAGACGAAGAAGGTAATCTTCAGGGTATTACAATCGACCAGTGGAAGTTGTGGGAAAGAAAAACAGGCATTCAAGTGGACATACATGGAATGGATTGGGCTGAGGCGCAAAATAAAATGAGGAAAGGCGAATTCGATGTAATTGATACAATTTTTTTTACAGAAGAGAGGGCAAAAATATACGACTATTCAAAGCCCTATGCAAAGATAGATGTATCCATTTTTTTTCATAAAGATATCCCTGGTATTTTCAACGTCCATTCGCTTAAAGGATTTACAGTAGCCGTTAAAAGCGGTGATGCCGCAATCGATTATCTGAGAAGAAACGGTATTAATAATTTACAGGAGTTTCCTTCATATGAGGCCATAGTAAAGGCAGCAAAGGAGCGAAAAGTACATGTTGCGGTTATTGACAACCCCCCTGCCTTATACTTTCTATACAAAGCAGGCATCCTTGAGGAGTTTCGTCATTCTGACCCGTTATATACCGGTGAATTCCATCGTGCTGTTAGAAAGGGCAATGCGCTACTTTTAAAATTGGTACAAGATGGTTTTTCCCAAATCTCAGAAAAGGAATTCAAACAAATCGACAAAAAGTGGTTCGGTGCCGGACAATTTTTCTTCGTTCCTTACCTTCGTTATATTGCAATAGGCTTTGGCATCCTTATCCTTACTATTCTGTTAATGAGCTTATGGAATGCTATATTAAGAAAAAAGGTTAGAGAAAAAACCCTTGAAAACATTAAAGAAATAAAAAAAAGGGAAGAAGAAAGACAACAGGAATTTTTAAGAAATGCGTTGCTTCTAAAGCTCTATCAGATGTCAGAATCACCTATTGAACAAATAATGGATCTTATAGTGCAGCATTGTGTTTCTACCACAGGTAGTAAATACGGTTTTATTGGTTACATTAGTGACGACGAAAGGTTAATGCAAGCACAAATATGGTCTGATGAGGTTTTAAGGCAGTGTGCTGTGGATGGAAAACCTGTCATTTTTCCCATTGAGAATGCAGGATTATGGGCTTTACCAGTAAAGGAGAAAAGACCTATTGTTGTAAATAATTACAATGATCCTAACCCTTATAAAAAGGGCTACCCAGAAGGCCATATATCTATAGAGCGTTTTCTCTGTATACCAGTTGCGGAAAAAGACTGTGTTCGCATATTGCTGGGGCTTGCCAACAAACAAGAGCCCTATACAGAAGCAGATGTGTTTCACCTGTCACTTATTTTAGAGGGTTTATGGGGTTTTATTAAGAAAAAAAAGATAGAAGATGCCCTCAAATCCAGCGAGGAACGCTACCGCACCGTTATAGAATCCTCCAACGATGCCATTACCATTGTGCACAATGGTAAACATGTATATGTAAACAAGCGTTTCTATGAAATCACAGGCTATTCAGAACAAGAAATCATAGGGAAACCCATCATTGATTGGATACACCCCGAAGACAGAGAAAGGGTAATGAAAATAGCCATTGCAAGGGAAAATCAAGAAGAAGTACCATCCCGGTATGAATTCAGAGGTCTTCGCAAAGACGGCACCATTATCTATATAGATGTATCTGCCACATACATTAACTACCTTAATAAGACCATGTCCCTTGCCTTTCTCCGTGATATTACAGAGAGGAAGCAAGCAGAGGCGGTCCTCAACCAGGAAAGGGAAAAGTTCTCCACCCTTATCGAAAACATCCCCTTTGGCATGGCAATGGTAGATAAAAAGGGCCATTATCTATACCTCAATACAAGATGGAAGGAGCTGTTCGGGTATGACCCACAGGAGATCCCGGACGGCAAAACGTGGTTTAGAAAGGTTTTCCCAGACCCATCTTACAGAAAACAGGCCATTTCAGCCTGGGTTGATGATACAAAAGACGCTTCACCTGGATTAAAAAAGACAAGGACTTTTACCCTTACATGTAAGGATGGAACACAGAAGATAATAAACTTCACCTTCATATCCATCCAGAATGACCTTTATATCATTATATGTGAGGATGTTACAGAGTTAAAACGCATAGAAGAACAGCTAATGCAGTCCCAGAAGATGGAGGCAGTGGGAAGACTTGCCGGAGGTATTGCCCATGACTTCAATAACATGCTAACCATCATACTGGGTCATACACAGCTTGCCCAGCTTACCCTTGATGAGAATAGTCCCCTTTATCACAGATTTTTGGAAATACAGAAGGCAGCCCAGCGCTCAGCAGCCCTTACAAAAAACCTCCTTGCCTTTGCCCGTAAACAGACCATAGCCCCAAGGACATTGAACATAAACCATCAGATCGAGGATATACTCAAGATGTTACACAGGCTCATAGGCGAGAACATAGAGCTTGTCTGGATGCCCCAACCCAATTTATGGGATATAAAGATAGACCCTTCCCAGCTGAACCAGATCGTAATAAATATTGTAATAAATGCAAAGGATGCTATAGAGGATTTAGGTACTATCACCATTGAAACCCAGAATGTGACCATTGATGAAAACTACTGTAAAACACACTTAGGTTTTACACCCGGTGAATACGTTATGCTTGCCATAAGCGACAACGGCACAGGCATGGACAAGGATGTGCTGGAACACATATTTGAGCCGTTTTTTACCACAAAAGGCATAGAAAAAGGTTCGGGCCTCGGTCTATCCACCGTATACGGTATAGTAAAACAGAATAACGGCTTCATAAATGTCTATAGCGAACCTAAAAAAGGGTCCACATTTAAGATATACTTACCCCGTTATGTAGGTCACAAAGAAGAGCCCACTGGCTTTAAATGGGACACAGTAATAAAAAGTAAAGGTGAAACAGTGCTTGTTGTGGAAGATGAAAAAGATGTCCTCGATTTGTGCACCTCCATGCTCGAACAGCTCGGATACAAAGTCATTGTCGCCCCATCACCTCATGAAGCCATTAAGAAGGCACAAACATATGAAGAAGAGATACACCTTCTTATCACAGATGTTATCATGCCTGAAATGAACGGTAAAGAGCTTGCAGATAGAATAAGGTCCATAAAACCCGCCATAAAGTGCCTTTTTATGTCCGGATATACAGCAAATGCCATAGTTAAAAATGGTATACTCAAAAAAGGTGTAAACTACATACAAAAACCCTTTTCCCTTCAGGAACTATCTGTGAAGGTAAGGGAGGTGATAGAAATATAAAGGAACACGAAAAGGCCCCTGTTTGTATTTTATCTTGACAAACCGTCCTGATAACTATAGCTTTATGTATAAAATCAAATATTATTCATTATAAGGAGCATTAAATGACAAAAGATGATGTCTTGAGAATTGCCAGAGAAAAAAATGTAAGGTTTGTAAAATTATGGTTTACCGATATACTTGGCTTTGCGAAAAGCTTTAGCATAACTGTTGATGAATTAGAGGGTGCCCTGAATGAAGGTATGGGTTTTGACGGTTCCTCCATCCAGGGGTTTGCAAGGATTGATGAAAGCGATATGATTGCAAAACCTGACCCTTCTACTTTTACTATACTTCCCTTCAGGCCGCAAGAAAGCGCCGTTGTGGCAAAGATGTTCTGTGATATTTACGAACCCGATGGCACACCATATAAAGGAGATCCAAGATATGTACTAAAGAAAAATCTCAAGATAGCTGAGGAAATGGGTTTTTCCTTTTATGTGGGTCCGGAGCTCGAATTTTTTTATTTTAAAACAGATAAAGACACAGAAATTCTCGATAATGGAGGATATTTCGATGTTACAACCCTTGACGAGGCAGTAGATTTAAGAAGGGATACGGTGCTTATGCTTGAGGAAATGGGTATTAAAGTTGAGTACAGTCACCATGAGGTAGCACCTTCCCAGCACGAGATAGATTTGAGATATACCGAGGCCCTTAAAATGGCTGACAATACTATTACTTACAGGATAGTTGTAAAAGAGGTGGCAAAAAAATACGGTGTTTATGCCACATTTATGCCAAAGCCCATGTTCGGTGTAAACGGGAGTGGAATGCATGTACATCAGTCACTCTTTAGAGGTGATAGAAATGCATTTTATGACCCCAATGATAAATTTTATCTTTCAGATATAGCGAAATGGTACATAGCAGGGCTTTTAAAACATGCTAAAGAGATAACACTTCTTACAAGTCAGTGGGTAAACTCCTATAAAAGGCTTGTGCCTGGTTATGAGGCCCCTGTTTATATTTCCTGGGCAAGGAGAAATAGATCCACCCTTGTTCGGGTGCCATTATATAAACCAGGCAAGGAAAAGGCAACAAGGGCAGAATATAGAAGCCCTGACCCTGCATGCAATCCATATCTTGCCTTTGCAGCCATGTTGAGGGCAGGCCTTGAAGGCATAAAAAACAGGTATCCCTTGCCTGATCCTATTGAAGAGGATGTCTACGAGATGTCACAGGATAAGAGAAGGGCATTAAATATAGATTCTTTACCAGGCAGCCTGTTTGAGGCTATAGAATATGCAGAAAAAAGTGAGCTAATAAGGGATACTTTAGGTGACCATGTATTTGAAAAGCTCATAGAAAATAAAAAGATAGAATGGGATAGGTTTAGAACCCACGTATCAAAATACGAGATAGATACATATCTACCCATTTTATAATTGCTTTGTATTTGCATAATACTTTATTTATGAATGGTGCATCATGATTGTTAGAAACTTTAATGACCCTGAGGTCCTTGCCACCACATACATTGCCCATTACGGTGCAGTTGCGAGGATGGTATTGACAAGTCGTTTTTTGAAAAGCATGGAGTTTCTTGCCTATGCGATATTGCCTTCAGGAAACGCCATAGAAGAACATATAGATGAGGTGGAAGAGATATATCTGATTGTAAAGGGTGGTGGCATCATGCAGGTAGGTAAAGAGACCCAGGAGGTCAAAGAATGGGATGCTGTCTGGATCCCTGCAGGTGAGCCCCATAGCCTCAAAAATACAAAAGATGAAGAAACTATTGTAATCGTTGTGGCTGCCTATCCAAAAAGATAGCCCTGTCTAATATAAAATGCAATCTTTTAGTTCCAGTTGTCTGTCTGGGGCTGTGGCAACTGATAAGACATGAGTTGCCAGATATATCTATCAAATGCCCCATCCCCTGCCTTCTCTATCCTTTCAATCTCCGGCTCAATTTTAGCCATAGTATCTGGATTTTCTACGACACTTATGGGGTAGTGATAATAAGAAGACCTTCTTAATAGAGAATATGCCTGCTTCTGTCTTTTGTTTAATGATAAAAATTTATCGAGTTCTTTTAGCATATAATCCTTTTTTTCATCAAGCCAGCCATCCACATGCATAAGGAGATTTAAGCTAAAATCGCCACAGGAAAAATAGCTGTGCATCTGTCTTAAATTTTCTACAAGAAGCCTTATCTCTGCCACAATCTCTTCATCGGTCATGGGCACAAACGTCCCTTCTTTTACCATTTTTTGCATAGGCGACATAGGATGCATGGCAAATGTCCTTACCCTTATAAAATCAGGCTCTATTATATTTAGAAGCCTTGCCGTTTCCTTTGCATGCTCTTCGCTTAATGTGCGTCCACCAAGACCGGGCATTATATATTCTGATAATTCCATGCCTGCTTCTTTAACATGGAGTCCGCCTGTTACAATATCTTCGGGGGTAATACCTTTTTTTACCATCTTAAGCACTTTATAAGAACCGCTTTCAAGCCCTACATGAATACGTGTAAGGCCTGCCTCTTTTAGTTTTTTTAACTCTTCTACAGTTCTTCTTCGCAGTGTGGGCGCCCTTGCGTATGATGTAATCCTTTCTATAGAAGGAAATTTTTCTTTTAGATACCTCAATATTTCAAGGACATCTTCTGTTTTTAATACAAGGGTATCTCCATCTTGAAGAAATGCTGTTTTTATTTTATAACCCTTATATACTTCTGCCATTTCATCTATATCCTTTTTTACCTCTTCCACAGTCCTTTTTGAGAACTTTGTTCCCTTATAGGCCGGACAGAAAAGACACTGATTCCATGGACAATTCCTTGTGACTCTAACGAGTAAACTTGAAGCCTCACTAGGCGGTCTTATAACACCTTGTTCAAACATTTTTTGCTCCTTTTGTTTTTTATATCACATGAGGAATATATATACTTTTTTTTAAAATTCAAGGTCAACAGGATCAAAATAGTTGGAATTTTAATATAAAAATGTTGAAATAGAATAGAAAAATAGAAGGAGGATAAAAAATGGGATATCCTGAATACAGGCCAAGAAGATTGAGAAAAAATGAAAAGTTAAGAGGTTTAATTCAGGAGACAGAGCTTTCTGTTAAGCATCTTGTATACCCCATGTTTGTAAAGGAAATGCATGACAAAAAGGTCTTTATCCCCTCAATGCCTGATGTGTTTCAATTTTCTATTGAAGGTTTATTAAAGGAGATAGAGAGCATTGTGGAGCTTTCTATACCGGCAATTCTTCTGTTCGGAATACCTGCAAAAAAGGATGATGTAGGTTCAGAGGCCTATAACGAGAAGGGTATAGTCCAGGAAGCCACAAGGAGGATAAAAAAACTCTTTGGTGATGATATACTCGTTATTACAGATGTATGTATGTGTGAATACACAAGCCATGGCCACTGCGGGATTATCAGGGATGGTGATGTGGACAATGATGAGACCTTAAAGCTTCTTGCAGAGACAGCCCTATCCCATGTAAAGGCAGGGGCTGATATGGTTGCGCCCTCTGATATGATGGACGGTAGAATAAAATTTATAAGACAGATGCTCGATATAAATAGCTATCATAACATACCCATTATGAGTTATGCTGCCAAATATGCATCGAGTCTATACAGTCCCTTTAGAGACGTTGCCGAATCGGCACCTCAATTTGGGGATAGAAGGTCTTATCAGATGGATGTACCAAACCAGAAAGAGGCCTTAAGGGAGATAGGGCTCGACATAGATGAAGGTGCAGATATTATTATGGTGAAGCCTGCCATGTTTTTTCTCGATATTATCCATCTGGCAAAAAAGACATTTAATATACCCATTGCTGCATATTCTGTAAGCGGTGAATATGCCATGATAAAGCATACTGCAGAAAAGGGATACATCGATTATAAAAAAGCCGTCATTGAGCTGACAACAAGTATAAAAAGGGCAGGCGCTGATATAATCATTACGTATTTTGCAAAGGATATAGCAAAATGGTTAAAAGAGAATTCTCTTTAAGAATGATTGCATGGGAACTAACGAGAAACTGCAATCTAAATTGTATCCATTGCAGGGCAAGGGCATCCCTGGGTCCCCATACAGACGAACTTACCACAATGGAATGTAAAGACATAATCGATGATGTCTCTACATTTGCAAACCCCACTATAATACTTACCGGTGGTGAGCCCCTTTTAAGAAAAGATGTCTTTGAGATCGCAGATTACGGAAGCAAGAAGGGATTAAGGTTTGTTATGGCCATAAATGGCACACAACTGGATAGAGAAAAGGCATACATGTGCAAAAAAGCGGGTATAAGGCGGATAAGTATTAGTATCGATGGAAAGGATAAAAACACCCACGATGCCTTTAGAGGTGTAAAAGGCGCCTTCAATGGGGCAGTTAATGCAACAGACATATTAAAAGAGATAGGGCTTCCATTTCAGATAAACACAACGGTGACATTTGAAAATGTTCATGAATTAAATGAAATATACAGCCTGACAAAAAGATTGGGTGCCTGTGCATGGCATGTATTTATGCTTGTGCCTGTTGGAAGGGCAGAGAGCTTTAAGGGTAGAGAGCTCGATGCAAAATTATACGAGTCAACCCTTGAACGTTTATATGAAATAGAATCAAAAGAAGAGCTCGAGATAAAGGTTACCTGCGCACCTCACTATTACAGAATAGTGAAAGAAAAAGGTGGTATACCAAAAAGTAGTGGCTGTCTTGCAGGAAAATCCTTTATGTTTATATCCCACAGAGGAATTGCCCAGCCCTGTGGATATCTTGAGGTACCTTCAGGGGATGTTCGAAAAGAAGGGGTAAGAAAGGTATGGTTAGATTCCCAGGTGTTTAATATGTTAAGAGACTTTACACAATATAGAGGAAAATGCGGTAAATGCAAATATATATCCATATGCGGTGGTTGCCGGGCAAGAGCTTACGAGACAACAGGTGATCTTCTTGAAGAAGAGCCTTACTGTTTTTATAATATATGAATCTTATTTGAGTTCTTTAACTGCCTGTTTTATTCTCTCCACACCTTTTTTTATTACTTCCATAGAAGTGGCAAAGGAAAGCCTAATGTATCCTTCCTTTCCGAATTCTATGCCAGGCACAACGGCTGTATGGAAGTCTTCAAGTAGCACCTCTGTCCATGCAGTAGAAGAATTAATAACCCTGTCTTTATAACTTTTTCCGATGATTGAGTTAAAATTGGGAAATACATAAAATGCACCCCTGGGATTATAACAGGTGACACCCTCAATGCTGAGCAATTCTTTTACAAGATAATCTTTTCTCTTTTTGAATTCCCTTACCATCATAGGTATAAAATCCTGTGGACCATTTAGGGCTGCAATAGCAGCTATCTGGGATACAGATGTAGGATTTGACGTGCTCTGGCTCTGGATGTTTGCCATGGCCTTTATTATGGGGGCAGGACCGGCAGCAAATCCGATGCGCCAGCCTGTCATGGCATATGTCTTTGATACACCATGACAAATAACGGTTCTTTCTTTAAAGGCATTGTCCAGCGATGCAATACTTGTATGTATATATCCGTCGTATGTGATTTTTTCATAGATTTCGTCTGATATGATGTATAGATTGTTTTCAACAGCAATTTTTCCAATTGCCTCGAGATTTTCCTTATAGTATACAGAACCTACAGGATTTGATGGATAATTTAAAATTATGGCCTTTGTGTTTTTGTTAATGTATTTTTTTAATAATTTAGGTGTAACCTGATAATCCTCTTTTTCATCTGTTTCTACAATCACTGGCTTTGCACCTGTTAGTTCTATCATTGGTGGATACGATACCCAGTATGGGGAAGGCATAAGCACCTCATCGTTTTCCTGAAAAAGCGCTTCAAATAGATTAAACAGTGCATGTTTACCACCGCAGGATATAATGATCTCCTCCCTTTTATATGTGAGATTATTATCCCTTTTAAACTTTTCAATAACCGCGTCCTTTAATTCATCTATACCGCTTGCAGGTGTATATCTTGTAAAGTTTTTATTTATGGCATCTATGGCAGCCTGTTTTATATGCCCAGGTGTGTCGAAATCAGGCTCCCCTGCACCAAATCCTGCAATATCAAGGCCTTTTGCCTTTAATGCCTTTTCTTTGGCACTTATTGCCAGTGTTGGTGATGGTTTAAGCGCTTCGGCTCTTTTTGATAGCATGTTTTACTCCTTTTTAAGTTTCAAAAATTTTTTTGAGGATACTGTTTACAATATTCCAAGTTTTATTGTCAATTAAAATGTTTAAATGGTTAACAGGTAATATATATGTGTGTTCAGGAGGTGTCAGAGGAGATACGGTGGACCTTGTTGCTACAAAACCGTCACCGTAACCGTTTTTCCATTCATCTATTGTACTTTTCCGAAATATTTTTTCTATGGACCCCATAATGTTCAAAAATCCCATTTTTACATAATTAGTTGAATTACCAAATATATCAAAATGCGGTATGTGTTCTTCTTTTTTTAGTGCATCCTGAGCGTTTAAGGCTTTAATAAAATTCGAGATGGAGGATAATTCCTCAATAGGTTTTAAAAATTCTTTGATAGAGGGCAAAAAAACCGTTAAGATTGTTTTATATCTTATTACAATATCTGCAAAACAACTTCCATAATGTGGCGATGATAAACAGATTATTGCCTCTGGTTTTAGATTGAATAGCTGTACTGCCCGCCTTGCCACAAGTCCACCCCTTGAATGGGCTAAAAAAACGACCTTTTTATTGCTTATGAAATCACAGATGTTTTTTAATTCATACGCTGCTTCATCTATGGTGCTTTTTTTGTCCTGCGACCAGCTTGCAATGTTGCAGGCACCCTTTAGTCTTTCTGCAAAGGGTATTATTTCCCCTTCATTTTTTAGAAGTGATTTAAATGATAAAAAAAGCACCTTTTCTTCTACAGGGTCAAACCATACATTTTCGCTTACTCCAAAGCCGTGGATTAGCACAATCCATGGTTTTTTTTCTGATGTGTGGATAATCATGGTGATTATGCTGGTGGCTCGTTACAGAGGGGTAATGCCTGCACTTTTAAGATCCACTCTGTATTATCAGTTACCTTAAATCGTTCGTCAATCCTGTGCCCTATAATCCAGGCTATTTCATTGTCAGATAAGATAAGGGGGATTCTCCTCCTCTTCTCAAGGGGGATCTTACGGGATATAAAAAAATCTTTAAGCTTTACCTTTTCTTTCATGCCAAGGGGCATAAACCTATCTCCTTCTAAAAAGGAGCGAACCGAAAGTTTTCCAATCTTATGGGAATCAAAAAAGGCAATATTTTCAGAAAACCTGTCTTCCACAGGATTTATAAAAGGCATGAGATCCATCTTTTTATACCTTTCCACTTCAATTATAATACCAAAAGGTACAAGGAAATTTATGCCTTCTTGTATTTCAAATATGCCTTCTATATTTTTTTCAGGGGATTTTTTAGTAAAGATAATTCTATTGTATTGCCTTTTTACCTTTATATTCCATGGAAGGTTCAGGCTCACATTTGGTTTATTGGAATTGACTATCTTTTCTATCTGACGCACATGTTCTCTTAAAAGGATAAAATTTGATTCTAACATACCAATAATACTATTTAATACCTGAAAACGCGTTTCAGGATCTAATGCATTAAGGGCTTCTTTTTCACACCAGAAGTCTTCTCTATCGGAGAACAGGTTTTCCTTTAAAAAGTCTGATGATAATTTCTGAAATACTTTATTTACATCTGTTATGTCCTTTAGCAATAAAAAAATCTTTTCTTTAAAGGAGGGGTTTAACCTTTCCATTATTGGAATTATATGTTTTCTTATGAAGTTTCTCTCATAATATGTTTTTCTGTTGGAAGAATCTTCTACATACTCTATGCCATGGGCTGTTGCATATGCCTCAATTTCGCTTCGATAAGTATATAGAAGAGGTCTTATTATTCTTTCCCTTTTTAAGGGGATTGAGGAAAGACCTTTAAGGCCTGTGCCTTTTATTAATCTTAACAAAAATGTCTCCACCTGATCATCGAGGTTATGGCCAATAGCAATCTTATCGTAGTTATGTGTTTTAGCCACATCGTAAAAGAATTTATATCTGATTTCTCTGGCAGCATGCTGTATGGAAAGGCCTTTTTGTTTTGCATGATCTTTAACGTCAAATCTTCCTTTATAGAAAGGCACATTATGTTTTTTTGCTAACGTCATTACGAAAAATTCATCCCTGTCTGATTCCTTTTCTCTTAAAAGGTGATTTATATGTGCCACACCTATTTTAAAAGGTATCTTTTCACTTAAGTTGAAAAGTATATGGAATAAAACTA
>Ga0308419_1002546_pt1 | contig 11756 bp, 9 predicted proteins | sample HotsprSampleMS50_FD_203674 | JGI IMG/M metagenome (GOLD analysis project Ga0308419, IMG submission 203674) | Hot spring phototrophic mat microbial communities from Mushroom Spring, Yellowstone National Park, Wyoming, United States - 20090730_MS50 ... | reverse complement strand
TCTTGAATAACTTTATCAATTCGGGCAAAATACTGCCCGTTAAACCTAATGTTGCTCCTAATAATTCTTTAATCATTCTTACTTACCTCCATTAAGTTTTATCAACAAATCATATATCTTATCAATCTTATTTTCCAGCCGATAAATATCAGCCTTAATGAACCCAAGTTTATAATCGCATTCTTTGGTATGCTCTTCTTTTGAAAGATAATTCTTGACTTTATTATTGCTATTTTTCTCTAAATAAGAGAATAAATATTTTAAGCTGAAAATAACTATAACTCCACCAGCCCCGATTGAGCCAGCCAGCTTTAATATTTCTTCCATCTTATTCTCCTTTTGGTAAGGCTTTATATATCGCTCTCTCTTTAACAACTTCGCTAAACCATTTCATTATGTCTTTGTAGGTCACGCTATACTTTTGAGCATTAGTCGTAATAACTTTCAAAGGCATCGGGTCGCCAGTGGACATATGTCCTATCGTTACCATCTCCAGAGCATACCGGTTGTTCTTTTCAATATCAGCCATAATGTCACCCAGAACTTCATGCATAGCGTAAATGTCCCCATTGGCTATTCTGTATGCCAGCCTCTGGGCCACAGGATCTCTGTCAGCATTGATTAAAACTGATTTGAATCGCTCTTCTGCCCTATCTTTCGTTCTCTGATACATTAAAGCCAGCTCTTTCATTAACTCTGATAACCTATATTGCTCTTTCAGTCTCAACGGAGTAAAGCCAAGAGATTTCTGTATAATCTCGTAATCAGAAAATTTCAGTATCAGGTCATTCTGGACTTGTTTGCCTTCCCTGGCCCACTCATAAGCAGTAATTACATTAGCTATCGTCCTGAACGGCACTAATTTAGCTGCCGCTTCAGTATATCTTCCTCTTCTGACCAGTTCAAGGCCACGCTTTATGTCATCGCTTACGCCATATGCCGGCCCAACTAATTGCCCCAGCGGGTCATAATTCGGACTTATGATAGAGCCAATATCCAAAATATCCCGTAAATCCATATTGATTAAGCCTAATACTCCGTAAGTCAGGGCAATAGCAATATTCCGTATAAGGGGGTTCTTGCTCATTTTGAGCTTCATTATTTCTTTTTCTGGGTCTTCACCGGCCAGAGCCTTAAATACAGCCCTCAAAACAGCATAACTTAACGCACCAAAGGGCAAGGTTCGGAATAATCCCATCGTCAAGAACCTTACGCCCAGCATTCTGACTTTCGCCCCTGTAGTTCCCTTTTTCATTATTGCTGCCATCTGATGAAGATAGTTAAGGTGGGTTGACTTAAACAGATAGAACAGCTTGATTATCTGCTTTATCAAACCAGTCTGATTTATGATTTCAGGAGCATTAAATTTGCCATAAACATATGCCGTCTGATGGACAAAATTCTTCACAAATTCATAAATCTGTTCATCCTGGACCATACCCAGATGTTCAGTGGCAAGTTTGTAAGCTGCGCAAACAATATGAACCCTGTTCATAAACTCGCTCTGGATACCAAAAATGTGAAGGAAATTCATCAAGTTATTGGTTTTGTTCATATTCGCCCCATATATCTGGGCGATATACTGACCAGAAATCAGCTTTTCATCAATAGCTCGCTGCAAAATCAAACCCAATTGCTTTTTCGGAAATCTATCCAGATGATTATGGTTAGCCAAAAAGCTCAATGCGTCTTTGTAAGCAGAAGCAAATATCTTCTCTGGTTTTGTTCCTGACACATAATTAGCCAATACAGGCAGTAAAGTGTAGAAGTTCTGGAGGCTCTGCTGCATCAAATAAGTCAGGCTGAAAGACAGAGTAATCGTTGAAATCGCCCGCCTTATACCGAGCCATTCCCTATCAGATGCCCACAAAACCTGTTCAATGTATTTTTCCCAATAAGTCCTTGTCTCTGGCTCAAGCTCACGGATAATCGTGTTAATATTGCCCTTGGCTTCTTTATATGCCAGCGATGAATAATATCGCCTCGCAGCTATCTCATAAAACCGCATAATAGAAGCTGCGAAAGCATCAAAATCAACTTTATATCCCGCCACATGTCGCCGCCTCATAAAATAACGGGTGGCTGCGGCAGTCTTTCGCAGATAATCTTTCAGTTCCCGGATCTCTGCTGTCTCTTTAACGCCAGCAGCTTCAATAAGGCTCTCCAGCTCATAGACAGATAGCCGTTCCCTATACTGCCTGCTTTCTTTTAAGAATTGAAGCGGTGAATATACCCTGGACAGGTCATAGCCCATCTCTTTTAATATCTGGGCTTCTTTCAGAGCATCTTCGTAATTATCGTGAGCAGCAAAATAAGTATCGTCAAATTTCTCTGCTGCTTCTTCTGAAATCAAGTTGCTTTTAATCGCTGTCGGCTCTGCCGACCTCGCAGCAAAAACAAAATATTTTCCTTCTCTTACCAGCGGGACATAGGCTTCTATCTTTTTGAGTTGCTTTTCCATCCTTTCGTCAAACCTTGCCTTTTCTTCTGAAGTCATGTTCTCGTAATCTGCCAACAGCTTCAATCGTTCTATCAACAGCTTTTTGCCTCTCATCTGTAAGTCCATAAGGCTCTGGTAGGCTCTTATCGCTAATGGGGATAATTTATATTTTGCCAACACATCAGCCGAGAGTATCTTCCCGCCAGGGCGGTTGCCAAAATCCAGAAGTTCGGCCAGCTTTGCTTTTTCGTCTCGTGTGAGATTTTCAAACTCTTTTATATCCAACTGCTTGAAAGTCTTTGCGATGTGTCCGTTAAAGGCATAAAAAGCATTGTCAACGATGGACTTCCAGATATTTTTGACAGCAGGAATATCGCTCATAAAAGCTTTCCAGAACGGGATGGAAAGCATCTGGTTATAGAGATAGCTGCCGATGTCTTTCAATTCATCAAACGGGCCGGGATGCTGAATATTTTTATCACGATAGAATAGTCTTAAAAATGTGCCTTTAATGGCATTGCCTATGCTCTTCAGGAAGGTCGCTTTTTCTGGGTCAAGCTCTCCTTCTTTTATCTCCAGCATTTCTTTTATAGCCCTGATCTGCGGAAAAGCCTTCTCCATCGCAGCTGTGAAAGTCGGAGCTAAATCGCTGGCAATTGTTGAGTGTAAATTATACATTACAAACCATTCGGCAAATAGCTCTTCGTTCTTCGCCCTGTATCGCATAAAACCTTCGTTTCCTGGGGCAAGAGCGTTTTCGTAAAACTGCGATACCAGGGCAAGCTCTTTCTTCAGCGTGGCTTCAATACTTTTATCAAGCCCTATCCTTTCAGCCAGCGTATTCAAAAAGTTGTGCTTTCCAACGACAGCAAAATCAAAAAGATGGCCTGTTTCGTGGAGCAGAGTAGCATAGTTATAAATATTATTGACCGAGATGGTCATCGTGCCAGACATCATGCCGACACGGAATACGCCACGGCTCATCATTTTGGAATCTATGGTAATATAATTAATGCCTAATGATTTAGCTAACTTTACCAGAAGCTCTACCCATTTGGCTTTATTTAACCGAAGCTGGGCAGCGGTCTGGAAGTCCCATCGCTTGTCTATAAGTCGCTTTCCCCCTGTGCCACCTATTTCTGGACTTGTCTGGCCCTTGCTCTCTTTATATTTATTAACTCCCTCCAAAATATCAGACCAGAATTGCTCTAAAGAATTAGCTGCTGTAGTCTCGCCCCCTGCTGGCTGGGGTGCTTCCTGAACACTATAGCTTTCAGTTTTATTCTTTCTTTTTCTTTTCGGTTTGGTAACAACCTGCGGAATAACAGCATTCTGTGACCTGATAAAATCTTGAACCGCCCAACTTGGGTTTTCCTTGAATGCTGCTATTACCCCAGCTTTTTCTTTATTTTTATAGACACACAACAATGTGCCATCTTGAGATAATCGATATTCAACACTGGGGTCGCTCAAGGGATAGCGGCTCAATAATTGATTCACAAGATTAACATTAAAAAAACTTAATTCATTTGTTCCTTTTTGCCGAAAAACAATACAAGATGGGTATTCTTTGTCATATTTTATTGTATATAAATTTATCTCTGTTGGGCTAAAAATTCTTATATTTTCATTCCGAGATCCATCCTCAAATTCAGGAGAAATATAACCAACCAGAACCGCTTCTGTTGAATATTCGTAATGAGGCACAACAACTGACGGGTTTTCATGAATTCTTTTCTTTGCTGGATTTCTAATTAGTCCAGGGCCATTCTTATCTTTTTCTGTTAACTTAAAACAAATGTGTCCATCAGAATACCATTCGTTATCTGGGGATACAATTTCTTCATCTGAATAGAAATTTGCATAACCTTTCCTGTGCGTTTTAATTTTTGCTGTGTCTAATAAAGAAGGCGATAACTCTTCTAATGGCGAACCCAATTTATTTTGGATTGATTTCAGGTATTCTGCTTTATTCTCTTGCGTTAACCTTAATACGAGCTTTTGATAATCCAAAAATATTAGAACATATGGTAACTTATTTTTTTCTAAATAATGATAAATGTAATATGCTTTTGCCAGGTTACTATCTGATGTTTCAAGCCATGTATTCCAAGCTTCGTTATCAGCAAAAGTTCTTTCATCAACTATGGTATAACCAGTTTTTTGAGCTATAGTGGTCTCATCTTCAATTTGATAAGTTATGGTTTCAGTTGGTTCGGATTTTGGTTCTGACCCTGTCTCTTCGGCCTTTTGCTTATTCTCATATTCCATTTTATAATACATCCTGCCGGCTGTTCTAATCTCTTGTGGCACTGCCTCATGCATTAAACGAGCCAAATTTTCGGCATAAAAATATATCATGTCAAAATTGTCATAATTAGGCTCTTGATTAAATTTATTTATAAATTCATTAAGGTTATTCCAATAATTCAATAGCTCTGATTTGCCGAAAGAAGACAGCTTCCTGTCATCAAAAGCGTAATATTCTTGAAATAGCTTATACAGACCAGCCTGAAGATATTCGTTAGCAGTTTGCGGGTTTTCTACTGGTTCATCAGGGTCAATTATCTTTTTCGTTCCAAGTTCCGCTTCTGTTTCTGCGGGCTTGGTTTCAGCTTCAGTTTTTTTCCTCATCGCCTTCCTTGGCTTTTCTGCAGGCTTTTCAGGTTCTGGCTCTTTAGTTTCTTTTGGGGTTTCTGGTCCAGTAGAGACTTCCGGTTCAGTTGGGGCTGGCTGGACTGCAGGAGATGGTTCTGGAGCAGGAGCTACAGCGGGCTCTACCGGGGCTGCGGCAGGCTCTGGAACAGGCTGAATTTGGGGTTCAGGCGGCTCTGGAGCGACAGAAACCGCTGGCTCTGTGGTCGGCCCAGGGGCTGGCGGAGTTTGTGGCTCTACGGGCCTCTGAACGGCCGTTCTGGACAGCTCAAGACTGAAAGAGGCTGGGTCTATCCCCAACCGCCGAGTAAGAACAGAAAGCGGAGCATTGGCGTAAATTTGGCCCTTCCCACGCTCTAATTGTAGCGATTTGCTTATACCAACCAGCTTTTCCCCTTTCCACGCAGTCAATAAAGCAGACTTGCCATAGGGTATTATGGCCCATTTAATATTCTCTGCTCCGTAGTTGTTTACTATATGATGGACAAAGCTCTGCTCAAATACAGCATAAGCTGGCTGCTCCTTAAAATTAAACCTGAAAACTATCCCTGTCGGATTGCCCTTGCCCTGGTTTTTTATGCCACGCAACATTACGCCAAGAAACTTGTCGTTGCTGGCAATATAATAAACAGGCGTTGCTTCAGTCTTCTCTGCAGTATTAACAAAATCTACGATTTTTTCAACAATTTTCTTGACAGGCTCTGCTGCGGACTTTTTGTTTTTGATTGTGCTGCCCTCTATTATACTCGGCCCAGACACAGCAAAATCCTGGTTTATTTCGCTGGCAGTGTTAATCTTTTGGCCAGCAATAATTTTGCCCAGGGGGTCTCCTTTTATGCTCTTTGCCAGTGCCACAAAATTACTGGAGACCCCTGGCACAAGCAGATACCCGCCATTTATCTCAACCAGATGATAAGCCCCCTGCGTGGCGGGGAAACCTTGCGTGGTTACAGCTTCAATATCGCTTTCAATTTGATTTTTGATTCCAGCCACATCTTCGCCTGTATAACTGAAAGTTGGCACAGCTGGTATGTCTGCTTCTCTTGGTTCAGACACAAAATCAATCTGTGGGGCTGTCGGCTCTGGGGTCTTGACCGGAGCTTTTCCCGCTATTTCAGTCGCCAGAATTTCGTCTTTGGCCTTTTTCAGAATATCCCGCAAGTCCGGATTGGCTATCCGGTCAGCTATCATTTCAGATCCAGCAAAAATTATGCCAAACAGACCACCCATAAAGGCCTGTTCTTCCATAGCCTTGTCCCAGGCTATCTCTTTTCCAGCCCTTTTCCGCTGGATAATTTCCTGCAATGTCTCTTCAGATAACTCGCTCAAACCTTCAAAAAATAATGTCCCTGTTCCTTTTACAAGAGAGGGCAATTTGCTTAAACCAAACCTTCTCGTTGCCAGTGGCAGAAAAAGCTGGGCAGCATCAGACGCCACTAAATATTGGTTGTCTTCATATACTTTATTGGCAATCTCGGCGGCCGTCGCTTTGTCTTTGCCCTCTTCTATAGCCTGCATATAAGCCTGGCCACCCTCCATCATGCCCTCTACTGAACGGCCTATCTTTGCTCCAACTATAGACCCCAAAAACGCAGCTAATTTTGGTGATAATCCCAGCCTGGTAAGAGCAGTCGTTGCCCCTATCGTCCCGCCGATATAGGGCAACATAAGCGGGAGCATTAACCCCGTCTGCTCTGGTATTTTCTCTACGAGGTATTCAGGCTTTAAGAGAGAGCTTATGCCTTCCCATTCTTCATATGTAATTGGCTCATAAATTTTCTGTATAAATTCTCCTGCCTTAATCAGACTATTAGGTTCAGTGGCATCTGGGGTTTTGGATTGTATCATCTGGCCGAGGCTATATAATGCCCCACCCAGACCCCTGAATATGCCTCTGTAAAACCTTGTAAGTGTCCCCACTGGTTTCAATATGCCAGGGAATTGTTCATACCAGATTTGCTTTGATATTTCGTTTACCTGTTCTGGCGGAACATTGAAAAGATAAAGCAGCTTCTCTATGCGGGACAATTCTTCAGGCTTCTTCTTTACGCCATAAAATTGGAGCTTCTCTTCCGGTGTCCACTGCTCCATAGGACGGATATTCTTATATTCGCCAGCAAGGATAGCTTGCTGGACATCTTCTGGTAGATATTCCGGGGGAACGCCATAAAACGGGTTTTCTGGTTGTTTCGGCTCTTCTGGAAACAACTGCGACTGCCAGGTTTCCAGAGCTGAAATATCAGCTTCAATATTACCCGTCAACGGGGGAAGCGGGGGCAAAACAGACTGCTCAGACATATCCTGTCTGGTTTTTGTAGTTTTTTTAAGATTAAATCCCGTTGGATTTTTAATCATTTTTCCTTATTTTCTTTTTTGGATTTTGTATGACTATAAACCAAATTTGATACTTTGTTCAGCAAATCAGTCAAAAACATCTGCAGGCCGCCCTGATTTAGCTCGGCGTTTTTCGGTTTCTTCGGTGTAGCTTGGGGCTCACCAGCAGGCTCTTTGGCAGCCTCTCTCTCTTTGCGATACTGCTTCATCGCAGCTTCTTCAATTAAAACCTTCTTTGAAAAATTATCTGGCAGTTCTCCAACAGAAACAGAAGCCAGCACTCCAGATTTCAAATAATCCCAATATAAATTCCTGAATTCTTCGGCCTTCGCTGGGTCTTCTATCTGTGGCATTATATTCTGGGTAATCAGCATAAGGGACTGGTCAGGATTCAGTTTAATCCCGCTTTCTAAAGACGCCCTCGTCAGTGCCGACTGCTTGATTTCTTTATAAATGTTATTGTAAAAATTCTCAATCTCAAGACTGGCTTTAATATCTTTGTCAGAATACGCCGGGGCAATGGGTCGACCAAACAGGTTGGCATAATAAGCCTTGCCTTTATGTTCTATGATAGCTCTGGGGTCAAGGCCATACTTTGTAACAGCCAAATCCATAGCACCGCGCAAATCACCAGCCTTAATAACCTGGGCCACATCAGGCATTTCATTTTTTTCAAAATAATCGCTCAATGAGTTCATTACTTCAAAATACTGCTTTTTGCGGAGCTCTTCCTGTTCAGCCAACCGCCTATTCAGTTCCTGTGTAGCAACATTGCTTTCAGTCAGCATTTTATTCAGGTTTAGCTGTTCCTGTTCACGAAGCTGTTTTAATTGCATTTCCTTTTCAGCCAGCAAGTTCTGCAATCCGCCAGAATACGCCACGCCAAATCCCAGCCCTGCGTTCTGTAAAACTCCGCCAACGCCACGGCCAGACATCGCAGCCAGCCCAGCAGCTATAAGGCTTCCGTATAAAAGCCCTTTCTTTTCGTCTTCAGTCAAAGGTAGTATATCGTTTTCTTTCATCGCCGTCCCCCTAAAATGCTCTGAAAAATACCCGCCCGCTGGATATATGGGCTTTGTATCTGTGTTTCCGACCTCGCCCCTGTTGCAGCTGCAGGCGGATAAGACTCACGCTCTTTCATCGCCATAGCCACGGCTGCCAAGGCTGACCCTATACCCTTTATCATATCTCCCCAATTAGTCTTTTTCTTTCCACCAGAGGCGGTCTGGAGAGCAAATGGGTGAATCGGGCCAGCCTGGGCAGCTAAAGAAAAATTATTCTGTGGCTTCGCAGCTAAACTAAATTGGTCTATTAATGGATTAGATACAGACTGCTGCTGTAATGCCCCATTTATTAGAATGCTTAAAAATTCAGGATCAAAGTATGGCATTTTATTTCCCCCTTATCTCGCCTACCGATGTTTTATATTGATAAGGATTTGATATGGATTCACTCAAGTTTGAAGAATAACCGAGTATAGATCTGCTGTAAGGGTTAGAGAGATATACTGGTTGTTTTCCGGCTGGAGCATTAGCCTGCGGAAAACTTTCCCCAGGCTTTATAGCAGAATACAAACCAGCACCAGCCGAGATAGCTGCAGACGCTGTGTTTATATAAGGCAGTGCGGTTGCCATCTTATTTCCCCCTCATTGAGGTAGTTGTTCCGCCATACTGCCCGCCAATAAGGTTGAAGTAATTGGCGAGCCTTGTCCAGGGTTCAAGCTGTCCAAACTGCCAGCGTTCCATAGCTTCGTTAATCTTTGCTTGCTCCATTCTTTGCTGCTCTTCGCCCACCGCAGCCAGCCGAGCTAAATCTCCCCACGCAGCTTCAGAGTAAGCCGGAGCTAATTGGGCAGCCTGAAGCTGACGCTGTCTTTCAGCTTCATAAGCCTGGCCATAAATATTTCCAGCCAAATCAGCCATAGTTCTGCCTTTGGCTAACCCCCACGCTCCGCTGCCATATCGCCCAGCAGCGATAGCCGATGTGTCAAGCTGGGGGAGGGCCTCTTCAAATGCTCTCTTGGTATAATAGCTCAAATAAGGATTGCTCTCTGGAGTAAGGTATTTACCGCCCAGAATAGACCGCAATTCCGCTGAACCAGCTGCTATCTCTGGAGAACCTGCCAAAGCCCTCTGCCTCATAAGCTCTTGGGCTTGACGCTGTGTCGCAGTAAAGTCAGCTATCGTAGAGCCAGGGAAAAAACTCATCGGAACTTGGTAGAGTTTTAATGCTTCAGATAAACCTGTCTTAATATATGGCTGCTGTCCAGACCACGGCTGGACTTCTGTAGTCCCCCTTGATTTAGACATTGCTTATCTCCTTAATGAATTCAGTATATCCCTTAAAAAATCCCATATCTTTCAGCCTTTTTTCAAACGCTTCTTCTCGCATTGATAGAAATCTTATAGTATTACAATTTTGCTCTCTTGCGAACTTTTCTATTCTTCCCAGCCCGTCCAGTAGAATTTCTTTGCTAAAATCCTTCCCGTAAAGATGAACTATCCAGAGAATTCTTCCTTCTTCTGGAACTTCTTCAATTTTGGTTGTCATAAAGCCTTTATACTCGCCATCAATATAAATCACCCACAGGAGTAGATTTCCGCCCAACAGGTCGTTATAAACCTTTGTCATGTTAGTATCTTTGTAAGTAAAGCTCAATATTCTATTCAGCCCATCACAGACCATATTCCAGGCATTCATAATGCCACGGATATTATAGATTGGATAAATCGTTAGGTTTGACATTGTCTTATAACTCCATTTTATACCTTTTACTCTCCTTATATTATCGTTACCTTTGCTGGCGTCCATACACCATTTATCTTTACCCATAAATGATTACTATTAAGAGAAGCGTCCAGCAAAAACTCATCAAAGTTAGCGTCTAAACTATAGAAGCAATTATCCATAAATACCCTGACATCTTTAAAATATCCAACAGCTACTTTTCCAAGAACTGTTGGCAATATTCTTATTCTTATCTTCCCCCGCTTCTTGGTAAGGGTTAGCGTAATTTCTTCCCAAGTGTTAGCACTACTGTTTGTTTTGCTATCGGTTATCACCCCATCTTCCTCTATCTCAACAACAAATTTTTCTGTTACGCTACATTTGATTTGTAGCTTCACAGCACTTGGCACATCATTAGCATTTATCAAAATTTCATAAGCCTCTCCCGACCTTAACTTCTTCCCGTTGTTAACACTATCTGTCCTTTGGTCATACCATCTGCTTCTGAATAAACCAGCTTTGCAGTATATACCCGCATTGTTATAATCCGACAGCACATAGCCGTCAGAATAAAAACCATCCACTTGAGCCATCACGCCATCTTAATAAAACAGGTTGTGGCATTGCCACCTAAGTCTCTTACAACTAACCATACATCTTCCCCAACCACTATTGTGTCTCCATTTGCTCTTCCAGATGGACAATTACCAACACACATCACTCCGTCCAATATCCCGATTAATTTAAAAGGTGAGTCACTTTCTTGAGCCGTGCTTTCAAAAATATAATGCTGCCCTGTTGTGGTCCAGGTATCAAATCGTGGGAAAGAAGCGCCTGTGGTAAACCCCGTCACGGCTAAAGCCTGATTAATAGCCCCGACACTATTTTTGAACCATCGCCAGGCTGCCCCAGCGCTAGCTGGAGTATACTGCCCCGCCAATGGGTTATGAGAATAAGATGTCCCAGATGTGTAAGAGTCGTGCCCAATAAAACAGGGCGTATCTTTTGTCTCATCAAACCTTCTTGGATAGCCAAGGTAATAAGCCCATCCACCACCCATCACTGCCAATACAATTCTTCTTTTGTTTATAGCGGCATTAAAAGTTCCCGTAGCTTTTCTTATTCTTAAAGTAAAATTGCTATTTACCCCAACGGTCATTGAGTTTCCAACACCAACGTGAGTTTCAGTATTCCAGCCTTCCCAATATTCAATGGTGGCAAAGGCTGTCTGATTATCTTTTACAACTAAAATAAAACTGCTGCCGCTATCTGGCTGGCACTTATATACCCCGATGTTTGTTCCAGCGTTGTTGTCGTGTATGCTCCACCCGTATCCGTTCTCTTGCCCATAGTTTGTAATAATATCGTCCAGAAAGGCTTTTAGCGCCCCAGCTGCGTCCGTTTTATATTGCGACACCCAAGCCATCTTTTTGCTCCTAATACTCTATCCAGATGTCTCCGTTATTCCCCTCACCACTCTGCGGTGGTCGGCCCATTACGTAAATTTTTCTTCCCTCTATTAGTTTTGCATTGTCAACGACGCCATCGTTATCTGTATCGTAAACTGCTTTCAACATATCACCCATTCCAGAATGAGTG
>Ga0308419_1002544_pt1 | contig 11761 bp, 10 predicted proteins | sample HotsprSampleMS50_FD_203674 | JGI IMG/M metagenome (GOLD analysis project Ga0308419, IMG submission 203674) | Hot spring phototrophic mat microbial communities from Mushroom Spring, Yellowstone National Park, Wyoming, United States - 20090730_MS50 ... | reverse complement strand
GGGTCACGCTTCCATAGCCGGACTTGTAGGCCTCAACGGTATACGTGCCCGGGGGAACGTTGGAGATGGTATACTGGCCGCTTGTGTTCGTGAAGGCCGTGTATCCTCCCGGCGTCGTGCTGACGGTAACCCCGGAGATGGGGTTGTTAGCCGAATCCCTCACCACGCCGGAGATAGCACCCGGAATCACGGACAGTGTGAAGTCCACCACCGTGGTCTGGCCGGCCACCACGTTCCGGTTAGACTGAGTCTGAGTGCTGTAGCCCGCCTTTTGAGCGGTAACGCTGTACGTCCCCGGAGCAACGTTCGACAGCCTGTAGAAGCCATCGGAACCGGTGGTTGCCGTGTAGCCTCCCGGGCTGGTCGTGATCGTCGCCCCGGAGAGGGGATTCCCATTGCTGTCGCGCACCGTGCCCTGAATGGCTCCCGCGGTGGGAGCGCCGCCGCTCACCGCGTAGAAGATCTGAGACAGGGCCCGGTTGCTATCGTCCTGCCACGCAATGTGCACCGAGTTATCACTCGTGACCGCGATGGCCGGCCTGGAGCTGATTCCAGCATTGTTCGAAATGTTCCTGGCCGCAGTCCAGCTGGACCCGTTGAACACCAGGTGCATGATGTCCTCTTTACCGGCCACCCCGGGGAACGTGAAGACCACGTGAATGTGGTTGTTCTGATCCACGGCAACGGCGGGAAAATGGCCGTAACCGATGACACGCGGTGCCGTCCAGCCACTGCCGGTCCACCTGGTGAACTTCACCTCATACCCGGGCAGGGCTGATGCTCCCAGCCAGACAATCACAGGCCTGTTGCTGCTGTCGAGAGCGACCCTGGGCAGCAGGCAGGTTGGGCTGCTGTCCAGAGTCTGCGCAGCCTCCCACGATCCGTTCACCTGCCTGCGATACATCAGGTTGGTACCCGTTGACCAGACGGTGTGAATGACGCCGTCTGACCCGGAAGCCAGATCCGGAGTTCCCCATCGGTTCGAGGTCCCCAGCGCTGTCGTCGTGCTCCAGGAGGACGTGCTCCTTGTAGCAAAACGAACCTCGTGCGTGTTCTGGACGAAGAAGTTATCGATGAGGTGAACTGATCCGTTCAGGCCTCTGGCAAGCCGCGGGTACCAGTTCATCGCGTAGAAGATATTGACGGGAGAGCTCCAGCCGCTGCCGGAGTTCGAGGACTCCCGCAGCGTCATATTCTCCCGTGCCATCTGGTCGGTGAAAACCAACCTGATTACGTTATTCGTCGTCTCCACAACGCTCGGATAAGCGCCCGGTGCGACGCCCTGCGCAGGCCGCCAGATTCCGTCCGCTCCCCGCTTGCGATAATGGACGTAGGGATCAGTGATATCGTAAACGAGGTGAAGTCCCCCGTCGTTGGCCGGGCTGAGCGCGGCATTGGAGCAAGCGCGGCTCGATGATTCGACGCTGACCGGGGCACTGAACGTCCTCGGATTTGCCGGCACCACGATCTGGATGCCGTTGCTCGAGACAACGTTGCTCGATAAACCGGCGTTGTTGAGCGCCCGGACGTTGATGTAGTAAGTTCCGGCCGAGAACACCTGCGAGTGCGCCATCGAGGTGCTTGTACCGCAGTTGACCCAGCCGGACACGTTGGTCGCGCCCGGAGCGGTGCCTATGGAATACTCATAATGATGGATACCGCTCTCCGGATCGCTTGCCGCTCCCCACGATGCCCGGAGGAACGTTGCGATATCCTGCGTGTCTCCATCGTCGATGACCGGTCCGTTGAAGACGGGCGGGGTCGTATCCTGATTCATAAAGTCGCCCGTCGTTGCAAAGAACATCTGAGGGCTTCCGTTCGGCCAGGATTCCCAGGCACACCACAGACGCCCGTTCGGCTCAGCGATCACTTCCGGTGTGGTGGTGTAGCCGAAGGACATTCCCTTCGACACGACGACTGGCGGATCCCACTGCCCGTAGATAAAGCGCCGACCGTGCACATAGTTCTGGGTGTCGAGCGGAATGTAGACGACATAGAACATCGGGCTTCCGGGAATGGCTGTCACGGAGGCGTTGTATGCGTCAGGGATAACACCCTGAGGGGTCCAGCCAGTCGCCGGGTCGTACATCCGCCAGTATACTTGGTTGACCTGGTCCCACACCACCATGATCTGGTTCAGCGCGTTCACCGCGATCGCGGGCCGGGCGACAAAGTCGGACCGCGTATTGGTGGACACGACTACTTCCGGACCCCAGCTGACGCCGTCCCAGCGTTTGTAGCAGATCTGCCAGACGTTGTTGATCAGCCGTCCGTAAGTGCGGTAGACCGTGCCATCGTACGCGGAGCGGCAAATGCCTTTCGCGGCGTAGAAGTTGTCAGTCCCCACATTCATAGGGTTCACTGGACTCCAGGCAGAGCCGTTCCAGGTGTTGGACTTGAGCTGCTTTTCGTAGGCCTGCCAGTGAGCGATCACCACACTGGGACTGTTACCAGTGCCGAACGGCGCGAGCTGAGGATTCTTGGCTTCGCCGCCGCGGTCACCAGTATAGACATAGTTAGTCACGTTATAGGAGGTCCAGCTCTGGCCGCCATTGGTGGAACGAGCCGCGAAGATCTGTTCTCCGCCCTGATCATTTCCGACCCAGTTCTCCCAGGCGACCCAGATGGAGCCGTCGAGCGCCTCAATCATGTCCGAAAACCCGCCCGGCCAGCCCGTGTGCGGCACGTTCAGGCGGGGTCCCAGCCCCTGGTTGTAGCGGCGATATCGGATCTGCCAGGGAGCCCCGCTGGGAGCGTGCTTGTAGACGGCGTGGAATCCGCCGCCCGTCGCCGGATAGATCTGCGGGTCCTTGCAGGAGGTCTCCGATGGATCGTTCAGAAGTTGCGCGTTGGACCAGTTGGCCGCGCAAGCGGGCCAGCTTGCCAGAAGTAACGAGATACCGCATGCAACCGCTAATGCGGTATTAAGGACATGCCTGCCGAGCATCTTTGATACCCTCCGTTCTGCTCTGCGTCGGCCGATGAGCGTCGCTTAGCCACGCGATGTCAAAGAGCGTCAAAATCTCTGAGGATAGGGAAGGCCTTTGAAGGGTCAAGCCAACACCTTTAGTGCCTCCGTGCACCCTGTGAACCGCGTTCGCTACCGCAAGTCCTCGCGCTCGCCCAACTGAAAGTGTGCAACCTTCACTTCGGCCGGCGAGAATCTCCTTCCAATCTCACACCGCCAGACCCGGGCGTCGGAATGATGCACACGCCCGCGGCGACAGCAGCCTGTGACCTTGGACTCCGGCCCGCTTTCGCAGAGCTCCGTCCCTTCCCGTACGGCTACAGAGGGGAGCAACCTCGGCTTCACTCTGCGGATTGTGCGGCCAGCGTAACGCAGGTATTTCCTCGAGATTTAGTATCAGAGTACGACGCTCCTTCTGGTTTGTCAATACTCTTTTTCACTTTCTTTTCCGGAAACTCCTTATTGCTTCAGGACGGTTGCACCGGCTGCGCTATCCCGGGTCTCAGAGTGATGGCGGGGCGTGAAGCAGGCCACGGATGGAGAGCGGACTGCCCTTTCACGCGGGTTCCAGCGTGACCAGATCGCCGTCCCGGACCTCACCGAGCGCCGAGAGGTCGCCCTCCACCCGCCCGATGATGTTCACCGGACTGGCCGGCCGGATCTCATCCCCGTCAGAGGCCGGCGTCGGGCCCCAGAAGAGGCAGATGGCCCTGCCGGGAGGCCAGTATCCGATGTCTCCCGCCTCCACCACCTCCACCGGGTCCTCGGGCGGAAGAGTGATGTCCGTGGAGAAGTAGACCTCGTCGCCCCAGCGCGCCCCGGTCCCTGTGACCGGGAGCCGCGATGCAATCGCGCGCGCGGACCGGGTATCGTTCAGCGCTCCCTGCAGCCGGACCTGGCCCACTGTGACCACAATGCGCGTCATCCCTTCTCCTCCTGCACTGTGCAAGCCGGGCGAGCCTACCTCAAAAAAGCCGGACCGCCGGGCGCAGAGCGCGCCCGGCGGGGTGCAATGCGTTCGATGCGTAACGGGGACCGCTCAGGCGGCGATCAGCGCCTTGGCCAGATCCACGGCGCTCGCGGCGTCCGGCGCATAACCATCGGCCCCGATCCGGTTCGCGAATTCCTGGGTCACCGGCGCCCCGCCGATCATGATCTTGACCTTCTCCCGCACGCCCTGCTCCTTGAACTGGTTGATGGTTGTCTCCATCGCCGGCATCGTTGTGGTCAGCAGAGCGGACATTCCCACGATCTGCGCGCCCTTGTCCAGAGCCGCCGTCACGAAAGCCTCAGGCTTCACGTCCACGCCCAGGTCGATGATCTCGAAGCCTGCTCCTTCCAGCATCATCGCGACAAGATTCTTGCCGATATCGTGGAGATCACCCTGGACCGTCCCGATGACCACTTTTCCGATTGGCTCCGCGCCGGTCTCAGCGAGCTTCGGCTTCAGCACCTGAAGGGACTGCTGCATCGCGCGCGCGGCGATCAGGACTTCGGGAACGTAGTACTCGTTGGCCTTGAACTTCTGCCCCACCACGTTCATTCCCGCGATGAGCCCATCGTTCAACACCGTCTGCGGTGCCACTCCCTCCGCCAGGGCTTCTTCGGTCAACTGCCTGGCAACTGGCGCCTTACCCTTGATGATCGCCTCAGCCAGAGCGTTCAGATCGGCCATCGTCTCTTCCTCTTTCGATCCTTCCGGATTATTTCACGGCATTCGGCGGGGTTAGCGTTGCTGCACCCGCGGCCATTTCTCAAGCAACTTTACCCGGACTCGCGCTGCGTTCCTCCCCGCTCAGCAGGGAGAATCCTCTTTTTTGACGGCTTCTCCTTCAACCGGTCGCCGCCATGTCCTGGAAATACACCATCTGTTCGCGGGCTTTCCGGTTCTCCGGGTCCAGCTCCAGAACGCGCTCGAACCCCTGCTTGGCTTCGTCGTACATTCCCAGCATGGCGTAGGTCATCGCCAGATCGATCAGGATCTCCACCCGCGCCGGCTGCAGGCCGCTGGCGGTTTCCAGCTCCTGCAGGGATTCGTCGAAAAGCCCCTGGAACCCGTAGATCAGTCCCAGCTGATGGTGCGCTTCCGCGTTGCCGGAATCCTCCTGCAGCAGGGCCGTGAGAATCTCGACAGCTTCGTCGTAGCTGCCCTCCACCTTGAGACTGATCGCCCGTTCAAGGCGCTCTGCGGTCGTAGACATAACTTCTTGCCCCCGCTCGCGGATGCGACGGTGCCCCGTCTTGATCAGCAGAATGAACCCCGATGAATGCAACCAGAGGGTCCGCCGCCGCGCCCGCCCGCGGGTTCCTCCCCCGGCCGGATTCCGGAAGCGCTTGCCGGATACAGGAGTATACCATTTACGCCGGATTTCAATCAAGTTATGCCCCGGCCCTGCCCGCGCGCAGGAGCCGCGCAAGAGAGCGGGGAGGAGAGCCCCCCTGGCTCTCCTCCCCGCCGGTGATTTCGCTAAAGTGACGGCCGGCCCTCTTTCAGTCCAGCGGTATCACATCTCCGGCCTGCCTCGCTTTCAGCAGCGGATGGGTCGCACCGTCGCGCTGAATCACGCTGCTGACCCCCGTCACGTCCGCCGCCGACCCCTCGGAGGGCAGAGGGCCTCCCGGCGGCAGGTTCACGCGGACGCCTCTGGCGTCCCACCGGTTCCCGTCGAACAGGCCGGATCCATCATCCAGGTAGATGAAGAACGTTCCATCCTCGTCCAGCCCGAGCCGCGTGACGCGGCCGGCGCTGCGCATCAGCAGGCCCGTGTTGTTTGCCCCGCTGCCCCCGGAGACGCCGGGCGTGTACCCGGAGCTGGCTCCTCCCAGGGCTTTCTGGGCGGTGAAGAGGGGCGAAGGCGCCTGGTCCCTGCCGGTCTTCTCCACTTCGAAGGCCGCCACGCACCGCTCGCCGCCCGAGCGGGTCATCAAGCCCTTCACCCGCACCCTGTCGCCGATCTCCAGCCCGAACGCGGGAGCCAGCACGCGCACTCCGCTGATGTGCCCGGGCCAGGAGTCCTGCACATAGAACTCATCGCGGTCCGGGAACGCCGCCGACACCGTGGACACCAGCTCGCCCGGAGTCCCGTCGGGTAAGGCCTTCCACGAGGACACAGAGGGGACCGGAGGATACACGATCCCGGTCACCGCGAACTCCCCGAACTGTGCGCGGGGAACGGTGTTCATGTCCAGCGGCGGGTCGCCGAAGTTCAGGAACCCTCCTCCGAGACCGGGCAGGAACTGGTTGGAGAGATACCCGCTGTTGCCCGTCAGCACGGCGAGATACCGGATCACCGGCCTGCCCAGACCGATGTCGGCATACGGGATGCTCAGCTCCAGCCCGGTGGCAGCCGTGGCCGCGTCCGCCCGGTTCTGCCCGGGGGAGCGGTTGTTGTCCGCCGTCACGCCGTCCTGATTGCTGTTGTCCAGTCCCATCAGGATGCCGCCCGGGTTGTCGCCCTGCTCCAGCACAGGCGACTGAGCGCCGACCTCGACGCGCCCGATGTAGCGCGACGTGTTGGTCCTCAGATCGGCAATGTGCAGGTAGGCGTAGGTGCGATACTCCCCGGAACCGGGAGACGTCTCCGCAGTGTTGGCGTCCACGAGGATCACGTGTGTCGGGCTGAACCCCTCGTCGAAGACGGTTCCGTTCATCCTTTGAAGCACCTGCGACTGCGGGCCCACTCCGTCCGGCACGTTCAACCCGGAAGGGCCGACCCCGCCGTCAGAGGTGTCCAGGAACAACAGGATGTAGTTCCCGTTCGGCTCCAGGTTCCCCGTGATTCCGATCTCCAGGCCGGTGGCCGTGCTGCGCATGAAGAGCGCGTCCAGCTCCGATCCGTTGGAACCCGCCGTCCCCGTGCCGGAGGCGTTGCCGAAGCCGGTGTAGTTGTTCTGCGTGGCCACGAGCGTGGCGCTCCCCGAGTCCTGCGGGATGTTCAGGCCGTCGACCGGCCCGGCCGGCTGGCGGATCGCCGAGACGTCCACCACCGCATACTGGAGGCCGGGAGCGATGCTCTCATCGCTCAGGTCCTTCGGAGGGAAGCCCAGGTTGCCCTTTTGCGTCCCTTCTCCGATCCCGGGCAGGAACTGGTTCGAGAGGTATCCGCTGCCGCCGCAGAGCAGCACCAGGATCCTGACCTCGGACAGCGAAACATCCGCCCCGATGTCCGCCAGCTTGAGCAGAAGTTCCATCCCGCTCAGCGCCGTTGCCGCGTCCGCCATATGCTGCGGGGCTGTCTTCTCAGGCGGCGGGCTGCCGATCACCCCGGCGCTGTTGGTGTTGTTGAACCCGATCTGGCTTCCGTTGGGATTGGAGGAGAAGGGCCCTCCCAGCACTCCCCCGCTGTTCAGCGGTACGAATCCCAGATACCGGCTGGTCCCTGCGTTCAGATTGACCAGATCCACATAAACATTGCCCGCCGTGTTGACGGCGATGGCGTAGTCCGGAAGGAAGCCCGGATCCATCTTCAGCCCCGTGAGTCCGCGCACAGAGCCCGGCCCCACGGTGACGTTCAGCGTCTCCTGACCGCCCGGCGTCACATCCAGGAGCACCACGAAGGCGTTTCCGTTAGTCTCCAGGTTGCCGGTGACGTTGATGGCGAGCGAATCGGCGGTCTTGAAGACATACAGCTGGTTCAGCTCGGAGCCCGGGACGTAGCCGCCCGTGGGCGGCCGGGCATCCCCGAACCCGGTGTGGTTGTTCTGCAGCTCCAGCAGAGCCTGGCAGCCCGGCAGGCCGCCCGGGCAGAAGTCTTCCGGAATGCCGCGGCCGTCCACCGCGGCGAAGGCGGCCGATGGCCAGATCGCGAGACAAAGGGCCAGGGCAAGGGCAAGGGTCTTCATCGAGCTCCTCCTTTCCTGACTCATCGAAAGCACAGGGCCGCCGCTGCGGCGGACGGCGTTCGCCCGGCCGCGGCGGCAGCCCTCCCTCTGTTGGAGTGAGGTCCCGTCAGGCCGTGTTCAAACGCGGCGGGTCCGCAGGATGACGCCCGCCAGTCCCGCCAGTGCCGAAGCCAGCGCCGCGGCCGACCCGGGCTCCGGGACCACATCCACCTTCACCGTGCCGGTGAGCGTGTCCACCCAGAACGTGACCTGGTCGTTCCCCGGCGTCGTCTCGAACCAGATGGTGTCCGCGTTCACCGAGCGGGCATCCGCGCCGATGGCGTCCCAGCTCCCGGTGACCACCGCCTTGTACTGGTGCCAGCCGGGAGCAAGGGTGGTCTGGAAGACGTAGATGCCGCCTCCGTAAGGGGCCATCGCCGTTGCCGGGTTGGCGTTGTTCCATCCCTGCCACTCGCCGACAGCGGTCCAGGTGGTTGGAGCCGTGCTCACGCCGAGCCTGCGGCTCTCGTTGCGCCAGCCGTCCGCGTAGGTGTTGGTGTCGTAGGTCAGCGTGATGGCGCCGTCCGGGCCGGTCACGAACCACGCGTTCCCGGACTGAGGCCAGGCCGCCGACCAGTCCCCCGTGGTGATCTTGTACTCGTGGCGCTCGCCGGGGCCGAGCGTGAGCTGCAGCGACCAGACCCCGCCTCCCAGGTCGTCCATCAGATTGCCGGCGGGGTTCCAGCCGTTGAAGGTCCCCGCCACGTAGAACGCTCCCGCAGGCCCGGCCAGAAGCAGTGCTGCGGCCGCGGCGATGCTCAGTGATCTCATCTTCATCCCTCCTGTCACGCAAAAGATGCCGCCCCCGGCGCCGGGGGCGCCGCCCCTCTCCGGTGTCCGGCCCCCTCGAGGGGAAGGCCGGGCCCGCAGGCCCGCAGGTGAAGCGCCCGGGCGCAGGCGGGAAAGGCATTGCCGATGTTGCTACAATGCTAAGGGGACGGGTCAATCCTGTCAATTGTGCGGGGAGGAAACCGGTATAATTGCCGGTAGACCGCGACCTTCTCACAGGAGGACGGCGAACGGGGAGGCAGCAGCGATGACGGGTATGGAGGCGGATCGGAGCGAGGAGCGCGAATTTCTGGACTGGCTTGGCCGCTGGAAGCAGGGCCTTCCGGCGCTGTCACTGGCGGATGTTCTGCAGCAGAGCGGCGGGCCGGAGCGGGCGGCCATCCTCTGCGTGGACATGGTGAACGGTTTTGCTCACGAGGGACCGCTTGCCAGCCCGCGGGTCAAAGCGATCATTCCGGCGGTGACGGAGCTCTTCCGGCGAGCCCACGAAAGCGGGATCCGCCGCTTCATCCTGCCCCAGGACAGCCATCCCGCGGACTCCCCGGAGTTCGGGTGCTGGCCGGCCCACTGCGTGGCGGGCACCGCGGAGGCTGAGACCATTCCAGAACTGAAGGACCTCCCGTTCTCCAGTCTCTTCCGCGTGGTTCCCAAGCGCTCGATCAGCAGCGGCATCGGCACGGATCTGGAGACGGCTCTGGGTGAGGAGCCGCTGGAGGTCGCGGTCTGCGTGGGCGACTGTACGGACCTTTGCCTGTATCAGCTGGCAATGCATTTGCGCCTTCGCGCCAACGCCCGGGGGGACCGCCTCCGGGTCATCGTTCCCGGGGACTGCGTGCAGACCTACGATCTCCCCGTCGCCGTGGCCACCGGCATAGGGGCGCTGCCTCATCCCGGCGATCTGCTCCACGACCTGTTCCTGTACCACCTGGCGCTGAACGGGGTGGAGGTCTGCCGGCGGCTGGACTGAGGAAGGCGGCGGATCAGCCGGACGCCGGCCGGTCCGTGAGGGCCTGCAGCCGCCGGGAGTGGGCGTGGCAGATTGCGATGGCCACCGCGTCCGCCACATCGTCCGGGCGGGGAGGGGCGGGGAGCCCCAGCAGGCGCGCCACCATGTACTGGATCTGCCGTTTGTCCGCGTTGCCTTCGCCCGTGACTGCGATCTTCACCTGCGGGGGAGTGTATTCCGCCACATTCAGCCCGCTCGACGCCGCCGCCAGCAGGATGACGCCGGACGCCTGGCCCACCTGGATGGCCGTCGTCTGATTCCGCGCGAAAAACAGCCGTTCCACGGCCACCACGTCCGGGGACCATTCGCGGATGAGCGCAAGAGCGCCTTCGTGGATCTGCCTGAGACGTATGGCGGCAGGCAGACCGGCCGCGGTGGTGAGGGCGCCGCAGCCGCTCAGCGACAGGACGTCCCCGGCGGCGCGAAGGACCGCCCACCCCACGATCGCCGTTCCCGGGTCGAAGGCCAGGATCGTTTCGGCCGCCAGCGTGTCCCCAGTGCCGTTGCCGCGCATCGCTTTGCTGCCCGCAGTATACCACCCCCGCGAAGCGATGACCGGGCCGTGCCTCGGGCGGCACCGCGCCCTGGCCGGGCCTTTCTCGTCCCGCGGCGCTGCCGCAAGCCGGTGAACGGGCTCTTTTCGCCGGGACGTCCATCTCCGTCGGGCCGCAAAAACGTGGAATCCCGGCGGCGGGACGTCGTCTGCACGGGTGAGATCACGACTTCCTCCCGCGACGGGCGGGAGACGGAAGGGAGTATCGGAGATGAAAGCAGTTGTCGCTCTTGTGACCGCAGCTCTGACGGTGGCGGTCGTGGGCGGGTCCGTTGGCGCGATGTATCCGGCAGACCGGACGGACGGTTCTTTCTATGCGGCGGCGAACGGCCGCGGTGCCGGCGATTGCACGGGCCCGATCGGCGGCCAGGGCAAGAACCCCGCGCCGGGCAAGCGTTCCGCTCAGGACGATGCGTTCACTCCGGCTGGAAACGGCCGCGGACCCGGCGATGGCACGGGGCCGATCGGCGGGGGGATCTGCCCGAACCCCAACCCGGGGCCGCGCGGGCCGGGAGGCGGAAAGCGGTAAAGTCCGAAGGACTCAGCGCCCTGAGGCGCGGTTTTTGCTGCCGGTCCGGCGTCTGCCGGGCCGGCTGTTTTTTTCAATGGTCCTGGCCGCAGCGGGCCCGGAGTACACCCCCGGGACGCCTGGCACCGGGCAGGGAACCTCCTTTCCCGGGACTTTCCCGGTTCCGGGGAATGCCTTTTTGCCGCGGGAGGAGGCGGGCCACCCCCTGCCGAAGGGCACCCGTGGCGGTGCCGTGCCGGCGCGTCCGGCGGCGGGGACGGGCGCATAGGGCAGACTGACAGTTGCGGGGAGACCAGGGAATGGACAGAAGCAAAAGCATCGAGCTGCTGAACAGGGCGGTGGGCGATGAACTGGCGGCGGTTCATCAATATATGTATTTCCACTTCCATCTGGACGATCAGGGCTTCGGGCCGCTGGCGGCGCTGTTCAAACAGACGGCCATCAGGGAGATGATCCATATCGAGATGCTTGCCGAGCGGATCCTCTTTCTGAAGGGCGACGTCGAGATGGTTCCGGCCGCGCCCGTCGAGCCCGTCCAGGATGCGGAGCAGATGCTTCTAAAAGCGCGGCAGATGGAGGATCAGAGCGCGGCTGCCTACAACGCGTTCGCGTCGGAGTGCGCCGCCGCCGCGGATTCGGTCTCCAAACAGCTCTTCGAGAGTCTGGTGGCGGACGAAGAGGTTCACTACGACAACTACGACCGGCAGCTGGACAACATCAAGCGTTTCGGCCCGAGCTACCTGGCGCTCCAATCGTTCGGCGGGCCATCGGAGATCACACCGGCCGGCGGCGCTCCCGCAGCGGGAGCCTGAGTGACAGACAGGGCGATGGCCTGTCCGGCAGCGGGGGCGCCGTGAGCCCGGAAGGGCTGATCGCGCTGGCCGTCGTCTTCGCCGGATCGCTCGTGCAGGGGTGCATCGGCTTCGGTCTGGCGCTGGTGGCGGCGCCGGTTCTGATGCTGATCGATCCGCTCTACGTGCCCGCCCCCCTTCTGATCGCAGCTTTCGCACTGACCCTCTTGATGAGCGTGCGGGA
>Ga0308419_1002543_pt1 | contig 11762 bp, 12 predicted proteins | sample HotsprSampleMS50_FD_203674 | JGI IMG/M metagenome (GOLD analysis project Ga0308419, IMG submission 203674) | Hot spring phototrophic mat microbial communities from Mushroom Spring, Yellowstone National Park, Wyoming, United States - 20090730_MS50 ... | reverse complement strand
AAGACTGGCAGATTGAGCGTGAGCTGTTGGAAATGATTCGTAAGTAAGAGTAATCATTCTATTTTTGCACCTCTTTACTTTTTATCTTCATGCAAGACCGAATTAAAGAACTTTTGGGCGAAGTTCAAGCCTTTGTTATCAGAAATAAAGAAGAACTGGAACAGTTCCGTTTGCGCTATGTCGCCAAAAAAGGGGTGGTAACGGCGCTGTTCGACGAACTGAAAAATGTTCCTGTTGAAGAAAAGCGCAGCGTAGGACAGTTGCTTAACCAGCTTAAAGACGCGGCGATGGAAAAACTCAAATCCAAAACCGCTGAATTGGAAGCAAGCGCGATGGCTTCTGCTGGCAAACCGTTAGATTTGACGCTCCCCAATATCCCAAATGAGCTGGGAACGATTCATCCTCTCACGCAGGTTTGGGAACGCATCGTAGAAATTTTCGGGCGCATCGGCTTCAACGTAGAGGATGGTCCTGAAATAGAAACTGACTGGAACAACTTCACCGCGCTAAACTTCCCCGAAAACCATCCTGCTCGCGAAATGCAGGACACTTTTTTTATTGAGGGCAAAGAAATTTTATTGCGTACCCATACGTCCAACGTGCAAATCCGCTTGATGAACAAGCAACAGCCACCGATTCGCAGTATCATGCCCGGGCGCGTGTACCGCAATGAGGCTATTTCAGCGCGCGCGCATTGTATCTTCCATCAGGTAGAGGGCTTGTACGTAGATAAAAACGTCAGTTTTGCCGACTTGAAACAAACCCTGTATCACTTCGCCAAAGAATTATTCGGAAAAGATACACAGGTACGTTTTCGCCCTTCATACTTTCCATTTACTGAACCAAGCGCAGAAATTGACATATCCTGCGGCCTGAATCGCCCTGGCACTTGTGCGCTCTGCGGCGGCAGCAAAAATATTTGCAAGGGTACAGGCTGGGTAGAAATCGGCGGTTCGGGCATGGTACACCCTAACGTACTAGAAAATTGCGGCATAGACCCCGAAGAGTTCACAGGTTTCGCCTTTGGTATAGGTATTGAACGCCTTACAATGCTCAAGTACCAAATCTGCGACCTGCGCTTGTTCACTGAAAACGATATGCGTTTCTTGCGCCAGTTTGAAACTTTGTAAATGAATCTTTTATGTAATCATAAAAGGCATAATTTCACAAGCTTTTCGTTGTGTACATGTGCCTTCGTGGTTTATTCATTATCGCTGTGCCGAGCGTTGCAAGTATGACTTGACGCGCTCTGTTGCATTTTGGCGGACATTGAAATAGAACAGGTTGTAGTCGGCGCGATGCCAATTTTTGATGTTAAATAATACCGCACCTGCTATTTTCGGTCGACTAATCCATAACATACCCTGATGCGCCGCTGCGTCGTGCAAACCGGGTTTTAAGGGTTTGAATTTTTGTCCCACCGCACCCATATGTAATTTTTCAGAGGCAGGCTCGCCGTTAGTCGTCCAGTTCAGTGGATTAGTGACGGCAGCTTTGTACAACTCCTTGCCGTGGTTAGGAGGAGTATAGCCCTTTGCGTAGGTATTCTACGTTACAAAGCAGCCTGTTTGGTCGGCGCTTTGGCAAACCGGAATATGGTTGAAAAAATCGGCGGGAGTGGGCATTCCTACCAAGTAGGCTACAATTAAGCGCTCTTGAAGTGGGTGCCCATCAATCAGTTCGCGGATAAGTCGCTTGCCGTGCTGCGTACCCTGACTATGCGCAGCAATAATAAACGGTCTGCCCTGATTGAAATGCTTCAAGTAGTATTCAAAAGCAGCCTTTACATCTGCATAAGCCGTATCAAAAGCAGCTTTGGCGTCAGCTTGATTGGGCGTAAAATAGGCATAAATATGCGCTTGCCGATAGCGTGGAGCAAATACGCGCCCCGCAGCGTTAAAAATGCTCGCCTGATTGAGAATAGTAGAATTGTCCACACGTTGATTTAGTTCTACATCGTTAAGGTCGCCGTTCCACTCATAGCCTTTAGTGGGTTGATAGGTGTAAATAGTTGGGTGAATGAAAAACACATCAGCGATTGCATTTGCCTGATTGTCCCGAATGCTGTCCACTTTAGGTAGGCAGTCTGCCGCATCTACTTTGTCAGGATGAGCAGCCCATAACTCCATGCGACTGTAATCGGGACGCACGGGAACGGCAGATGGCTCAAACCGCGACAGCAAAACCACATTTTGGGATGTTGTGCAGGCTGCTGCAAGGGTTGCTACTGCCGCTGCAAATAATAATTTATTAGGCAAACGAATGGGGCGCATAGGTTTTCTTTTGTTAATTTGTCGGGAAGTGAAACCAAAACTATATGAAAGTTCATCGGATTTCAAACGCATTTAAGCGGTTAAGTGTTTGCGGGATATTTGGCCTGTTGTGTGTGTGCCTGCTGGCGGCGTGCAGCTCACAACCTTCTGAAAAAAACAGGGACAACACCGCGCCCAATACCGAAGTGTTGAAACCTTCAGTTGAAATCCGCAATGAGGCGCTGGCAGCATTGGCGAGGCAGTTTCCATCGGTCAAACTTCCCTACGACACACGGAGCGATTCAGTGATGCCTACGGTCAGCCCCTTGCGCGATGCCGACCTCAAAGTTTTTATTAGAAAAGGGAGTGCTTTTGAATATGTTAATCAGTGTTATCCGCTGCGCCGTCTGCCCGACTATGGCAACTTTGTGGCGCTCATTTACGCTACCTTACAACAGGAAAGCGGTAGTTTGCGCATCCTGCTCATTACCTATACGCCCGAAGGTCGCCCAATAGACGAACTCATATTGAAGGATGACAGTGATACGGGCAAAGAGTACACGGTTGTCAATACTGTTATCAATGCTAATTTTTCATTGGAAAAAAAATCACTGGTAGTGCGCTATGAATCCACAGGTTTGGAAGACGAAATTCACAAAAAGGATTTCAATGAACAAGCACGTCGATACATTATCACTCCTCAAGGTAAAATTATGCTGCAGCCATGAGTAAGATTTTTTACGGTTGGTATATTTTATTGGCGATATTTATTATTTATATGCTTAGCAGTATTGGTGTGAGTACTTTACCACTTATCAATGCGCAACTCAAAGCTGTTCATGGATGGACACATGAACAGGTTGCCGGGCCGCCTTCGCTGCTGTATTTTTTCATCAGTTTTGTTGCTTTGTTGCTAGGTGTGATATTGGACAAAATCGCCCCAAAAGCAATTATGATGACAGGTGCGCTTTGCATGATTGTTTGTTTGGGGGCGTATTATTTTATTACAAAATTGTGGCAACTGTATGCCGTGTATGCGTTGTACAGCGTGGCACTTACCTGTACAGGCATTATGCCGGGCATGGTGTTGCTCAATCGCTGGTTTTCCGAATATCGCGGCATTGCAGTAGGCATTTTCCTGATGGGTTCAAGTCTTGGCGGCGCAATTTTTCCCAAGTGGACGGCTTGGTTGATTGAACAATACGATTGGCAAATGGCTGTATTAGGTTTGTTAATTGCCTACATTGTATTAATTGTTCCTCCGTTGTTCTGGATTAAAAATTCGCCTCAACAACTCGGTCTGATACCTGATGGAAAAATAGGTATTACAAAAAAAGCTACCTTGAGCCATACTGCCGATATCGTAAGTTTTGTGCAAGCCATAAGCGAACCGCTTTTTTATCTGTTAGTGTTCGTTACAGCAACGATGTGGTTTTGCATCACGGCGCTGATTCAGCATCTGGCTTATTACATGAAAGATTTGCAAGTAGAACTTTCGGTAAGTGGAACAATACTAAGTATTTTCTTTGTTTGCAGCATTTTTGGTAAGGTAATTTTTGGCTTTTTGAGCGACCGTTTTGCCCGCAAGCATATTATGTTACTGGCAAGCGCCTGTATGGCATTGGGTTCATTCACATGGCAATTAGCCGCTACAATGGGGATAGAAATGCTCTATGTAGCGGCTGTTGTTTATGGCATTGGTTACAGTGGCACTTTTACTATGATTCAATTGCTATTGGCTGAATACTACGAAGGTCCTGTTTATGGCAAACTGCTTGGCTTTTTCACAATGGCTGATACGATGGCAGGCAGTCTGGGCATTTATTGGCTTGGCTATTTGCGCACCGCTTCAGGCAGCTATGTTTCAGGGATGAAAACAATGGCTATTCTATGTGTAGTTTCTGTAGTTTGTGTACTGCTGATGCGCAAGCCGCGAATAAATTATCCCTTCATTTCGGCAAATCAATAAGGATAGTGTATCACAAGCCATGCTGAAATGCAGTTGCAAAATATCTTTAGCTGCAAAGTAGCATCACATCTTTGGCACTACTATGAAATCTCTATACTATAGCCTTAGGTTTCTGTAATCTGTTGCTCTTTCTAATCAGCGCTGCCATGGGTGGCGAAAGCAGGCACAATTTGCGCTTAGCACCATCAGTCAGGTATTGCAGGTGTTCAGTAAGCGACGAATTAGCTACAGATACTTTACTACTTCCTAAATTGGATACTGTACCCAGAACAGCAAGAGCAGTTCCGTAAATACCACCGTTGATATATGCATAAATCAGTGCGACTATTATCAGCAGAGTAGGCAAATAAGCGACAATATGATTGACTGATACATGCAAAAACACATTATAAGCAACTTGACGGGCGGGATAATGGAGTAGATAATCTACGTAGCGCTTCATTACTAGTGGATAAACTTTTTCAAAGCTGCCTGCCAAGTAACCAAAGGCAATAGCAACCGACCAAAGTTGTGCCAATTGCTGAGAGGTGTACTCTTTCCCATTCTTCACCCAAGTAACGGGAAAGGCAATTTCAATCAACCATTGTGCTAGTAATATCAGCAGAAAAGTCGCTAATAAAAACACAACCGATGGAAATAAACTTTTGCAGTTACCTCGATTATCGGTCAGGTAGGCGGACAAAAGTGCAATACAAACACTGCCAATACCATAAACTAACGGCACAAATACAGGTGCGTAAGCAAAGTGTAGCATTTTGAATGCACTGACGTTCAACAAAGTGATTCCCAGAAAAGCAGCAGCTACTACAGCAGCAGCGAAAATATGGATGTACTCTTGTTCAATGGTAAAAGGAGGGGAGGCATTTGCTACATGAGGCGCTAAAAGCAAATTAGCCAATAACCATGTAGCGGAAGTACCTGCTGCAAACCCCAGTAAGGCATGGGCAAGCGATAAAAAAATAGGCATATCGGCTGTTGCTATGAAAAGTTGCCACAATACAGTGAGTGTAAAACTGAGTGAAGCTAACAGAAGAGTACCTAACGATACAATGGGACGCGGGATAAAAAGCAGTTGCCACCATTTTTGAGTAGTAACAGATGTGGGTAGCATCCGCGTGAAAACCACAACAAAAAGCACTTGTGTTAAACCAATAACCACTGCACGACTCATTGCTGAAAGCGGAATTTCAAAATACAGAATGTTGAAAGCCGCAGCGGTAAGGATGAAAAGAGGGGTAAAACTGCTTTGAATATTGTACTTAAAACTACAACTGGGTAACATGAAGGTTTTATTTGGTACAACCATACAGCGGGTACAGACCATAGACCGTAGCTCGAGGGCTGAGAGCTTTTCTCAACAAAGCCAGCTATTTGCTTGTCAGTTAGTTAAGCTTTCTATGTTAAACCGCATCAGACGATAAAATCATTTTTTGCATAAAAACGCAACTGCAAAGTTAATTGTTTTTTCCCTTATTTTCAAAATTAGTAACCCTAAGCAGTGGATAAATAAAAAAATCCGCTTGCGAAAAGTAAGCGGATTTTGAAAAAGTTATACCATGATTCAAATGATTTTTTAAATTTACCTAATTGATTGCCCTGATTTTCAATGATTTATATGCTCAAGAATACAAAAATTACTTTTGATTGAGTATAGTGATAAGGTTATCTCATAAGTGGGATGAAACCATGCTCTCAATGCGTTTCACCGATGAGCTTATCCGCTAGGCTGCCAGATATTCTGCTGCAATGCCATTTTTATCCATTGCGCGGCGCAGGTTTAACAGCGCATAGCGCATACGTCCTAAAGCAGTGTTGATGCTTACATTAGTAACGTCAGCAATTTCCTGAAAGCTCATTTTCATGTAGTGGCGCATCATTAGTACCTCTTTTTGATTTTCAGGCAACAAGTAAATATAGGCTTTTAACTGACGGAAGGTTTCAGATTGAATTTGAGTAGTTTCTACAGAAGCCTCTGACAACTCGATAGTGTTATAGAGAATGGAACCTTCTTTTATACGCATATTAGGATAGCGCTTTTGCTTGCGGAAAAAATCAATAGCCATGTTACGGGCAATGCGCGCAACCCAAGGTAAAAACTTGCCCTCGTCGTTGTAGCGGTCAGAGCGGATAGTATCTAGCGCTTTAATCATGGTTTCTTGTAGTAGGTCTTCAGCTGTTTCTACGTCCTTCACAATGTTGTAGATAAGGGCAAGCAAGCGCTGACGATGACGGCTGAAAAGCAGGTTAAAAGCACTTTCATTACCGTTGCGAAAACTTGTTAATAATTCGCTGTCGCTGGCGGAAGAGAGGGCTACAGTTTTCATAACGCTTCAAAATTTGTTGTTGATACGATTTTTTTCGGCGAAACATTTAATTTCTTAGACAAAAATACCTTTTATATCGATAAAAACAAGCTCATCGACTAAAACTAAAGTTTTCGCAAACCGCCGATTAAGAGATTTGGAAATCTTTTTTATTTTAAAATACTGAAAATCAATAGTTTAAATTTTAAAAAAGCGATTGGAAACGTAAGTTTCACGTAAGCAAAGTTATTGTATTAGCAATCAAATTTTAACAATTTTTAACATTTTTATTTGTTGACCGATTTATGAGTGAAAAAAAACAGAAAAGCGTCCTTGAGAAAAGGCGCTTTTCAATATCCTACCGATAAAAGGTAGTTATTCGTCGATAATTTTGTGGTTTACTCAGCTGAAAATAATTTAGGCTCGTATTTGGAAAGAATTCCGAACCATGTGATGAGTTTTTTAATATCGGATGGATATACTTTTTCCCGATCGAAGTCAGGCAAAATTTCTCCCAGAAAGGCAATGAGTTCATTTGCCGGTGCATTGGGAGAAGGTATTTCGCCTTGCCAACGGCGCATGGATTGGAAAACTTCTGCCAAAGGCACGCTGCCTTCTGCGTTATGGGCATAAATAGCTACTTCTTTCAATACCGAAATGCGACTGTTCATGCCAACAGCAAAACGCGTGTGCTTCTCATCAATACTTTCTACAATAACACCTGTGCGGGTTGGTTTAATTACGCGATACAGACCAGGCTTGCCTGCTACGGCTGCAATATTAGTCAAATCCATGATTTTAATTTTTATTTTAGCAATCAGGCAGCTTATTACCAATAGCTGCTACTGCTCTTGTTTCAATGATTGATTCAATGCTTCTATATATGAAAGAATCTCTTCACGTCCCTGTCCTGTTTCAGAGGAACTAATAAACACTTCAGGCATAGCTGTCCAATATTGCAAGGCAAATTCGGTATAGTGTGCTACTGCTTTTGCTGCGGCAGTTTTAGACAATTTATCGGCTTTGGTAAAAATCATTGCGAAGGGCAACTCCCGCTCTATCATCCAGCCCATAAAATCCATGTCGTTGGTTTGTGGCTCATGGCGAATGTCTATCAGAACAAAAGTACATACCAGATTGCTGCGCTGTTTGAGATACTTTTCAATCATGGCAGAAAACCGCACACGACTTGCTTGGCTTACCTTTGCATAGCCATAACCAGGTAAATCTACCAGATACCAGTTCTCATTAATTAGGAAATGATTAATTAACCGTGTTTTGCCAGGTGTAGATGAGGTTTTTGCTAAGCCTTTACGGGCTGTAAGCATATTGATGAGCGATGATTTGCCCACATTAGACCTACCGATAAATGCATATTCAGGCAAAAGCCCTTTGGGACATTTGCTTACTTCTAAATTACTGCTGACAAATTTGGCACTACGGATTTGCACAATGCAAAGGTAGTACATTCTGCCATATGTGTTATTTGCCAGTGAACTTTGCTTCTCGCTTTTCGAGGAAAGCTCGCGTGCCTTCTTTGAAATCGTATGTCTGGCAACAGGCAGCAAAGGCTTCGGCTTCTACCTCATACCCGTCTATTGGCAAGAAGGCAGCATCAGCAGCCCGAATAGTTTGCGCAACTGCTGCAGGACTTTTTTTCATAATTTTATGCAATATTTCCCAGCTTTTTTCTATCATAGCTTCTCGTGAAGCAGCAACATGATTCACCAAGCCAAATTGCAGCGCTTCAGCGGCGCTAATCGTATCAGCAGTGAGCATTAGCTCAAGAGCTCTGCCGCGACCTATCAAACGGCTGAGTCGTTGTGTGCCGCCATAGCCCGGAATAATACCCAGATTGACCTCTGGTTGTCCGAATTTAGCGGTTTCAACAGCTACGCGCATATGACAAGCCATAGCCAGTTCGCAACCACCGCCCAATGCAAAACCATTTACGGCTGCAATCACGGGTTTACCACAGGTTTCTATCATGCGGAAAATACGTTGCCCTTTAGTGGCAAAGGCTCGAGCTTGCTCCGAATTCAAATTGCTAATTTCAGAAATATCCGCACCGGCTACAAAAGCCTTGTCCCCCGCACCGGTTAGAATAACGGCACGTATGGATTCATCGGTCTGCACTAATTGAAAAGCAGCTTCTATTTCCTGCATGGTACGCATGTTCAATGCATTGCGCTTTTCGGGACGATTAATAGTGATGGTTAAGATACCATTATCGTTCACTAATAACAGGTTTTCAAACATCATATTAATAAAAACTCATGTTTTAAGAGCAGCAAGTTATGGATTTGCTTATATTTACCCAAACATAGTTTTGGTATGGAACTTTCAAATAAGACCGCCAGAGAAATCTACTATGAGATTAAAGCTAATCCGCAGCGTGCCAAATTTGGCTTTGGCAAACGCCCCGCCATTGTGAATATTGATTTGCAGCGGGCCTATACCGATACGGCAACTTTCAAAACCGCTTACCAAACCGACCCGAGACAAATTGAATATATTAATAAGATGAATGAAATTGCCCGTAGTAAAAATATTCCGGTGATTTTTACTTACGTAGCCTATATGGACAGCGGTGAAGACGCAGGCGTATGGGGAACGCGCACCAACACACCCGACTCGCTGCAAAATATTAAGTTTGGCTCAGAGCGTGCAGAGTTTGATAAACGCCTGATTGTGGACTTCAAACGCGATGTGATTTATTGTAAAAAAATGCCTTCGCCTTTTTTTGGAACACCGCTTGTTCCACTGCTCATATGGCACCGAGTAGATACAGTTATTATTACAGGCGGAAGCACTTCGGGATGTGTCCGTGCTGCTGCCGTAGATAGTCTCTCTTATGGTTTCCGAACTATTGTTCCCGAAGAGTGTGTAGCAGACAAGCATGAAAGCTATCACTTTGCTAATCTAACCGACATGCTTCTCAAATATGCCGATGTAGAGCCTGTGCAAACTGTTATAGACTATCTGAATGGGCTGTCTGTTTATCAAAGAGATTGATAAGCAACTAAGCAAAATTGCCATAAGTTTACAATTGCCAATCGTAAATCGTTATGTTACGCGACCCTCAACTGTACAGCTACTGGCCTTACAAGAATCGACCCAAAATTCGTTGGAAAAATGGCGCTAAAATCGCTTTTTGGATAGCACCTAATATTGAATTTTACGAGTTAGACCCTCCGCAAAACCCCATGCGAAAGCCTTGGGCAAGACCGCACCCCGATGTACGCGGCTACTCTATGCGCGACTATGGCAACCGCGTCGGGCATTATCGCATGATGGAGGTAATGGATAAGTACGGCGTGCGCGGCAGCGTATCGCTCTCGGTGGCTATGTGTCAGCATCACCCTGAAATTATTCAGGCTTGTGTAGAGCGCAATTGGGAGTTTTTCTCACATGGCATTTACAACACGCGCTATACTTACGGCATGAGTGAAGAACAGGAACGCGCTATCATAGAAGACTCATTCCGCACTGTTCGGGAAGCTACCGGACAGACCATTAAAGGCTGGCTGGCTCCGGCACTAACTCATACAGAACGCACATTTGACCTAATTGCCGAAGCAGGAATTATTTATACGTGCGACCTGTTTCAAGACGACCAGCCGCAACCCATCAATGTCCGTTCAGGGAAGCTGATTTCTATGCCTTATTCATTGGAAGTAAACGATGTGATTTGTTACAACAGTTATTTTCACAGTCCGCGCCACTATGCCGAAGTACTAAAGCGGCAATTTGATACGCTGTATAGAGAAGGGGAGGAAAGCGGGACTGTCATGTGTATTCCATTACATGCCTATTTGGTAGGACACCCGCATCGCATCAGACCTTTTGAGGAAGCACTTGCCTACATTACCTCGCACCCAGATGTGTGGGTTACTACTGCTGCTGAAATAGCAGAATATTACTATGAGCATTATTATGATATTGTGCTTGCAGCAATAGAAGAACAAAACCAAATCGATCAGTGATTAGCTAAGATGAAGCATTCTAATCACTTTTATGCATAGCTAGTAGCCAAACGAAAGGCAGGGCGCTAAATGTCGTTTAGATGCCTACCAGAAAATAATATATAGTGCCGCAATAGCTCCTACAATCAGCGTTGCGCCAATATTGAAAGTCAGGCTAGTGCGGAGGAGTGCCGCATCAATAGTAATGCCTCTTGGATTGTCTTTGCTGCGGCTGTCCATCAGGCTAATAGTAATGATACCTACTGCCAGCACAAGAAAAACCACTCCCATGCGGTCAATGAAAGGCAGTGCTGGCAGCAATTGCTTCAATAGCGCTGAAAGCGGAATAGTTGCAATAGCAGCGAATAGCGCAGCATTGGCGGTGGTGCGTTTCCAGAAAAAGCCGAAGAGGAAAATTGCCACAACACCCGGCGATACAAACCCCGTGTATTCCTGAATAAACTGAAACGCTTGATCCAATGCACCCAACGCAGGAGCTACAAAAGCTGCTACACCAAAAGCCATCAGCGCAACAATGCGACCTGTTTTTACCAGATTGGCTTCCGAAGCATTTGGATTAATAAAATTTTTGTATAAATCCATTGTGAAAATGGTGGCGGTGCTGTTTGCCATGGAAGCAAGCGAGGAGACAATTGCTGCAGCCAGTGCTGCAAATGCTAAACCCTTTAAACCAGCCGGCAGCAGATTCAACAGTGCCGGATAGGCTTTATCAGACTTGACAATACCTGTAGCAGTATCGGTCATAGCAGTAGTAAAAGCACCTGCGCCTCCTTCTTGCATAATTACCACATAGGCTGCAATACCGGGAATGACTACAATCAGCGGCATAAGCAGTTTAAGAAAACCTGCAAAAATGACACCTTTTTGCGCTTCGTCTATACTCTTGGCAGCCAGTGCTCGCTGTGTGATGTATTGGTTACAGCCCCAGTAATTCAAGTTGGCAATCCACATGCCGCCAATGAGTACGCTTAGCCCCGGCAGGTCTAAATAAGCATCTTTTTTGCCGCCTGCCCCATCAGGAATCATCATTTGTCCTTTGGAAAAAATCATGTGGAAATGTTCAGGGGCTTTTTGACGCAAAGCTGTCAAACCTGTCCAGGCATCACCGCTGCCTACCAAGTCAAGCGCGAGGTAGGTAGTCGCCAAGCCGCCTGCTACAAGGAACACGACCTGCACTACGTCCGTCCATGCCACCGCCATCAAACCTCCATAAATAGAATAGACAATCGCCAGCGCGGAAAGCCCGATAACG
>Ga0308419_1002535_pt1 | contig 11783 bp, 9 predicted proteins | sample HotsprSampleMS50_FD_203674 | JGI IMG/M metagenome (GOLD analysis project Ga0308419, IMG submission 203674) | Hot spring phototrophic mat microbial communities from Mushroom Spring, Yellowstone National Park, Wyoming, United States - 20090730_MS50 ... | reverse complement strand
AAATTCTAAACGGTTAAAACGAAATGAACAAGGGTTTTTTCAAGAAGGAATGGAAGCATGTAGCCTTAACAATTTGGGTGCAAAAGTAGGGCAGGAGAATTATGAGATTATTACTATAGAGTGAAGTTATTGTTAAATAGAAAGTCTTGGCAGTGAAGATGCATAGCATAACGAGGTAACTGTGTTCATGAGGCGACAAGAAAAAAAGGAATTGCGGCAAGACTTCTTGCAAGTGGGCAGAGGAGAATTGAAGCTATTGGAAAGGCAAGGGAAGGTGGTCCCTGCAGGACTTGAACCTGCGACCAAGCGATTATGAGTCGCCTGCTCTGACCAACTGAGCTAAGGGACCATTTTCGTGAGGTACAAAAATAACTTTTGCATCGTGCTTCTACAAAAAAGTCAGGGCAGGGCAAGTGCAATGGTTGCACGCAGTGTATAAACTGGACCTTTGGGCGTAAGGTTGCTCTCGATAAGAGCAAAGGAATCTACATGCTGCCGCCCAATGAATGCAGGTGTCAGGGTTTTGACAGCATCACGGAAGCCGTTCAAAGTATAGCCTTGCCGCACGCGACCAATAGTGAGGTGAGCAGAAAACTTGCGCATGTCTTTGGCAAACCCGATGGTAGCAAGTTGCACTTGAATGCGCTCGGCGAGTGCGGCTAAGTGATGCTGACCGTCTTGCACGCCAATCCATATAGTTTGCGGCTGGGAAAGGGAAGGAAAAGCATGAACGTCACAAAAGTTGATTTCAAAGGGAGAGCTATGAACTGCATGAAGGGCTTGAGTGAGCGCAGGAAGCGTAGCTGAAGAGACGTTTCCTAAAAATTTCAAAGTAAGGTGCAAATTTTCTGGCTCAACCCACTTGATAGCAGTCCGCGCACGTGGGTATGCCGACATCAACGATTGGCAAAAACTGTCCACAGAAGCATGCAGTGCAGGTGCTAAGAAAATACCGACAAAAGCCCGCATCTTGTTAAGCTCCAGCTATTAAAAACTTTGCAGAAGCGCTGATAAACAAATTGAGAGTAAAGCAGAAAGTTTAATTCTTGCAAACGAAAAGTGTAAATTCAAAATAGCAAGGCTTGTAATACGACAAACACTTTGCTAAAGACTGCTTCACGACAGACGGAGGAGAATTTCCGACTGAGTTCTTGACATTAGCTTAGCCATTCGGTCTTCCCTAAATAGAGCAAAACGATTGAAAGAGATGGATATTGAGAGGCTGGAACAGGAATTACAATCTGCTGCAAGCAAAACTTCACGAGTCGATATGCTGAATGCACAGGCGTGGGAAATGAGACATTCAGAGCCAAAACACGCTATGCTGCTGGCTGAAGAAGCATACAGGCTAGCAACAGCAGAACGCTACACTAAAGGTATTGCTTACAGCCTGCGTAACAAAGGAGCACTTTTGGCAATGCTCTCACGATATAGTGAAGCCCTTACTATTTCACTCGAAGCCGTAGAGCGTTTTACTGAAATTGAAGATATGGAAGGCAAAGCCTCAGTGCTGAACATATTAGGAATCATCTACACAGACTTAAGCGACTATGAAAAAGCGCTTTACTACTACGACCAGAGCATGAGGCTCTACGAAGAACTTGGCGACCGAAGTGGCGAGGTTACAACAATGATGAATATCGGTTCAATCCATCAGCAGCTTGGAGATTACGACCAAGCATTAGGGTATTTTCTGGAGAGCTTGAGCATCAATTACACGCTGAATAACCATAACATTGAAGCCAATGCCCTCAATTGTATAGGAGAAGTCTATATTGCTATGGGAAAAGCAAAGCAAGCCTTAGAGTATTTCGAAAAAGGACTTGCTGTAACAGAAACCGCTCAACTGCGCCGAGCAGAGACACTCCTTTTGCTCAACTTAGGCAAAGTGTATATCACATTGGGCGACCCAGAAAATGCATTATCGTTCATGATGCAGAGTATTCAATTTGCTCGCGAGTTAGGCAATCGGCGTCTTGAAGCTGAAGGGTTGAGTTGTGTGGCTGCACTGCATCGAGGATTGAATGACTTCAAGAAAGCTGAACAGCGGTTTTTGCAGGCACTAAGTATTGCTCAAGAAATTGGTGCGAAAGATTTAGAGTATAGCTATCACTTGGCGTTGTCTGAGATTTTTGAAAGCATGGGGGAGTTGGCAAAAGCGTTAGAGCATTACAAAGCGTTTCATCGTGTCAAAGAAGAAGTGTTTGGAGAGGAAGCCAGCAAACGTGTGCGGCGCATCACAGTTGAGCGTGAAGTGGAAAAAGCGCAGCGTGAAGCCGAGCTGGTAAGAATACGCAACTTAGAGCTTGCAAAAGCCAATAAAGCCTTAGAAGAAGCAAATCAGCTTAAAACAGAGTTGTTAGGTATCGCCGCCCATGATTTGAAAAATCCCCTCTTCTCAATCATAACCTTTGCCGATATGTTGCTTGACCCATATGCCTCAATGGCAGATAAGCAAACGCAGTTTCTTTTGCTCATCAAAGACCTTGCCCATCGAATGCACCATATTATTAACGATTTGCTCAATAGCATGACAATTGAAAGCGGCAAGGTCAAGCTCAATATGCGACTGCTGGATTTAGGACAGTTAGGCATGTTGATGGCAGAAGTCTCATCTGTACGTGCTGAGCAAAAAGGACAACATTTAACAAGTCAGATTGAATACGGGTGTATAGTCAAAGGTGATGAGGAACGGCTAAAAGAGATCATGGATAATCTCATTAGCAATGCCATCAAGTATTCGCCACACGGCAAAGCGATTGAAGTGCGTATCTGTCGAAGAGATAAACACGTGGTGTTTGAGGTAAAAGATGAGGGACAAGGATTTTCAGAAGATGAGAAAGAAAAGCTCTTCAAAAAGTTTCAACGCTTGACGGCAAAACCCACAGGCGGAGAATCTTCCACAGGACTTGGTCTGGCAATTGTCAAGCAGCTCGTTGAAATGCACGGCGGCAGAGTGTGGGCAAAATCAGAAGGCTTTGGAAAAGGAAGTGTCTTTGCATTTGAACTGCCTTTAGCTGAAGTTGAAGCGCATGAGCACGCTGAGCGAGCTGAAAAATAAAGTTGAAATCGCCCAAAATCCCCAAGAAAAAGTCGACGCCCTAAACGAACTTGCCTCTTTTTTAAGCATTGACAATGCAGAGTACAAAGCTGGACTTGCCGTGGCGCAAGAAGCAAATGCTCTGGCAAAATCCATTCAATACGAGCAAGGTATCAATGAAAGTGATTACGTCATTATCGTTAGCCTTGCTCGATTAGGGCAAAATGAAGAAGCCGCTCGAAGAGCCAAAAGTGCAGTTGAGAGATATGAAAAGACAAACAATGAAGCTGGCTTAGCCAAAGCTCGGCTCTGCTTAGGCACAATCTACCATGCCATCGGCGATTATGCTATGGCGCTAAGTGAGATGCAAAAAAGCCTTGCGCTGTATCGAAAGCTGCAGGATAGCAAAGGAGAATTGTCCCTAATGCAGAACATAGGAAGTGCATATTTAGAATCAGGAAATCTATCGCTGGCGCTGGAGTGCTTTGAACATGTACTGTCTGCGGCTAAGAAGTTGGGCGACCGCACACAGCAAGCCATGGCGTTGGGAAATATCGGTGTGGTATATGAAAAACTGGGTAATCACGAAAAAGCGCTAGAGTTTCATCGTGAGAGCATGGCGATGATCAAATCGCTTAACTCAACCTACCACTTGGCTGTAGCGCAATGTAATCTTGGCTTAGCCTATTCAAACTTGGGTCAGACAGATGAAGCCAGCCAACACTTGCAACAAAGCTTAGAGCTCTCACAAAAAATCGGACTACAATACATTGAAGCCTACAGTTACTACGCAATCGGTTGCCTATTCTTGAAAGCAAAAGGGCGTAACTCAGATGAAGGTATTGCCGCCTTACGGACGGCGCTAAAAATTGCCGAAAAAATTCATGCAAGAGACCTGATTGCAAAAGCCTATCTGGAACTTGCCGAAAGTTATGCACAATCTGGCGACTACGAGCAAGCCTTCTTGACGTACAAAGCCTATCATGCCGTCAGCCAAGAAATGTTTAGCGAAGAAAATGACCGTCGCATCAAGTTCATCGGCGCAATGTATGAGCTCGATCAAGCCAAAATGCAGGCAGAAATATATCGCTTACGTAATGTGGAACTCACTGAAGCCAATCAGTTGAAAACAGAACTCATGAGCATTGCGGCTCACGACTTGAGAAGTCCTCTGCAAGCCATCATTGGACTGGCACAGTTGATATTGGAGCAGCATGAGAAAAATACTGAACTGCACAAGATGGTCAGCGTTATCTACAATGCCGCACAGCGTATGCTCGCTCTAATTGTAGATTTGCTCGAAATGTCTGCACTCGATGGGGGAAAAATTGTACTCAATAAAGGCAATGTAGATATAAGCGCCTTAGCCGCATTTGCCATCGCAGAGTGCAGAGTGCAAGCCGATGCAAAAAGGCAAGTGATTCAATATGCACTCGAGTCTAATGTGAGGGCTAAAGTAGATCAGGAAAGAATAAAAGAAGTCTTTGTCAACTTAATTAGCAATGCTATTAAGTATTCACCGTTTGAAAAAAACATTAGCGTCAGCGTAAGCCGAATCGGCGGGAAATTTCGCTTTGAAGTTAAAGATGAAGGGCAGGGCTTAACCCCCGACGATATGAAAAAACTATTTGTCAAGTTCCAAAAGCTGTCGGCAAAACCCACAGGCGGAGAATCCTCAACAGGACTTGGTTTAGCGATTGTCAAACAAATTGTAGAACTACATGGCGGCAAAATCTGGGCTGAATCAGAAGGTCAGAATAAAGGTGCCACGTTCATTGTCGAGATTCCGATAGAGTAAGCCCCGCTGCGTATGACACACCTGTTTTCTACCTTGAATTGAAAAGCATACCAGCACACTATCACAGCATAAGAGCATGAGTATAGCAAGGAAATGTTGAATAATGCAGAAAAGCTCGCTTTTTACTTCGCGGTGCAAATTTTGTAGTATAAAGCCCGTGCTTGTTCAGACTATGAATTGCAGGTAATCAAATTGTGGAAAGAGAAATGAAACCGCATAACATCATTCTCCTGACAGACTCCTACAAAATCAGTCACTATAGGCAGTATCCGCCGAAGACAGAAAAAGTCTATTCCTACTTTGAATCGCGTGGTGGTCGTTTCAAGGAGGTGGTCTTTTTTGGATTGCAGTATTATCTCAAAGAATACTTAGCTGGAGAAGTTATCACGAAAGAAAAAATTGATGAAGCCGAGGAATGTTGCGCCGCACACTTTAACAGTTCGTTTGTATTTAACCGAACAGGGTGGGAATACATCGTAGATGCCCACAAAGGTCGCTTACCGATAAAAATCAAGGCAGTGCCCGAAGGGCTATCGGTGCCCACACACAATGTGCTCATGACGGTAGAAAACACCGATATGAACTGCTACTGGCTGACAAACTACTTGGAAACCTTGCTGGTGCAGGTCTGGTATGGCTGTTCGGTAGCCACGCAGTCTCGTGAAATCAAGCGGCTCATTTTGGATTACCTTGTCGAGACAGGCACGCCTAAACTGATTGATTTCAAACTGCACGATTTTGGCTTCAGAGGAGTCTCATCGGTCGAATCTGCAAAAGTGGGAGCCGCCGCACACCTTATCAATTTTATGGGAACTGATACATTAGTCGGCTTAACCTTCATCCGTGATTACTACGAGAGTTCGCAGATTTGGGGATTCTCCATTCCAGCGGCGGAACACAGCACGATTACCTCATGGGGTAAAGAAAATGAAGCATTGGCATATGAAAACATGTTGCGTCAGTATCCTACAGGCATGGTAGCCGTAGTAAGCGATTCTTACGACATCTATCATGCATGCGAGCATCTGTGGGGCGAAATTTTACGCAAAGACGTCTTAGAACGAGAGGGCACATTGGTCATTCGTCCCGATTCAGGAAATCCAAAAGATGTGGTCTTGAAGGTCATTGAAATTTTAGGGCAAAAGTTTGGCTATGAGCTGAATCGGAAGCAGTTCAAAGTGCTAAATCCGAAAGTAAGGGTCATTCAGGGTGATGGTGTCAATTATGAGACTATTAACGAAGTCTTGCACGCACTCAAGCAGAATGGCTGGTCAGCAGATAATGTTGCGTTTGGAATGGGCGGTGCCTTGCTGCAAAAATTAGACCGCGACACGCAAAAGTTCGCCTTCAAATGCAGCAGCATCACCATTCAAAATCAGGAGCAAGAGGTGTTCAAAAGTCCGATAACCGACAACGGCAAACACTCCAAACGCGGACGACTAAAACTCATCAAAATGGGCGACAGCGTCAAAACCGTAAGCCAGAATGAAGCAGGTGACGACCTCTTACAGACCGTCTTCGAAAATGGTCAGATACGGCGAACATATTCATTTGATGAAATAAAACGGCATGCCGCCTTATCGTTGCCCGTACCAATCTGAAAAGAAAAGCAGTATAGATGCAGTATGAAAAAACTTCAATCATTGTTTGGCTTAACACTCTCAATAAGTATATGAGTGCATTAGGAATTGTTGAAACAAAAGGGTTCGTAGGGGCATTGGAAGCCGCAAATGCCATGCTAAAAGCAGGCAATGTAGAATTAATTGGCAAAGAAGCTATCGGCGGAGGCTATGTAGCTATTGTGGTCAAAGGAGAGCAACCTGCTGTGAAGCATGCCGTTGAGGCTGGCGCAATTGCAGCACAGCGTGCTGGCGAACTCATTTCTGCACATACGCTGGAAAACCCGCATGAACACCTCTACAGATTGCTCTCCAAAGTGTAGTGCGCTTAAAGAACAAATCATGCGCAAGGTCAGTGCACTTGAGGAGCGGCAACCGTCAAAAACTTCTCCATTAACTCTACACACCGCTGGTTTTCTTTGGGCAACCCGATTGAAATACGCAGGCAGTGTGGCAAGCCGAAAGCCTTGAGCGGACGAACAATAACCCCACCACGAAGCAAAAATTCTGTCAGCTCATTGACGCGTGCCTCACTTTCCAACTCAAGCATGATGAAATTCGCCCAAGATGGAATCCAAGTGTAACCAAGTTCAGTGAAGGCTTTAGTCAGAAAAGCATAGCCCTCTTGATTGAGCAGAATAGACTGTTGCAAAAACTCTTCATCATCAAGTGCAGCAAGAGCGGCAGCTTGTGCTACCGAATTAGGTTCAAACGGCAGTTTGACTTTCAAAAGGTTGATGATGAATTTATCATGAGCAAAGCCGTATCCCACACGCAAGCCCGCAAGCCCGTAAGCCTTCGAGAATGTGCGCAACGTAATCACATTGTCGTAGCGATAAGACATGGAGTCAGGATAGTTTGGGTCGGAAGCAGCATACTCAAAATAGGCTTCATCGAGAATGATGATGACCCGTTCAGGGATATGCTGAATGAACGCATCAAATTCTGCACGTGTAAAAATGGTGCCAGTGGGATTGTTCGGATTGCAGAGGTAAATCACTTTGGTATGTTCCGTAACAGCATCTGCAATAGCCTGCAAGTCAAAGCGGTAACCCTTTTGCAAAGGAACTTGAATGAACGGCGCACCTTTAGATTGCGCAAGGACTTTGAACCCGATGAAGGTGCCTTCAGAAGTCAAGAGTTCATCACGGTCACTAACAAAGGCACGAATGATGTTCGACATAATCCCTTCAGAGCCAGCACCAACAGCCACATTATCAGGCTTAAGATGAAAGCGAGTGGCTAACTTCTGGCGCAACGCCAGTGCCGCAGGGTCGCCATAACGATTGACATCTGAAATCACCTGCATCATGGCTTGATGAGCACGCGGCGGCACCCCAAGCGGATTTTCGTTTGAGGCAAGTTTATAGACTTCACTAAGCCCATATAACTGGCGAATTTCTGCAATGCTACGACCCGGTATATACGGCTCCAATTTTTCAATGTGCGGTGGCACCAATTGCGACATACAACATTCTCCCCAATGATTGTTATGAGAACTGCGAGCAAATTTAGGCAAAAGCACGAAAGAAATGCACATGCCAAAGTTACAGGCAGTAAGCCGTTAAGAACGCCATTTCTCGGCGGAAGGGGTTGCAAGAAGTGCGGCGCGCTGAGCAGGGTAGAGAGTGGCTAAGAAAATCAGCATGAGTGCCGCAAGAATTACCGCAAGAAAATCGCTGGTCATCATCGAGACAGGATAAGCGCGAATGATAAAAGACTCTGCATATGGCAGAGGGACAAGACCGAATTGATGCTGCAAAAAACAGACAACAAATCCAAGTGCAACGCCAAGCGTAATACCAATCATACCAATAAGCAAGCCCTCGAAGAGAAAAATGCGTTTCAGACTCTCTGGGGTAAGCCCGATGCAGTAGAGAAAATAAATATCACGGCGCTTTTCAATAGCTGTCATGGTAAGTGAGCCAATGAGGCTCAAGGCAGCAATGATGACAATGAGCAACAGAATAATAAAACTGCCCCACTTTTCGAGTTTCATCACGCGAAAGAGGTCACGAAATTTGTCGGAAAGACTCTCTGCACTGTATTGTGCCGAAAGACCCTTCTCTTCAAGCCACTGCAGAAGACGCGCTTTGAGCACTTCGTCAGAAACACCGGGCTTGGCACGTAGCTCGATGCCTGTAACAACGTCGGGCGCATAGCCAAACACTTTTTGTGCTGTGCGTATCGAAGAAATGGTGTAAATGTCATCATATGTGCGATGTGCGGAGAAAAAGTTACGCACTCGAAGTCGAGGCAAATCTATTGACGAACGTAGAAGCGGGTTTTGAATCGCCGCAAGTCCTTCATCAATCTGTTTGCCAGAAAGTAACCGCACTTCAGTATTGTACATGGCGGAAAGTTTGTAGGCAATGGGGAAGCCAATTGTCAGTCCATCTTCTTCAAGTGGGCGGCGATGTTCATCCAAATAATTTGCCATGTCTTGGTAGGCTTCTGGCTCTATACCTTTGAGAATGACGACACTACTTTGCCTGTCGGTAATCATCAACACTTTTCCTTCGACGAACTTTCGGGCAGAGGCTACGCCTTCGAGTGAGCGAAGTTCAAAAAGTAGTGAGTCCGAGACATGAATGGTAGCACCTTGTGCCGCAATCAATTTGGCTTCGGTATCAATAGCTAAAAAAAGGTTGTAGGCAAGGTCGCGAAACCCATTCATCACGCTAAGCACAATGATGATGGTTGCCGTGCCGATAATAACGCCCAATACACTGATTCCTGTGATAATGTTGATAATCCGAACTTTTTTGGCGGCAAAGATGAAGCGTAGTGCAACAAGCAAATTTGCTTTAAGTTGTAAGCGAGTGCGGTAAGAAGTCGGAGTGTTCATAGGCGAATTGCATGGACAGGGTTAAGTCGAGCAGCACTATGCGCAGGAATAAGAGATGCCAAGAGTGAAATTATCAGCGCAATCATGGACACAACTGCATAGTGAAGAGGCTCAATGATAATTGGCGCCTGTGAAATATAGTAGGTTTCTTCAGGCAGAGGAATAAAGTGAAACCGCAGCTCAAGCAGTGAAAGCCCAAGTGCAAGTGCATTGCCAAAGGCAATACCCAGAATTGACATCAAAAATGCTTGTGAGATGAAAATTCGGCGGATATGTGTCGGACTAGCGCCAAACGACATGAGCACACCAATTTCAGCACTTTTTTCTAAAACAATGATGAGAAGCGTAGAAATAATGTTGAAGGCGGCAACGATGGTAACCATCACAAGCAGCAGGGGGACGACATTTTTTTGCAGACCAAGCCACGCATAAATCGAGGCATGAACTTGATAGATAGTGCGTGCAACAAGTGGTGCTTTGAGGTGTTGGTTCAGGTCGTGGGCAGTTTGCCCAACAAGGTCAAAATTTGCCGTGCGCACCTCATAGCCAGAAACGCGCCGTGGCATTTCAAGAAATTTCTGAAGCGCGTCAAGTGTCGTGAAAACCGCAGTTTCATCAAAACCTTGTGAAAGACCAGTTTCATAGATACCGACAACGGTAGCGGTCTCAAGTTTGAGCAACCGCAAAAGCTCGTCAGGATGCTCGGCATGAATGGGGAGAGCGTCTATGGCTACGGCTGATGAAAGCACAAGCAGTTCAGAGTGAAGGGTGAGTGAAAGACGTTGCGCCAATTTTTTGCCAATGAGCACAGGAATTTTGAAGCGAAGACTATCTGAGAGAAATTGACCCATAATCACTTTTTCACGCATCGATGAAATATCTGCTTCAGGCAAGATGCCTTTGAGCATAGCTGGTTCCAGCAGCGGCTCGCCTGAAAGTGAGCGTGATTTCAAGATGACATTGCGTTGTAAAAACGGGGCCACACTGGCAACATTTGGCATTTGAGAAATCTCTGAAAGGATGTTGTCATCTTTCGCAAATTCTTTAAGTGAGGCGTGAGTAACCACAATATGTGAGCCAAAAAGTGCAAGTTTGGATTCAATAATGCGGCTGAAGCCATAGACAATGGAGAGCGTCAGAATGAGAGCTGCAGTGCCAACACTAATGCCCGCTACGGCAATGAAGACGATAAATGAAGGTTTACTTTGCCGTTCTGCTCTTGGAAAAGTAAAGCGTCGTGCAATCGTCAGCTCAAACGTCAAGTGTGGCTATGGTTTAGCTTGAGTAGTTTGAAGGTCGCCGTAGTGCAAGGAGCGATTCCGCCCACGTGACTTGGCTTCATAGAGAGCAATATCGGCGACACCTATGAGTTCTTCTTCACTGGTAGCATCATTGGGAAAGGTAGCTACTCCCAAACTTACCGTAAGATTTCCGCCGGGCTGTTTTTCTTGGTTGATGAAAACTTCGTCCTCTACGGCACGGCGGATACGCTCGGCAACCGCCTTTGCTTCATCTTTATCGGTGCGCGGCAAAAGCAAGGCAAACTCTTCTCCCCCAAAGCGCGCAGGCACATCGGTCTCGCGGCATTCTTGACGGATAAGGCGTGCCACCTTCTTTAAGACCTCATCGCCAAGCAAATGCCCGTTGGTGTCATTGTAGTGCTTAAACTTGTCGACATCAACCATGATGACAGAGAAAGGCTCATGGAATCGACGGGCGCGGATGAATTCTTGATGCAGTTGCGATTTGAAATAGCGAAAATTAAAGAGCTGGGTTTTTTCATCCGTGATAATCAATCGGCTAAGCTCTTCATTTTTCTCGTTGATGGCATTACCGAACTCGCTGATTTTTCGAGCCAGCATAGCAATTTCATCATTAAATGCACGCAAGGCACTAAGCTGACGCATATCCGCAATCATCTTGACAATAGTCTGGTTGTCATCAACACGTACAGCGCCCAAGCGGTCACAGATGTCGCGAATAGGCACAGCTGTCGAGCGGTAAAGGATGTAAGTAACAAGTGCCAAAAGCGGCAAAAACACAATAGCCATGGCAATGGCAAGAAAAGTTAGCGTGGAGAGTTGCTCTCGCAATTGAGTGGAAGCACCAACCAAATCATCTTGTGTCGTCTCCAAAAGCAAGTTTAGGTCGCGTAAAATCTGGTCAATGCTTTGCTGCTGACTTAACGCAAGTTTGCGCACCTCGCTGGGTGATTTAGAAATTTCAGCAACATGGTGAAAGTACTCTTGCACAGAAGTCTGCACCCTTCGAATCTGCCCAAGCGCGAGAGAATCCGAATATGCACGGTTAAGTAAGTCATTCAAATCACGCTCAATGCTGGCTTCAAGTGGTTTCATTTTAGAAAACAGTGAGCGATCGCCAGTAGCCACAAACTTCCACAAGCCCGAATCATAAATCAAAAGGCGAGTCTTGATTTCTTTGAGAATGATGAAGTCATTGCTTTGTGAGGCAACATAT
>Ga0308419_1002534_pt1 | contig 11788 bp, 11 predicted proteins | sample HotsprSampleMS50_FD_203674 | JGI IMG/M metagenome (GOLD analysis project Ga0308419, IMG submission 203674) | Hot spring phototrophic mat microbial communities from Mushroom Spring, Yellowstone National Park, Wyoming, United States - 20090730_MS50 ... | reverse complement strand
TAGATCTAGTTATTTGATCAACTCTTTTAAAAAATTACTACCTTTTTTTTCTTGCCTTGAGAGAAAAGAATTTTTTCACTTATCGTATGAGTAAAAAACTTTGCGTAAAATTGTTTTTTCTTGTCTTTTTTCTTTTTTGTAAAAAACCCAAACCTATAACTTTTCCAGATCTCAAACATTCCAATCCTCAACCCATTCATGCCCTAGTTGTCTTAAGTTCTGGAGAGTCTAAAATTTCTCATGCAGATTTGACTGAAGAAAGAGCTTCCATTGGAGCATTTTTTAGAAATGGGGATAAAATTGTTACAGGCTCCAAATCAAAATTAGATATTCAAATTGAAGGAAGTGCTATTTTACGACTAGGACCAAATACAATACTTACATTTCAAAAAATTTTAAATCCTACTATAAGTGGAATTCGAGAAACTGTAATTGAACTAGAAGAAGGAATAGCTTTTTTAAAAGTTAGTCAAATTTCTAGTTTAGAAAAATTTTTATTTTTTACAAGTGTAGTAGTAGGAGAAGTCAAAGGCACAGAATTCATCATAAATTCTACAAAAGGAAAATCCAAGGTCAAGGTCTTAGAAGGAAAGATTATCTTACGCCCTAGGATTCGTGCTATTGAACCTTATCATTCTCGACATGAAAATCCTACTTCTACCTTGATGGAAATAGAAAACAAATCTACTTCTCAAGAAATTATTGTAGAATCCCAAAAAGAAGCAAACTTACAATCTATATCTCCTATCCTTGAAAAAGAAATTATTTCTGAAGAAGAGGCACGAATTGCCTTAAAGCTTATAGATCGTATTAAGTGGAAATCTAGTCCTATAGAACTTACTAAAAGTGAAGAACAGGAACTAAAAACTTTAGTAATGGAAGATGCTGAAATTACAAGACAAATGATTGAAGTAAATGAAGAGCTAAGCAGCGGAAAAGTAGATGATACCAGAGCTATGGAATTAGAAGCTTTACGAAGTTCTCTTGAAAATAAAATTAGAAAAAAACAAGATATAGAAAAAGCTAAATTTAATGACTCCATAGTTGTATTACCTAAAAAGTTAAAGACTAAAAGAGAAATTATCAAGTACTATGAGAGAATGGAAAAAATTATTTTAAAAGGAAATCGTATAGAAGTTGGAGCCATAATTAACCAAGAAGGAGATGTAATTATCGTTCATACTGAAAATGGAATTCGTAGAATTCCAAATGAAGATGTTATAGAAGTAATCTATGAATACCAAAGAAAAATCCGCTATTAAAAAAATTCCTAGTATTACTAAAATCAAATTAGAATATTCTAATTTTCAAATATATAGAGAACATAGTGAAAAACTAGCAGAAACAAGGGGACTTTTTTTAGCAGATGGAGAAAAAGTTGTAGATAGATTATTAAATTCTTCTTTAGAAATTTTAGAAATTATCTGCCTAGAAAAATATTTGACAAGTGAGTTTTTAGAAAAAGTTTCTTTTCATCCAGAAGTTCAAAAAATTTGGCTTGGCTCAAAAGAAGAGCTAAAAACCATCAGAGGTTATGAACTACATCAAGGAATTATGGCACTTGCAAAAGTTCCTAACCTAAGTGAATTTCCAAACTTCGGTCCTGTCTTAGTTTGTAACAATATATTAGAAGCAAATAATATAGGATCTCTGATTCGTAGTGCGGTTGCTCTTGGAATCAATCAAATGATCTTAGATACTAAAAGTTGTCATCCTTTTATTAGAAGAACTGTTAGGGTTTCAGTTGGAAATATTTTTCAAATGAAATTTTTTCGTAGTAGTAATCTTTTTTTAACCTTAAGAAAGTTACAATCTCAAGGATATACGATTGTAGGAACTGTCTCTAATAATGTTACTGACTCTCGTTTGATTAGTTTAAATAATTTTTTTCCAATTTCTAAAACAGCAATTGTACTTGGAAATGAGGACTCTGGAATTGAAAAAGATATATTAGATTTGTGTAATATTCTTATAAATATACCAATGCAAGAAGAAGTTGATTCTTTAAATGTAGCAGTAGCTGGAGCTATAATTATGTCAAGATATTTATTTCAATAATTTGTTGACTTAATTGTTTCTACTTCGTAAACTTCATCATTGCTGCCAGATGGATACGTAATACGCAGACGAATACGAAAAACTTTAATAATTCCACCTGTCTTTGAACTTTGATCTTTTCCTCTTTTTTTTAAAAGTTCACTAAACTGGGAATTCGTGTCTTTTCCTAGTAAATCAGTAGGTTCTTTTTTTTTACTTCCACCTTCAGCAAGTTTAAGAAGATCTAGTTCTTCTTCCTTAATTTCTAAATCATATTTGTAGCCTATATAACCCGGAATATCTCCTTGAGCCGTAGTAGTTTCAAGCTTTGGTATGGCATCTATCTGTGCCATTTTAATCTTAGCTAAAAAAACTGCATTGGTAAGAGCAATAGCTTCTCTTTGTTTTTGCATACCTTGGCTAATCATGGAATAAGTCCAAACCATTATAGATGCAGCTAGTGCTAAAGCAATAGCTACTTCAATGAGAGTAAAACCCTCTCTAATTGTTTGAATCTTCTTCAAGGTCTATGGTACTCCCTGCTTGATTTTCTTTTGCTACTCTGCTCACCTCTCCGGGCTTTACTATGACTTTCCCATTGTATTTATACAAAATAACACTTCGGACAACTTGAGAGTCATTTCCAAAATGAAAACTAAAGTCTTCGGCTACTCCTGTATAAGTAAAAGGTACATTAACTATTCCTGTATCGTAGTTCACTCCCCTTAAATCAATAATTTTTTTTATACGAGCATTAGAAGGAAGCCCTATTTCTAGAAATTTTTTTTCTTCAATACCTTCTTCTGAACGTATTACACGAAAAGCAGAATATTTATTTTCATCTAAATTTACTTTTAAGATAACCGCTTGGTTGTGAATCATAGCTAAACGATAACAATATTTTAAGGTCTCTTTAAACTTATCTACTGTATCGGCAGGAGAGGGTCTTATAAAACTAAGTAATGCAGTAGAAATATAAACTACTAAAATTGAAACAATCATTACAACCACTACAGTTTCTACTAAGGTCATTCCTTTTCGTAGCTTGAACCTAGTGGTTGTAAGCTTTTTCAAACTCATGAAAAAAAATTTACATATTTTTAGTAAAAAATTATTTATTTACCAAGAAACTCATCTGGGTATTCTTCTTCGTTGAGAATGTTAAAGTCTTTATTTAAACCTTCTCCACCTTCTTTTTTATCTTTTCCTAAAGTAAGAATTTGGATATTTCCAGAATCATCTACTTTTAACTTATAAGGTGTACCCCAAGGATCTAAAACTGCTTTTTTGTTTTTCACGATAGGTCGATAATTCTCTGGAACATCGCCTACTGTAGGCTTTTCTACTAAAGCCATAATACCTTGTTCTTCAGTAGGATACTTTCCATATCGATCAGCATACTGTTCGAGGTACATCTGAATTTCATTTGAGTCTTTGCGTAGCTTTAAGCCAGCAGTTTGATTCTTGAGAGTATCAGGTTTGATATTTAAGGCAACTAAAGTAATAATTGCTCCTAAAATCAAAACAACTACTGCTAACTCTACTAAAGTAAGACCTCTTCTAAACTTGAATTTTAAACCTTTGCTTTTCATAACCTTCTCCTAAAATTTTTGAATGTCTTGTGTGAGCTTGTACATTGGACTCATAATTGCTGCCATAATTGCAAAAATGATTCCCCCCATTACAATAATCATAATAGGCTCTAAGCTCTGTGTCATTGATTTTACTGCATTGTTTACTTCACTGTCAAATATATCTGCAAGTTTATTCATCATTTCTGGAACTTGATCTGTAAGTTCTCCAGCAGACATCATTCCAAGTACCATTGGACTTAAAATTTGTGAACCTTGAAAGGAATCAGAAAGTTTTCCACCTTCTTTAATTTTTACTATTGCCTCTTGGATTTCAGTTTGAAAGACATAATTTTCTACAGCTACTGCTACAATTTCTAAAGAAGTAATAAGAGGCACACGGTTAGTTAAAAGCACTCCTAAATTTCTTGCAAAGTTACTAATCATAACTTTTTTAATTAGTGTCCCAAAAATAGGAACTTTTAAAACAAAGGCATCCCATTTTTTCTTTCCATTTTCAGAAGACTTCCATCTTACAAAACCATAACTTCCTAGCCCAATAAATGTTAACATTAACCACCAATAGCTTGTAATTGTATTAGATAAACCAATTACAAACCTTGTAATCAGAGGAAGTTCTGTATCAAACTGGGCAAAAAGTTCTTGAATTTGAGGAATAACTACTGTTAAAAGAAACACAGCTACAGCAAATGAAAGTAATCCCATAATAAAAGGATAAATCATTGCTACTTGAACTCGGCTTTTAAGTTCTGAAGAGGCATCTTCTAAATCAGCTAAACGAAGTAAAGTTTTTTCATATTCTCCTGTTCTTTCTCCTACTGAAACTAAAGAAGAATATTGCAAAGGAAATACATGCCTGTGTTTTTCCATTGCTTTAGAAAGAGAAGATCCTTCTGTTATTTGAGCTCTCATTTCAATAATTACTTTCTTAAAGTTTTGATTCTCTATTTGATCTATGATATTTGCAAGAGATTTATCCAGAGGAATTCCTGCACCAATTAGGGTTCCAAGTTGACGTACAAACAGACCTACTTCTTTTCGGGAAATTCGATATAAAATTTTTGTTAAGAAAGGAAAAAGTTCTCGTTCTTTTTTTTCAGTATCTTCTTTGAGAGAACGAACATAAAGTCCTTTAGCTTTAAGTTTGTTTCTTGCAGCTTGAGGGCTATTTGCATCTACAATGCCCTTTTCTTCTTTTCCATTTTTTCCAAAGGCAACATAAGAATATAGTGCCATTTTCTTTCTCCTAACAAACTCTCAAAACTTCATCAGGAGTAGTAAAGCCTTCAATAACTTTTTGCTTACCATAATTTCTCATAGTTTTAAATCCACATTTTAGGGCTACATCTAAAATGGCGTTTGCGTCTGAACCTTTGAGAATTTCTGTTTTAATTTGATTGTTTAATACAAGTAATTCGTAGATCCCCATTCTTCCTTTGTAACCTGTACCCATACAAGTTTGGCATCCTTCCCCTCTATAAAGGACCCCATCAATAAGTTCTTCTGGTAAAATATTTAATGACTCTAGTTCTTTTTGGGATGGTTTATAAGGTTTTTTACAATTTTTACATATGACTCTTACAAGCCTTTGAGCTAAAAATCCCAGTACTGTAGAAGTAATCAAATATGGTTCTATTCCCATATCCACAAGTCGAGTAACAGCTGAGGCTGCATCATTTGTATGTAACGTTGAAAAAACTAAGTGTCCAGTTAGAGAGGCTTGAATAGCAATTCTAGCTGTTTCTTCATCTCGAATTTCTCCTACCATAACTACATCAGGGTCTTGGCGTAAAATAGCACGTAATCCTGTAGCAAAGGTAAGTCCTATTTTTTCTTGCATTTGCATTTGAGAAATTCCATCAAATTGGTACTCTACTGGATCTTCACAAGTAATGATATTCCTTTCAGGAGAGTTTAATTCAGACAAGGCAGAGTAAAGAGTAGTAGATTTTCCAGAACCTGTAGGACCTGTAACTAAAATAATTCCATGAGGTTGGTAAATTAATTTTTTAAAAGTCTCTAGCATCTCTCCAGAAATTCCCATAGTTTCAATGGAATACTTTTGATCTGTCTTATTTAAAAGACGCATTACTACTCTCTCTCCATACTGACAAGGAATAGTAGAAACTCGAATGTCTATATCTTTACCAGCTAATTTTAATTTAATACGTCCATCTTGTGGTAAGCGATTTTCTGCAATATTAAGGTTAGACATGATTTTTATACGTGAGATAATTCCAGCTTGATAAGCTTTAGGAGGTGATAAGACTTTATGTAAAATCCCATCTACACGGTAGCGAACAACTAGAGTCTTTTCAAAAGGCTCTATGTGTATATCCGAAGCTCTGGCAGTTACTGCTTGAGATAAAATGACGTTAACCATTTTGATAATAGGAGCTTCATTGCTAAGATCTAACTCATCTTCAGAAGCGAGATCTTCAAATCCTAGTTCCCCTTCTACCATTTCATCCATCATCTCTTTTGTACTGGCAGCAGTTTTATCAAAATGAGTATGGATAATACGAATAATTTCTGGTTCAGGTGCTAAAACAAATTCTACATTGTAGCCACGTAAAAACATTTTAATATCATCCATAGGATGCAAATCTGTAGGATCAGTAATGGCTACTGTAACTGTGTTTTCTTTTAGTTGAAAAGGAACCATTTTACTTTTTTGAATGAGTTTGTAAGGAATTAAATTATAGACTTCTTCATGATTTTCAAATTCTAGTTTTTCATGAAATTCTATATTGTGTAATTTGGAAAGAGCCCGCAGGATGTCTAATTCTCCCGCTATACCTTTTTTTTGGATAATTTGACCTAGTGGTAGATGGCTTTTACTCTGAGCTTTTAAAGATTCGGCTAGTTCTTTTTCAGAAATGATCCCATCTTCAACTAAAATTTGACCTAATGACTTTCTCATCGCAGTAACTTATTTCTTTCTTCTTCCATTCTCTCTTGTTGAATTCTCTTTTCTGCTGTAATCTTATCTGCCCTAACTCTGCTATTTAAAATATGAGGAGTTATAAACACCATTAAGTTAGTCTTAACTAATTGATTTGTTGTTCGACGAAATAAATATCCTAAGATGGGTAAATCTCCAAAAAGTGGAATTTTTGTAATCTTTTTTTGTTTGTCACTAGAGATGAGTCCTCCAATTACTATAGTTTGCATATTATCTACTGTAATAGTAGTTTTAACATCTCTTTTGTTAAAGATGGGGTTTCCACCTTGAGTAGGTAAGCCTGCAATGTTTTTTACTTCTTGGTAGAGTTCTAAATTAATTTTGTCGTTTTTATTTATATGTGGAGTAAATTTCAGTTTAATACCAGTAGGACGATATTCAAAATTATCTACTGTAACTGCATTAGCACCACCTAAACCTGCATTACGACTCTGGGTTCTAACTGGAACATCTTGACCAACATTGATTTCAGCTTCTTGGTTATCCATAGTTAAAATTTGAGGAGCAGATAAAACGTTAAAGTTTTCATTAGTTTGATTTGCGTTTAAAATTCCAATAATCTGTGGACTGCCGGGCTTTAAAAAACCTAGAGAAAATCCCGAAAGAGTGTTAATTTGAGTGGGTCTACCTTTGCTATCAATAAGCCCCCCTTGTAAGGCTAAACCTGAGTTAAACTGTGCGTTATAAGTTTGTCGTACACGCCAGTCAATCCCAAAATCATTGAGATCGTTAGACGAAAGCTCTACTATTAAAACTTCCAGTAAAATTTGCTTTCGAGGAGAATCTAATGTCTTTATGATTTTTTGAATTTCATTCCATTCTTCCTTAGTAGCTGTAATAATAACAGAATTAGAGTCTTTGTGAGCTACAGCTTTGATTTTTTCTCCTTTTTGTTGTGGCTTATTTGGATCTTGAGTTCGACTTTCGATGACAGGCATATCGAGTTTGGTAAGTACGTTGGTAAGTTTTTCAGCTTCACTATATTCTAAAGTATAGATATGAATATCCCCAGAAGACACAATAGTTCCAGGTCCTTCAGTTCTTTGATCTAATTTTTCAACTAATTTAATCAGTTTGTTTATATCACTACTAGAACCATTTATAAGGAGAGTATTGGAACTTTTGTATACAATAATGTCTGTGTCAGGTGAGGTCATCCGCTTTAAAAGTGGTTCTAAATCATTTGCGTTAGCATGATAAACTGGAACTACTTGAGTGATGATTCTACTATCCTTTAGGTCTTCTTCTGGAATTAAATCCCTTCCTACTCTAACTATATTAGATTTTGCTAATGCATCCTTTAGCTTTACAACTTTTACTAAATCATTTTCTTCTATAAGCCCAAACCCTTGTGATTCTAAAATAGATTTCATAAAAGAATAGGCATCTTTTACATCTACTTGTTTTTGAGAAATGATAGTAATTTTCCTTCCCTTGATAGACTCATCTACTAAGATATTTTTTTTAATAATAGCACTCATTCCTTTTAAGAAATCTTTGAGTTCTGCATTTCTCCAATCTGCAGTAAAAGTAGCCTTTCCACCTTTTACAGTAATCTTACCTGCATTTTTATTGTGACGGGCATCTTCATCTTCTTTTGCACCTGGCTGTTCTTGGGAAATCAAATCGTGTTTTATATTTATAAAAACTATAAGAAGTAGAAATAAATTTATCAAGTTTCTTAACATCATCTTCCTTTACACCAATAATTAATTTCGTATGGTAAATTCATAAGTCAAACACTTTCCTTTTCTATCTATGTCTACAACTACTTTTGTAGAATTTTTTATGTTTGACCAAAGTTCTAACATTTTTTCCGTTTCAGCTAAAGGGAAACCATTTACTCTTTTTACTATATCTCCATTTCTAGCACCTAAAGCATAAAAAATATGATTAGCTGGAACTTGAGAAAGCTTATACCCATCAATTTTTCCATCCACTAAATTTGGTCCAAAGCGTGCATCTTTGTAAATATCATTTGGATTTTTGAGGGTTTGTTCAAATTGAGTTCTAGAAATAATTTTTTTAGTAACAGGACAATCCCCAGCAGGTAAATTTACTGTAACAGACTCGGATTTTTGAGCTTCCTTTTCTAGCACTCTTTTTTTGCCTTCAGCAATGGTTTCACCAATTTCTACTTTTATATGAACCCCATTCTTAAATAAGACCACATAATGATTGTAAATTCCCTTCACCATATAGCCCGCTACTTTTTCTCCAATAGCAAATTCATCTGCCTCATCTTTATCTTTAGGTTTTATAGTTACCCTAGCAAATTTAGGGCTTCCACTTACCGTCCCAGTAACTAAATAGTCATCTGCTCCTGGTACTTCTTCTGTAATTACTTGAACATTCTCTCCCTCTGAACTAGAGGTTTGTGGCTCTGCAGATGGTAAGGCACCACGAATGAGATTTCCCGTCACAGTGTCTTCATAAGTAGATACAGGTTTTGGAGCTGCTTTGTTTGTAGAAATAGCCAGGCTTTTTACAAATCTTTCAACTGGAGGTTTAGGTAAAAAAAAGACTACAAGAGTACGCACCGCATAAGCTAAAGAAAAAGATAGAAGCATTACAAGGGGAACTAAGATGTATGCTTGATTTTTTTGTAATTTGAGGAAAAAAGAATTCATCTCAAAAACCTAATCATTCTTGATCCCCCCAAGATTTGAAACTTTACTTTTGTAAAGTATTAAGATTTATTTGCTTGAGCAGGATTTTTTGCAATAACAATTTCGACTTTTTTCAAAGCTAACTCAGGATTGACAAATTTTCCTCTCAGCATAACTTCAAAATGTAAATGAGCCCCTGTTGCAGTGCCTGTTCTTCCTACAGAGCCAATGACAGTGCCCATACTTACAGTCTCGCCCTCCTTTACAGTAATGGTAGAGCAGTGAGCATAAATTGTCTTATAGCCACCCTTGTGACGGATAATAATAGTGTTTCCGTAACCCCCATTTCTTCCTGTAAATTCTACAATCCCATCTGCAGCAGCAATGATAGGAGTACCTACTGGGGCAGAAAGATCTAAGCCTGAATGGAAGTTTTTGACGTTGGGATTAAATGGATCTTTGCGATAGCCAAACTGAGAAGTAATTCTAGCATTTAGAACTGGCATAGCAAACACACGCATTTTATAAATAGTGCTAGCTGTCTCTGTAGAAGGTATGTTAGAAAGTCTTAAAACTTGTCCTACTCGAATGATATCTGAACGGAGTCCATTCATCTGTTTAATAGCAGCTACAGTGGTCTTATACCTTTTAGCTATACTAGATAAAGTATCTTTAGCTTTTACTACATAAGAACCTTTCTTAGAAGACGGTTTTTTAATTACTGTAGTAGATATGAGCCTTGTAATAGAAATACGGGAGGGCAATCTTATATTAGACGAAACAGTAGAGTATCCATTGTATGCCCTCAAAGGCTCATCCTCTTCCTCATCACGTTGAAAGAGAGCTTTGAGTTGAGGATCTAACTCTACATCTTGGTTGTTTTCCGAGTCAATGTAATCTTTTAATTCACTTTCAAAGGAATCAAAAGGATTAGCAAAAACTATTGAAGAGAAAAAAACAGTAATAAATAAAAATAGTAAAATCCACCAATGTGCTATCATCTTTTAAATTCTAGAGGTCTCTAAATACCTAGTCAAGTCATTTTTTCTTTTGCCGAGTTGACTTTGTTTCTTCTGGCAGGTAAAAACTCAACTTTCCAGCTATGAGACTCTCCAAATCCTCCACTGTAAATTCTTTTTCTTTTAAATCTTCATTGATAAGGTAGGTAACCATTTTCCCAATAGCTCCTTCCCTATCAGCATTACTTGGGTAACATTTCACTTTCAAAAGGGATGCCGTAGATTCTATCCAAATCTTTACAGAAGTCCCCTTCGGCAAGATTTGTTTGTTTCCTAATGGAACGTCTTCCTTTAAAAAGTAGGTTTTCATTCCATAGTGCTCATTTAAAAGTTCTAGCTCATCTTTTCTTATGAGTTTTCTTTGGCAATTAAAAACCAAAAAAAACAAAGCTAAAACTACAAAAAAAAATCTAAAACAAACACCCAAGCCTTGCCCACTATAAACCTTACTACTAAAAAGTAAAGAAAATTTCTTTAAACTTGACTTTTTTTAAATGAGAATCAAAATGAACTTTTAAAATAAATATGACATATTCTAATAAAATTTTCTTATTACCCTTGCAAGCAAAGAATTTTCGTAATGTATATATATCTCCCAAGTCAATAAAAAATGTTCCAGAAGAGTCTTTAAATCTAAATATAGAAAAAATTCGTAAAAAAGTTTTTAACCCAGAGTTAGACGAACTTATACAAAAAGTATCCCAAAAGAAAAAAGAACTAGAGACTATTCGAGAAAAAACTCTAGAAATTTTTTCTGAAGAAGACTCTACAAGTCTCAATTACCTAAATCAAGTTTTTTCTAGTAGAAATAAAAAATTATCTTTAACAAAATATTTATCCTATCATCTTGAAAAACAAGGAATTTATTCCTTCTTACTCAGTAGCTTTAACTATCTAGATGGGTTATATTATCCTGAATTATACTTAGGAATTTCTCCTCATACTGGAGACGTAATGTATTTCCATACAACTGGAAAATATTTAAAAGGAATGCAGAATAATACCCTACTTTTACCTTTTGACGAAAAACTAGCCACTGATAGTTTTTTTCGTAAAAAAATAGATACTGTAGATTTTGAAAATTTTTCTGGAATGTATATACAAAGATTTACGGAAGGAAATTTAGTTGGACTTTTAAGTATTTTTTATAAAGTAGATGAATACGATCTTTCAACTAAGATTGAAAACTTAAAAGACTACATTTGTAAATTTTTATCTCCAATTTATCCTACTATAAATTTATTTTTTAAAGAACAGTTGGAATCTAGATTAAATAAAAATAATAAGTTTAATTTTTATCAAAAAATTTTAGAACATGTCAGGTCTCCCATTTTAAGAGGAGAAAAAGAAATCATACATATTTTAAAAATAAATATCAATAATTTTTTTCAAGTAGGAAATCCTTATCAACTAAAGGAAAATATAATAGAAAAATTAACCCAAGTTTTAACTAAAGATGAGATTTTAATAGAGTCTAACTGTAATGAATTTTTTTGTATAACAGGAAATAATAAATTGAATGAAATTACAGATTGTCTAAAAGATGAAAAAAGTTTTCAATTTTTA
>Ga0308419_1002530_pt1 | contig 11798 bp, 10 predicted proteins | sample HotsprSampleMS50_FD_203674 | JGI IMG/M metagenome (GOLD analysis project Ga0308419, IMG submission 203674) | Hot spring phototrophic mat microbial communities from Mushroom Spring, Yellowstone National Park, Wyoming, United States - 20090730_MS50 ... | reverse complement strand
TTTATGGGTTTTTTTTCTATGTATACTACTCGTGGAATAGGAACTTCTATGATTTCGAAAGTTTTCCAATCAGTATACAAAAAAATCTGGTTAAAGGGATTGATTAGACCTAATCGTTTTTTATATTTACCCGGTAGTAATTCGATTTCTACTTCGTTCTCTTCAGTTTCGATTGTTTTTATAGGTTTATTGTCTATATCGTAAATTTCTAATCGATATTTTGCTACGCCTTCGATTTTCGTCCATTTTTCTTTGTATTTTACGGTTTTTTTCTCTTCTTTCGGTTCTTGTGCGTTTAAAAGAACAACATCTATAAATATAATAAAAATTATAAATATTTTCAAATAATGAAACTTCATAAAATTACTCGATAATGATTTTATCTGGGGTTAAAAATTCTGGTTTTTTATCCAATTTATATTCGAGAATAATCCTACAAACTTCGGGTTCGCTTTTATATTCAATTTTGTCTATGACTCTTACAGAATATATTTTTAAATCGACTACTCCAATACCAAGTAAATTCAATTGTTTAAAGTTCAAAATATTTTGATTCGATTTTTCGTTATAGATTCGTTCCCCATTTTTGTAGATTTCTATATAATAAAAATCGGTATAATTTGTTTTTTGCCATTGCAAGACTAAATTGTTCATTTTGATTAAGTTAATGGCTTGGTTATTAGTTGGTTGAATCATCTTTGTTTTTTCCGGATAATGATAAACAAAAAAATTCGATATTTTTTCGTTTAGTTTTCTATCATCGTTTTTGTTGATAATTTCTATTTTCCAGAAATATTCTCCTTCTTTTTTTAAAATATTAGTAGAAATGATTTTTATTGGTTCGGATAATGTTTCTTCTAGGATTGGTGTATTAAAGTTCTTGTTATTCGATAAGGCAAACTTGTATTTTATGTTATCTAATTCTACTTTCCATCTAAATTGTATGTTGTCGTTTTTTTCGTAAAAAAAGATTTTATTTTCTTGTGGAGTTAGCATTTCTATGCCTATTGCACTGGTAATAGTAAATTTATGAACATTCGAAGAAAGATTATCTTGGTTAATCACTCTCCAATAATAAGTACCAACAGGTAATTCTTTTTTTAGCAAATAAAAGTTTGAAGTAATATCGGGAATATTTAAAATCACTTGGTTGAATTCTTTATCTAATGCAATTTGTAATGTTTGTTTATTGGGAATGTCGTTTTGCCAACTAAAATTGATGCCTTTTTCGAAAGATTTTATGTGATAAATATCATTATTCGGAAATTGTAAAATAGAAGGCTTTAACGATGCAATCTTTTCTACATAAAAACTAAATGTCTCTGACTCTTTTACAGCATTTTCTATGGTGGATTTTGGAATTACTTTCCAATAGAAAGTATTTTTGTTGTTGTTGATTTTTATTGGTATAGATAATCCATTTGTTAAAACATTGATTTTTTGGGGATCAGAAAAATTAGGATCGTTATCGATCCATATTTCATAAGAGCTTGCTAAATCCAATTTAGACCAAGAAAAATCTATGTTTATTTGATCTTTGGTGGTAAATTTTTGGTTGTTTTTTGGTAAATACAAAGAAGGTTTTTCTTGCTTTAGTATAACAAATTTTCGAAAGTTGGATAAATTCGGATCAGAATCCTTATCGATGATTTTCCAATAATATGTTCCTTGATTTAGAGCTATCGTGGCTTGATTGTTTTTTAGGGGAATTTTTAATAAAACAGGGCGAAAATTTGGATTCATAGAAATTTGGAGCTCGTAGTTTTTGTTTGGTTGTGCGTCGAAAGAAAAATTAACTTTAAAATTTTGTTCTGTTGTAAAAAAGCGTTCATTATCGTTAGGGGATAAATAAACAATTCTGTTTTGTTGTTTTTGGATTTCTTCGCTTTTTCTGTCTAATAGAGCTACTTCGTTTTCTTTAATTGTTTCTGTTTTGTTATTTTTCGTAATATTGGCATTACCTTTGTTTAATTGTATTTGTATATTATCGTTAGTTTGTACAAGTTTTGCATTTGCTGATGTTAATTCGATTTCGGAATCTTGTGTTTTAACTTTGATTTGATTTTTTGATTCAGAATTAGCTTCTATACTTCCATAGTTGAATTCAATCTTTCTTTCTTGGTCTGTAAAATTTAAAACGATAAAGGTATTTTCATTGAGTGCTATTTCTGTTCCATCGTTTAATTTTAATACAGCTTCGGAAAATTCTTCGGTTTTTATAGCATCACCATTGAAGACAGGGTATTCATTTTGCAGATATTCCCAAATGGATTGATTTTTTAGTTTTCTTAAAGCCACTCTTTTTTTAAAAACAATTGTACCAATGGGCTTTCCAGCTCCCTCTGATGATTTATATATATCATGATATAACAAATACGATAGAATTGACAGAATAATTATAGAAACAACGATAAAAACGAAATCACTTTTTTTTTCGTCAATTTTAATATAGTAAATGTTTTTATTATCCGAAGTATTATTTTTTAATACCATATCTTTTATTGTAAAATTTCATATTTTTTTTCTTCATCTTGATCTTCTCCCAATGTTTCTTGTCCTTCTTTGATTTGTGGTTTCCAATCAATACCAACTAGTTTTCTTAATTCATCTAACGTTTTGGGGCGATTGGGATCGTCTTTTCTACCAAGAACACAATAGATGGTTTGTGGTTCGGATTTCCCTTTAACTTTGATTGCAGGCATTTTTACTACATCGAAAATATCTTTAACTCTATCATAAGCATCTTGGGAAATTAAAATATCCGTTGCAAAGGGTTTATTTAAGGATTCTATTCGAGAAGCTAAGTTTACAGCATCGCCAATTACAGTAAATTCTAATCGCTTTTCTGAACCAATTTGTCCAGAGACAACCTCCCCAGTGTTTATTCCACAACCCATTTTAGCAATTGGTAAGTTATGTTCTTTGTTGTATTGATTGAATTCAATCAAAGCTTTTCTCATTAATAATGCACCATTTATGGCGTTTTCGGTATGATTACCATATCCAGATACGGTACCCCAAGTAGCCATAATAGCATCACCAATGAATTTATCTACGATACCATGTGTTTTTTCTACGCAATCAACCATAATAGTAAAATAACGGTTGAGGTATTCTACTACTTCTTCTGGCTTCATTTTTTCTGACATCGCAGTAAAGCCTCTTAAATCCGAAAAAAATATCGTACATTCTTTTTTTTCGCCTCCTAATTTAATTTCTCCTCTTAATGCTTTTTCAGCTATTTCTTTGTTAACAAACCTACCAAATGCATCCCTTATTCTTTCTCTTTCTTCTAATCCTTGCACCATTTTATTAAAAGAATATGCTAATAGCCCTACTTCATCCTTTGTCCTGGGAATTACTCTAACAGAATAATCTTCTTGTTCTACTTTTTCTGTTGCAATGGCTAATTCTTTTATAGGTTGGGAAATCGTTTTAGAAAAGAAATATATCACAATAATACCTATTACTAAAACAATGCCTAATATATATATATTTCTTCGCTGAGTTGTATATACTGGTTCAAATGCTTTGTTCGCTTCGGTAATTTTTACAATTCCTATGCCACCAATAGAGATCTTCTTATATGCTCCCAAGTATTCTTGATTTTTATATACAAAGTTGGTTAATCCATTATCTAATTTACTTTCTAACATCATTTTAACTATGGGCATATCCGAAAGATTCGCTGCAATACGAACCAATTCGATTTCTGGAAAAGTTAATACATCACCTTTTCTGTTTACCATAAAGGTTTTAGAGTTTTCTTCGGAAGGAAAATCATCGATGATCTTTTTACCATTGATAAAAACCAAGATTAATCGACCAGGATAATCTTTTGCAGGTGCTGTAAATAATAGCATAGGAATATTAAAATTTGGAGATACATTTGTAACGTTATAAATACCCGTTAACGATAAGGCAATAGAATCTTGATAACTAGGAATAATTTTTTCGAAATCATTGGTTATTAGAGCATTTTGTTGCAATAGTAAATCGTTTGTATACCATTTTTCTATTAAAAAACTATTTTTTTCTGGTTTTGCAATACCAATTGCAAATATATAAGGATTTTCGAAGCTGTCTAGTTTTACGATAGGTTGATTTTTTGCATCTTTTATTTTAATGATTAAATCGGAATCGAAGTAGATTTGTTGCAATAAATCTTCTATTTTTTGAGAAACAATATTTACTATATTGGCATTATTTGTTTGTATTTGAGTTTCTATATCTCTTTTAAAAAAATATGATGCTGCAAAAATCATTGCAGAAAGAGAAATAATGATTAATAGAGCTGTAATACTCATCAACTTCGAACGAATGGTTAGGTTATATTTTTTAGAAATACTTGCATTTTTTTGTTTTGTCATTAGTGCCTCTTCTTGTTTTAATTGATTTATTTTTTCTTGTGAACTAATTGCTTCGAAAGATTCTTGTTGTTCAATTTTCTTAGAATCAGTTTGAAGATCAACATTTTTTGTGTTACTTGTATGATTGTTTATTGTAGTAATATTTGAATTCAGTGAATTCTTCTTCTTTTGTGATAAAAGTTGGTTCTTCCGATTGTTGGATTTTTTCATCATTTAAATTTTCTTGTTCTTCTGTTATTTGGTGAGGTGAGATAATTTGATCATTTGGTATAGTATTTTTTTTATTATTTTCTAATTTAATGTTATGATTATCATCTATATCGTTCTGAATTGCAATATCATCTCTGATTGGATCAAAGTTTATATTGTTTAAAAGTTTATTTCTGGCTTGTAGACAATCTTTCGAAAATACTATCAAAATTTTATCTGTTTCTTTAACAAAATTTTTTATTTCTTCTGGATTTTCCAAGATAGTTTTCTCGAACAATATTAAAACTTGTAAATTTTTTTTTATACACTTTATGCTAAAATGTTCTAAATCTTTGTTATAATGTTTTGTAATAAAAATAATTTTATTAATGCCCTTGGATTTAAATTGTAAAATAAAAAAGTTTTGTTTTTCTTGGTTATAGTTGTACAAAATATCTTCTAATAAAACTTCGCTCATTATAACTTTGCTTATATATGTTGTTTTCATATTTTATTATTTTAATTTCGTCAAAATTATATCAAAATTTCTCTTGTAAATAAAAAAATCCTATGTAATCACTAATAAATAAATTTTTTACTAAATATTCGTAAAGATTTTTTTATTATTGCATCGAAAAGTAATTAAAAAAAATTGACATTAAGTATAAATTTTATGAATAAAAAATACATTGATATCAGAAATGTAGCCATCATTGCACATGTAGATCATGGAAAGACGACCTTAGTGGATGGGTTATTAAAAGTAACTGGACAACTAAAAAAATTCGAAACAGATAGGGTATTAGATAACTTAGAATTAGAAAGAGAAAAAGGTATTACAATTAAAGCAAAAAATGCATCCATATTTTATAAGAATCATAAAATCAATATAATTGATACGCCAGGTCATTCGGACTTTGGAGGGGAAGTAGAACGTGTTTTAGGTATGGCAGATAGCTCTCTTTTAATCGTAGATGCAGTAGAAGGTCCAATGCCGCAAACACGTTTTGTTCTCTCAAAAAGCCTAAAATTAGGTCATAAGCCTATTGTGGTAATCAATAAAATTGATAGAGAATTTGCCGATCCCGATAAGGTCTTAAACGAAGTTTTTGATCTTTTTGATGAATTAGGTGCAAACTCCGAACAATTGGATTTCCCTGTTGTCTATGCCTCTGCAAAGTTAAATTATGCAACGTTAAAAGTAGATAAAGTTGGAACAGAACTCCAAAAATTTTTACAAGAAAATCAAGGATATTCGTTAGAACCCTTACTTGACTTAATCATTCAACATGTACCATCTGCTTCTACGGAAGATAAAAATAATCAAACATTACAAATGCAAATCATGAATTTGGACTATGATGAATACGTAGGAAGAATTGGTGTCGGTAGAATTTTTCAGGGTAGTTTAAAAAAAGGTGATTTGATAGAAATCTACAAAAACGAAACAGGAGAAATACAAAAAGGTAAAGTTGTAAAAATTATCGGGTTTGAAGGTTTAAACAGAATCGAACTAGAAATTGCATATTCAGGCGATGTCGTAGGTATAGTTGGTGTAGAGGATATTAAAATTGGTGATACTATCGGAATACCAGGTAATGTAATTCCAGGACCTCGAATCGAAATAGAAGAACCTACTGTATCTATGTATTTTCTTGTGAATGATTCTCCTTTCGCAGGAAAAGAAGGAAAATTCATTACTTCTCGACATCTAAGAGAGCGGTTATTAAAAGAAACTTTAACCAATTTATCGATTCGCGTTATAGAGGATTCAGAAAGAAAAGATCGATTCGAAGTACAAGGTCGAGGAGATCTACAATTGGCTTTATTAGCAGAAACTCTACGAAGAGAAGGCTACGAATTACAGTTATCTAAACCAGAAGTTATAATAAAAATCGACGAAAACAATAAAAAATATGAACCTTACGAAATTGTGGTAATCGATGTGCCAGAAATTTACACAGGTAATATTATTCAAGAGTTAAATCGCAGAAAGGGGATGATGGAATCCTTAGAAACGTTTTCTCATGGTACCTCCAGGATTGTCTACACTATACCTACCAGAAGTCTAATTGGTTTTAGAAGCTTTTTGATTACAGAGAGTAGGGGTACTGCTGCCTTTTCTTCTCGGTTTTCTCATTACGATGTTTTCTTAGGGCAAATTTCGAATCGTGTAAATGGTGTTCTCGTATCTATGATTGATGGAGTTGCCGTTGCTTATGCCTTATGGCAATTGGAGGAACGCGGTAAAATTTTTATTGAACCTGGAACAAAAGTATACAAAGGGATGATTATCGGGGAACATTCAAGAGAAGGAGATTTAGAAGTAAATCCATGTAAAGAAAAGAAATTGACTAATGTTCGAGCAAGCGGTTCTGACGAGGCAATTCGTTTAACGCCTCCAACAAAGCTCAATTTAGAGCAAGCGATTGAATACATAGAAGATGATGAACTAGTAGAAGTTACCCCATTAAATATAAGATTAAGAAAAAAATATCTTGACCCTAACGAAAGAAAAAAGATGTCTCGAATTTTGGCTAAATGAACCAACTTAATAAATATTTAGTTCAAGAAAATTGGGAAGAAAAACATTTATTGATATCTGGTTTCGATTATGAAACAAAAAAAGATACAAAACAAAAAATAAGAATGCAAATTCTTTCTAACCCCAAGTTTCTAAAACCGTTCCGAAATTTTGTTTATGAATTATCTATATCTTACGGTATAGAGCCAAAAATATCTTTTGAGCTTAAAATCATTGCAAGCGAAGCTGTTAGCAACATAATCAAACATTCTTACGAAAATGATTCTTCCGGTTGGATTTTTTTTGAATATCTGTTTTACAATACTTACGTAGAAATGCGATTTCGGGATTTTGGAAAAAAGAATTTTAACCCAAAAGAATTAATCCCTAAAGATTTATCAGAAATAAGAGATAGAGGGTTAGGTTTGTACGTAATTTCTAAAATGTCTGATTATCATTATTTTAAACATATAGAGGATTTAGGAACATTGCTAGTAATAAAAAAAAGGATATGATATGTTGATAGAAATCCCAGACTTAAAAGTGCGAAGTCCCTATCTATCTGTTGCCATCGAAGAGGTTCTAGCAGAATATTATAGTAAAAATAAAGATTTTGATGGGCTTTTAAGGTTTTGGCTCAATCCTCCTACGATTGTTTTAGGAAGAACAGATAAAGTAATGGAAAACGTAAAAACAGAAATCTTGAATGATTTTTTCCAGAATTCAAAGAATAAAATTTATTTAGTTCGAAGATTATCTGGTGGTGGTACTGTCTATCATTCCCAAGGCAACCTAAATTATACAATCATGTTCAATTTAAATAAATATAAAGAATTATATTCCATTAAGGATTCTTTTGAAATTTTATTAAAATTTGTGATCAATGCATTAGAAAAACAGAATATCAAGAGTTTTCATGTTGGTTTATCAGATTTAGCAATTAAGACACAAGATGGATATAAAAAGTTTTCTGGAAATTCTCAGTTCCGAAAATATAATGTTCTCGTTCATCATGGAACCGTGATTCTCGATAATAGAGTGATAGAAGAAATAGAAAATATATTGATGCATCCACCTAAAGAACCCGAATACCGAAATGGAAGAAAACACAAAGATTTTTTAACATCGCTTCCTAAAAATTTTGATATTTCTTTGTTTTATTATTGTTTATTAGAAGAAATAAAAAAACATTACAACATTCAAGAAAGTCGTTTTATAAGTAGAGAAGAATTCAACCAAATGAAGCATATATTAATAAAAAAAGTTAAAAATGTTTATAAAAATCCTGAATGGATTTTAAGAGGAAAATATACATATAAAGAAATTATTTTAGAAAATTTATAAAAGGAGATAATAATGTTAAAACGATATTTATATAACACAGATCCAGAAGTTTACGAAATTCTATTAAAAGAAGATAAAAGACAAGAAAATTCGTTAGAAATGATTGCTTCGGAAAATTTTGTTAGTCAATCTGTATTAGAAGCATATACATCTACTCTAACGAATAAGTATGCAGAAGGTTATCCTAATAAACGATACTATAATGGTTGTGAATATGCTGATGCTATCGAAACCTTAGCCATAGAAAGAGCAAAAAAGCTATTTAACGTAAATTTTGTGAATGTTCAGTCCCATTCAGGAGCTCAGGCAAATGCAGCGGTATTTTTGGCATTTTTAAACCCCGGAGAAACATTTCTTGGGATGGATTTATCTCATGGAGGACATTTAACCCATGGATCGAAAGTAAATTATTCAGGTAGATTATATCAACCCATTTTCTATGGAGTAAGAAAAGATACAGAAACGATTGACTTTGATCAAATCTATCAATTAGCAAAAGAACATAAGCCAAAAATGATTATCGCTGGATTTTCTGCTTATCCAAGAATTCTTGATTTTAACAAATTTAGAGAAATTGCTGATGAAGTTGGTGCAAAACTAATGGCAGATATTGCTCATATTGCTGGACTTGTTGCTGCTGGATATCATCCATCTCCTGTTGGTGTGGCACATGTTATAACAACTACTACACATAAAACATTAAGGGGTCCACGCGGTGGTATGATTATGACTCATGATGAAGAGATTGCAAAAACAATCAATTCTAGGGTATTCCCTGGAATTCAAGGTGGACCATTGATGCATGTGATTTCAGCAAAAGCAGTTGCCTTTGGAGAAGCATTAAGACCTGAATACAAAATATACATCGAAAAAGTGATAGAAAATGCGAAGGTATTAGCAGAAACTTTTATGCAAAGAGGAATGAGAGTTGTAAGTGGTGGAACAGATAATCACATTGTATTATTAGATGTTGGAAAAAAAGGTTTGACTGGAAATGTTGTAGCTGATGAATTACATGCCATTGGGATAACAGCAAATAAAAATACCATTCCTTTCGATCCACATCCACCTATGATAACTAGTGGGATTAGGTTTGGTTCACCAGCTTTAACTACCAGAGGTTTGGGTAAAGATGAATTTAAAAAAATCGGAAATATTATCTGCGATTTAATCGAAAACATCAATGACGAAACAATAAAATCAAAACTAAAAAAAGAAGTAGAAGAAATTACAACACAGTTTCCTATGAATAAATTTAGACTTGATTAAAAAACTAAAATATTTGATGATGTTTTACGATTTATATAAAAAAAGTAATTTATAAAATTATAAAGGAGTATAAACCTTAAAAAGGAATTTAAATGAAAGGTAAGAGTAATTTTAAAAATAAAAAAGACGACGGTCAATTAAGAATCAATCGACAAATTAAAGCACAACAAGTTCGGCTTGTTGTAGAAGGTCAAGGAGCAAGGATTATAAGCTTACAAGAAGCATTAAAATTAGCTGACGAAATGGGGTTAGATTTAGTAGAAATATCTCCGAATCAAGATCCTCCTGTTTGTAAGATCATGGATTATGGAAAATGGAAGTTCGAACAAAGCAAAAAGAAGAAAGAACAACAAAAAAAACAACATGTTATAGAAGTAAAAGAACTAAAGTTAACCCCACAGATTAGCGATCATGACTATCAAATCAAGCTAAAAAAGGTACTAGAATTTTTGCAAGAAGGCAATAAAGTAAAGATTACTTTAAAGTTTAAAGGAAGGCAATCTGCACATCCCGAATTAGGAATGGAAATCATCAATCGCGTTATTAATGATACAGCAGAATATGGTATAGTAGAGATGCAACCAAAGTTGGATGGAAAAATGATTAACGCCATCATTGCACCTAAACCAAAAAAAAAATAAAAAAAACTTGTCATTATTCTCTACAAAAAAATTTTGAATCATATTTTAAACATTAAAATGGATGGAAAATATGCCTAAATTAAAAACGAAGCGATCCGCTGCAAAACGATTTAAAGTAACAGCAAGTGGGAAAATAAAAAGAACAAAGGCTTTTAAGAATCATAATTTGAGCCATAAAAGTTCTAAAAGAAAAAGAAGATTAGTAAAAGGTGGTTTTGTAGATAAAACGAATTTAAAACTTGTAAAACCAATGATTCCTTATTTAGTAAAATAACTAATAATAATTTTTAAGTGAGATTCCTATGAGAGTAAAAACAACGAAAATTCACCATAAAAAAAGAAAAAAAATATTAAAACTTGCTAAGGGCTTCAGGGGAGCAAGACATAGATTGTATAGGGTAGCGAAAAGTACTGTAATGCATGCAGGACAACATGCATATAATTCGCGAAAACAAAAAAAGAGAAATTACCGTTCTCTTTGGATAGTTAGAATTAACGCAGCTGTAAGACCACATGGTTTATCTTATTCCCAATTTATTCATCTGTTAAAAAAATCCAACATCCAATTAAACAGAAAATCCTTAGCTGATCTTGCATTTTCTCATCCAGAAGCATTCGATCAATTAGTTCAACAAGTTAAAAAATAATTTTTTCGAAAAGCCCGGTTTTTCCGGGCAAAAAATTTTCAAAATCAACAAAAATAGAAATTTTTTTCTTTACGAATTAAATAATATTTGACGTTAATATATAGTGGGATTAAATTTTTTTTAAAGGAGTCAGAATGATAACTCTTGAACAACTAGATGAACTAGAAAGCAGAATTGTAAGGGCATTAGAATTAATTGGTGATTTAAGAACAGAAAATTCCCGACTAGAAAGCGAAAATCAAAAACTTAGAGAAGAACATGATCAATTAAAAAATGCATTGGAACAAAAGGAACGGGATGTTCAGGCATTAAAAGGTCAGTTGGAAAAGGCCAATCAAGAGCTAAATGAACTAAAACAAAAAGAATCCTTGTTAGAAAAAAGAATTTCGGATATACTATCTAAATTAGCTAGTGCAGAAGGGAGTAATTATGTAGCTGGCGATGTAAAAAAAAGCTTTAGCACTTCTTTTACTTCTACACAAACAGTTAGTCCACAGCCAACAATCTCTAATGATGAATTAACAATTGTAGAAGAAGATGTTGCAGTACCTCAAAAAGAAGATGAAAGTTCAGTAGAAATACAAATTGATAAACCATTAGAAAAACCAATAATACAGCAAGAAGAAAAAGAAGAACAGCATGGATTTGTTAAACAATCAGCTGTCCAAGAAGAATTAGATAAATCTTCAGTAGTTGTCGAGGAAGATGAAATTATTGTTTTGGACGAAGATGAAGATGAAATCATTCTTGCAGAAGATTCAGAAGACGAAGTTATTTTAGAAGACCAAGAAGAGATTTCGGACTTAAAAAATGA
>Ga0308419_1002529_pt1 | contig 11802 bp, 8 predicted proteins | sample HotsprSampleMS50_FD_203674 | JGI IMG/M metagenome (GOLD analysis project Ga0308419, IMG submission 203674) | Hot spring phototrophic mat microbial communities from Mushroom Spring, Yellowstone National Park, Wyoming, United States - 20090730_MS50 ... | reverse complement strand
GGTCACGGAAGCGAGTGTGTCGCGTATCTCCCGTGTTAGCGTCATGGTCTCATCTCCCCCTTTGTGCAGAGCCGGTCGGTCAGTCGAACAGAAGCCGCGGCAGCCAGGTCGCGAGGCCGGGGAAGGCCCAGAGCGTGGCGAGCGCCGCCACCTGAAGCGCGACGAACGGGATCGCGCCGCGCCAGATCGCCGCTGTCGGCACCGACGCGGGAGCGACTCCACGCAGGTAGAACAGGGCGAAGCCGAAGGGCGGGGTGAGGAACGAGGTCTGCAGGTTCACCCCAATCATCACCCCGAGCCAGATCGGGTCTGTCTCGAGCATGAGCAGGGCCGGCGCCGTCAGCGGCACGACGATGAAGATGATCTCGAAGGTGTCGAGGAAGAAGCCGAGCACGAACATCGTCGCCATGGTTGCGAGCACCGCAGCGAAGCGCCCGCCTGGCAGACCGTGCAGCACCTCCTCGATCAGGAGCTCGCCGCCGAGGGTGCGGAACACGAGGCTGAACAGAGAGGCTCCAAACAGGATGACAAATACCATGGATGTCGTCTTCAGCGTGCTCTCCGCCGCCTCGACCAGGCGGGCGAAGGAGAGCTCACGGCGCAGGAGCGCAAGCGCGGTCGCGCCTGCGGCGCCGACCGAGGCGCTCTCCGTCGGGGTGGCGATTCCGGCGAGGATCGAGCCGAGCACGGCGAGGATCAGCGCAAGCGGCGGGATGAGCGAGGAGAGCACGCGCGCGCGCAGGCTCGCGCGCTCCTCGGCCGTCATGCGGATCGGCGGCGCCGCCTCCGGATCGAGCCGCGTCTTCGCCAGGGCCCAGAGGATGTAGAGGGCAACGAGGATCAGCCCAGGCAGAAGCGCTCCCGCGAACAGGTCGGAGACGGAGACCGGGTCGGGCGCGAAATTGCCCTTGCGCGCCTGCGCCTCGGCGTTCGCGCCCTGCAGGAAGTCGGCGACGAAGATTAGGATTGTGGAGGGAGGGATGATCTGGCCGAGCGTGCCGGCAGCGCAGATCGTCCCGGTGGCGAGACGCGGGTCGTAGCCCGCGCGCAGCATCGCCGGCAGGCTGATCAGCCCCATCGTCACCACGGTCGCTCCGACCACGCCGGTCGAGGCGGCGAGCAGGGCGCCCACCACGATCACCGAGACGGCAAGGCCGCCGCGCATCGTGCCGAAGCTCTGGCCCATCGTCGTCAAGAGCGCCTCGGCGATCCTGGTGCGCTCGAGGATCGTGCCCATCAGGATGAACAGCGGCACCGCGACCAGCACCTCGGACTGCATGATGCCGAAGTAGCGGGGCGCCAGCGTGGCGAAGTAGGAGGGGTCGAAGCTGCCCGCGAGCCAGCCGAGGCCCGCGAAGCCGACCGCCGTGCCCGCGAGCGTGAAGGCAACCGGATAGCCGAGCATCAGCGTACCGACTGAGACGGCGAACAGGAGCACGGCGAGCACCTCGCCGACCACGACCGGGTCCATCCTCAGTGCGTCCGGCCGCCCCTCGAGAGATGCCGCGCATGCTCGGGGCGGCCGGCGAGCAGAAGCGCCGCCCGCCCTGCCTGGGCGAGGCCCTGCAGCGCCATGGCCGCGCAGAAGCCGAGCACACAGGCTTTGAGGAGATAGAGGCCGGGCAGCCCCCCGACATTCTGGCTCCCCTCGCTGTAGATCCAGGAGAGCCGCACGGCGGGATAGGTGTAGAACGCGATCACGGCGAGCGTTGGCAAGAGGAACAGAAGCGTGCCGGCGAGTTCGATCCACGCCTTCCGCCGCGGCGGCGCGGGCCGGTAGAACACGTCCACCCGAACATGCGCATCCGCCCTCAGCGTGAACGCTGCGCCAAGGGTGAAGCCGGCTGCGTTCAGCCAGACATAGGTGTCCTGCATCCAGACGAAGGCGATGCCGAAGCCGTAGCGCAGCACCACGCCGAGGAAGCAGACGGAAGCGGCGGCGAGCAGGCCGAGGGCGAGGATCCGGCCGGCCGCGCCGTTCAGCGCATCGACGGCGCGGATGTAGAGCACGACAAGGCGCATGGCCGGACGCTGACCCCCCTGCGGCACCGCCGGCGTTGCGGCACCCGACGCGCGCGCGTTCTAGGTTCCCCGCAGCCGAAACGCAAATGAAACACGCGAATCATCGCCTCGGCGGCCGGCGCGATCGCCGGACGGCGAGGGCCGGGCTGCGGTCGCTGCTGGGCGAGACGCGGGAGTGGCCGGCCGCTTTCGCGCGTGACTTGCGGGCATGCCCCTGCTACCTCCGACCGCGTCGGCCAAAGCGCCTTCTGGACCTCCGCCCGATGGACCTTCCGCCGATCGTCTCGGCCCTCCTGCTCGGCATCGTCGAGGGGCTGACGGAATTCATCCCAGTCTCCTCCACCGGCCATCTGATCCTGCTCGTCGACCTGCTCGGCTTTGCCGCCCCGCCGGGCAAGAGCTTCGAGATCGTGATCCAGCTCGGTGCCATTCTTGCCGTGATCGTTATCTACGTAAGCAAGCTGTGGGGCATCGCCTTGGGGGTGTTCGCCTCCGGTGGGAAGGGGCGGATCGCGCGTGCCTATGCCGCCAATGTCACGCTTGCCTTCATCCCGGCGATGGCGATCGGGGCGACCCTGTACGACACGATCACGAAACGGCTCTTCGATCCCTACGTGGTGTGCGCTGCCCTCATCGCCGGCGGCGTCGCCATCATCCTGATCGAGCGCTTCCGCCGCGCGCCGCGAATCGACGCGGTCGAGCGGATCGGCTGGGGCGCTGCGGTCCTGATCGGTTTCGGCCAGGTGCTCGCGATGATCCCCGGCACCTCGCGGTCCGGGGCGACCATCATCGCCGCGCTTTTGCTTGGCGTCTCCCGCCCCGCCGCGGCCGAATTCAGCTTCGTGCTCGCGATCCCGACGATGCTCGCCGCTGCCGCCTACAGCCTGTACCGGAACTGGTCGGTGCTCACCTTCGACGGGGCTGCGCTGATCGCTGCGGGCTTCGCCTCCGCCTTCATCGTCGCCTTCCTGGTCGTGCGGGCAGTGATCGCGGTGATTGCGCGGATCGGCTTCGCTCCCTTCGGCTGGTACCGGATCGTGGTCGGGGTCGTGATGCTCGCGGTGCTCGCGCTGCGCTGAAGCCTCAAGCTGAGAGCTCGGGCAGGTTGCGGAACAGCTCGAGCGCCTCCGGATTGGCGAGCGCCTCAAGGTTCTTGACGGGACGGCCATGGACCACGTCACGGACGGCGAGCTCGGTGATCTTGCCCGACCGCGTGCGGGGGATGTCGGCCACCGCAATGATCCGCGCCGGCACATGCCTCGGCGAGGCGTTCTCGCGGATCGCGCGGCGTATGCGCTCGCGCAAGGCCTCATCCAGCGCGAACCCCTCCCTCAGGCGCACGAACAGCACGACGCGCACGTCGTTGTCCCAGTCCTGACCGATCACCAGCGCCTCCTGGATCTCGGGCAGGGTCTCGACCTGGCGGTAGATCTCGGCCGTGCCGATGCGCACCCCGCCCGGGTTCAGGACGGCATCGGAACGGCCCGTGATGACGAGCCCCGCCACCCCGTCCTCGTGCTCGATGATCTCGCACCAGTCCCCGTGATGCCACACGCCCGGGAAGCGCTCGAAATAGGCGGCGCGGTAGCGCGCCCCGCCGGGATCGTTCCAGAAACGCACCGGCATCGAGGGGAAGGGGCGGGTGCAGACGAGCTCGCCCTTCTCCCCGCGCAGCTTCCGGCCCTGGTCGTCGAACACCTCAACGGCGCAGCCGAGCGCGCGCGTGGCGAGCTCGCCGCGGCGCACCGGGCCCTCGGGGTTGCCGAGGGCGAAGCAGCCGACGATGTCGGTGCCGCCGGAGATGGAGGCGAGAAGGAGGTCGTGCTTGATGTCGCGGTAGACGAAGTCGAAGCTCTCCGGCAGCAGCGGGCTGCCGGTCGAGAGCATCGTGCGCACGGTCTCGAGGCGGTGGCTTTCGCGTGGCCTGAGCCCCGACTTGGCGACGCTGTCGATGTATTTCGCGCTCGTTCCGAAGATCGTCATCCCCTCGCGGTCGGCGAGGTCGAACAGCGCCGAGGGCGATGGGAAGAACGGGTTGCCGTCGAACTGGAGCAGGGTGGCTCCCGCCATCAGGCCGGAGACCTGCCAGTTCCACATCATCCACCCGAGCGTGGTGAAGTAGAAGAGCCTGTCGTCGGGCTTGAGGTCGGTGTGCAAAAGATGCTCCGAGGCGTGCTTGAGCAGCACCCCACCCGCGCCGTGGACGATGCATTTCGGCTTCCCAGTCGTTCCGGAGGAGTAGAGGATATAGAGCGGGTGGTCGAAGGGAAGACGCCTGCAGGCAAGCGGCGCGCCTCGGTGTGGGGCGAGCCACTCGTCCCACGCAACCGCCTTCGGCAGGGCGAGCGCAGCCGGGTCGCCTATCAAGGGCACGATCACGAGACACTCGACCGAGGGCAGGCCCGCGAGCACCGCTGCGATCTTCTCAGCGATTCGGAACAATTTGCCGCCGTAACGGTAGCCGTCTGTGGCGATCAGCACGCGTGGCTCGATCTGGCCGAACCGGTCGAGCACGCCTGCAGGGCCGAAATCCGGGCTTGCCGAGGAGAAGGTGCCGCCAGCTGCGTTGGTGCCGAGGAGCGCGGCGACGGCGTGGGGGATGTTCGGCAGATAGGCCGCGACCCGATCGCCGACGCCGAGGCCGAGGCCCAGAAGCGCACTGGCGACGGAAGCCGTCTCGGCGCGCAGGTCGTCCCGGCTCCAGGCGATCCGCCGCCCGTCCTCTCCGGTGAAGACCACCGCCTCGCGTTCGCCGGCGTGACACAGGATGTTCTCTGCGTAGGAGAGGTGGGCCTCTGGGAAGAACCGCGCGCCCGGCATGGCGTCCGGGTTCTCGAGCGCGACCGTGCCCTTCTCGCCGATCAGTCCGGCGAAGTCCCACATGGCGTTCCAGAAGCCTTCGAGGTCCTCGACTGACCAGCGCCAGAGGGAGGCGAAGTCGGGCACCGACACCCCGCGTGTGCCGAGCCAGAGCCGGAAGGCGGCGAGGTTGCTGGCGCCTGCGCGCACCGCGTCCGGCCGCCACAGGATCGTGCTCATGGCTTTCCTCCCCGATGCCTGACTGGCGGCTAAGTGTTCTCTGGTGCCGGCGGCCCAGGCAAGACCGCCACGCCCCTTGCCCAGGGACCGGGGCCTCGCTAGAAGCCGGGGTCCCGAACGGCGGGCGCAAGCCGTGCCCGCGACCGGCGTGTGGGGCCGTAGCTCAGTTGGGAGAGCGCGTGAATGGCATTCACGAGGTCAGGGGTTCGATTCCCCTCGGCTCCACCAAGTTTTTCAACGGGTTAGCGAGATTGTCGCCGAGCATCCCCGGAAGCGTGCAGCACTGGTGCGACAATTTGGGCCGATTTCGCGCACCCTCCCGACCTCTCCCTTCAAGAACTCCGGGACGTCCGGGACGGCCTGTGGATAACGTTGGGAAACCCAGCTTACTCTAAGGCTTGATGACGTCCCGGAGATTCCGGGACAAGGCGTCCCGGAAGAATCGTCCGGGACGCTTTTTCTGTTGCACGCCGGTCAGGAGGCTTGGTAGTGGAGCGTAGAAGGTTCCGCTCCCGCCGGTTCGCCGACGGAGAGGCTTGTCGGCGCGTAGGGCGGCGCAGGGTTCACCCCTCCCGTTCCATCGGAGCCTTCCCTTCCCCCAAGCCCTTTCGATCGAGCGACAAGAGGCCGCCGGGGGCGCGATGGTGCGTTCCGGGGGGTCCCCCCCTTCCCCCCGGGGGGGGTCGCGCACCCCCCGCCGCCGGCCGCAGGGTTCAGCCCGTCGCCGGCGCCTCGGCCGCGAGGATGCGATAGACGCTCGCCCGGCCGATGCCGAGCGCGCGGGCGATCTCGGAAGGGCCGATGCCGCTCTCGCGCATCCGCAGCACGGCATCGGCCTTGCCCCGCGCGGTCGGCGCCCGGCCGCGATACTTCCCCTCCGCCTTCGCCTTGGCGATCCCCTCGCGCTGCCGTTCGAGCATCAGGGCGCGCTCGAACTCGGCCACCGCGCCGAGCATGGTCAGCATCAAACGGCCAGTCGGCGTGCTCGTATCCACCTCGCTTCCGCCCATGCTCAGCACCCGCAGCGCCACCCCCTTCGCTTCCAGCCGGGCGACGATGCCGAGAAGGTCGGCGACGCTTCGCGCCAGGCGGTCGGGCTTGGTGACAACGAGCGTCTCGCCCTCGCGCATGAACGTCAGCGCCGCTTCCAGCTCGGGGCGCGGGCCGATGGATGAGACCCGCTCGGCGAAGACCCGCTCACAGCCGGCCGCGCGCAGGTCCCGCACCTGCGCTTCAAGCCCCGCTTCCTGCTCGGCGGTCGAGGTTCGGGCATAGCCAACGATCATGGTGCGGCCTCCGGTTCGGTCGCGCCGAGTGTAGCGTCTCGTCTCATGTCTCGCAACCCATTTCATTGGGACATTCTGCCCGGCCATCTGGCATTCTCGCTAGAGCAAGCCCTAGTGAGATAAGGGCACCCGCGCGACCACCCCGGCAAGGCGCTCGGCCACCGGCGAGGCTTGACCACGCTGGCCAGGCGCTCGGCCCCTCCGGCGAGCCGCTCGACCACGCTGGCCAGGCGCTCAGCCCCTCCGGCGAGCCGCTCGACCACGCTGGCCAGGCGCTCAGCCCCTCCGGCGAGCCGCTCGACCACGCTGGCCAGGCGCTCAGCCCGTCGGCAGGGAGGCGGGAGAGGAGGGGAGCGGGAAGGGATCATTGTTCCGGCGCGCTCCCGGCCCTTTGAGGCCGCCCGCCCCGCCCCCCTTGGACAGGCTTCCCCTACCGGATCGCCTTCCTATCGGCCCCGCCGCCGGCCCCTCCGCGCCGCCCTTCCGCCCCATCGAGCGGGACGAAAGTCGCAGTTACGCGCGTTACGTCAGACGTCCCGGCGTCCCGGATTCCTAACCCTACCGGGACGCCTCGACCGGGACGCCCTGTTTTGAGCGTTTTCAATGCTTTACACACTAATATCCACAGGGCGTCCCGGACGTCCCGGTGATTTTCGCATGAGAGGGAGAGGCCGGACCTTGTATTGAGCAAAATCAATCACTTATGCAAATCGTGCCATATGCTGCGGCGCAGCATGGCACACATCAGGAACACTCACGAAAGCGTGAGAACACGCCGCGCTCGCTTCCCGGCACGCGGGAGCGACCACCCGCCGTCAGTCGGCGCCGGTCTCGGCGAGAAGCTTCGGCTCGACCACAATCAGGCGCGGCCGGCCGGCCCCAGGCGCGCGCCAAGGCATGCGCACCCGGTAGCGAGTTTCCGCCCCCTCGCGCGCAGTGCGGATCAGCCCGGCCCGCGCCAGGCGCTTCGCGGCGTCCAGCTCGCCCAAGCCGAGCGGGGCACACACCTCGGCAGCGAACACCTCAGGGTCAATCCCGTAGACCCACGACCGCACCCCGTCCGGCCCGGCCTCCTCCCACCGCCAGCCCGCGCGCTGGATCACTCGCGCACCCTCCGCCAGCGGCGGCTCGACTTGCGCGCCGAAGTCCTCGCCGCCTTGCAGCGTCGCCGGATCGCGCGCGGTTTCGAACCGCGCCGCGCCGTGTAGCACGATGAAGCGCCGCAGCGCCGCGAACAAGTGCTGGTCCTCGCGCGCGCCGATCCCGCCGCGCTCGGCCAGCCAGTCGCGGAACACAGCAGCGGCGGCAGCATCCGCCGCCCCAGCCGGCCAGCCCGTCACCTTCGCCTTGCTTGCCAGCTCGCCGGCCACCGCAAGCAGGGCGAAGCGCCGCGCCGCGCGCAGCACCTGGCCATCGGCGCCGGGCGGAACATTCCGCCGCTCCCAGGCGCGCGCCGGCTCGTGCAGCGCGCGGGCGATGAAGTCGGGGTTCTCGGCAAGCTTCCCCGTCAGCCATGCGAGGAATGCACGGATCGCGTGCCCGTGATGCCGCAACGTGCCTTCGCGCAGCCGCCGGGCGAAGTCGGCCCCCGTTTCGGCCTTCGTCGCTTCCGTGTGCAGCGCCTCGAAGGCCCCATGCCCGCGCTCGACCACCGCCGGAATGTCGAGAAGCCGCACCTCTTGCCCGGCCTTGAGACGCTTGCCGGCTTGCTGCGCCAGCGCCGCAGCGCTCTCTTCCGAGGACGAAAGAACCAGCGTGGACCAGGTCGCCTTTGGTCGCGTCCCGCCACCCGCTCTCGCCCGTTCCTTTCCCGCACCGTTCGCGAGCATGTAGAGCGTCTCGCCAATCTCGCGCGGGTCGGCCTGGCCGAGTTCATCCATGGGAAGCAGCGCATGGTTGTGCGACTGCGCCACCCACTCGATGGCGTTCGCCGTCGCGCGCCAGGGCCGCACGAAGGCATCCGGCCCGGTCTTGCTCGGCGCCCCCCATACCGAAGCGGCAACGTCAATGATCGTCGTCTTGCCCTTCGAGGACTCGCCACGCAGGTTGATACCACCCCCTTCCTCGCCGAGCAGCGGCAGAAGCGGCGCGGCAAAGGCGGCGGAGACCGCGAACAGAAGCCGCGAGTTTCCCACGCACAGCGCTGCCACCTCGCGCTGCCAGCCTTCCAGGGTCCCGGCCGTGCGGAAGATCGTCGGCACAGGGTCGAGGTCCAGATACAGCCGCTCCCCCTCGGGCAGCGTGCCGAGCACCGCGTCGGGCAGCACATAGACGCGCGGCGGCTGCCCATGCCAGCCGCAACGCGGAACCGTCCTCACCCGCCGCTCGGTCGAGACCTCGGCGAGAAACTGCACGAGCGCCCGGCGCGCGTGCTCCGCCGTCGCAACGAACAGGCCGCATGAAGACAGTTTCTCGCGCATCGCAACGGCCTCGCCGGCAAGCATCCGGCGCGGCATGAGCCATTGATGCGCCGCGCCGTCGCGGTCGCGCCAGCGCAAGAGCAGGCCCCATTCGTCGCCGGTCTCAGGCCGGCTTTCCGCCAGCACTTCCAGCTGTCCGCACAGGCGCATGTCGGTCTCTTCCTGCTTCCGCGCCAGGCGCCACAACCCGTCCTCGCGCATCTCGAAGCCGAAGGGCATGCGCACATGGTCCATGCCCGGCAGCGGCGCCGCCTTCTCGATCGCCCTGCGCACGACGCGCAGCCCGTGCGATGCCGCGCGACCCTTCGCCGGCGGCGGGTCTCCCGTCTCAGCCATGCGCCTGCTCCGCATCCGCCGGTTCCGGCGCTTGCAGAAGGTCGTTGAAGTCCTTGAAGCCTTCGGGCGGGCGCGCGATCAGCACTTCCCGCCCTTCTTCGGCGAAGCGGCGCGCCGCCTTGGTCAGCAGATCGGCGGCGCGCGCATTCCTTGCATCATTGTCGGCGCAGAGGATGACGCGCCCGATTGCGCCAGGAAGCAGAATGCGCGCCATGTTCGGCAGCGCCACGGCCGCAAGCACGCGCAGATCAGGCCGCGCCATGGCGATGCTCAAGGCGGTCTCGATGCCCTCGGCAATCGCCACCGTTTCGCCCTTCTCGGCATGCTTGATCGGCCTGCCCGAGCCGCCCCGCGCCAGCGGGATGAAGCCGCCGGCATAACTGCCCAAGGTCTTCTTCGGATCGCGCAGCGCCGCCTTGCGCCAGGCGCCCGGCGTCTCGGGATCGGGCGCGAGCCAGGTGCGATGCGTGCCGAGGAAGTCCCCTTCCGGCGAGACGATGGCCGCGACCATCGCCGGCAAGGATCGACCGGCTTCAAGGCACGGGCAGGCGGGATGGAAGCGCAGCGCGCGCGGAGGACGCGCCAGCGCCTCAAGCGCGATGCCACGCCCGGCGAGATAGGCTTCCACCGTGCTGCCCGGCCTGGACGCGATCACGATCTTCTCCGACTGCGACCCGGCCGGGATGCGCGCGGCCAAGGCCTGCGCGCGCCGATGGGTGGAGGCCGGACGCGAGGCGACAATTTGGACGCCGGAACGAGGCGACTGGCGCGACGCCGCTTGCCCGGAGGCCGCGTGAGATGGATGGCATCCACGACGCGCCCGAGGCGCGCCCGCGCCCTCGGCGGGACCGTCCGCCGCTTCGCGCCCGAGCCGCGCGGCTTGCGCATCACGCGCCTAGGAGAAGCGAACCTCGCGCCGGACGCGCAATACATCATCAAGGGACTTCTCGCGCCCGGCGATCTTGGCCTGCTGATCGGCCCGCCCGCGAGCGGCAAAACGACGGTTGGACCGCGCATCGCATGGGCAATCGCAACCAGCGAACCCTTGCTTGGCCATCGCACGGCGGGCGGGCCGGTTCTCTGGTGCGCGGCCGAGGACTTCGTTGGCGCGCTGCGGCGATTCATCGCACTGCGGCAGGAAACTGGCGAGGTTCCCCCAATCGCGATGGCCACGGGTTTCGACTTGAGCGGCGAGCGCGGACTACCTTGCGCGGCCGCCGTGGCCGAGGCCGCCGACCGCGTAAACGCGCGACTTGTCGTGATCGATACGCTCGCCGCAGGCTTCCACGGCTTGGACGAGAACGACCCCGGCAGCATGAGCCGCGCGGTTGCGACGCTGCGCTCCATCGCGTCCGACCGCCGCGCCGTGCTCGCACTGCATCACACGCCACGCAACGGCACGACGCCGCGCGGACACGGCGCGCTGGAAGGGAGCGCCGACCTGATCCTGCGCGTCGAGCCTCCGCAGGGCGGCGGGCCGCGCACGCTGCGCGTGGCGAAGAACCGCTCCGGCCCGGCATTGGAAGCGTGGCCGTTTACGATCCGCTCCGTGACGATCGGGGGCGACGGGGAGGGGGATGCGATCACTGCGCCGGCAGCCTGCTTCGAAGCCGCCGACCGCGACCGGACCCGTCCGCCATTGTCCCGGCAGCGGCGTCGCGCGCTGCAGTATCTGCACGACGTCATCGCGCGTGGGGGAGAGGACCTGCCGCCGCTGCCCGGCTTCCCGCGCGGCGTGAGAGGCTGCCGCGTTGAGGACTGGCGGCGCGAATGCGACGCGCGGGGGCTGGCGGCAAGCGACGACCCCGACACACGCGAACGCGTGTTCCGCCGCCTCCGCCGCGACCTCGCCGACCTCAGCCTGATCGCCGAACGCGAGGGCTGGGTCTGGCCGGTCTACGAGCGCGCGCCATGAGGATGCGACCAGCCGGAAACCCTCAGGAAACTGCGGAAAATCTCGATTCCGATACGGTACCGAAACTGAATGGCGCGAGCCGGACCGCCGGAAACCCGCAGAAAACCTGAAGCGGAAAAGGCGCACAAAGGGCGGACAATTCCGATACCGCAACGACGGACAAGGGCGGACAAGCGGAAACCCGCGGAGGACATAGGGCGGACAAAGGCGGACAACGCGGTTTGTCCGGAAGCGGACAAGCGGACAGCGCGCCTATAGGCGCGCGCTGTCCGCCCTGCTTGTCCGGTCCGTCCGCTTCCGCGTCCGGACCGTCTGCTTCCGCGCTGGAAGGGAATAAGAGGGGGGATCCGTCCGCCGCGCTGGCCGATCCGATCGCGCGAGCCGCCCGGCTGCTCGCCGGATTGCGCCCAGACTGGCGCGACGCGCCGGCGTTTTACGAGCACCGCAGCGAGGTGCTCGACCTGCTGCGCCGCCTCCACCGCATCGCCGTGCGCCGGATGCGAGGCCGCCGCCCTACGCGACCGCGCCCGCCGCCTCGAGGCGCTGCTACGCCACGCCGGGGCCGAGGCCGCCCGCTACCGCCGCCTGCTGGCCAGCGCCGTCCGCCCGCCCCGACGCCGCCCGGCCGCGCCGGACCCGCGGCAAGCCGTGCTGCCGTTGCCTCGAGACTTCGAGGCTCCGGACTCATAACCACCAAGTGACGGTTGCGGCGAGGTAGACGGCGCTGAGGAAGACGTCTGCGCGTCGGTCGTATCGCGTGGCGATGCGTCGGAAATCCTTGAGG
>Ga0308419_1002526_pt1 | contig 11808 bp, 11 predicted proteins | sample HotsprSampleMS50_FD_203674 | JGI IMG/M metagenome (GOLD analysis project Ga0308419, IMG submission 203674) | Hot spring phototrophic mat microbial communities from Mushroom Spring, Yellowstone National Park, Wyoming, United States - 20090730_MS50 ... | reverse complement strand
GATGAAGCGACATACGGACGGATTCAGGATGGCGCGGGGGAAACCTGTCTGCCAATGTAACACTTGTGCGCGCCGTGTGAACACGCTATAGCCATGAAACGCGCCGGCATCCACGCGCGCCGTGGCGCCGGCCCGCCGACGATTCGGCAGAACGTTTTGAGATCGTGGAACTTCGGGCTGCCTGGCGCGTGTAACACCAACGAACTCTGTCACTGCGGGTTGTGTGGAATGTTGACTTTGTGAGCGAGGAATGAGCGTTGATGTCGCATCTGATGAGTAGCGCCCTGACATACCCCGTACCTGGCGAGATACACCGTGTCGTGACGGTGGATGCGGCCAGCGACCACGAACTCATTGCCGCCGTCCAGGCCGGCGATGAACAGGCCTTTCAGGAGATTGTCCGGCGCTACCGCACGCCCATTACGAACTTCATCTTTCGCATGCTCGATGATTACGACCGCGCCGTGGAACTGGCGCAGGAAACCTTCCTGCGCGTCTATGCCAACGCGGCGCGCTATCGGGCGACGTTTCATTTTTCGACCTACATCTACCGGATTGCGACGAACCTGGCGATTAGCGAGCTACGGCAGCGTCGCCGCCGCAAACTGGTTTCGCTGTTCACCCCCTGGGCACGTCACGAGGATGAGGAAGAAACCCAACTGGATATTCCTGACGAGCGCCCCCTCCAGGATGAAGACCTGATTGAACGTGAGCGCCGGGCGGCCGTGGGGCGCGCCATTCAGACGCTGCCGGAGAAATACCGGGCGGCGCTGGTGCTCCGTGACGTTGAAGGTCTCAGCTATGACGAAATTGCCAGCATCCTGAACATCTCGGAAGGAACCGTGAAATCGCGCATCAACCGCGCCCGTGGATTGTTGCGCGACAAGCTGCGCGCTTACCTGTGATGTTGCTGTCCTGTGACGTTGCCGGGCGGTGTGTCAGGAGTGATCGTTATGGTGAGCTGCTCCACGATTCGTCGTCAACTGGAAGCCGTCGAGTATGACCCGGAAGCCTTGCTGCCAGAGTCAGCCGCCCATCTGATGGCCTGTGCGGATTGCCGGGCCTATGCGGCCCAAATGCAGTCCCTGCGGGCCCTACTGTCCGGGCAGCCGCGCGTTCTGCCGCCCGCCACCTTCGATGCGGAACTTCGCCTGCGTTTGGGGCGCGATGCCCATCGTTTCCGGGAACCTTTCCTGGCCTGGGTACCCACGCCCGTACTGGCTGCCGTGGCGTTGGCAGTGGTTGTCACCAGCGCCCTCGCCGTCCGTTCGTCCCTGCAGATGGTGCTCCATCCTGCGCCCACGGTGGCAGCGGCACTGGTGCTTCCCACCCTGCCGGAGCGGACGCTGGTGACGGCGTTGAGTCGTCAGCTTGATGGAAGTCTTCCAGGCTCGCGGCCGGCTCCGGCCCGGGCCGCAGTGGCCGTTGCACGTCCCGGACGCATGACACCGGCTGCCGTGCGCCAGACATCGTTGCCGGCCCGGGAAGCCAATGGCGTCGTCGTCTTGTGGCGGGGACGCTCTGGTGAGCGGGTCCTGCGCCTGCCCCCCGTGGTGTACGGCGCGCAGCCCATCGTGGACCGGCGTCCATCCACAGAGGGAGAGTCATCTGACGACTCCATATTCTAACGTGACACCCATGATGCTGTCGCACAGCGCGCGCGCATTGACCATGAAGGTTTTGGCGGGTGCGCTCCTGTTGGGTGTGAGTGGCTACGCCCAGATTGCCGAGCGCCCGCGTGACGCGGCCTCGGCGCCACGCAGGCCTGACCTCCGTAAATCAGATGCCGCTGGTGTGGGGCGCTGGCTCGTCATCGTCAACCATCACGTGACGATGGGAGAACTGACGGCCGCTGCCGAAGATGTCTCCACGGCTGCCCTCGACGGTACATGTGCGCCCTCGGATGTCGTGCTGACAAATGTCACGACAGGGATCGTGGTGGATGACAAAGGGCATGTGCTGACCCAACTTGTCAACGTACCACCCGGCCCCGGCAATCCAACCATTGTGGTTCAGACCCAGGACCGTCAGGAGTTTCAGGCCCGGTTCATTGGCCGGGACGGGGCAACGGGGCTGTGTGTTTTGCAGGTTCCGGGGCTACAGGTCGCGCCGCCAACCATGCACGCTCTGGCTGCGCCGCGGCACAAACTGACTGTTCGGGACGCGCGCGCTTCGGCCAAACCCGTCACCGTACGCATCATGCTGCCCATGTTTCAGCCGCCCGCTGCGCACGTGACACCCGGCCGGGCGGAGGAGACCACTTCGCGCCTGGTGTGGGATGAGGTGGTGACGGATTGGGCCGTGGACCCATCGCTGGCCCCGCCGGTTGAAGCCAACTGCGGCGTCGCCGTGGACAGCCAGAACCGGCTGGTGGCGATTGTGCAACCAAAAGGCAAGCAACTGCGCATGCTACCCGTTGCGGACATCAAGCGGGTGATGCACCGCATCATTTCCGCCGGGAAGAGTGTCCCTCACGGCTGGCTCGGCATTGAAGGGAAAACCCTGGCGACGTTCCCGGCCGAAGAACGTGCGCGTTTCGGGGCTTCTACCACCCAGGGGGTGGTGGTCACGGCCGTGGTACCAGGAAGTCCGGCTGAGGAAGCCGGCCTGGTGCCAGGCGATGTCATCCTGTCCGCCAATGACCAACCGCTGGAGTCCCGGCGTGAACTCAATGAAATCGTTGTCAGCCACGCTGCCGGAGAGACGCTCACGCTGTTGGTGGAGCGCGACGGTCAGCCGCGGGTGTGCGAGGTCACACTTGGCTCACCGGAAGATATGCCGACGCCCAGAGTCCCCGCCGCCGAACACCTGGCCATCGGGTTGGTGACATCCGACCTGACCACCCAACTGGCGCAGTTCTTTGGTGTGGCGGGCGGTCTGCTGGTGACGCATGTTTTGTCCGACAGCCCGGCCGCCGCGGCCGGGCTGCGTTCGGGCGATGTGATTGTCCGGGTAGATGGGCAACCGGTCCGGCGCAGCCACGACCTCTCGGCGGTGATTCTTCAGTCCCTGAGTCAGCAGCGGGAAGCGCCGGTGACGGTGGAAATCATCCGGGAGCGGCAAGCGCAGCAGTTGCTCCTGACCCTGCCGCTGCCCCCGCCGAAGCTGTAGTTGCAGGGGGCCGCCCGTTCCCGTGGGGCAGTCCGTTGACTGTCCAGGCCCGGGCTTCGCGGAGCAGGCGCCCGATGAGCGCCGAATGCAGGCCGTGCCCGGAGCGTTCGGCGATGATGCGTCCCCGCAGGGACAACCCCAGCAGGGCGAAGTCACCAATGATGTCCAGCACCTTGTGACGCGCAAATTCATCCGGGAAGCGCAGCGGCTCCGGGCTGAGGATCGAATCGGCATCGAGGACGATGGCATTTTCGAGCGTTGCCCCGCGCACCAGCCCGTGCCGGCGCAGCGTCTCGGCTTCGGCGAGAAAGCCAAAGGTGCGCGCCGGAGCAATCTCCTGCCGGTACGTTGCCGGAGTCACTTCGCAGGCAAACGACTGACGCCCGATGCACGGATGGTCGAAGTCAATTGTGCTTTCGATGAAGAAACTGTCATCCGGCTCGATGGCCAACCGGCGGTTTCCTTCGACCACTTCGATGCGTTGCTCGACCTGTAAAACCTGCCGGGGACTTTCCAGCGTGAGGATTCCAGCTTCAGCAATGGCCTCGACGAAGGGGCGCGCGCTTCCGTCCAGAATGGGCACTTCGCAGTTCGTGACATCGAGAATGGCGTTGTCTATGCCGCAACCGTAGAGCGCTGAAAGGACATGCTCAACGGTTGACACCATCACACCGGCGCGCATCAACGTCGTGGCATAGCTGACGTGCGTGACATGGTGAGGTACGGCTGCCACTTCAAAACCGTTCAAATCCGTGCGGCGGAAAACATAACCGGTGTCTGCCGGGGCCGGACACAGGGTGAGTTCAACTTCCTGTCCCGTATGAAGTCCAATGCCGCGAAGGGAGACCGCGCGGCGCAGCGTCGTTTGGTAGGTCATGGAAACGAAAGCTCAGGTCGTCACAGGATGAAACCAAAGGGATGGTCAACCCGAAACAAAGCGGCAGTTTCCGTGCCACGCGCCGGGCAGGGGCGGCAGAATGTTCAAGTGTCTGAAAACAAAAGATGTTACGTGAGCTGATTGGCTGTTCGCGCCGGTTCGGTGAGTGGTTTGGTGTGGCCGGCTGTCCGCAAAGAGGCGCTGTAGTGTGAACGATTGTCCACACTACCCACGGTGGCCGTTGGGAAGGGGATGCCAGTTGCCCTGCCAGTCAAACCATTCGAGCGCCACGAACCGCTTTTTGTAGTCGTAGTGGGAAGGTTCGTGGTAGGCGTAGCCGGGGTAATAAAACTTGTCTCCGCGCGCCTGCGAGTAGGCAATTTCGAGCAGCATCGTCAAAATGCCCAGACTGCGTTTGGCGTAATCCGGGTCGAAGATGCCATAGACGCTGGAGGTGGACTCTTTGCCCAAGTCCAGGAAGCTTTTGGCAACGAGCCGTTCTCCGTCATAGACCGCAATTTCCTCGTTGCGGCAGGGCACTGACGCCGGCTCCTGCGACAGGAAGGAGTAGATGGAGTCCGGGATGTTGTGCGTGAAACGCTGTTTGTGGCGCTCGAAAAGCACAAGCGTCGCTGTATCAATGACCGTGGGTTGAATGACCACCCGCAGGTCCCGGTTGCGGCGGCGGATACGGCGTTGGCTCTCAGAAAGGGCAAAGTCGGACAGTCTGATCCGCAGGGGGAGGACGTGCCGTACGCCCTCGTCCGTCAGATTGATCCAGTAGCGGTAAAAGTACGTCCCGAAGTGACGCCAGCCGTTGGCCCACAGGACGTCCAACTGTCGCGGCGAGACATGGGAGGTTTCAAAGTACTGTCCATGAGCCATAGTCCAGTTGGAAACCGGAAGGCGTCAGCCGTGATCTGCGTGCACGTGGCGCAGCCTACTTGCGCTTGAAAACCCGTTTGATGTCCGGCGTGAACTCATTGATGAGATTGGCAATGAAGTTGAAGCCGAGCGCCAGGTTGCCAAACCGCACGCCGTCCCCACGTACCGTGTAACGACTTGGGTACCATGCGATTTGTGCAAACGCGCCGCCGTAGTCGGCGACCAGGTTGGCGACGGCGGGCCGGACCTTGCCCTCGTCGTTGTAGGTGACGAAGACAAATGCCAGGGCGTGCCCGGTTCGTTTCAGGACACCCTTCTTGGCGCTCCGAACATAGCGCGGCTCATGTTTGATGAGTGCTGCCAGGCCGGACTGGATGCTGTTGGTGATGATGTTATTGCCAAACTCCGAAGCCAGCCGCCGGCTGTAGCCTTTGATGCCGCCGCCCCATTCTGGCGGAAAGTTGCCGATCTGTGCACCCAGCGCGGGGCCGGCCGCCCCGAACACCGCGGCCGGACTCCAGTAAGTTGCCCGGAAGTAATACTCCCATCGCTCTTTCCCGGTGAGGGGATGGTAGTCGTCTTCGGAAACCGTGCCCTTGCCGGAAGCGAAATTGACGCCCGTGCGGTCCCGGTCCCTGGCATCTGCGGGTTGGAGTCGGTCCCCGGCTCCCTGATCGGTCGCACCGCCCACGCCACCGGACTGATCCGGGTCAGGAACGAAAGGCACAATGTCCGTGGTGCGCACGGGAACATATTGCCCTTGGGATGGAATTGTCGTCAGGGCGAAGAAACCGGCCAGGCAGGCGATAAAGGACAGTCTCCACCAATAACCACGTCGAAACTTGAACTGAAGCATGAAAGATGGCTCGCTGGGATAAATACAGGCTGGGGTGACACCTGCGCATTGTGCTGAATTGCGCATCAAGATACAAACCCGGTCTGTCTGTGCGCCGTACCCTAACCAACATCCGGCCCAAGGGGCGGCATCCGATGATGCACGACAGATGCTTTCTGAAAGAAGGCTTCGTTTTTGGGAAAGGTAAGTTACCACCATGGTGAGAACGAAGGTTGACGGACACAGCGAACATCGGCGCTGCTTCCGGCTCCTGTGCAGGATGTGGACAGGTATCCTGCTGCTGGTTGGCTGGTCATGGGTTGCGGGCGTGTCGGCTGCGGCCCAGCAGCGGCCACGGGTCGTCGGGCCAGGGGAATCCTCGGCTGCCAACGGGCGTGTCGTGGCACTGCCAGTGGCCCGCCACAAATTCGTCGTTGGGGAAAAACTCGTGTACGGCGTGCGGGTCACAGTGCCCAGCCTGGGCCTGCGCGATGCCCCAGTGGCGCGTTTCTCGACGGAAGTCGTGGAGCAGGGGATGTTCCACGGGCGGGAGGGGTTGCGGCTGCTTGTGCGCGCTGAAACCATCGGGTTTGTCAAGGCAACGTTGTTTGATCTCGACGACCGCTTTGTAACCTATCTCGATCCGGTTACGCGGCTGCCCTACCGCGCCGAAGCTGACCTCAAGGAAGGAGGGCGGGTTGAGCGGACGGTGACGGTTTTTGACCAGTCGGGACGAACGGCGCAGGTCAACGGCGGCCGTTTGATCAAGCTGAGTGGCGACACCTATGACCTGGCCGGTTTGCTCTGGACGACGCGCAACCTCGATTTCGAGGGGCCAACGACCATCAGGTTGTCGGCTCTGAACGAACGCAACGGCACCCTTGTGACGGTCGAGATTGAGCGCCTTGGACGTGAGACCCTGGAGGTTGCCGGGCAGACTGTCCCGGTCGTACAGCTTGCGCTGCGCCCACTCGACGCCAACGGGAAGCCCTCCGATGAACGCAGAATCCGACTGTGGATTACGGATGATGCCTATCGCTATGCCGTACGGATCACGGGCGGCAATGAGATCGGCGAGTTCAAGGCCGAGTTGTCACGGTTTCCCAGCCGGAGCGACACGTTGGAAGCCCTGCCTTCCGGGAAGTGAGTGCTCTGTGACTGTTGCTGGTGTGGCCCGTCAGTGCCGACAGACAGTGCAGGTGTGTGTAAGGCGGTGATTGGTCAGATTGGCGCTGGCCACGAAGAGCGCTCCCGTGACCATGCCGGAGGTTTCCAGCGAGGAGCCTTCATCGAGCAGGAACTTTGTGCCAAGGATGAGTCCGAAGCCCAGCAGGAACAGGGCCAGTGGCTGTAACCGGCGATGTTTCCGATGGTAGCTGGGCAGCAGCGTGAGCAGACCAATTGCGCCCGTAAAGCCAATCAGAGACCATTCAAGCCATGGGGACGTGAGCAGGCTCAGCCCCAGAATCGGGAGTACACCGACGAGCAGCGGCATGGCCAGGCAGTGAACGGCACAGATGAGTGAGGCCGTCGCTCCGACCCAGTTGAGCCGGTCCATCCAGGAAGGTGTGTCGGTTAGTGGGGTGTGCGGCTCGGTCATGGCGCATCCAATCAAGGAAAATTATTGTTTGAATCGTGGGAGCAACCATACCGGCCTGCCGATGCACCTGGCAAGCGTCAGCGCCGTGGGCGTTTCCGTCAGGGAAAATTTTTGCCAGCCCGTCATGCGGTGAACGTTGACGGAAAGAGGCTGAATCCTTATCCTAAGCGACTTGCTTTGAGCCAGCGTTTTACGAAGGAGACGAATCAAGCCACATGCCGAACAAGGCTTCTGCCATCAAACGGGTCCGTCAGACCGAGCGGCGCAACGCCATCAATCGCCGCAACCGCAGCCGCTTGCGCACCTTTATCAAAAAGCTTCGCGCTGCCCTGAGAAAACCAACGGCTGAGGACTTGGCGCTGGTCGAACCGAAGAAACTTTCGGGCGTCAACCGGAAGACGGCGACGGGGCTTCAGAAAGTCTATCTGGATGCCATTTCAGTCATTGATAAGTCGGTGCAGAAAGGCATCATTCACCGCAACACGGCGGCCCGGTACAAATCCCGCCTCTGGCATCGGATCACAACCGTACTGAACCAGCACAAAGCCGGCGGTACGGCCTCGTCAACGCCCAGTGCCTGATGTTTCATGCCAACCCGCAGTGCACAAGGTTGGCTTCGGTGGGCAACAGGCTGGCTGGTCTGCTGGTTGACTTCTGCTGGTTGACTTGGGTTCTGTTGGCTGCGTCGTCTGTTCTTGGCTACGCCCAGTCGCCGGGCTTTGACGCCGACCTGGCGTTGGCTGCCCGCTATGCGCCGATTTTCTACCAGGGGCTGGGGCAGACGCCGCGTTTTGACTACATCACCAACTTTGATTTCGATGGTGACTGGCGCGGCGACAACAACTGGCAAAATGCTGACGACCTGCGCTTTCCGCTGGCCGCGTGGGTCTATTTTTCGGTTTGCGAAACGGCGACCCACTATTTCATCCACTATGCCGTCTTTCATCCCCGCGACTGGAAGGGGGGCAACCGCCGGGGCGTGGTGATGAGTGATCTCCTGCGTCTGGGGGCGCGCTACGGGCGGAAGTACGACCCCACCGGCGCGGTGGATGATCTGGTGCTGGCCCACGAAAACGACCTCGAAGGGTGTCTTGTTGTTGTGGCCAAGTCCCGGACCGGACAGGGCAGGGAGCGGGTCGTCTTTGTGGAGTCGCTGGCGCACAACAAGTTTCTCCGTTACACCCCCGGTACCGGGCAGTCCGCAAATTCAATCCGACTTGAAGGGCAGCGGCCCTTGCTGTTTATCGAGCCGCGCGGGCATGGCATCGAGGCGTACCGGGGCAGCCAGCGCCAGCTTCGCGCCGCAGTCAAAGGCGTCGTGCGCTATGAGTACACGGGACAGGCGGATGTGCCCGGTGATGGCGAACCGCCGCGCCGCCTGGGCTATGCCCTCGTGCCGCTGGAGACCACCCTGTGGGCACGCGCGCAGGCGGGACGCAACGAAACCTACGGCGAGCAGTTCAACTACGGCACACGCCATATCACCGTGGCCGGGAAGCGCCGGGCAGTCTGGTTGGGCGTGCTGGGTTCGGCGTTCCTGGGGATCAACGGCGGCCGCAACATGGCGCGTCCCCCGTGGGGATGGTTTGACCGCAACGAGCGACACCGCCCACTCGGTGAGTGGTACTTCGACCCGGCGGCCACCATCAAGCGCCATTTTCAGTTGGGGAACAACTTTTCGACGAGCTACACCGCTCATCCACTCCTGCGTGCTGGCCGCCGGGCCCAACGGTGATGGACGGAAATGGTTGACCGGCTGTGGTTGCTGTGGAACAGGGAATTCAGTTTTCAGGAAGCATCTGCGGTTTCAGCCTGGTTCTGGTTGGGAAGCAGCCAGTGGCCGGCGGGCGTCAGGAATTCAACGCCGGCGAGAAAACGCCCTTCTTCCTCATCATCAGGGCGAAGGTTGCGGATGACAGCCTCAATGGACTCCTGGGCGTCGCCCCGGGTGCCAAACAGGTGAATGTGTTCGCCCACCAAAAACTCTGTAGCCACACGCAGTTGCGCACCGACCAGACTTGTGACTTCGACCACGGCCAGCTCAGCCCAGAGCTTGCGCCGGGGATCATTCGCAACGAGGATCACCGGATGCGAGACCGGAAAACGCGGCGCCCGCCGCTTCCCGTTCGGATCGGGATCGGGTTCGATGACCGGCAGAGGAGCTTTGGGCTTGCGTGAGAACGCCACTTCCTCGATGGCTTTGCGCAGCAGTTTGACCCGACTGCGTTCCAGCCGTTGGGCTTCGAGAACATCCCACAAAAGCAAGTGGATGTTTGGATCGTGAACGCCACTCCACAGCGCAGCATAGATTTGCATCAGGGCTTCCTCATACTTGCCCTGCTGAAAGGCCTGCCGTGCCAGTTCAAGGTTTGTCGCAGATGTGCTCTGAGCCAGATTGTTTGAAGTGGTCATCGCTCATCAACTGCCAGGGTGGTTTACGTTCAGCGCTCTGGCTTCTGTGTAGATGACGTTGTGCTGCGGGTCTGGACGATGCAAGTCACCCCCCAAGCCTGACCGTGCGGGTGTTCCCGATTGTGCACCGTCCGGCCTACTGAGAAAAGGCCAAGCTGGTTGCCAACCGAAGATTGGCATAGGCTTCTGCTGAGGCCGAGTCCAGTTTCAGGGCTTCAGCAAAGGCCCGCCGGGCAGCATGGTAATCACCCTGTGCACCACAGACACTGCCCAGGTTCATCCAGGCATCGGCCAGGCTGGGATCAAGAGCAACGGCCTGCTCCAGGGCCATCCGCGCTTCATCCAGTTGATGGAGGCGGAGCCGGGTTAGGCCGTATCCGGCCCAGGCTTCTGCCAGAAGAGGATCACGGCGCAGGGCGTCTTCGTAAATACGGCAGGCTTCCGGGTACTGACCGCCTCGGTAGAATCCGGCGGCTGTTCCGGCCAAAGTCTCGGCAGAGGGTACGTACCGCCGTTTCTCGGCTTCGCGTTTCCCGGTCTCATAACACTGGAGGGCTTCCGCTGTGCGTCCCTGCCAGGCCAGCAGATTGGCCAAGGAAAAGTAGGCCTTCCAACCAGGGGGATTACTGCTGGTAATGGCTGCACGGAATGATTCCTCGGCTTCTGCCAACCGGCCCTGGAGCAGATAGAGATTTCCCAAGGCTATACGTGGTGCTGAGGGGTAAACGCTAATCACAATGGCATACTGAAGCGCCACTTCTGCTGCAATCAGATCGCCTTTATCTCTATAAGCTTTGGCCACGGCCATCCAGCCTTTGGGGTTACCCGGAGCATCGCGCACCAGCGCCCGACCATAGGCTTCATTGTCCGTCCAGTCGGGGTTGCGGGTGATGGTCCGCCAGGACATCAGTCCCAGAATGATGACGCAAAGCCCGACGGCCGCATAGCGTCCACCGCGTGACTGCCGGTAGAGCGTGGCTAAGCCAAGCCCGCCGAGAAGACAGATGGAAACCGATGGCACATAGAGCACCCGTTCGGCAATAAGGAGACCTGTTGGGAAAACGATGTTGGAGACCAGCGACACCGGGACAAAAAACATAAGGATGGCAAACGCGACGAGCGGTTGCCGCCGCCAGGCCCAGAGACCGACCCCGATGACCGCCGCCACCAGCATCAGTGACGCGGCCACGCGGGGGGTGAGCGTCGAAACTTTCGGGAAGAAGCTAAAGTCGTAGAAAGCACAGAGCCTGTAGGGAAACACCAGCAGGCGGAAGTATTCCACCATGCCTTGCGCCATGGTCAGAAAGCGGGTGTGCCACGGGTCGCCGTGAAAGAAGGTCTGTTCGCTGTGGACGCCGAACTGTCCGTTGACAAGGCGGCGGATGAGGATGTAGCTCGCCGCGACAACCAGATACCCTGTGGCATCGAGTACCGCGCGTTGCCACTCCTGCCGGGTGCGCAGGCGTCCGGCGCATAGTTCGGCCAAACCGATGACGCCAATGAGGGTCAGGGCGCTTTCCTTGGCATACATCCCACCGGCAAAGGCCGCCCAGGCCAGCCAGCGCCAGTGGCGTCCTTCGCCAATGCGCAGGTAGGCATGCCAGCTTAGAAAGCCAAACCCGGCGGCCAGCAACTCGGTACGCCCCACCACCTGCGTGACGGCTTCGACGTGCACCGGATGGGCGGCAAACAGCAGCGCCGTAAACAGGGCAAGCTGGCTCCAGCGGGTGTAGGCGTAAACCAGACCATACAGCAGCCAGCAGTTGATGGTGTGGAGCGCCAGGTTGACGAAGTGATAACCCAAGGGGTGAAATCCGTGAACGGCGTAGTTGAGCGCCAGGCTGATGTTGACCACAGGGCGGTAGGTTGCCTGCTCTTCATGACCTATTCCCCAGTAAGGTTGGGCAAACACGCGGTAGATGTGCGGCAAATCACGAATGGCGCGGTTGACGGTGACGACGTACACATCATCCTGCGCAAACCCGCAGTTGAGGCTGTTGGCGTAGCCAATCGTGACCACCAAGGCAATGACAAGGCAGGCGGTACGTTGCGCCAGCCCCGGCGTCAGGGTTGACGAAGTGGCTGACG
>Ga0308419_1002525_pt1 | contig 11813 bp, 9 predicted proteins | sample HotsprSampleMS50_FD_203674 | JGI IMG/M metagenome (GOLD analysis project Ga0308419, IMG submission 203674) | Hot spring phototrophic mat microbial communities from Mushroom Spring, Yellowstone National Park, Wyoming, United States - 20090730_MS50 ... | reverse complement strand
CGGACCGGTTCCGCCATGAATCCAGAAAGTCAGGGTGGGGTAATTGCTGGCCTGGATCGGGCTGCCTGTGCGCAGGGACAGGCCGGCCCATGCTGCCGTGTAATCCACCGAGATCGAATTCGCGCCGCTGCGAACCGGCGACGTGTTGGCAAAGTTGATACTGGCATTCCACGACCAGTTGTCCCAGCCGGCGGCCAGCGCGTCACCGTACACCACCACATCGTTTGGTGCCTGCGTTGCCGCGCGCGCCAATGCGTCCGGGCGATGCAATGCCATCAGCACAACCAGTCCGACGATTCCAGTCAACACTGCGACGCCCGTCGCGCGAACAACACTCAGCAGCTTCAACATATGTTCCAGCAACCTCCTGAAAAACTCAAACTATCTCCTGCGGCGCTGCTCAGGTCGATCAAAGCCTGCCCAGCTTGACAACAACAAGGCGACTTCTATAATTCATTGTAATCCATTTCGCACAACTGAATATAGAGCAATGTCAAGGCGTCCCGCATGTCTTCATCTGAAGACTGCCCGGATGCAAGGGCTTAAAGGTGGAAGCCGGTGAAAGTCCGGCGCTGTGCCGCAACTGTAATCGCTCAGGCAGAGTAGTCAGTGCAGAGTAGTCAGTAGTCAGACCAACGACCAATAACATCTGACGACTGACTACTGACTACTGACTACTGACTACTGACTACTGACATCTGACTCCTGAGCCGAGAGCCAGGACGCCAGCCTTGACCAAATCCGTTCAATCCTTCTCGTGATCAGGGAGGTGAGACATGGTTCGCGCGCCATAAGCCTTGCCGCGCGCCGTTGCGCAAACGCCAGGCCGCTGAAGCGTTTGTTGAGGGTCAACGGCAACAGCGCCGGGCGACCGGCATCGTGATGTCCAGTCTGCGCCCGATCTTCTCGCCAGAAGGTCGGGCGCTTTTGTTTGAACGCAGTGGCTGAACAGATGGCGCCGCCGGCGTCGTCTGACGGCCTGAAACAGGAGCCTTGAAAATGAGTCAGGCGAGTTCTTTTCTGCCGCTGGGCAGTGTCACCGGCATCGGCAGCCTGCCGATGACCGATCCTGATGAAGCCGTGGCGTTTGTGGCCGAGCACAGTCCGCGCGCGCCGTTCTGGCCGCAGTTGCCTCAGCGAGCCGCAACGGAGACGATGATTGAACAGGTGTTGTCTCCGTTCCAGGATATGTTGCGCCGGCGCGATGGATTGCCGGGGTATGACGTGACACCCAGCCTGGAGGACGTGTTTGCGCGCCGGCTGGACGAAGCCCGCGCCGAACTGGACGAATCCTGCGCCGCCGGCTGGTATGCCTTCGAGCGCGCGCTGGCCGCCGGCGCCTTCCCCCGCGCGCAGGTGTTGAAAGGCCAGATCGCCGGGCCGATCACGCTGGCCACCCAGGTGTATGTGGAGGGCCGGCCTCTGGTGGATGCGCGCGGGCCGCATACCGCCCGCTGCATCGAGATGGCGCGCGCACTGGCCTGGTATGCCACCCGGCTGGCGTTGTGGCAGATCGAGCGGTTGCAGCGGTGGCGCCTGCCGGTCATTCTCATGCTGGATGAGCCGTGTCTATCTCTGGCGGCCATGCGACCTTCGCCGATCGCGCATCATGTGGGGCCTGTGTTGAAGGAATCATTGACGATGATTCGCGCCGCCGGCGCGATCGCCGGCGTGCACTGTTGCGCCCGCCTGCCAACGGCGCTGGTTCACCAGGCGCACCCCGATCTGATCTCGTTCGACGCTCATCAGGGGCTGGAGGAATTCATGGCCGACCCGCACATGCAGGCGTTTATGCGCGGCGGCGGCCTGGTGGCATTCGGCCTGATCCCGACCGCGCCCGATCTGAGCCAGTTCCATGCCCTGACGATGCTCTCGCGCTGGTTGGAATCGGCGCTGGCACTGGGGGATATTGCCGGCCTGGCCGAGCGCTCCTTCTTCACTGCCACCTGCGGGCTGGGTTTGTTGAGCGTGCGGGCGGCGCGCCAGTCGTTTCAACTGGCCGGCCAGTTGTCATCAGGCGTCAACGCCCTGTTGCAACGCGCCGGGCGCGGCGCGCCACAGCATCCCGATTCCCGGCACGCCGGGCAGCCGTCTGGTCTGCATCGGCTGCCGCATCAATATACGTCATTCCCGTTGTGGCGGCGCTTGCAGCCATAGCGCCCACCACGTCAAGATGGATGAGGCAGCCCGCTGGCCTGCCTCATCCCGCCCGTGTGTATCAGCCCAGACAAGGCGCGCCCTGCCGGCAGTGCAAAACGCTATCCGCTCTTTCCTCTTTCCAGCAACCGGCAACCGGATTAAAATCCGCCGCCCTATGAGAAAACTCATCCGCGTTCTCCTCAGCCTCGTGGTCGCACTGGTCGCGTTTCTGGCGGCGCTCACCGGCGCCGGCGTCATCTGGGTGCGTCAGCCTTTTCCGCAAGTCTCCGGCGAGATTCGCCTGAGCGGGTTAAGCGGGCCGGTCGAGATCATCCGGGACCGGTTTGGCGTGCCGCACATTTACGCCGACACACCCGAAGACCTGTTCTTTGCGCAGGGTTTTGTGCACGCTCAGGATCGCTTCTTTCAGATGGAGTTCTGGCGGCGCATTGGCCAGGGCCGGCTGGCTGAATTGTTCGGCCCCAGCGCCCTGGTGCAGGACCGCTTCATCCGCACCCTCGGATGGCACCGCGTGGTGGATCAGGAAGTGGCGCAACTCGATCCTGAAACGCGCCGGGCGCTGGAACATTACGCGGCAGGCGTGAACGCCTATGCGCTGAACAACGCCGACCGGCTGGGGCTGGAGTTTCGCGTGCTGGGGTTGATTGGCCGGCGCTGGCAGCCTGAACCCTGGACGCCGGCCAACTCGCTGACCTGGGGCAAAGCCATGGCCTACAACCTGGGCGGCAACATGGATGAAGAACTCATCCGCATGGCGCTGACCCAACACGGCGGCCAGGCGCTGACTGATGCGCTGTCGCCGCCCTACCCCGCCGACGCGCCGTTCATCGTCCAATCTTCCGGGGCAATGATCCCCCCTGCGCCAAACGCGCAGGCAGGCGCAGCGCAAACAGGCGTGGCGTCATCACAAGCGGCGACATCAGAACAGGGCGCGCTTGAGCTGTTGCGATTCAGCCGGCAGGTTGCGGAGGCCATCACTCTGCGCAGGCACAGCGACATCGGCAGCAACAACTGGGTGGTGTCGGGCGCCCGCTCCACGACCGGCAAACCGCTGCTGGCCAACGACCCACACCTGGGCATTCAGATGCCCTCGATCTGGTATCAGATTGGGCTGCACTGCCGGCAGGTGAGCGAACGTTGCCCTTACGACGTGGTCGGCGCTTCATTCGCCGGCACGCCAGGCGTGATCCTGGGGCACAACGGGCGCATTGCCTGGGGCGTCACCAATGTCGGGCCGGATGTGCAGGACGTGTTCATCGAGCGTCCCAATCCCGCCAACCCTGACGAGTTTGAGGTCCAAGGGCAGTATGAGCCGGCGCAGGTGATCGAAGAGCGCATCATTGTGGCCGGCCAGTCCGAGCCGGTGACCCTGCGCGTGCGCGTCACCCGCCACGGGCCGATCCTGAACGATGTGATGCCGTCGCTGGCCACAGAGCCGCCGATGGCCCTGCGCTGGACGGCGCTTCAGCCGGGGACTCTGCTGCGCAGCGTGCTGGGCATCAACCGCGCGACGAACTGGCAGGAATTCCGCGCGGCCCTGCGCTTCTGGGACGCGCCCTCACAGAACTTTGTCTACGCCGACATCGACGGCAACATCGGCTATCAGATGCCGGGGCGTATCCCGATCCGCGCCAAAGGCGACGGGCGAATGCCCACGCCGGGATGGAGCGGCGAATATGAATGGATCGGCGAAGTCCCCTTTGACGAACTGCCCTCGGTCTTTAACCCGCCGGAGGGCGTGATCGTCACGGCCAACAATGCCGTCATCGATCCCCGGCGCTATCCGTATTTTCTGGGCAGCGATTGGGATTACGGCTTTCGCGCCCGGCGCATCCTGCAACTGCTGAATGAAAAGCCGGCGCTCTCGGTCGAGGACATGCAGCGCATCCAAAATGACGCCCGTTCGCTGTTCGCCGACGACATTCTGCCCTTGCTGAGCGACATCGCGCCCGACGACGCCCAGTCCGCCGATCTGCTGCGCCGCATGCGCGAGTGGGATCGCGTGTCGCGGCGCGATTCGGCGGGCGCGCTGATCTTCGAGACGTTTTGGGTGCAACTGGCGCACGCGATCTTTGACGACGAAGCCGGCGAGGCGCTCGCCGGCGAAGCCATCGGCGTCATGACAGCAACCCGCATCGCCGTGCGCAACGCGCTGGCCGACCCGGCCGCTGTGTGGTGGGACGACATCACCACCCCCGCGCGGGAGACGCGCGAGCAAATCATTCTGCGCGCGCTGCAACAGGCCGGCGAACGTCTGCGCGCGCGCTTTGGCGACCAGCCCGACCAATGGCAATGGGGCAGAGCGCACACCGTGATCTTCCCCAACCAGACGCTGGGACGCAGCGGCGTGGCGGTGATTGAATCCATTTTCAATCGCGGCCCCTACCCTGCCGATGGCGCCTCAGCGGCGGTCAACAACACCGGCGGCGGCGAATCCTTCGCCGTGACCAGCGGCCCCTCATGGCGCATGGTGGCCGATCTGTCCGATCTGCGCCGTTCGGCAGCCATCCACACCACCGGCCAGAGCGGGCACGCCTTTCATCCCCATTACGACGACATGATCCCGCTGTGGCTGAGCGGCGCTTATCACCCGCTGATCTGGCAACGCGAAGACGCGCAACAGCAGGCCGAGGGCGCGCTGATCCTGAAGCCATGATCGTCTGACAGGCGATCGAGCGAACCGGCCATCTGACAAGGCCAGGCGCAAGCAACCCGTTAAGCGTCGATTCACCGCGTCAAGATGCACATCTATGCAATCATGATTTTTTGCTTGACAATGCCACTTGCCGGCCTATAATCCCGGCGCAACAACTGAATACGCGTCAAGGCGTCCCGCATGTCTTCGTGTGAAGACTGCCCGGATGCAAGGGCTTAAAGGTGGAAGCCGGTGAAAGTCCGGCGCTGTGCCGCAACTGTAATCGCTCAGGCAGAGTGCAGAGTAGCCAGTACAGAGTAGTCAGTAGCCAGACCAACGACCAATGACATCTGACTACTGACTCCTGACTTCTGACTTCTGACTCCTGAGCCGAGAGCCAGGACGCCAGCCTTGACCAACTTGTTCGACGGCCTTCCCGGTCCAGGGAGGCGAGAACCATGCCTCGAGCGGCATTGCATTTCTGTGGTGTTGTCGCAAGGCATCGCAATCGCAAAACCAGCCTGGAAGACCCGGCTGGTTTTTTGTTTTTCACACTCAAGAGGCAAGTGAAAAATGTTCGGCAAACGAGCTCGCAGCATTGGTCTGGCGCTGATCGTTTTTCTGCTCGGCGCGCAAGTGGTCTGGGCCAAACCGCCGCAGATGCACATCATGGAGGGATTTCTGCCGGTGGAGTGGGCGCTGCTCTGGTTCGCCCTGGCCCTGCCATTTTGGGCGCTGGGTTTGCGCCGGATCACCGTCCTCACCCGCGAGAAACCAGAGCTTCGGCTGATGCTTGGCCTGGTAGCCGCGTTCGTTTTTGTTCTCAGCGCGCTCAAGTTACCCAGTGTCACCGGCTCCAGCAGCCATCCCACCGGCACCGGCCTGGGCGCAATCCTGTTCGGCCCACTGGTCATGAGCGTTCTGGGCAGCATCGTCCTGCTTTTTCAGGCGCTGCTCATCGCGCATGGCGGCTTGACCACGCTTGGCGCAAACGCCTTCAGTATGGCGATTGTCGGACCGTTCGTAGCCTACGGCATCTGGAAATTGCTGAAGGGACGATTGCCAACCGCCCTGACCGTCTTTCTGGCTGCCGCTTGCGCCGATCTGTTCACCTATGTTGTCACCTCCGCCCAGTTGGCCCTGGCCTTCCCGGACAGCAGCGGGGGATTTGTCGCTTCGTTCGTCAAGTTCGGCGGGATCTTTGCTGTGACCCAGATTCCATTAGCCATCAGCGAAGGCATCCTGACCGTGCTGGTGTTCAAGGCGCTGCAAACGAGCGCCTCGGCTGAACTCAAAACACTTGGCCTGACACCGGGAGCATAAAACATGAACCCACAATCGATGTCAAAGAACTCATTGCCAGCCACATTGCTCTTGGTTGTCGCCGTCGTGGCGCTGGCAGCCATTCCACTGCTACTCAACCCCGGCTCTGAATTCGGCGGCGCAGACGCGGCGGCAGAAGAGGCAATCACCGAAGTTCGGCCTGAGTACGAACCCTGGTTCGAGCCGCTGTGGGCGCCGCCAGGCAGCGAAACCGAGAGCCTGCTCTTCGCCCTGCAAGCCGGCCTGGGCTGCGGCGTCATCGGCTACTTCTTCGGCCTGAAGCGTGGCGAACGCAAGAATAAGTCGTGACCACAGCCATAGGACCGCACCTGCATGCGCTTGATCGATCATTGGGCCTACGCCAACCGTCTGCGCCGCGTCGACCCCGTGTTCAAGGCATTTGTGTCCGCCTCCACGCTGACAGCCGCGCTGTTGTTGAACCGGGTGCCGTCCAGCCTGGTGGGCGTCGTTGGCCTGACTTTGATCGCGGTGGTATGGGCCGGCATCCCGTGGCGCGTTTTCGGCGCCGTGCTGCTGGCCGAGAGCAGCTTCCTGGTTTTATCTGCTTTCGGGATCGCCCTGAGTCTTCAACCCGCAACAGGCTGGCCGGACGCAACCGGCGTATCGATCGGCATTGCGCGCGTCACCTGGAGTGACACATCTGTGGAGGCCGCAGCCCGCGTGTTCAGCCGGGCGCTGGCGGGCTGCGCCGCCGTCAACCTGCTGGCGCTGACCACGCCGGTGATCGACGTAATCGCGTTGCTGTATCGTCTGCGCCTGCCGACGCCATTAGTGGAATTAATGAGCGTGGTTTATCGCGCCATCTTTGTGCTGCTCGATTCGCTTGATCGCATGCGCGTGGCGCAGGACAACAGACTGGGATACGCCGGCTTTCGGCAGGGATTTCGTTCAGCGGCTATGCTGGCAACCCGGCTTTTTCTCGACGCCTATCAACGCTCACAACGGTTGCACACCGCTCAGCTCAGCCGGGGCTATGCCAATCAGTTCACAGTGCTGGAAACTGCGTATTCGCGGGACCGCGCGCTGATTTGGGCCGGCAGCGCCCTGTTGATCCTGATGCTGGCCGCAGGAGCGTGGCAATGAACACTTTTGCACCGGCCCTTGTGTTGACAGGAGTGACTTACCAGTATCCCGGCAGTCAGACTCCCTCTTTGCGCAACATCAACCTCAGTCTGCCGGCCGGCGCGCGCGTTGTGGTGGTCGGGCCGAATGGAAGCGGCAAGTCCACGTTCTTTTTGCATCTCAACGCAATCCTCAAGCCTCGAGCAGGCCAGATAGCCGTCGCCGGCCAACCGATTCGCTACAACCCGCCCGGCGTGCGGCAGGTGCGCCAACAAGTCGGCCTGGTTTTTCAAAACCCCGAAGATCAGTTGCTCAGCGCCAGTGTTGCGCAAGACATCAGCTTTGGGCCGCTGAATCTGGGCCTGAGCCAGGCCGAAGCACGCCGGCGCGTCAATGAAGTCGCTGAACTGTGCCAGGTCAGTGATTTGCTGGATCGACCCACACACGCCCTCAGCATCGGCCAGAAGATGCGCGTGGCTTTGGCCGGCGTGCTGGCCATGCAGCCGGCCATTCTGGTCGCTGACGAATCACTGGCCATGCTTGACCCCTGGATGCAGCAACGCATGATCGACCTGTTTGACCAACTGGCCAGAGGCGGAAAAACCATCCTGCTGGCCACGCACGACCTGTTCCTGGCCCGGCACTGGCCCGACCTGATCGTGGTGATGAACGGCGGCCAGATTCTGGCTTGCGACACCCCCGCATCGATCTTCGCCGATCGCGATCTGATGCGTCACCTGGGGCCGATGGAAAGATGGAAATGGTGATCAAACCATGTTGACGCGCATATTTACCCGCATGATGCAACGCGGGTTGTCCAAAACTGTGTATCGCTTCGCCGACGCGCCGGAGGACGCGCTGACCGGCCAGTACGGCATCTATGTCAATGTGCCCTTTTGCCCGACGCGCTGCGCATTCTGCCCGTTTTACGCCGAGCCGGCCCATCGCTACCGCGACGAGATGGAGGAGTACGTCGGCGCCGTGCTGCAGGAAATCGACGCCGTTTATTCCTCCGGCGGGCACACGGGCCGGCCGGAGTGGCTGTATGTCGGCGGCGGCACGCCCAACACGCTGACTGTGCCAATGCTCAAACGCATCACCGACGCCCTGCGCGCGCGCGTCTCGATTCCCGTCATGGGCATCGAGCTGCTGCCGGCGCTAGCCAGCGTGGAATATCTGCACGGCCTCAAAGAGGCCGGCTTCTCCAAAATCAGCATGGGCGTGCAAAGCGCAGCCGAAGACGTCGTCCGGCGCACCGGCCGCACCATTCAAACGTCTGACCATCTGGCCGAGCTGGTGCGCGCCGCGCGTGACATCGGCCTGTGGGTGAGCGTGGACCTGATGATTGGGCTGGCCGATCAAACCGCCGACATTTTCCAGCGCGATGTGCAGGCCACTTGCGCGCTCGGCCCTGACCAGATCACCATCTACCCGTTGATCCAGGTGCGCGGCGTGCCCCTGCGATTCACGCCCGCGCTCCAGCCGGCCGAGCAATACCGGTTGATCGAAGACGCGGCGGATACGCTAACACAGTTCGGGTACACACGACGCACGGCATGGAGCTACGCGCTTGGGCCGGCCGGCGACCTGTACGATCTCTCCGGCAGCGAAATCGGCGCGACATACATCGGCTTTGGGGCCGGCGCGTATTCGGTGTATGGCGCATGGCGCATGATGAATCCCGAAATCGCGCCGTACCTGCTTGCGCTGCGCGAGGGCCGGCGCAAGGCATTCATCAGCCGGCGCCCCCGGCGCGGCGAAGCGCTGCGCGACCTGTCGCGCATGATCTACCACCTGCGCATTCGCCCCCGCCCCGACTGGCCGCTCAGCCTGCGCGCCCTGGCGTGGATGCTGCGCATCGCCGGCTACAGTCGCGGCGATAGCCTGACGCTGCGCGGCCGATTCATGGCGCACGAAATCAGCAAGACCGTGATGGAGGCGTTGCCTTTTCCCATCCAGGACCCCTCCAGCGTCGAGAACTACGCGGAGTACGAGGACTATCGTCAGCGCGCGCGCCAGGCGCAGCCAACCGCTTTCTCCGCCCCCACCTGCGCGTCTGCAATGGCCGGCGCGCCCTCGTCGCCGGGCGCAACGTCGCCGGGCGCAAGGTAGAGACATGAGCGCACAACATCCAGCAAACCCTTCCTTCGCAACACGCAGCGCCGCGCGCGGCCTGGTGATTGTCAACACCGGCAACGGCAAAGGCAAAACCACCGCCGCGCTGGGCGTGCTCTTGCGCGCCTGGGGGCGCGACCTGCGCGTCGGCGTCATCCAGTTCCTGAAAAGCGAGCACGCCCGCTTCGGCGAAATCGTCGCCGGCCGCCGGCTGGGGATCGATTGGATCGTCACCGGCGACGGATTCACCTGGACCAGCCGCGACATGAACGAGACCGTCGCGCGCGCCCGGCATGGCTGGCAACTCGCCCAGGCCCGCATCACCGGCAATCAATATGACGTGCTGATCCTGGACGAATTCACCTATCCCTTGCATTACGGCTGGTTGGACACGCAGGAGGTCGTCGCGTGGTTGAAAGCGCACAAGCCGCCGGCGCTGCATCTCATCATCACCGGGCGCAACGCCCCGCCGGCCCTCATCGACTACGCCGACCTGGTGACCGAAATGAACGAGATCAAGCACCCCTACAAAGACCAGGGGATTCGCGCTCAACCCGGCATTGAGTTTTGACCCACCCCATGAACACACTGGAACCATCCTCCCCGACTTGCGCGCTGGCGGTGGTCGCGCATGGCACGCGCTCACCGCAGGGACTGGCTGAATCGCGCGCCTTTGCTCAGGCGTTGTCCGCTCGATTGGCGTGGCCGACACAGCTTTGCTTTCTGGAGCTGGCCGAGCCGGACCTGGACGCCGGCCTGGCGCTGGCCGCAGAATCGGTTCACGGCGACGGCGCCCTGGTCGTGTTGCCGCTTTTTCTGGGCGCAGGCGACCACTACAAATCCGACACGCCCGACGCCATGCGCCGCTGCGCGCAGCGATACCCCCGGCTGGCCTTTCGCTATGCCGCGCCGCTTGGCCCGCATTCCAGATTGATCGACCTGTTGCGCCTGCGCGTGGAACAGGCGCTGACCGCAACGCCCGACGCCGCCCCCGCGCAGGAAAGCGCCGTGCTCGTTGTCGGGCGCGGCAGCCTGGAAGAAGACAGCAACAGCGAGATCGCGCGCGCGGCTTATCTGTTGTGGTCTGGCGCAGGGTGGCGCACGGTGGAATACGCTTTTCAGGCCGTCAAACACCCCACGGTTGAAGAAGGCGTGGCGCGCTGTCGGCGGCTCGGCGCGCGCCAGATCGTGGTTGCGCCCTATTTGCTGTTCGCCGGCCGGGTCTACGACGACGTGTGCGACGTGTCGGCCCGCGCCGCAGGCCCCGATCTTCAGATCATCCATGCCGGCTACCTGGCCGGCGCCGGCCCTTCTCCGCATCCGTGGCTGGTGGATGTGGCCGAGCAACGAGCGCGCGAGGCAGGCGCATGGCTGTGATTGACATCGTGGGCGCCGGCCCCGGCGATCCTGAACTGCTGACCTTAAAAGCCCGCCGCCTGATCGGCGAAGCGGACGTGATTTTGTACGCCGGCTCGCTGGTCAACCCGGCCGTGCTCGACTATGCCCGCCCCGACGCGCTGCGCCTGGACACCGCCGGCATGAAACTGGAAGCGCAAATCGCCCACATGCAGACGGCCATTCAACAAGGCCGGCGGGTGGTTCGCCTGCACACCGGCGATCCCGCCATCTTCGGCGCCATCCACGAGCAGGCGCAGGCCCTTCAATCGTTGCGTCTGCCCTATCGCCTGACGCCGGGCGTCAGTTCAGCGTTTGCAGCCGCAGCAGCGTTAGGCATCGAGTACACCGTGCCCGGCCTGACGCAAACCGTAATCTTCACGCGCGCGGCGGGGCGCACGCCCGTGCCCGAAGCCGAGCGGCTGCGCGATCTGGCCGCTCATCGCGCCAGCCTGGTCATCTTCCTCAGCGCCGGCCTGATTGCCGAGGTGACCGAGGCGCTGCGTCAGGCCGGCTATGCGCCGGACACGCCCATCGCGGTGGTGCAGCGCGCCAGCTGGCCCGACGAGCGCGTGGTGCGCGGCGCGCTGGCCGATATTGCCGCGCGCTGCCTGGCCGCCGAAATCACCCATCAGGCGTTGATTGTGGTCAGCCCGGCGCTTGCTCAAACCCCGGCGGATGGGTTGCGCTCTCACCTGTACGGCGCGGCGCAGGAACGCCCATCGCGCCAGCCCACAACAGCCATCGTGACGTTGACGCGGCGCGGGACAGACACCGGCCTGCGGCTCAGCGCGCGTCTGCCCGGCGCGGTCTTGTATGCGCCGGCGCGCTTTGCTATTGCCGCCGACGCCATTCCGCCCGGCGTCGATTACCGCCCCTGCGCCGAATCGGTGCGCCAGGTTCTGCAAAGCGCGTTCCAAACGCACGCCGCGCTGGTGTGCGTCATGGCCAGCGGCATCGTGGCGCGCGAGCTGGCGCCTCTCCTGTCCAGCAAGCATGACGATCCCGGCGTGGTCGTGGTGGACGAACAAGGGCGCTTCGCAATCAGTTTGATCGGCGGACACATCGGCGGCGCGAATGAACTGGCGCGGCAGATAGCCGG
>Ga0308419_1002524_pt1 | contig 11813 bp, 10 predicted proteins | sample HotsprSampleMS50_FD_203674 | JGI IMG/M metagenome (GOLD analysis project Ga0308419, IMG submission 203674) | Hot spring phototrophic mat microbial communities from Mushroom Spring, Yellowstone National Park, Wyoming, United States - 20090730_MS50 ... | reverse complement strand
GGCTCTTGGTGCTTTCTAGAGTTAAGCGATACTTTTTCGTCTCCATCATATCCTCTCAGTATATATTAACCCGTGCGGTAACTGTGTGGGCGGTGACTGTATGGGCGAGGAATGCCCCGCCCGTACACCCTCACCGGGCCTGCGGAGGCTGCTGAACCCGGTTTGCACCTCAGAGAAGCGGGGGCCACTGAGTTTTTATGATTTCTCTGCGTTCTCTGCGCCCTGCGGTTAATTTTTGCTGTGGCGAAAATGCCATCCATTGCGTAAGTCCCGTTATTTGAGCGGCACCGGCCTGACCCCACAATCCGACTCAGGACTTCGTACTGCGGACCCAAAGCAGACGACATCGGTCTGCACACAGGTCAATCCCCACCCGGTCGCTTTTTCCTGGGCAGCACTTTGTGTGCGGTGCTGATCTGTTTTTCCTGGCCCTCCCGCGCTTCCAGAAGTGCCGGTGGTATCTCCTCTGTTGCTCTCTCCGGGGGCAGATTGGGGCCGCCAGGGCTGGGGGGCCAGTCCACATGCCAGAGGCCGTACTCGTCCCGAGACAGGCTGCTCCCCGGGGGCAGTGCTCCAAAGGCAACGCTGTCCGTGATCATGCCGGACGGATCCAACAGGCGGACCTCGTCCCCGCTATCGTCCAGGATAAGCCCCGTCTGCAGGCCGTACAGGATCAGGAATGCTCCCGGCTCAAGCGATGTCCCCTCCGGGATGTGATAAGGGGTGCTCTCACCCTCCCGGTCGTCCAGTGACCAGCCGCTCAGGTCTGCGGCGGTCGGGCCGGTGTTGTATAGCTCGATCCACTCGCTTACCCAGGTCTCGGTGATGGTGTCCGATAGCACGGTGACGGGCATGACTTCGTTGAGGCGCACACTGCTGGATACGGCCGCAGGGGTCAGGACAGGCGAGGGGGTGGAGGTGGGTGATGCTGTTGCCGTGGGCAGCAGTGGTGTTGAAGTCGCCGTTGGTGTGGGTGTGCCTGTCATGGTAGCGGTGGGAGTGGAGGTGGGTATATCGCCCTTTCTCTCCCACCAGAGTCTGACCAGCGCCCTGCCTTCCTGCTCAAAGTAGGTCACCACGATGGAGTGTGGGCCGGTGAGGGGCAGTTCAATCAGATACTCCTGCTCTCCGCTGCTGATGTGCCACTCGTCCAGCACTATGTTGCCGTCTATGTACAGGCGTATCCCGTCATCGGCCAGAGCACGGAATCTGTATATACCCGGCTCGAAGTTTACCTGCCGGCTCCAGCGGGCCGAGAAGTTATCGGTGGGCAGTCCGGCTGCGGGCGCACCGCTTCCCCAGTCAACGAAGTGAATCTGGCGGTCGTTACGCACCAATGCCGGTTCGCCGCTCAGGTCCCGGTTCGGCCAGTACTCGCCCTTCCAGTCCGGGAACTGCGGTAAGGGGATTTGCTCCCACCAGCAGCGTACCTGGGCCATACCGGTGTGCTCATAGAATTCTACGCGCAGAGTGTGAGTGCCGCGGACCATTGGGAGATGGGCGGTGAGTTCCTCGGCGCCGCCATCGCGCCAGTCATCAAGTAGCAGTTGATCGTCAACCCATAATCTGGCACCGTCGTCAGCGCTGAGATGGAAACGATAGGTGGCCGCGTCGAAGCTGGCCGTGCGAGTCCAGCGCGCCGAGAAGTTGTCGGCCGGCAGTCCCTCCGGGGCTCCCCACATCCAATCAAAATCAATGGCCACGTCATTCCGCACCAATGTCGGGCGTCCTTCCAGCCCCCGGTTCGGGAAATATTCACCGCGCCAGTCCGGGTAAGAGGCTGGCCGTTCCCACCAGACCTGGATGAGGGCCGGTCCGCTGCGCTCGTAGTATTCCACACGCAGACTGTGGTTGCCTGCTGAGAGGTAGCGCTCTCCCCTTATCTGGCACTGTGCGCCATCCCGCCAGTCGTCAAGCACAAGTTCGTCGTCCACATATAAACGGACTCCGTCATCCACCAGGGCGTGGAACTGGTAGCTCCCTTCGTCGAAGTATACCGTCCGTGTCCAGCGCACCGAAAAGCCATCCGCCGGGAGTGTCGCATATGGGGACTGGTCTCCCCAGTCGAAGACGATGGAGGCGTCGTTGCGCACCAGTTCCGAAGCTCCGAGCAGGTCGGGGTTGGGGAAGTATTCACCGCGCCACTGGGGGAAGTCCTCAACGCGTTCCCACCAGAAGTGAATTCTCGCCGACCCTCTGTCCTCGTAGTATTCGATGCGCAGGTCGTGATACCCGTCCAGCAGCGTTTTCTCCGCGACGTGTGTGTAAGGCGACCCACTCTGCCATCTGTCCAGGATAAGCTCTCCGTCCAGCCAGATACGCACGCCGTCGTCGCTGCGCACGGAGAAGCGGTGCAGTCCGGCCCGGAAGGGGAGGATGCGTACCCAGCGAATGGAGAAGCCATCGGCCGGGAGGCTCTCAGCCGGTGCTCCTGTGCCCCATTCAAAGTTGACGGCCGCATCGGTGCGCACCAGAACCGGCCTGCCTCTCAGGTCAGGATTGTTGTAGTACTCGCCGCGCCATCCTTCGACGGGACCAGGCGTATGAGTGGGTGTGGCAGGGGCGGGAGCGGCGCTCGTCGGGGTTGAGGGTACCGGTGTCGCCTTCTCTGTAGGGGTTGGGGTGTTTGTGGATGTCAGGTAAAGCACCAGGCTCGTCGCGTGGCCTGTGGTCAGAGATTGCGCTGTGATCTGAACATAGGGCAAGGACGTCCATTGCGGTTCTGCAGGGAACAGGAAGGGAGCAGTAAAGCGGCCATCCGCGGTTACTTTTGTGTAAGCAAGTGGTGACTGGCGCTGATCATCCGGCGGGCTGCTCATGCGCACGAGCACGGTGTCCCCGGGCTGCCAGCCACTGCCCGTGACAACTACCAGCCCGCCAGGCGCAACCACCTCAGGCGAGAGTTGAATGGAGGGGGGCGCCGTCGGCGTGGGCTGCGGGGGAGGGGCCCCTCCTGTAAGCGCGTAGATGATCAGGCACACGCCGAGCACCCCGGCGCACACCAAAAAGGCTATCGTGGCGGGCCAGTTGATTTGAGCCAGATATTGCCTGTACCACCGGCGGAGACGCTCTCGCCAGTCCGGCTGTGGTGATGGTGGTGCAGTGGGTATGGTGTCGTACCCGAGTTCATCCATAGCTATTCTCTACCCCTTTTTGGTTTGCGGCTGTGTGCCAGTATGAGTAGCAGCACGCCGATACCTGTGACGATCCAGCCGGTGAGCGCGCTGCTCCCTCCTGCAGCGGGCAGGAGTATCCCTGGGGTCTCCCCCAGCGGCGAGGGCGGCGGGGTGGGGGTGACAGGCAGCACATCGAATTCGGTGATGATGTATGGCCTGGTAGCCACAGTGTCGGATATGGGAAGGCGGGCCGCGATCAGATCCCCCGCTTCCTCAGGCATGGCAGCAGGGTCTGGGGCGGTAGCTATGGCCAATCCCGTGTTGGCAATCTCTCCGTTAAGCCAGGCACGCATCAGTATGGTGACGTCCCAGCTCAACCATGTCCCCTCCGCCTGACTCAGGGAGATCGTGTATGCCGGCGTGAGGGGAAGCGTGGGTGTCAGCACAGCCGTGGGCGTGGCGACGGGGGTAGGCGTCATTACGGGGGTGGGAACGGTGAGGGGCGCTGTCACCATTTCGCATCGGACCTTCGCGACCGAGATGGGTGAAGGGAGCAGGGCCGGCCATGTGGCGGGGTCGCTCGTCCAGATGGCCTTTTCCCAAGGCTCAAGCACCCGGTAGATGCCCGCTTCCGTCTCGCCGCTGCCGGAAGCACTATCAATGTACATATGCAATGTTGCCTGCCTGATATCTGTGCCGGCAGGAAAAACGTTCATCGGGAAATGGAGATAGGTACGTGCCCATGCCACATCGCCGCCGTGGTGGCGGTGCACACCCAGGGGGAGTGTAGAGGTCGTGGTGTAGGTGGTTGAACCTTCCAGGAGCACAGAGGTGACACCTGCGTGGCGGTCAGGCCATACCTGGAGCACTCGCAGGTCGTGGGCCTGGGCGGAGGATGGTGTTAACCCGGCTGGTCTGGACAATGCGAGCGTCAAACCAACCACGAACATCACTATGCCAGCGAGCAGCTCAAGCCTCTTCATCATTTGCTGTTATGGGCGGCAACTCCTCCAGACCGGACAGTCCAAAGTATTGGAGGAACTCGAAGGTTGTGCCATAAAGGATTGGCCGTCCTGGGGTCACAGCCCGGCCTGTTTCCTCGATCAACCCGGCGCTCAGCAGGGTCCGCAGAACGCTGTCGGAGCTGACGCCCCGGATGGCCTCTATTTCTGAGCGGGTGATCGGCTGGCGGTAGGCGATGATCGCCAGTGTTTCCAGCGCCGCCTGGGATAACCTGGTGCGGACTTCCAGGCCCAGAAAGCGTTCTATACGTGACGCTGCTTCAGGCGCTGTCGTTAATTGTACCCGGTTGCCGGCTCGCTGCAGGCGCAATCCACGGCCGGCATAAGCAGCCTCAAGGCGCGCCAGGGCCTCTTCCACACAGACGGGTGTGGTCTCCAGGGCCTCGGCCAGCCGCTCGATAGACACCGGCCCCTCAGCCACGAAGAGCAGGCTCTCCACCTGAGCTTCTATACTCAGAACGCCGTTATCACTTCCTTCCAACTTCGCCTGTGGTATAATCTGAGATATCCTTTGTCCTGAAAACCTGTTCTCTCTGGGAGGTGACCGTGCAAAACCGCCTTCTACTGCTTTGCACCTGTCTGGCCATTATGGTTCATCTCCTCTGTTGTTGTTCGACACTCAGGGGGCCCCGCCCTCCCTACACTGTCACCCCGTCCGGCGAGGCTATCGAGCGCCTGAGGAAACGCTGGGAACAAAGCCTTCAGGCAGGCGCGGATGGCTCAGTGTCGGTCACCATAACCGAGGAAGAGATGACCTCATTGATGGTGGAACTGCTTGCCAGGCAAGGGGACACTGTTCCATTCTCTGATCCGCAAGTGTTGTTCCGTGATGGCCGCATCGAAGTCTACGCTACAGTGACCCAGAATGGAATGCCGCCTTTACCGGGTATGGTGGCCTTCTCCGCTGCTGCTGTGGACGGAGAGGTCAGGCTCGCCGTTACAGAGGCTCAAGTCGGCCCCTTCTCGCTCCCACCAGCGGCTTTGGAGGAGGCCACACAGGCGCTGAATGATGCGCTGATGCAGGGTATACCCGAAGAAGCCGGCCACGTCACCGTCACAGCCATACAGGTCGGCGATCAGGAAATAAGCATCAGCGGTGTGCTTACCCCCTGACCACCCTCGACATTCAACTGCCCGCGGTGGAGGCAGGCGCTATGGCGTCTGCCGGCGCAGTTCACCGGCCGTGAGCGACGTCGGTTGTCAGATGTGCTGCGGGTGATGACGGCCAGCCGTCGCCGGCGCGGGGCTATTATCAGGTTTGCACGCAGGTGTGGATTCCGCGCGTCGTCCTCACCCACCGTGCCCGCCGGACCACAGTAGTGCCCGCCGGGTCACAAGCCGCCGGATTGTGACCCGCGTCGCACTTTGTTGTGACCAGTGCCGTACACTGGTCGTGCCCGCCGGACCACAGTAGCGCCCGCCGGATCACAATCCGGCGGCCGGCGTCCAGGAGGTTAATGCTGCTCCTCTGCACTGGGAGGTGCGGCCTGGAGGACGGGCGGCTGGGGTGCCGGTGCCCCGATCTTGTGAGGGGATGCGATATGCAGGCTGGCCTTCACGGGGCGGGCAAGCTTCAGCCCCAGGTCCTCTTCCAGTACCCGCCGTGCTGTCTCCAGAATCTCCGCCGACTTGTCCGGCACAGTGACATCCGGGACGGTCTCCACATTCACTCTGACGGCGATGCCTTTGCGCTGGCTGGAGAGATGGGTTGTGCAGCTCAGTATACCCGGCAGGGCACACAACTCATGTCGCAGCCGATCGGCCACCGATGCCATATCCAGCTCAACCTCTCCTCCTGCTGCCTTCGCAACGCGGATGGCTTTGGATGGGCGGCGCAGTTCCAGATAGATAAGGAGAGCAAGGACGATATCAATTACCAGCGCAGCAAATAAACCCACCGGCAGCAGCACATACCAGGGCATGCTCTCAAGCGAGCGTGCCAGGTTACTCGCTGTTGTGGAAAAGGCGTTCAGAGCCGGGACAGGTACGATCAGAATAAATGTGCACAGTGCGATGACGATGAGGAACAGGACAACCAATATCACACGATTCGCCGTATTCATTTTTACCCCCTGGTGATCAATTTAACTTCCCGTCGTGCAGCCAGGCTGCTGAAGCGAATCGGAAATCCTGTCGTAATCTTGTCTATGTGTTCCCTCAACTGGTTCCTCATGAAGGACTGCGCATCCTCCCTTGTGTAGAAGTGGGTGATGAGGAAGTCGAAGATGGTATTTGTCTCAGGGCTCTCAAACTCGTGCACCAGTTGATAGGCATCCTCAAGGTTTTCTATCTGTTTCAGGATGTCATTTACAGAAACCCCGAGGATCCTGCGGGCCTCCTCCACTATGCCGGGGTCTGCCTGTGCGCTTAATTGTTCAGGGGTCAGCTCGTTGCGCACTTTTTCCAGCCACAGCGCATGATCGGCCTCTTCGAGTGCATACGTTTCCCAGAATGCAGCAACCTCCTGGCAGTGAGCAAATCCGCTTGCCAGTGCGCAGTACAAATCCTGCGCGGTTCTCTCGATACTTATGGCGAGCTCGAAGAGCTCCCCCACCGTTGTTTGACACGACATAAACCCCTCCCTGGAACTGCGTGGTTTCAGGCTGTTGAACGGCCTCCTGAGGCGCTTTGTGTCAGGTATTGGCCCGTGTTAACCGAGATGCCTGCAGCCCAAAAGCACGGGCGAGACCGGCCTGTCATCTGCAATCACCGCCTGAGTAGATTATACCCGAAACGACTGTTACGGCAACTCGTCTGCACAGTGCAGGACAACTGCTCGCAGTTGTCCTAAAATCCTCCGGCCCCGGGCCGGTCTCCAAACCCCACTCGACGTCGCCAAGATGGGAAGCGGGCACCATCCACAGCCTGAGGTTACCAATGAGGGGTGAGCATACCGCACATGATATTGACAAATCCGCCCAATCAGTGTATACTGAATGTATTCACCGAATATATTCAGTAAAATGGCCGCGTCCTCTGCCAGGAAGTGCCCCATGGACAAAAAGAAAACCCAACTGGTAGAGATTGTCGGAGAAGATGCCGTCGTAGAGAACCCCTACCTCGGAGCATTCTGCTCGCTGGACCACACGCTCATCCCCCCGCTGAGGTCCCACCTCCTCGTCCGGCCGAGGAACGTGGACGACGTGCAGCACATCGTCCTCTGGGCCAACGAGACACAAACTCCGCTGGTGCCGGTGAGTTCAGGCCCCCCGCACTTCCGGGGAGACACACTCCCCACTGCCCCCGAAGCGGTCATCGTGGACCTGAGCCGGATGAACCGGGTGCTGCGGGTGGACCGCCGCAACCGGCTGGTCCTGATCGAGCCAGGGGTGACGTACGGACAATTGCAATCCGAACTCCAGAAGTACGGCCTGCGGGTCATCATGCCGCTTTTGCCCCGGCAGAACAAATCGGTCCTGGCAGCCCTCCTGGAGCGGGAACCCCCCATATCCCCCCGGTACCACTGGAACATGCTGGAGCCGCTGCGCAGCCTGGAGATTGTCTGGGGCAATGGGGACAAACTCTACAGCGGGAGCGGTATCTACCGCGGGGAAACCGACGAGGACTGGCTGGAGGGGAGGGTCCCCGTATGGGGCCCCGGTCCGGGACAACTGGATTACTACCGGCTTCTCTCCGCATCCCAGGGCACGCTGGGCATCGCCACCTGGGCATCGGTGAAATGCGAAGTGCTCCCCCAGGTCCGCAAACTCTTCCTGGTCCCCGCGGCGAGGCTGGAGGACCTGCTGGATTTCACCTACAAACTTCTCCGGTTCCGCTTCGGCGACGAACTCTTCATCGTCAATAACACCGCGCTGGCGATGATCCTCGCCCGTCGGCCAGAGGGGGTCCCGACCCTGAGGGACATTCTGCCTGCCTGGGCCGTCGTCGTCGGGGTTACGGGTGGGGAATTCCTGCCCGCCGAAAGGGTACAGGCACAGGAGAGCGACATCCGGGACATCGCGCAGGAGTTCGGGCTGAGCCTGACGCCCGCAGTGCCAGGCTGCCGGGGCGGCGATTTGCTGAAGATTCTGCTGGAGCCTTCGGCAGAGCCGTACTGGAAAATCCGCTCCAAGGGAGGGATGCAGGAGATTTTCTTTCTGACCCCGCTGGAACGGACGCCCGGCTTCGTCGCGACGATGCTGGCCGCGGCCAACGATCACCAGTACCCCGCCCCGGATGTCGGCATTTATCTCCAGCCGGTCCACCAGGGCGTCTGCTGTCACTGCGAGTTCATCCTCCCCTTTGATCCCAGGAACCGGGCGGAAGTAGCCCGGGCGCGGGAACTCTTCCATGATGCCAGCGTCCGCCTGTTCCATCAGAAGGCCTACTTCTCCCGGCCGTACGGGATATGGGCCCCGATGGTCTACAATGCGGACGCTCAGGCCACCCTCGCGCTGCGCAAGGTCAAGGACATCTTTGACCCCAGCCACGTGATGAATCCAGGCAAACTGTGCTTCTGAGGAGGCGACGATGCCGCCGGAAGATTTCGCCGGGGAAGCGGACCGCTGCAGCCAGTGTTCGTACTGCAAGTGGATTCCCTTTGACGGGATGGTTCAATTTTCCAGGGAAATATGTTGACACTTTTCGCACCTTGAAAAAATCAGGCCGGCTGGACAGCCGCAGCGGGGCGCAACAGTCGGCCCAGGGCTTCTGCCAGGGAAGGGGCATCCGCTACTCCTGCCAGTTCCAGAGGGCTGTGTCCTGCCCGCTTGCCCCGCTCAAACGTGTGGTGATTCCAGAACAGTTGCAACAAGGGCAGCAGCCACCGGCACATCCCCCGGTGAATCTGCAAATAAGGCCGCAGCCAACTGTGCAACGATTCCGCCAGACTGGAGGAGCGGTGGAACAGACCCAGGATGTCCCAGGCTACCCTCACAATGGCCTGCAGCTCCTGGGGGATGTCCGCAGCCACGTCCAGGTTCAATTCCTCACGGTGCTGCCAGGCCCACAGGATAAACACCTGGGTCTCATCGTCCAAATCCTGGAGCACCGGCCGCAGCTGCTGTTCCAGCCATTCCAGAGGGGCAAGTAACTGCGGCAGCTTCTCCTCCAGGTCGTCGGCGAAAGCCGCGATCTGCGGATGGCCGAGTTCCTTGAGCAGTCCGATGGCCGTTTCCAATGTGGCTTGCGCCTCGGCCACCGAGACCAGGCGACCGGCGGGGGTGATGGGCTCCAGCGCCTGGCGGATTTCACCCAGCAGCCAATTCCAGGCGTCCACCGTCGCGATGGCCTGGGCTTCCTGGAGTTCGGCCTGGGGCAACGGCGTCTGGACCTTGAGGGGACGGCCTCGCCTTCGCACCAGGCCCTGGGCCTCCAGAGCGGCGCGGCGGGCCCGCTCGGCCGTCGCGATGGCCTTGTAGGCCACTTTCTCCAGCCGTTGGGTGAGGCGACCGGCCTCCCGGAGCAAGTGGAAGAGGTCGGGGCGCAGCGGGATGGCCAGTTGTGCTTCCCGAACGCCGGCCAGCAGTCCCTTCCCGCCATCACTGGCCAGGTCCTGGAAGCGGATACCCCGCTGCAACAGCTCCAGGTAGGTGACGCCCCAGGTGGTGCTGTCCCGGGACTCGGCTGGTGTCAGGTTGACCACCAGGAAGGAGCGCCCGTCGACCACCGTGAGGCACGGTTGTCGCCCCTGGAAAATCTCATCGGCCTCACCCAGGATGGGCAGAGGCACGCAGAGACTCCCGTTCTCGGTCTCTGCCTGCGCTCCTGCGGTGGTGAGCGTCTGGCTGATGTAGCCCACCGAGCGGGTGACACCCAGGAGCAGTTGCAGCCCCAGCCGGATGTCGCGCACGGTTCCCTTCAGCAGCGGGAGGGTGATAATGGCCTGGTCGATCAGGCCCTTGTCCACCGTTAGGGTGGTGGTCTGGGCAGGCCGACCCGCCGCGCGGGGGAGCAGCGCTTCTACAAGAGCCTCCCACGCCCGGTCGCGTAGCCGGTATATCAGGGTGCGCGAGACCCCGTACTGGCGGGCCAGTTTCGTGCCCAGACCCCACGGGCGATCCGGGAAGGGAATCAGCATCTGCAGCGCGGCGTCGGCGCGCTGCTCCGGGGTGAATTCTGGAACGTGATACGCTGCCATCGTCACCTCCCAAGCGAAGAATGGATGGCTCCATTTATCCCCGAATTCGCCCATTTTGTCAAGACGGCGGGGTTGTTAAAGTGTCAACATATTTTGAACCATCCTCGTCGAGAGTTGTTAAAGTGGAGCGGCGCCGCAGTTGCAAGTGCAGCACTGGCTTCCTGTGCGCCCCCGCCATCGCCGACGCCAGAGCAGGTTGAGGTCACGCGAGAAGTGCCGGTGACCGTGGTCGTTCAGGCGACCGAGGCGCCGGCCCCTACCCAGCCGCCGGCCCCTACCCAGGTGCCGCTGCTGGGCGGGCCGATCGAGGGGCACGTCGTCTGCATGCACTTTCTCCACGAGTTCACTGAAGACCAGGTAGCTGCTTTCCAGGAAGCGTATCCGGGCATTACACTCGAAGTCATCCAGGCGGATCTGACCCGTTTCTACGCGATGTATGCGGCGGGCACCCCGCCGGATTTGTTGCGTTGCCAGGCTCCTGCTATCCCCCAGTTTCTAGCCCGCAACATGCTATATGACCTGACCCCCTTCTTCGAGGTCAGTGAAGTGCTGCACCTGGATGACCTGATGCCGGCCAACGACTATTACAAGGCCGAAGACCCGTTGCATATCGGTAGCGGGCCGATCTACGGCATGTGCAAAGACTTTTCACCCGACTGCACCATTTTCGTGTACAAGCCGATCTGGCAGGATGCCGGTGTGCCGGTACCCAGCGACACCGAGGCGATGACCTACCAGGAGATCTTTGAAGCCGCCAAGGCGCTGGCCAAGTTCGAAGGCGACCGTACCCTGGTGTTCGGCTACGACTATGAGAAAGGTTGGGTGGATCGCTTCATGATGAATATCCTGGCCGAGATGGGCCAAAGCATTTACACCGAGGATATGACCAGACTCGCCATCGCCGAAAACGAAACCGCCTACGCGGTAGCCAGGTGGTTCTACGATCTGGCGGCGAACAGATTGACCGACTGCGTCATCAACCCCAGCCCTGCCGGGTGGAACGGTACCGACTTTACCCAGGGTATCGTGGCAATGCTCCAGTACGGCTTCTGGTACGGCGCTATGGCCGAGAGCGACGTTACGGCGGGCCAGGTCATCATGATCCCCGGCCCAACGTGGAGCGGCGTGCGACGTGATCCCACCTTGACGGCAACCGGTATGGTTATGGCAGCCGCCACCAAAGTCCCCGAGGCAGCCTGGAGAGTCTTCGAGTACTACAATGCCGGTGAGCCTGCAAAAGCCCGTGCGGCCAGTGGCTGGGGCGTTCCAGCGCTTAAGTCTTTGCTGGACCTGGTACCCAACTCGACCGAGTACGAACAGCAAAAGATGCGTGTGTTGCAGGGAGAACTGGCCCTCGAGACACCGCCATTGCAGTTCAATCCCTTCCTGGGCGAGACCACCGTGGCGGATTCCTGGAATACCCAGATGGATCGCGCGCTCCAGGGTGAGATCACCTTCGACGAAGCATTGGCCAACGTCGAAGCGGAAGTTAATGCGGCGATCCAGGACGGCATCCAACGCATACTCTAGTTCTCGACACCAGGCCGGGCTATGGGCCTGGCTAAAGTGAGGGTTCCCCTTGCTGCGGAGCCGAGG
>Ga0308419_1002523_pt1 | contig 11814 bp, 10 predicted proteins | sample HotsprSampleMS50_FD_203674 | JGI IMG/M metagenome (GOLD analysis project Ga0308419, IMG submission 203674) | Hot spring phototrophic mat microbial communities from Mushroom Spring, Yellowstone National Park, Wyoming, United States - 20090730_MS50 ... | reverse complement strand
GGATGCCTGCGGTACAGAAGAGATCCTTGATCGCGACCGGAATGCCCTCGAGCGGGCGTGCCTCCCCACGCGCCAGGCGCTCGTCCGAACGCCTCGCATCCGCCAAGGCACGCTCGGGCGTCGTGAGGATGAAGGCGTTGAGCGAGGCTAGGCGCTCGATCGCCTCGAGATGCGCCCGCGCAAGTTCGGTGGCGGAGATCTTCCGCGCCGCGAGCGCCGCCCCGGCCTCGGCGAGCGTGAGATCGGTCAGAGCGCTCATTCCACCACCTTCGGCACGGCGAAGAACGCGCCGTCCGGCCCGATCCTCTCAGGCGCGTTGGCAAGGATCTGCTCGCGGATGCCGCCATCGGTCACCACGTCCTCGCGCATCCTGAGCGCCATGCGCGACGTGCCCGCAAGCGGCGCCACACCCTCGGTGTCGACCTCGTTGAGCTGCTCGATCCAGGCGAGGATACCGTTCAGCTCGCCTCTCAGCCTTTCCACCTCTTCGTCGGAGACGCGGATTCGCGAAAGGCTTGCGATTCGGCGGATCGTGTCGGCGTCGAGCGACATGCGCCGGGTGCTCCTCGACAGTCGTGATGTGCGCTGGACTGGTGGTGCTAGCATCCCTCCATGACTCTTGCCAATCTGGGCACTCTGCGCGCCGCCCTGCCCCGGGGAAGCAGACTGATCGGCCTCGATCTCGGGTCGCGGAGGATCGGCGTGGCGCTGTCGGACGTCACGCTCACCATCGCGAGCCCCTATGGCGCGCTCGCGCGTGGCAAGCTCGCGAAGAATGCCGCCGAAGTGGCGGCGATCGCGGCGAAGGAGGGAGCGGGCGGGGTCGTGGTCGGCCACCCTCTGTCGATGGACGGCGTGTCGGGCCCTGCCGCGCAGGCGGCGCGCGACTGGGCGGTCGCGCTTGCGGCCGCGACTGGGCTACCGGTGGCGCTGTGGGACGAGCGGCTTTCCTCGGCTGCGGTGAACCGGATGCTGATCGGGGAGATGGATCTGACGCGCCGCCGCCGCGCAGCGGTGGTGGACAAGGCCGCCGCCGCCTGGATGCTGCAGGCGGCTCTTGATGCGACGCGCGACGCTTGACGCCGCCGCCGCGGGGGCGTTCCCTGCCGCCCCGCCTTCTTGAGGAGGGACGGGTGTCGCAGACAGGCTTCGGGCAGACAGTCGGCAGGCGCCGGCACCTCCTCGGCATCGCCGGGCTCGATCCCGGCCAGATACGCGCGGCGCTCGACCTCGCCGAGACCTACATCTCGCTCAACCGCAAAGGGGGACCGCGGGACGTGCTGCGTGGGCGGACGCTCGTCAACCTCTTCTTCGAGAACTCGACGCGCACCCGCACGAGTTTTGAACTCGCCGGCAAGCGGCTCGGGGCGGACATCGTCAACATGTCCAACTCCGGCTCCTCCGTCGCCAAGGGTGAGACGCTGATCGACACGGCGATGACTCTGAACGCGATGCATGTCGATGTGCTCGTCGTGCGGCATGACCAGTCGGGCGCGGCGGCGCTGCTTGCGCAGAAACTCGACGCCGCCGTGATCAATGCCGGCGACGGCACGCACGAGCACCCGACCCAGGCGCTGCTCGATGCCCTGACAATCCGGCGCCACAAGGGAACGCTCGAGAACCTCACGGTTGCGATCTGCGGCGACGTGCTGCACTCGCGCGTCGCGCGGTCGAACATACTCCTGCTCGCCACGATGGGGTCTCGGGTGCGGGTCATCGCCCCACCCACGCTGATCCCGGCCGGCCTCGGAGCGCTTGGCGTGGAGGTCTTCACCGACATGGAGCGCGGCCTAGAAGGAGCCGACATCGTGATGATGCTGAGGCTACAGAAGGAGCGCATGGCGCGTGCCTTCGTCCCCTCGGCCAGGGAGTATTTCCGCTTCTACGGCCTTGATGCGCGGAAGCTCGCGCGGGCCAAGCCGGATGCGCTCGTGATGCACCCGGGGCCGATGAACCGCGGCGTCGAGATCGACAGCGCCGTCGCCGACGACCTGCAGCGCAGCGTCATCCAGGAACAGGTGGAGATGGGGGTCGCCGTGCGCATGGCCGTGCTCGACCTCCTGACGCGCGAGACGAGAGGCAACGCGTGAGCCCGCGCCGATGACCCTGCTCGCCTTCACCGGCGCCCGGATTGTCGACCCTGCCTCGGGCCATGACGGGCCTGGCGTGCTCGTGGTGCGGGAGGGGCTGATCGAGGGGATCGCCGAGGCCGTTCCGGCCGCCGCCGAGGTGATCGACTGCGCAGGCGCGGTGCTCGCCCCGGGCCTCGTCGACATGCGCGTGGGCTTGCGCGAGCCGGGCGAGGAGCACAAGGAGAGCCTCGCAGGCCTCGCCGCCGCAGCGGCAGCTGGGGGCGTGACGACGCTGATGGCTCTGCCCGACACTGACCCGCCGCTCGACGAACCCGCGCTCGTGCAGTTTGTCGCCCGGCGCGCGGCCGCCTTCGGCTCCGTCACCGTGCTGCCCTGCGCTGCGGCGACCAGGGGCTGCGCGGGGCGTGAGCTCGCCGAGATGGGGCTTCTCAAGGAGGCGGGCGCGGTCGCCTTCGGAGACGGGCGCCAGGCAATCGCCGATGCGCGCACCATGCGGCTTGCCCTCGCCTATGCCCGCGGATTTGGGGCGATGATCGTGCAGCACCCGGAGGAGCCCTCGCTCGCCGCAGGAGGGGCAATGAACGAGGGCGAGCTCGCCACGCGGCTCGGCCTTCCCGGCATCCCGGCTGCGGCGGAGGCGCTGATGGTGGCGCGCGATGTGCGCCTTGCGCAGCTGACGGGGGGGCATGTCCATTTCGCGCATGTCTCGACGGCCGAGGCGCTCGACCTGATTCGCCGCGCCAAGGCCGAGGGCATGCGCGTGAGCTGCGACACCGCCCCGCCGTATTTCGACCTCAATGAGACGGCGGTCGGGGAATGGCGCACCTATGCCAAGCTCTCGCCGCCGCTGCGCACGGAAGCCGACCGCCAGGCGGTGGTGGCGGCGCTCGCCGACGGCACGATCGACGCGATCGCTTCCGACCACCAACCGCAGGACACAGACGCCAAGCGGCTTCCTTTCACCCAGGCGGAACCTGGCGGCGCAGGGCTCGAGACCCTGCTCGCCGTCACTCTCGGGCTTGTGCACGGCGGCGCTCTTACCCTCAAGGCAGCGCTCGCTCTCCTGACCGTCCGCCCCGCTTCGCTGCTCGGCATCGAAGCGGGGCGGCTCGCTCCCGGTCAGCCGGCGGATCTCGTTCTGTTCGACCCAGACCGCGCCTGGCAGGTGCGGGAGGAGGCTCTGGTCGGCGCCCGCAACACACCCTTCGACGGCAGGCCGGTGCAGGGCCGTGTGCTCGGCACCTGGAAGGCGGGGAGGCGCGTGTTCGGATGAGCCTCGCCCTTGCCGCCCTGGTCGGCGTGCTTTTGGGCTCGATCCCGTTTGGGTTTCTTCTGACCCGCGCAGCAGGGCTTGGCGACATCCGCAAGCTCGGCTCAGGAAACATCGGCGCGACCAACGTCCTGCGCACCGGCAGGCGCGACCTCGCCGCGGCAACGCTCTTGCTCGATGCCGGCAAGGGGTCTGCGGCCGTTCTGGCTGCTGGCGCCCTTTGGGGGCCGGCAGCGGCTTCTGTTGCTGCCATCGCCGCGGTGGCGGGGCATCTGTTTACCCCTTGGCTCGGCTTTCAGGGAGGCAAGGGGGTGGCGACCGGCCTCGGCGCGCTGCTCGCTCTTGCGCCCTATGCCGGACTCTCCGCCTGCGCCTTGTGGCTTGCCACGGCCGCGGCGACGCGGATCTCCTCGGCTTCCGCCCTCGTTGCCTTTGCGCTGGCGCCCCCGCTCGCCTGGTGGTTCGGCGGTGCAAGCCCGGGGCTTGCGATGCTTGCCGTCTCCGCCCTCGTCATCTGGCGGCACGAGGGCAACATCCGCCGCCTGCTCGCCGGAACCGAGCCGCGGATTGGCCAGAACCGGGATAAGGAGCCCGGGTGAGCGGGGCGGAGCGGCTCGCGCGGTTGAGGCTTGCCCGCGCTGAGGGGATCGGGCCAGCCGCGGTCCGTGCACTGATCGCCCGTGCGGGCGGGGCAGCGGCCGCGGTTGAGGACCTGCCGCGGCTCCTCCGCGGCCGGCCAGTGACGCTTCCGCCAGAGGACGCGATACGCCGCGAGGAGGAGGCGCTCGCACGGCTCGGCGCCCGCTTTCTGCTCGACACCGACCCCGACTACCCGGAAGCGCTGGCCGCCATGGCCGATTCGCCGCTCGCTCTCGCCGTGGCGGGGGACCCGGCTCTGCTCTCCCGCCGGTCGGTCGCGGTCGTTGGCGCGCGCAACGCCTCAGCCGGGGCCCGGCTGATCGCCGAGCGCTTGGCGAAGGAGCTCGCGGAAGCCGGGCTTGCGGTCGTCTCTGGGCTGGCGCGTGGGGTCGACACGGCCGCGCATGAGGGTGCGCTCGCGGCGGGCGGGGTCACGGTCGCCGCCGTCGCGGGAGGGCTCGATCGGCCCTATCCGCGGCAGAACGCCGCCCTGCAGGCGAGAATCGCGGCAACCGGAGCGGTCGTCGCCGAAGCCCCCCTTGGCACAGCCGCCATCGGCAGGCTGTTCCCCCGCCGCAACCGAATCGTCGCCGGGCTCGCGCGCGGGGTGGTGGTGGTCGAGGCGGCGCTGAAGTCGGGCAGCCTGCTCACAGCGAGGCTCGCGCTCGAGGCAGGGCGGGAGATCTTCGCCGTCCCAGGCTCGCCGCTCGACCCGCGGACGCGCGGCTCGAACGACCTGCTGCGCCGCGGCGCGATCCTCGTCGAGCGGGCGGAGGACGTGCTCTCAGCCCTCCCCGCCGGCCTGCCTTGCACGCCGCCCGAGCCTCGCCTCCGCTCCCTTCCTGCCCTGGAGCAGGAGGCCGAAGAGGCTGCCGAGACGGAGGAGGCGGAGCCGGACCGGCATGGCGGAGACGAGGTCGCTCTGGCACGGCGCCACCTCGAAACTCTGCTCTCGCCAACGCCCGTCTCAGTTGACGAAGTGCTGCGCCGCTGCCCATGTAGCACAGCCGCAGTTAACGCCGCCCTGCTCGACCTCGACCTCGAGGGGCGGCTAGACCGGCTGCCGGGCAACCGCGTGGCGCTCAAGCGTGCCTGAGCGACGGCTCTGCGTATTGCCCCTCCGGCGGGGCGCAAGGATCGAGGCGAATGGACGTCGTCGTCGTCGAATCACCGGCCAAGGCGAAGACCATCAACAATTATCTCGGCCGCGACTACACCGTTCTCGCGTCTTATGGCCATGTGCGGGACCTGCCTCCGAGGGACGGTTCCGTCCGCCCAGACGAGGGCTTCGCGATGGACTGGGAAGCGGATGAACGGGGCGAGAAGCAGGTCCGCGCCATCGCGGCAGCGCTGAAGGGGGCGAAGCGGCTCTTCCTCGCCACCGACCCAGACCGAGAGGGCGAGGCGATCTCCTGGCATGTGAAGGAGATGCTCGAGGCGCGCCGGGCGCTGAAGGGCGTTGAGGTCCGCCGCGTCACCTTCAACGAGATCACCAAGTCGGCGGTCAAGGCGGCGATGGCCCGCCCGCGCGATCTCGACGGCGACCTGGTCGACGCCTACCTCGCCCGCCGGGCGCTCGACTACCTATTTGGCTTCACCCTATCTCCCGTGCTCTGGCGCAAGCTGCCCGGAAGCCGCAGCGCTGGGCGCGTGCAGTCGGTCGCGCTACGCCTGATCTGCGAGCGCGAAGCGGAGATCGAGGCGTTCCGCCCCCGCGAGTACTGGACGGTCGAGGGCACGTTCCTTACCGAGGCCGGCGCCCCCTTCTCCGCCCGCCTCGTCAGCCTCGACGGCAACAGGCTCGGCCAGTTCGACATCCCCGACGAGAACGCCGCGCGCGCCATCGTCGCGCGTGCGCAAGCCGCGCGGTGGCGAATCGCCTCGGTCGAGAAGAAGCGGGTGCGGCGCAACCCGCCCGCCCCGTTCACCACCTCGACGCTGCAGCAGGAGGCGGCGCGCAAGCTCGGCTTCTCCGCCACCCGCACGATGCGCACCGCGCAGGCCCTCTACGAGGGTGTTGAGATCAACGGCGAGACCGTTGGTCTCATTACATATATGCGGACGGATGGGGTGCAGATGGCAGCCGAGGCCGTGGCCGCCATCCGCGCCCATATCCGCGATACCGCAGGGGCGAACTACCTCCCCGAGGCACCACGCCTCTACACGTCGCGTGCGAAGAACGCACAGGAAGCGCATGAGGCGATACGCCCGACCGATGTCAGCAGAACGCCTGAGTCGGTCGCGCATGCGCTCTTGGACGATCAGCGCCGGCTCTACGAGCTCATCTGGAAGCGGGCTGTGGCAAGCCAGATGGCCTCCGCCGAGCTTGACCAGACGACCGTCGAGGTCGCCTCGGAGGACGGCAGGATCGTCTTTCGCGCAACCGGTTCGGTGATCGCCTTCGACGGGTTCCTGAGGCTCTACCGCGAGGACCGTGACGACACGCCAGGCGCCGAGGCCGAGGACGAGGACGGGCGGCTCCTGCCGGCCATGGCGCAGGGCGAGAGGCCGACGCTGACGGCGGTGAGGCCCGAGCAGCACTTCACCCAGCCGCCGCCCCGCTATTCCGAGGCCTCGCTCGTAAAGAAACTCGAGGAGCTCGGCATAGGCAGGCCCTCGACCTACGCCTCGATCCTGCAGGTGCTGCAGGATCGCCAGTATGTCCGGCTCGAGTCACGTCGCTTCGTGCCCGAGGACCGCGGCCGGCTCGTAACCGCCTTCCTCGTCTGCTTCTTCGAACACTATGTCGCCTACGACTTCACCGCCGCGCTCGAGGAGCAGCTCGACGACATCTCCGGCGGCCGCGCTGCCTGGCGCGAGGTGCTGGGCGCGTTTTGGCGCGAGTTCGTCAAGGCGGTCGAGGGCACGAAAGAGCTGCGGATCTCCGATGTCGCCGAGGCGCTCGACCGCGATCTCGGCCCGCACCTCTTCCCCGACCGTGGCGACGGATCGGACCCGCGTGCCTGCCCGCGCTGCGGAACCGGCCGGCTTGGCCTGCGTATCGGCGGCAACACAGGCGCCTTCATCGGCTGCTCGAACTATCCGGAGTGCCGCTACACGAGGAACGTGGGCGGAGACCAGGCCGCCGCGGCTGAGGATGTTCGCGTGCTTGGCCGCCACCCTGAGACAGGAGAGGAGGTGACGCTTCGGCCCGGACCCTACGGACCGTATGTGCAGCTCGGTGACTCCCCGCCTGCAGACCCGGAGGCGCCAAAGCCTAGGAAGGGAGCAAGGAAGGAAGCGGCGCCGAAGCCGAAACGCGCCTCTCTGCCGAAGGGCATGGATCCCGCGTCCGTCACGCTCGAGACGGCGCTTGGGCTCTTGTCGCTGCCGAGGCTCGTCGGCATTCACCCAGAGAAGCAGGAGCCGATCTATGCTGGGATCGGCCAGTTCGGCCCCTATGTGAAGCTCGGCCCCGTCTATGCGAGCCTCGACCGGGACGACGACGTGCTCACGATCGGGCTTAACCGAGCGGTGATGCTGCTTGCGAAGAAGCTCGACAGCGTCAGACTGCTCGGGCCCCACCCCAGCGGCGGTGAGGTGACGCTGCGGCGGGGCCGGTTCGGGCCCTACGTACAGCACGGCACGGTGGTGGCGAACCTGCCGAAGGGAATCGCTGCCGAGGATGTCGATCTCGCGCAGGCACTGGCGCTTCTTGCAGAGAGGGGCAAGCCGCTCGCCGGCCGCGGCGGGCGCGGCAAGGCAGGGGCCAAGCAGGGGCCGGCCAAGACCGCAGACAAGGCAGCGGAAGCCAAGCCTACCCGGGCGGCGGCGCGGCGCAGGCCGGCCCAGCGGCGCGTTGCCTCGGCCTGAGCCGCTCTCGCCGTGTCGCCAAGCGCCTTGCCGAGGCGGCAGCGGCGCGAGACCCCCTGTCGCAACGATTGTCGGGCCTCGCAACCGCTCACGACAGGCACCACACTTCCCTTGTCCTGTCGCAGCATCGAGCCGCCGTGGCGCACGCCGCACGCCTCCTCTACGCTCTTCTCATCCTCTGGCTCGCCGCCGCATCGGCCACAGCCGAGTCCGCCAAAGCGAATGGGGCGGCAGCGACGGACGAGGCTGTGTTCACTGCGGCGCTCGTGACATTCGAGACGCGGCATGTCGAGCCGCAGCTTCCCGGCGAGCGGATGACGGCGGGCCTGCGCGGCTTGCGCAGGGCCGACCCCGCCCTCGTCGTGGCCGCGCGGCCGAGGACACTCGACATCTCTCTCGGTTCCGGGTTAAGGCTCTCTCTGCCCGCTCCGCCAGCAGGGGATGCTCAAGCCTGGGGCAGGACGGGAGCGGCCGCCGTGTCGGCCCTGACTGCCGCCTCGCCGCACATCCGCGCTCTCGACAGCGCGGCAAGGAGTGCCCTCGTCCTCGAGGAGATGGCAGCCGGGCTGGACCCCTACACACGTTTCGTCCCTGCCTTGGAGGCAGCAAGGCTCCGCTCGGCGCGACTCGGCGTCGGCGGCACGGGGATCGTGCTGCAGCCAGACGGAGCCGCGGCGAAGGTCGTGCGCCTCGAGCCTGAGAGCCCGGGCATGCGCGCAGGCCTCCTCCCCGGCGACCGCGTGCTCGCCATCGACGGCATGGCCACCGCAGGACGAACGGCCGAGGATCTCCCCCGGGCATTGTCCGGCGAGCCGGGAACCTCCGTGACCCTCACCGTCTCCCGACGCGGCGGGGTGGCGCGGCAGGTCGTCGTGATGCGCGCTCCGGTGCTGCCGGAGACGGCGCGCCTCTCTTGGATCGGCGGGGCTCCGGTCATCAAAGTCGACTCTTTCGGGCGCGACACCGAACAGGTGGTCGCGAGGATCACCACTGGCCTTGCCGCGCGGCAGCCTCGGCCTGGCGGAATAGTCCTGGATCTACGCGGCAATCGCGGCGGTCTTCTGCTCCAGGCCGTGGGCGTGGCGGATGTCTTCCTCGAGTCAGGGGTGGTGGTGCATCAGCGCGGCCGCCACCCTGACGCCTCGCGCACCTGGCTTGCAGGCGGTGCCGATCTCGCCGAGGGGATGAAGCTCGTCGTCCTCATCGATGGCGGCACGGCCTCGGCCGCGGAAGCGGTGGCGGCGGCTCTGCAGGACCGCGGGCGGGCCCGGATCGTCGGCTCTGCAACCCGCGGCAAGGGCCTGATCCAGCTCGTCCAGCCTCTGCCCGACGGATCGGAATTGCACGTGAGCTGGTCGCGCCTTTTGCGCGAGGACGGCGAGGCGCTGAATCTCAACGGGGTGGTGCCGGAGGTCTGCACGAGCCGCGGCGAGGCGCAGGCGCGCGCTGAAGCCGAGGCGGTGCTTGCCGCGAGCGCAGCCCGAGCGGAAACCCGCTGGCGCGAAGCCTCGCTTGGTCGGCGCCACCGCAGCGCCTGCCCGCCTGCCGAGGGCGCCGCGCTTGACATGCAGGCGGCGCTGTGGCTGTTGCGCGGCTCGGTGACCGCGTCCGGCGAAGTGGGGCGCGAGGGGTTGCGTTGAGCCCATCTCCAGGGCCACGCGGCCAGGAATTCGGAAGGGTCTGGCGATGGCGAAGTCGAACACCGTGCTGATCAAGCTCGTGAGCACGGCTGACACGGGCTATTACTACGTCACGAAGAAGAACGCCCGATCAACCACCGGCAAGCTCGAGCTTAAGAAATACGACCCTGTCGTGCGCAAGCACGTCGTCTTCCGCGAAGCGAAGATCAAGTGAGCCGGGTACGGGGAAGAACCACCCAGCCTATGGCGTGACCGCCCCTCTGCGGGCTTTTTCGCAACCCGAGCCAGCGCAATCGCACCGGAGAGGGCGCCGATGCTCGTACTGTCGGTCGCTTCCGCCCGATCCCTGCGGCTGCGGAAGGGGGGAGACGGCAGGCATTCAGCCGACACCTGCGCCGACCGATCCCTGCAGCTGCGGAACGAGGGACCATATGCCCGGAGCGGCCGGTCGCCGCGGCCCGGTCCCTGCGGATGCGGAAGGAAGGGATCGCCGCGGCCGCGCGGAGGGCACGCCGTTTCCCGGCGCCGGCAAGAAGAGCGCAGTCGAAGCCGTTGCCGGAGCGTGGTCGGAGAATAGGGGCTGTTTCTCGTCCTGCGGGTTACGGCAAGGCCAGGCCAGGGGCGCGCGGGTTGCGCCTGTGCCGGGTGGTGGAGACCGCCGCCCGCGGGCATGCAGCCGTATCGCACCCCGCAGAGATCGCGCGAACTGACCGCGCCTTTCCCCTCTCGTGCCGCGCTTCTGGCTGACCGACTTGCGCGCGGCTCGCGAAGGCATGTGCTGACCGCTCCGCTGCGCCGAAGCCGCTGCGGCGTGACGCCGGCTCAGCCTGGCTCCCGCTCCCGCAACGGGGCGGTGTGCACCCGGTTCCGGCCGCTTCGCTTGGCCTCATAGAGAGCGGCGTCGGCAAGCGCGAGCAGGCGCTCCTCCGGCGTCTCGCCGTCAAAATCGGCTGGGCTTGCGAGCGTGGCCACACCGATCGAGGCGGTCAGCGGCAGAAGCGCCTGGTCGGGGCCTGGGCGGAAGGGGATGGCGGCAATCTCGCGCCGCAGACGCTCCGCCGCAGCGAGCGCGTCAGGCTGGCTCGTGCCTGGCATGACCACCGCGAACTCCTCGCCGCCATAGCGGGCGACCGTGTCGAACACCCGCACGTTGCTGCGTATGCAGCCGGCGACAAGCCTGAGCGCCGCATCGCCTGCGGGATGGCCGAACTGGTCGTTGATCTGCTTGAAATGGTCGAGATCGATCATCATCGCCGAGACGATCCCGCCTGCGGACCGCACCGAGGCCACCAGGGTGCGCAGATGCCCCTTGAGGTAGCGAAGGTTGTGCAAGCCAGTCAGCGGGTCCGTCAGGGCGAGCGAGATCGAGTAGGCGAGGTCGGCGCGCAGCCGGTCCTGGTAGAGCTTGCGCCGGATCTGGTTGCGCGCCCGCACCCTGAGCTCGTTCGGGTCGATCGGCGCGAGGATGTAGTCGTTTGCGCCGAGCTCGAAGGCGCGGTGCAACAGGTTCCGCTGCTGATCTTCCGCAACGAGCAGCAGCGGCACCTCTCTGGTCGCGGCGTCGGCCCGAAGCCGGGAGGCGAAGCGAAGCGGGTCGTCGCCGCCGCCGAGCAGGCTTACGATCACGAGGTCTGTCGGCGCGCGCACCAGCCTCTCCCAGCCGGCCGCGCCGTCGGCACCGACCGAGGCCTCGATCCCTTCGGCGGCGAGCGCCTCCGCGATCCGCGCCACAAGGCTCTGCCCCTCGGCGACGACGAGCGCGCGGGCGCCGCGCACCGAGGGCGGCAGGGCGCCAGGGCCGACGATGAGCTGCTGCGTCGTCTCCGCCCGCAGACGCCACTCATCGAGCAGGCGCTTGAGCCTGACCAGGGAGCGGACGCGGGCGATCAGAGTCTCATCATCGACAGGCTTGGTGAGGAAGTCGTCAGCCCCGGCTTCGAGGCCGCGCACCCGCTCAGCCACCTCGGAGAGCGCCGTGACCATAACGACAGGGATATGCTCGGTCGCCCGGTCCGCCTTGAGGCGGCGGCAGACCTCGAAGCCGTCGATCCCCGGCATCATCACGTCGAGGAGGATCAGATCGGGGGCCCACTCGTGAGCAGCGACAAGCGCACGCTGGCCATCCGAGACGGCAAGCACTTCATAGTATTCGGCAGCGAGTTTGGCCTCCAGGAGCAGGAGGTTCGCCGCCACGTCGTCCACCACCAGGATTCGCGCACTCATGAGGGGAGATGATCCGCGACGAAGAATAACGGATCGTGGCCAACCGGTATGGCGAAAACGCGCCGCAGCAGTGACCTGCCGCACACCGTCATCGAATCGAGATGGAACGGAAAAACTTTCGTTGGCCACAAAACCG
>Ga0308419_1002514_pt1 | contig 11836 bp, 13 predicted proteins | sample HotsprSampleMS50_FD_203674 | JGI IMG/M metagenome (GOLD analysis project Ga0308419, IMG submission 203674) | Hot spring phototrophic mat microbial communities from Mushroom Spring, Yellowstone National Park, Wyoming, United States - 20090730_MS50 ... | reverse complement strand
CGGCAATAGCAATTGGATATTGTGCCGTCTTTTTCTATGTAATAGGGAGGCTGGCCGCCGCACTCACATTTAGTTAGTACACAGCGGGGGCAGGGTACCAGCGGTTCCTGGCCAATCTCTTCAAAATTGGGGTTACGTACAATACCAGTATGTTCACAATATGAACAAAAAGGGGTTTTATTTTCTAGTTTTTGAGTCTTAGTTTGCATGGAAACCTCTTTAGAAATGTTCAACGTTCAAAGTGCAAAGTGCAATGTTCTAATACTTTTAGCTTATATCTTGCATCTTACAACTTTATCTTCAGTCTATATAATTTCAATGATAATTTCAAATAAATATTTTCTCATAAGGGGGCATTTATGCGCTAAATGCCCCCTTATAATCCCCCAAAGCGCACCTCAGACGGCGGCGAGCTTTACCTGTTATGAATCAATCCTTCCACGGTGTGCTTCGGACGGCATCCTGTCTATTATCCGAAGCACGCATCCAAATACGCCGGATGTCCCTGTCCGGCGGCTTTCTGGAGTTAGGAAAAACAACATGATGCCTGTCCTGTCTTCTTACCAGGGAGAAGGGAATAACCTCATTAGGGGTGTTATTATTGTAGAAAAGAGATTGCGGGTCAGGCCCGCAATGACATTAGCCAGAAAGTCATCCTGAGTCCCGATTTCTTCGGGACGAAGGATCTCGTCGTTAAGCAAAAGAGATTCTTCGCCCCGATCGTGTCGGGGCTCAGAATGACAGCTTTCGTTTGTCATCCTGAATCCCGATTTCATCGGGATCAGCATCTATGCATAAATAGATTCCGTGTCAAGCACGGAATGACTTTTGGTGGGAAGAGATTCCGTGTCAAGCACGGAATGAGGGCTGTAGTTTGCTTTTTGCTAAAGATGTGTAGCCAGTAAAGATTGTATATGTGTTATAATTTCCCCTGCTGTTGTTTGTGACAGCGTAATGATATTTTTCACTATATCTTCATGGGTATTGTGTTCTGCGGTGTCAGTAACATATTTTATTGCATAACATTGTGTTGAAAATATTTGGCTTGCCTGCGCTATGCCTGCAAGTTCCATATCCACAATATCTGCAATGGATGCAAACTCTTGGCGCTCTTCTTTGGTGCGCAATGGTTTAGTTACACTTACACATGGTAGATTGGGTAAATTGTCAATAGGGGTCAGAGCATAGGTAAAAGGCTTTTCTGTAGAAAAGCTAAAACGCGAGGTATCATACACTGTAGTAACAGTGGTAATTGTGCCCAGTGGCAAGCTGGGTTTCAGTGCTCCTGCAGCTCCTATATTGAGTACAATACCAGCATTCAGTGTTGTGCACACGTAGGTGGTGGCAATGGCTGCGGAAGTGATTCCTATGCCGCCAATGATTGCATACAATGAGCTATCGCCCCTGAATAATCCAAATGGCTTGTGCTGTAGCTGCGTTAGCTGTAGCGTTTCAATAAAGGGTTGTGCTTCAAGTTGTGTGGCAAATTGTAGTACTACAGTATTCCGCGACATTGTGCCATTTCCTTTAGCGTTTGTAATGCTTTGATGCCAGTGGCACCTAACGAGAGGCTAAAATCATTAACATACAGGTCAATGTGCTGCTGTATCACTGCATCATCTAACTCTTGAGCATGCAAGCGAATATATTGTCGTGATGCATCGGGGTTTTCTTTAGCATATAGTATTGATTGGCGGATGGATTCTTCAATGAGCGGTTTAATGTGTGCATGCCTTTTATGTATGGCAATACAACCCAGTGGAATGGGTAGGCTTGTAACATCCTCCCACCATTTTCCAAGGTCAATCAGCATATCACAATTATACTTATGATAGATAAAGCGCCCTTCATGGATAATAACGCCTGCATCAAATATGCCACCAGCAATGCCTGGCAGGATTTCATCAAATCGCACATGAGTGATGTCACACAGATTGCCAAATTTTAGCAAAAACAAAAGATGTGCGGTAGTATATTGCCCTGGTGTTGCAATTTTTGCATTAAGTAAATTGCTAAGCCCTTTTCTTGTAACCACCAAAGGTCCGCAGCCAAATCCCAAAGCTGCACCGGCATCTAAAAGTTCGTAAGTATCCTGTACATATAAAAAGCCATGGAATGAAAGCTTTGTAATGTCATATTCCTGATTGAGTGCAGCATGATTTAATGACTCAACATCATCAATATGTACATTGAATGAAAGATCATAGGTGTCAATACATTTGTGGACAAGTGCATGAAAAATAAATGTATCATTGGGGCACGATGAAAATGCTAATGATAGCATAAGCTTTTAAGCAATCTTTGGAGTGGTTTCTGAAATTCGCTTCTGGTATTCCTGTAAAGTGGCCTGTGTTAATGGCACAATGACTGATGCAATGGTTTTTTCATAATCAGAATCAATAATAAAATTTGATTGAGATAGTCCCATGCCTTTGAGCATCATGGTAATAAGTACTAATCCCAATCCCGCACCTTCTTTATAATCATCCTCCTGAGCCTGAATAAAATAATCAGTAATGTCTTCACATTGCTGGGCTATTGTTAATTTTTTTGCAACTGCATTCCGTTCGGTTTCGCTCATGGGTGTGGGGTTTTCCACATCAATACATAAATTTTTATCAATTACGGTAATTGATGTAAGAGCATAGAGATTATTTTTGCGTGCTAAGGTATCCAAATATTTTGCATCACTACGTGTCATTTCTAGCCTGAACAGTTGCAGGGCTTTTTCACTGTCAAAGAAAATAGATTCATACGACTTTTTGCCTTCAAAATATATAAACTTCTGGTTTGCTTTTACAGCATTAACAACAAGTTCCTTCACTGCGGTGTAGAGTGGAATAAGGAGTACATCACAGTTGTTTTTGTGCAAAATCTTTGTCAAAACCAGCTTTATATAATATTCAATGGATTCGCTAACCGAATATGCTTTTATTATAATAGTTTTGTTTTGCTGTATTGCTTCATCAATGGTCATGGCAAACACCTTTTAATTCGTTACCGATAAAATAACTCTGTAATGGAATGATGTCAAGCGTTTTATATTATTTAGTTGTGTTACAACATGGGCAGGGTGAAGTGTCAAAAGAACCATCAGGATTTCTTTGCTGAATGCCATATTCCCCTTGCATGAATTTATGGTTCATTACAACATACCAGTTATCAACGCCAATTTCTTTAATTTTCAATAGATTTTCTATCACAATGTGCCTGTAGTGGGCAAAGTTTTCACCAGGATGGTAACTGGCAAACTTTTTCAAACGTTCACAGGGAAACAACGTGCATTCAAAGCAAAAATCCATACCACCTAATTGCACACAGCAGTCGAATATTTCACATCCATCATGCATATTGTCAACCCTGCAGCCCTTACAAATTCCGTATTTGTAAAAGCGTGGGCATGCAGCACAAAAAATTCCGCAGGGGGATGCCAGTGCTTTTTTATTCATAGCCTTGATTGCCATTTTTTTATTAATAAAAGCGTATCATTTTTTTTAGTCTTTCCAAAAAAATTGCTACAATAATTTAAGTAGAATCTGTAATACTTATATGATTATGTGTGGCGATAGTTACTTTTAAATCAGCTGTTGCAACAAAGAATGCAAGGTGACAGAATTTATTAAAGTGAGAAAAATCTTAACTACTATAAGTTTAACTACTAGCACAGAAAATACTCAGAATTTAATTTTTCACGGGAGGCAATACACTATGAAAAAAAGAATACCGTATGTATTAGCAATTATTATTGTGCTTTTTAGCACATACACTATTTATAGCCAGATAAAGTGGTATGACTTTAATTCAGGTTTACAAGCAGTGAAAAATACAAAAAAACCAGCAGTCATTGATTTTTATGCAGACTGGTGTATATGGTGCAAAACCATGGATAAAGAAACTTTTGCCAATCCAGCCGTTGAAAAAAAGTTAAGCAAAGATTATATTGCAATACGTATTAATGTTGAAAAGAATGATACTATTCAATATGAAAATAAAACCTACAGTGCACAGGAATTTGCCGCTTACTGTGGTGTTGAAGGGCTACCAACGATGGTATTCATGGATAAAGAAGGTAAGTTAGTTACACGAATACCCGGCTATATAAAGGCGGATGTGTTTTTATCACTGCTTGATTATATGAAAGATGAATGTTATAAAAAGAAAGTATCGTTTCATGAGTATATGCAGCAAAAGGACTGTGGGAAATAGTGAGGTGCTTATGGAATTTATTGAATGGGGTGAGCATTTAAGCGTATTTTTTAAAGATTGGTTAATAAACCATATTTTGGGAAGCGATATGAAATATAAAAAATTCTTCCTGTCAAGAAACGTACAATGAATTACGCTTTCGCCATTGCCTGAACTAAGGTGTAAAGATTCTGGGCAATATCCTTAATGCTTGATGCTACATTAGATACTGTATTGACAATATCCGTTAAATTTTGTGCTGCATCGGATACATATACAATAGTCTTTGATGCTTCTTCATTGGCAATGCGCTGTTCGCTGGTGGATGTTTCAATGGTTTCTATGGCATTGTATATCTGAGTATTTAAGTTGGCGATAGCTCTTATTGATACATTGACATCCTGAATCAGTGTATTGGTGTGAGATATCTCCTGCATTATTGTCCGTATTTCCTCGTTGAGTTTTGATAAAAATCGTGATGTGTCGGTAATGCTGGTGTTACTGGAGTTCATAAGGTTTTGAGTTTGTGCAATAATTTTTGCTATCTGTGAAGCATTCTGCGCTGTGGCATCTGCCAGCTTGGATATTTCATCAGCAACAACTGCAAACCCTCTGCCTGCATCCCCTGCACGTGCTGCTTCAATTGATGCATTGAGGGAAAGCAAATTGACCTGGTCAGCTATCTGGTTAATAACTTCAACAAATGATGACATGTTATTGCTGAATGTGATGAGGTCCTGAAATTGCTTCAAGGTTACATCCATTTTTTGGATAGAATCATTAGATAATGATGTAATGTTTTCAATGGCGTGAGCTATGGTACCGGCACTTTTCGTAATTTCTTCAAATACCTTTTTTAAGTCACTTACTGATTCATTTGCTATCTGCATTTCCTGGTACAGTGAGCGTGCGGTATTACTTATATTTTCAGCATTGCTGGTAAGCTCTTCAACTGATGCTGAAATTTCTTCAAGTGAAGCTGCCTGTTTGTTTGCAAGGGCATTGATGGTATCAACAACAGTTGCCTGCTCAGTGGATTTTTCATTTAAAACTCCAATTGAATGTTCCACGTTCTGGGCAATGACGGCAATGCGTTCATGTTTATTCTTAGCTTCGTCAGCTTTATCAAGTGCCAGCTCTAAAAGGGCACGGGTTGCCTTTGTGCCAAAAACAGCCGAAATGCCCACCCATATATAGATCAAAAACCTGACGCCAATAATACTCCCCACGGGGCCTTCAGGTATTAACTGTGGACGCAAAATAAAAAGGAATATTTGTGAAAGAATTACTGTAATGAAAGAAAAGATAGTTACTTTAGTGTCAAAATAGAAAACTGATAGTGCTAAAATTATATAGTGTGTAGCAAAAAGTTCTCGTGATCCATGCATAACATACTGGAAAATGAAAAGAGAAAGCATAACAGAAAAAATTGCTAAATACGGTGAAAACCATCTGTAACGGTATCTGATAACAATAGTGATGCCGACAAATAAAATACCTGATACAATTAAAAAAGCAGTTATAATATCAATCAAAGTAAGATACTTAGAACCAGTACCTGTTAAAAAAATTATAAGAGTTGCTAAAGTAGCTAAAATTACAATGCTTGTAAATGCCTTAAAAAGGCGCTTGTGGTTATTGTAGATAATTTCATTAAATAATTCTTTACGGGCATTATTATCTTCCATAATAATTACCACCTAAATTCATGAATAGTAATTCATAGTTTAACCATAATGATATATGTTGCATAAACTGTCAATAAATAATTGACTATTTGATTTATTGTGTCATGTATAATTTATGTATACAAAATAATATATTTTGCCATTAACTTGGGATGACGAAAGCAAATGCCAATGTATTTTTGGCATGCTATCTCTTTTTACAATACTTAAATACTACAATAATGTCACCCCTATCGGGGTTTTGTTTTGTGTTATATTGCTTTGCTATAATAATTCCACCACTAACGGTGTTATCAACACTATACTACTATACCACTCCACAACTCACGTTATTTTGAGTGCAATAGGCGCGAAGAATCTCATTTTCTAAAAGATGAGATCCTTCGCCCCCGATGAAAAAAGGGGGACTCAGGATGACTTTGCACCTGAAACATGCCTGTCTGGTGAGATGTCGGAGCTCAGTATGAAAGAAAAGAATAATATATATTACACGAGCATAATCTAAATGGAAGTGCGGTCACCATGGAATTTGGGTTATCCCCTAAAAAGAGATATAATATACCTCATAAGATTGAAGGTATCCATTGGCAACGGGTCAATGGATTCAAAAAGACCGGAACATATAACAATAATCTGGGCTATACGAGCATGAAACTCAGCATCTAAATCAGTTTTTCGTCTTTGGGGCAGGTCTTCACGAGCTTCATTTATTATTGTTTTATATAATTCCAAATGCCTGCGAATAAATTCTTTAAGCCGTATCATTATCTTTTCTTCTTCATACGCGTAAAGAACAAGATTGATAAATATCTTTGCAGTACCCGGATCCAGAAAAAACCGCTCAACGCCATACATGGCAGAAATACTTGCTTTGGCCTTAGAATGGAGATTGCCTTTCAATACATTTTTGTGGTCATTATTTATTTCATTGAAGAGATATTCCATAAATTCAATATACATCTCTTCCTTGGTGGGAAAGTAGTGCAGCAAGCCACCCTTTGAAAAACCTGCTTCATCAGCTACACTCTGAACTGTAATACGTGAATAGACATCATTTTGCAATAAGCGTTTCAGTGCTTCTAGTATTATAATTTTCTTTTTTTGTATCTTTTCCTGCTTGTCCATACAAATAAACTATATCATAAAATTATGATTAAAAAGATTGCCAGAATGATGGCAAAATTACAATAAATTGCACATAATGCAGTATAAACTCCAACCGCCTTGGGCGGCAGAGTATACTTTTTATAAAACTTATATAATAAAAGCAAATGTCAATTCAAAGGTCAAGTATTTTTCAATGGGTATAGATTTTTTTACACATAAACTACTTGCTCCGCAGGAGCAAGGTAGCCCAGTCAAGTATTTTTCAATGGGTATAGATTTTTTTACACATAAACTACTTGCTCCGCAGGAGCAAGGTAGCCCAGTCAAGTATTTTTCAACGGGTATCGATTTTTTTATATTATTTATTCTTAAATTTGTAATAATACTTTAAGTGTACTATTAATAATTCCGAAATAAAGTAATAGGATGATTTCCGCCTTACTTGTCATTTTATGTAAGGTGAAAAAGATATTTAACAAAATTTTGGAATAATAAGGATACATTTTTAATGGCAAAGAGGGCAATAATTACAAAAATTATCATCTCAATATGTGTGGTATTTTCTTGTTTTTATTATGTTTATGCCCAATTTTTAATGGAAGATTATAAAAAAACTGAAATCAAACCAAAGCCGGGGTTGCCAACTTATATTGCACGAAATATCAAGGCAGAAGTGATTAATGAAGTTGAAGGAGCGGTAAAAATTACTTTCAGTGTAGATCCTGATGCAAAGAATGATTTTCTGGTAGGAAGAGCCACTCAGTTGCCTTCATCAGCTGAGGTTGCGTTGCAGGCTGCAACAGTGAAGGTTGTATTGGCAGGGGCTGAAACCGTAGCTATCGACTCAAACCTGCCACCAGGGCAATATTATTATGTAGTTCTTGCACGGGATAAAATACTGGAAAGGGATATCTCATTATATCCAGATGTTAATTATACAAGTGCTCCAATAGTTATTAAAAAGAAGATACCTGAAGTTCCACAGAAACGCTTGCCAGAGCAAATAACATTATTGTATGCACGAATTGTCAATAAAACGCAGGTTCTGTTAACCTGGAAGGGTGTACAGCAACCTAACATTGTTTATAATGTTTATAGGGCAACAGAGCCATTGAATAGCCCCGAACGTATAAAAAATGCAAAACTGATAGGGCAGGTGCAGGCAGATAATGAAAGCTTTATTGATCGTACAATTACACAGTCAGGGAAATATTACTATGCTGTTACAGTGCGAGATATAGAAGGCAATGAAGATATCCAACTAATACCTGATCAAAGTTATACTGCCAATCCTGTTTCGGTGATTATACGCCGTGATGTCTTTGTCACCAATATACGGGCAGATATAGATGAAGGTACACTGAAGATAACCTGGAGCAAACCTGATGTGGACGTTAAGTCATTTGTGGTTTACAGGCATACGCAACCAATAGTTGATGCCCAGACATTGGCTCTGGCTGCAAAGGTTGCCACTGTGGAATCAAACAAATTGGAGTATGTAGACAAGAAGCCTGTACCAGGAACACACTATTTTGCAGTACTGGCCATACTTGAAGATGGTTCCATTGATACAACGTTAAGGCCCGATAGTAACTATACAACAAAACCTGTTGTTATAGGTGCTCCTATACGATTAAAACTGATTGAAGCATCCGAGCACAATGGCCTGGTAAAAATATCCTGGTCATATACCGGTTCATCCGGAAGCAGGTATTTTAAATTATTCAGGTCATCAACTGCGCCATCAACATTAGAGGATATCAATAATGCTTTTTTGGTTGATGTGGTGAATGTAACAGCTAATGAATATACTGACAGTGATATTCCTACAGGGACATATTATTATACACTTGTGCCTGAAACGTATGATATAGACCCAGAATTCAAAATTATTAAGGGTATTAATTGTACTACAGAACCAGTTAAGGTAACCAGGCAGCTTGCAGCAAAGGTTACACCTGTGCTTCCTGAAAAAGAAGAAATTAAAAAACCTGAAGCTTTGCCTGAAAAAGAAGAGCCAAGGGAGGAAGTAAAAAAGGAAAAACCACAACAAGCATTCATGCCAACTCCTCATGTAAATAAGATTATAGCATCTACCTTTTATAAAGGGAAATATGAATCATGTATAGATGCACTCACGGCATTTATACAGAATGCCAATAAACCAGAGGAGATTGCCAAGGCTAACCTTTTTATAGGCAGAAGTTACATTGAACTGAAGCAATATTCAATGGCTCTTAAATATATTATGAAAAGTGATGTGGCAAAGTATTATCCTAAAGAAGCAAAATTCTGGAGAGACTTTGCATTATCAAGAGTACATTAATTTATGAAAGAAGTAAAGAGGTATTTATGAAGACAAAAACATTAACAGGGGCATTGCTTATACTTATCGGTGTATGTTTGCTTATATACTATATACAGGTTATTCAGCCACAAAATGAGGCAAAAAAGCTTTTGACTGAAGCAACCCTCATTTATGAAAGAGGGGACAAGGAATCAATAACCCAGGCAGTTTCCATACTTACTAAAATCATTGCCCGCTATCCCGATACCAAAACTGCTGTTGAGGCATATTATTATATTGGCCAGTGTTATGAAAAATTAAACTTAAACAGGCTGGCATATCTTAAATATGTATATCTGGTAAAGAATAACAGGAAAGATCTTTCTGATGATTTATATAAAAATATATTGGCTCGTATTGCTCATATTAATTGGTTAAATAATTATAATGAAGAAAGTGCCCATCAGCTATTGACATTACTCAACTCTTCTATGGATAAAGGATACCGAAGTAAGATTTATTCTGAGTTAGGGCATCTTTATCTTAAAACTGGCGAAGTGGCAAAAGCAAAAAGAATGTTTGATATTGCTGTTAATGAGGATGGCGGTAACGAAGAAGCAATTTTAGGACGTGCCCGAGCATTGAAGCATTTGGGCATGGATAATGAAGCATACAATCACTATGATTACTTTTTACGGTATTTTGGCGGAGTAAGTCAGTACACCAATGATGTTAAAAATGCATACAAAATTCAAGCGTATAAAAGCGGCCTCACAGCTTTCAGGAATGGTCGTTACGCTGAAGCTATTGGGTTTTTTAACCGCGTATTGACATATTTTGGCGGTGACAGATTGTCTGAAAATGCATTATACTGGACTGGCGAATCATATTTTGCAATGAGGCAATTTGACAGAGCTATCGCCTATTTTAATAAAGCCCTTGTAAATGATTTTTATCATAAAGACCAGGATGCCCAGATAAAAAAAGGATATGCATATTTTATGCAGAAAAAGTTTGACTTGGCTGCTCGAGAATTTCAGAGATACCTGCGTGAATATCCAAATGGGAAATACTTGGCTATTGCTAAAGAATGGAAAAATATGAGCACAACAGAATTGCAAAACATGATAGAAGGGAAAAAATCTCTGGAGGAAGGAAGTCTTGAAGAAGATGTGAAACCACAGCCACAGCAACAAAAGAAGAAAACAAAAGATGAGGACTTAGGGCTTGAAGAAGATGAAGAGGTTACTGGTTCAGTCACAGGTGAATTTGATGATGTAAATGTTGCTGAATTTTAGATGTTGATGTGATATTATATTGCTATAAAAGCGAACTCATGTTCGCTTTTATAGTATATACACGTGTCACAGCATTAATATGATTTGACAAAAAAAGCATGATAACCATACTACAAAAAAAGTTATTTTTTGGGAGAGACAATTAATGTTAAAAGAATATTTTTCAACACTACAGCAACGTTTAGTCGTTGAAGAAACAAAAGGCAGCAAAAAAACAACAAAAAAGTCACATGCTAAAGAAGAATTTGATGCTAAAAAAATCATGAACCTTTTGCAGGATATTGTCCCCAATGATTTTATCATATCGGATAAAAAGCCTGTAGATGCAAGTGGCTATGTCCCTAAAACCGTAGATTACATTGCATATTATAAAAAATGGAATATTATTGACCAGATGATGAATGGCCATATTCCTTCAGAATTAATATATGGCACTTTTCATGTGGTTGAAAAGATAACTCCACAGCAACTTCCAGAAATACTGACTAATGTTGCTTTAACAAAAAAGCTTAATAAATATTCTGAACTGGAAGAATCCGTTCTTATACCTGCTTTTGTCATTGCCGGCTCCTGTGATATTGATATGCCTCAATTGAAAAATGCAATACTGGATTATTATATTGAGCGCAGTATTGATACTACGCTTGAGTTTGATATCATGATGATTGTGGGGAAGGGAGTAGTTATTAAGGATTGGAGAGAAAAACGGAAATTTGTGGCATTGGAGACCGAAGAGGATACCCTTTTATGGTTTTTTATTTTGATGAATGAGTATCTGGATGTTGATAAAAAGCATTCGCTGGATTTACGAAATTATGTGAAAGAAACACGGCGTTACAGAGAGTATTAAAATATTTAACAATAAAAAATTAATTTTACTTGACTAATGATTTTTTATCATTTAGCATTTAATTTATATATATTACGACTAATCTAATAGAAAAAATTTATTGTATAAGGAGTTCGCCTTGAAAGCAAAATATACATTATTTTATTCAATAATTGTTTTTGCTCTGTGTATTGGTTTGTGCAATGCAGGCGCATTTGCAAAATCAAAGGATTTGCTCCTTGTTATTGATACATCATTGTCAATGGCTGGCTATGGTGGGAAAAACATTATGCCGCTTGTCAAGCAGAGCTTGCCCAAATTTATTGACCAGCTTGACGATAATGACAGCCTGACCCTTGTTACATTTGATACTGAAGTGAAAATTTACCCAACAGTATACATCAAGCATAAAAGCAATAAGGACATACTTAACAAATACATA
>Ga0308419_1002513_pt1 | contig 11844 bp, 15 predicted proteins | sample HotsprSampleMS50_FD_203674 | JGI IMG/M metagenome (GOLD analysis project Ga0308419, IMG submission 203674) | Hot spring phototrophic mat microbial communities from Mushroom Spring, Yellowstone National Park, Wyoming, United States - 20090730_MS50 ... | reverse complement strand
CCTTTTAAAGAAGCATATATTTTTGGTTCTATTACAAAGAAATATTTGTTTTCAGAACACTCGGATGTTGATATAGGTTTTATTGGACTGGATGATAAAGACTTTTTTAAAGCGATGTCGTTTATTTCAGAGAAGATTGGGATGGATGTGGATATAGTTCAACTGGAGCAGCATAGGTTAAAAGATACAATAACACAAGAAGGTATACCATGGAAAAAGAACGGCTAATACTGTTAGAATCGACTATACGATCTCAGGTAGAAATAATAGAAGCAATATATAGTAAAATTGAAGAAAGAAAAAGTAAAAGGGGCAAATGGGTTGTTGAAAATATTGGATATCAGTTGCACAATCTGTATTGTGCATTTGAAGATTTATTTAAGATAATTGCCAGAGAATTTGAAAATAATGTTGATGATAAAAGCAAATATCATTTTGAATTACTTAAACGAATGTCTATTACTATTAATGGAATACGACCACGGTTACTATCAGATGAGTCATTTCATCTGTTGAACAACCTGCGTTCATTCAGACATTTTTTCAGGCACGCGTATTCGTATGAATTAGATAAACGTAAAGTGGATATTGTTTTGGAAGATGCATTAAAGTTGAAAGGTATTTATAAAGCAGATATAGAGGATTTTATACAAAGTTTGCAAAAATTAAATGATTGATTATATTGTAAAAGCATATTATAGTTTTTTATTATATGTGAATAAAGATATGTATATAAGGAGGACGCAATGAATTATTTCAAAATGTACATTGTAGCACTTGTTTTATTTTTACTCATTGACGCTGTATGGTTGGGTGTTATAGCTAAAAACATGTACAAAAACTATTTAGGCTATTTGTTTGGTGATGTGGTATGGTGGGCTGTTATCACGTTTTATTTATTATTTATCATTGGCTTGGAATATTTTTGTATTATACCGGCTGTGAAAGCAGGTTCGGTTATGCAGGGTTTGATTGGAGGAGCACTCTTTGGGCTTGTGTGCTATGCAACCTATGACCTTACCAATCAGGCAACAATCAAGGGATGGCCAGTGCTTATAACAGTATTAGATTTATTGTGGGGAACATTTATTGGGGCTACAGTCAGTGCACTTACAGTAAAAATTGCATTGCTTTTAAAGTGGCAATAAAGAAGAATAATATATCAAATTATAATAAGAATATATATGCACTATTCAATTTCACTGTGGGAATCCATTAATAAACAAAAGTATTTGAAAAAAGAAGAATTACGAAAAATATTTTTGCAAAAAACCGTTGGCACGTTGCAATCTTTTTTTAAGACAAAAAACGTTAGAAGAGTATATATTATTGGTTCTTTGCTTAATGAAGGACAGTTTACAGAATATTCTGATATTGACATTGCAGTTGAAGGTTTACATGAAGATTATTTTGCAATAATGACTCAACTGGAGGATCTGTTGGATAGAGAGGTTGATATCATAGAGCTGGAGCACTGCAGGTTTGCTGATGCAATAAAAAAGAAGGGGTTATTGGTATATGAAAAATAAAGAGAATATAGCTGTTTTAATTGGCATGATTAATGAACAAATTCTAATTCTTGAAGGTATTGTAAAAGAGTTATGTGATATCAAAAGTAATGATAAGCGGGAAATAGTATATATAGGATATTCATTACATAATTATTATTGTGCACTTGAAGATATACTCATTGAAATAGCAAGAACATTTGAAAATAGCATAGATGATATTTCGCGATATCACAGGGAATTATTGAAAAGGATGGCAATAGATGTCCCCAACCTAAGACCTAAAGTTCTTTCAAAAGAAGTATTTGTGTATCTGGATGAATTGCGTGCATTTCGCCATGTTTTTAGACATGCATACTCATATACATTAGATGCAGAAAAAGTTAATAGAATAAATAACAAGCTTTTAGAAATGCACGAAAAAATTATTGCTGATATACAAAAATTTAAAGGATTTTTAGAAGAAATTTTACACCAAATTTAAAAATTGAACATTGCTCCTGCATTTATTGTATATCGTTTTGCTGAATGTTCATTGTCATGGGACATGGAAAGACGTTGCAATTCACCAAACATCATAATCTGTTCTGTGATATGAATACCTGAACCAATAGCCCACCATCCACTGTTAAAAAATCTAGTTTTTTCTTTTTTGTCATATCCATAATCGTATTTAAGTTCACTCAAAACAGCAATGCCAGCTCGTGCGTATGGGGCGATTACATCACTTGCAGTAACCATGATGATAATATCAGGCCCCCATGATTGTTTGACGGTAAAATCCCTTGTATTGTCATTAAAGGTGTAATGTAAGCGCTCACCGTGGAAATAAAATCCAAATCCAAACATGATAACTTCAGTATCAACATTGAGATGCCCCATAACTCCGTAATTAAATCCTTTGAGTGAATCATATTCCTGGTCATAAAACTCTATTGTGCCATAAGGTGTATAGCCACCCATAACGGCAATATCAGCAATAGCAAATGCAGTGGAAGGGATAAGGCTTATGATTACAATAAGAAGTAATGGTATAGTTTTGTAGTGTATCATGGCAAACCTCGCTCACTTATTAGGCTCTGACCCCTTTTTTACTAAAATGCTGAAATCACGTCAATATTTTTTTCAAGTGCTCTGACCCCATTAGCTGACCCCATTAGGCTAAAAGCGCCTTTTTTCATATTCTTGCCACCAATTCCTTCCGAAAATATAAATAATCATTCACGGTGTAAAAGGCTATGTTATGAATATTCCCTTTCATGTCCCCTATATTGATGATGATGATATTGCTGCGGCTGTTGCAGCCATTAAAAGCGGCTGGACTACAATGGGCCCCAAGACACTGGAGTTTGAACAAGAGTTTGCCCGGTATGTGCGCATGCCACATGCTGTAGCGGTAAGCTCGTGTACGGCTGCTCTCCATGTTGCGTTAAAGGTGCTTGGTGTGGGTGTGGGGGATGAGGTGATAGTACCTGCAAATACATTTGTTGCAACTGCAGAGGTAGTGGAATACTGCGGGGCAACCGTAGTCTTTGCTGATATTGATAAAGATACCCATTGCATCAGTATTGAATCTATTCACCGGTTACTATCGCCCAAAACTAAAGCTATAATCCCCGTACACTATGCAGGCCACTGTTGCGATATGGATGCAATAATGGATATAGCGGGTAAACATAACCTGTATGTCATTGAAGATGCGGCGCATGCACTGCCAAGCTGGTACAAAGGCAGATTGGCTGGCACTACCAGTCATATTGGATGCTTTAGCTTTTATGCAACTAAAACGCTTTCCACTGGTGAGGGCGGGATGCTGGTAACAGGCAATGAAGAATGGTCAAAAAGGGCTCAAAGGTTGCGGCTGCACGGGATGAACCGTGATGCGTGGAAGCGCTACGATAAAGGTGGAAGCTGGCAGTACGATGTTGAGGAGATGGGATATAAATATAACATGACTGATATTGCTGCTGCAATGGGGTTGCAACAGCTTAAGAAAGTGGAAATGCTGCAAAAAAAGCGTGAGGCGATAGCTAATAGGTATAATGAAGCGTTTGCTAAAAGTGATGCCTTAATTTCGTACAAGGTGAAAGAAGGAGTTTCTGCGTGGCATCTGTATCCGCTTAAGATAAACAGGGAAGCGCTTTCCATTTCACGCGATGAATATATTGTCAAGTTAGAAGAGCGCGGCATTAAAACAAGCGTGCATTTTATTCCGCTGTACAGGTTTTCTTATTTTAAAAAGCGTTTTGGTGATATGACACACAATTTTCCCAATTGCGAATGGGTTTTTGAACGGGAGATTAGCTTGCCTATTTATCCTTCTATGACCGATGAACAGGTTGAGTATGTTATTGAACAGGTCATTAATATTGCAACAAAGTATAGAAGGTAAAAGTATAGAAGGTAGATGATGAAAAAATTGTTTTATACTGTAAAGCTGTCACGAATTGGTTTTGTTATTGCTGATGCCGTTTGTGTTATTGCAGGGTTTGGTGTTGCTGCAGTGTTGTTTTCACTTTCTTTTGATGATATAGCACTGGCTGCGCTACTGGCTACACTATTTGTTTTGGCAGGTTTATATGGTACACAGAATTATCGCATACTATGGAAGTATGCAACCATTGAGGATTTTTATCGCGTTATTTTTGGTTTTGGTATTGGCGCTGCTCTGACACTTGCAGGTGGGGTTTTCATAAAGCTTCCTCATTTTGATGTGCTTCTTTTTGCAGGCGTAAGCTCTCTTGTATTGGTAATTTTTTATAGGGCTGTTATCAGGCAACAAGGCATTAAGAAGGTAACTATCGCCCCAAAAAAAACTAACATTATTTTGATAGCTGGTGCTGGTGAAGCGGGAAGAACCTTGCTTGCTGAATTTAAGCGCAATGGCAGAGCTGATAGTATTATTGGTTTTGTGGATGACGATACAAACAAGGTGGGGACGTTGCTCTGTGGCAAGCCTGTGCTGGGTACCACTGATGATATTCCTGCAATTGTACAGCAGTACAAGGTAAAAGAATGCATCATTGCAATGCCTTCGGCGCCCAAGCGGCAGATTGACAGGGTTATAGGTATTGTGCGCGGTTGCGGTAATGTAGCCATTTCCATTTTGCCGGCGGTGACAAAGCTTTTTGAAAGGGCTCTGACCCCTGAGCTGCGTGGTATTGGCGTTGAGGAACTCATTGGAAGAGAGGAGATTGAAGTTGAAAGTAGCGCCATTGAGCAGTATTTGCAGGGCAAGACTGTGCTGGTGACTGGTGCAGGCGGCAGTATTGGCTCAGAGATTTGCAGGCAACTTTTGCACTTTAAGGCAGGGCGCATCATTGCTGTTGGCAGGGGGGAGCATTCCATGTATGACCTTAAGCGCATGTTGGATGAATATGCTCAATATTTTGAAAAGGCCGATATACAGTATTATATAGCTGACATCAACGATGCAGTGCGTATGGAAAAAATTTTACTCAAAGAAACGCCGCATATTGTTTTTCACGCTGCTGCACATAAGTATGTGGATATCATGGAAGGTAATCCGCAGGAAGCGGTGCGCAATAATTGCCTGGGTACACGCACCATGTTAGAGGTTTCACAAAAGGCTGGCGTTTTACAGTTTGTTTTTATTTCTACGGATAAGGCAGTGCGCCCGGTAAGCGTGATGGGTGCCACCAAGCGCATGGCCGAGATGATAACGCTTGCACATAATGGCACGACAATGCACACATGCTGTGTGCGGTTTGGCAATGTCATTGGGAGCCGCGGTTCGGTCATTCCGCTTTTTTACCAGCAGATTGCAAAGGGTGGCCCTGTAACAATTACCCATCCTGAGATGACCCGCTATTTTATGAGTATCCCTGAGGCTGTCATGCTTGTTATTAATGCAGCGGTGCTATCGCGTGGTGGCGAAATCTTTGTGCTTGATATGGGCAAGCAATACAGGGTAGAAGATGTTGCACGCAATTTGATACGGCTTTTGGGGTATGAGCCCAATGTGGATATCCCTATTGTGTATACGGGTATTAGGCCTGGAGAAAAACTGCAAGAGGATTTATGGAATCATGGTGAAGAGTTGGTTAGCACTTTGCATAAAAAAATTTATACTATTGCGCACAATGGCTTTGATACCGATGCAGTTGAAAAGATTAAAGCATTAACACCGGAACAAGTGCAACATTATGATGAACAAGAAACTAAACAATTAATTAAAGCGATAGTAACTGATTACCAGCCCTATGGTTAATAAGGGGCAATAGGTAATTATATATTCATTGCGCTAATTCACATTGCACCAATAATTCTATTGGCACATCTTTTGACAATGTTGCTTTTACAAGAACCTGCTGATATTTCACATCAATTCGTTCGAAAGCATCTTCGGTACGGAAATCACGAGTGCCAATATACGCAAAATAGCAGTAATCAATCCTTTACCAATAGGGTCAGAAGTTTCACTGTCCTTTATGATAACTTTACCATTAATTTTTATTCTGTTACGCCAGAACGATTCAACAAACATTACAATTTTCTTTCTATTACTCCGCCAAATAGTATTGCACCATCATCATCGTAGCATACAACAGCCTGTCCGGGGGTAATGCTTGTCTGTGGTCTTTCAAATGTTACGGTTAGGGTATTGTTTTCATATGTTGCAGTTGCTTTAAATGGCTTTTGCGTTGAACGCGTTTTTACCCATACGGCGGTTTTATGGGCGATAGTTACTTTCATAAAGTTTACCTGTGTGGCAACAAGACCTTGTGCCAAAAGTTCATCTTTGCTTCCCACAATAATGCGATTGTTTGCAGCATCAATGGATACAACATATAAAGGATGACTCCATGCAATACCAAGCCCGCGGCGCTGCCCTATGGTGTAATGGTGAATGCCTTTGTGCCTACCAACGATTGTGCCATCAGTGGTGACAATATCCCCTTTGGGCGGTCTGTATCCCAAACGCTGTTCAATAAAACGGGGATAATCATTATCCTGCACAAAGCATACTTCCTGGCTTTCGGGCCTGTGTGCTGTGGGCAGATTCAGTTCAAGCGCTTTTGAGCGTATTTCTTGTTTTGTAAAGTTGCCTAATGGCAGTATTAGGCGCACTAAAATATCCTGTGAAAGGTTAAATAGAAAGTATGATTGGTCCTTTTGGCTATCAATGCCACGCTTTATGTAAAATTTAGAATTTTTGCAAACAGTTGCATAGTGGCCTGTTGCAAGCATATCAAAGCCTAACTGTATGGCAAAATCTAAAAGCTTTGGAAATTTTATAAAGGTGTTACAGTTGATACAGGGGCTGGGGGTTCGCCCTTTAATATATTCAGTACAAAACGGATCTATAACCATTTTTGAAAATTCATCTTCTACATTAACAATGTAGTGGGGAATGCCCAATTGGTTTGCCACCTTGCGTGCATCATTAATGCTTTCAAGGCTACAGCAAACATCATAGCGTGGCTGGCTGCCGTCCATTTCAGCGCACAGCAAAATTTTAGCAGTAAGGCCAATAACCTGATGCCCTTGCTTAACCAGTAATGCTGCGGCCACCGATGAATCAACACCGCCACTCATTGCAACTGCTATCTTCATAGATGCCTTGTTTAATATAATTACTATTTAATGTTAATATACCTGAAAAGAAGGCAAAGAATAAAAAATATTGTATAACTAGTAGAAAAAATTGCCATCAGTATGGTGCAACGGTGTTACCTGTTGCAGAATAGATGTATATGGTTAAATATTGCCAGCAACCGTATTTTTAAGCATCCGCTTAAGCATTGCTACACATTGCCGGTCAATGATAATAATATTATTCTGGTTCATTTTATATTTACCAACATCAACCGTATAAAGAGGCTGAAGTTGTTTTATGGTTTCAGCAAGCCCTTTAGCTTTTTCATATTCATTAATCATGATGCCTTTCTTTTTATACGCTTCAATGCGCTGCAGGAGTGATGCGCTATCAGCCCTTAATTTTCTAAGCACATATTGCTGGCTGGCATATTCATTAATTATCTGCTGTACATCAAAGTTTTCAACCACTGGTATTACTGATTGCATTGCAATAATCTGCTGAATTGTGTTGTTGCTAAAACCAGTTTGTGCTGATTCAAGCGCTTCCCGCATTGTGGTTGCATACCGCACAAGTGCCTGCTTTGCATAGGTTTGTGTACTGAAAAGCTTTATGCCTTTTTCAAGTGTTTCTATATTCATTGAAACTTCAAGGTTGCATAGTGCAGGGTTAAGAGTGTCGTTGGTTTTTGAACCTGCCATTGCATAGATATTTTCTTTTATTGTATGAAGTGCTTGCATAGTTGTGGATAGCTCAGTACTATGGTCTTTTGACGTGTCAACATAAAGAAATGCTTTTAATATTTCAAATACCTGCTTAGCTTCTGCAATTATTTCTTTTGCGCTATCGCCTAACGCTTGTACAAGTTTTTGTATGAGTGTGGCATTATTCACAATATTCTGGCAACGATTGGAATAATTAATCTGTGTTGCCCGTAATAGCGCAAGCTGGCAGTACAGTATTGTTGCGTGTGCATAATCATTTAGATACTTTGATTGCGTGTCAAAACGCTGTATAAAATTATTAAATGCTTCCTCATTTTCAACAATAATACCATCAGTGGATTTCATGATTGCAAGCAGTTTCTTTTGCTCGTCAATTTGGTTTTGGATTGGGGTAATGTACGACTGCGCTAATGTTTTAATATCATTAATGGCAGACTCATTTTGCCCGGTAACTATCGCCTCCCTTTTGTTTTGTATTTCAGTTATGGCTTTTGTGGCATCAAGTGGTTGTGGAATGCTAATCTGATAGGGGATGCCGTCTTGCTTGTTATATGTGGCAGTATATTGTGGGACATTGGTAATTGCATTTTCCAACTGTGACAAAAGTGGCACAATGAGTGTTGGGTTTTGGCTAATTTCCCCTTCATCATAGCGTGTGGTGTTGCACAGTGATGCTATCGAAGCAATAAGCTGGCGTTGTTGCTTTGCAAAATTGGCTTTTGAGGCAAGCTCCTGATAACGGATGCTTTGCGACAGGTCATCAAACGGCGGCTGGCATTTAGATATAATTTGTTGTGTATTGTATTGCGTGGTATTGTTTGTAGCTAACAGTATATCGCAATTTTTAAAAAACGATGATAACACCAGTTCAGCGTGAATGATGATGACGTCAGTATTGCTGAACGTAATGTTACAAGGCTGCAATTCCTTGGTAATCTGCTGCTTTGTAATTTCAATAAGGCTTTTATCAAAGCAACGTGATAAAACTTGCTTACAAAGATTGGCTATATGTGCCTTATCTTCTTTGTTGTTTTGTGTCATTGCATCAAAGTTTTTTGCAAGCTCGTTTGCCATCGCAATGCGTGTGTCAAGGTACTCTACAACAAAAGGTGCAGTATATGGTTGCTCTTTTGCCTGTTTTTGTTCTTTTATGAGTGAATCGGCATAGCGCTGCCAATATTGGTCAGCAAAAAGTATGTGTGGTATTAAAAGGAATGATACGATAATTGGCAGTAGTTTCATGGTGACTGCTCCCTTTAAAACAATATGTTACCTTGCTCCCGGCTTCTTCATTGATTAACCCAGCAACTAGGCTTTATGATGCCTTTCAACTTTTCCCAAAGTACGGAAAAGTTTTAGGACTGTCTTTACTATTTATCGAACATATTAAATATATATATTACTGTATTTATGCGCATTAATATTGCGGAAAGTATGCTTTGATATAGAAATACTTGAATTTTTATGGTATAGTATATATGACTTTTGTGAGGTTTTTATGGCTGTTAATTACCAAGAAATTGAACAGGCTGCAAAGCTTTTGGAATTGGGCGATAGGGCCTCCCTTCAACAGGTTAAAAATGCCTACAGGAAGTTAATTCATCAATGGCATCCTGACCACTGTAAAGAAGATAAACAACTGTGCAATGAGATGACAAAAAAGATTACCGAAGCCTATAAGCTGCTTATAGCATTTTGCAACAGTTACAAGATACCATTGAACCAAAAGCAATTGTCACAAGAGTTGGAAGATGAAGACCCGGAAGCATTTTGGAAAAGAAGATTTGGCTCTGACCCCCACTGGGGTGGCCCGGGGTATAGATAAAAAATGTTTTACTTTAGCAGCCGGATTAATTATTTTTGTTATAAATTGTTAGATTAAACACAAATGCGTAACGTATGTATATTTTTGAATTAATAGCTGAACAAAGAATACGTGAGGCAATGGAACGGGGTGAGTTTGACAACTTACCAGGCATGGGTAAGCCATTGCCCAAAGATGAGCTTGATAATGTCCCGCCAGAACTGCGTATGGCGTATAAGATCTTAAAAAATGCTGGTATAATCCCGGAAGAGGTGGAGCTGCGCAAAGACATATATACATTGCAACAGCTCATTGATGCTTGCTATGATGATGAAGAAATGAAAAGCCTAGTCAAACAGCTCAATGCAAAACAACTTCGCTACAACATGCTTATGGAACAAAAAGGCATCCACGTGACAGATTATGAATATAGAAAAAAGATAATGGAAAAATTGTCTAAGTAGAGAGAAGTTATAAAATATTGACTTTTTTATTGCAATTACTATATTGTGTATGATGATTGACAGGTAATGGAAAAATACATGAAAACATATCGTTTTATAACAACAATATCAAAAAACGGGATTATCAAAGCTCCTTTGCTTGAAAGATTATATGGGAAAGAAGTTGAAGTAATTGTTATGCCAAAAATGAGAAAAAAGAAAAAAGCCATATCAGCCTCAGAATTTGTAAATAAATGGGCAGGTATCATTAACAATAAAATCCATAATGAAGAAGCACGATATTTGTACCTTATTGAAAAATATAAATGAAAAATAGTATTTATTCTTTAGAAAAAATTTAACATTAATACTTGTAACTGCCGTCGCTTTTGGCGGCGGGAGTTTACATTAATTATTTTTGTACATAAAAAAACATTTAGAAATTAACAGTGAATGAAAAATATACTTATAGATACAAATATTATTTTGGATATAGCTTTGCAAAGAGATCCTTTCTTTGATGTAGCATCTGTAATATTTTCATTAATTGACAAAAAAAGATAAAAGGGTATATCACTGCTTCAAGTGTTACTGATATTTTCTATGTCTTGAAAAAACAAGTGGGAAATGATATCGCCAAAGATTTCATTGCTGATTTAATTGAGGTCATTGAAGTGATTAACGTAGATAAAAATATCATAGTAGAGGCAATATTGTTAAAAATGAAAGATTTTGAAGATGCAATTCAAGTATCAGCAGCAAAGAACAATAAAATACGAATAATTGTTACACGCAATAAGCAAGATTTTCATGATATTGCCCTGGAAGTTTATACACCTGAAGAATTGGTTTCGATGTTTTCGTAAAAAATCTTTACGGCCGTATCTTCTTTTGCGTTTTTGCTGGATTCTTTTGTAAGTGAAGATAGCGTTTATAGGCTGTTTGGGCAAAGCGCTGGATGATATCTTTTATGTCCGAAGTTTCCCACAAAGCTTTAATTGATGCATCCATGTTCTTTATTGTATAGTAAGGATGATTTTCTGAAAGCTGAATATCGTCCTCATTAATTTTTATACCTTCCTTTTATAGTATCTTTTGCAACATCTCTTTTATTGTGTATGAAAAATACTTCTGAACATCTGTAATATCTTCTGAAGTGCTTATTTTTTCTCTGAATTGGGGTAGGAATTCTTTTTCTATTTTAATAAACGAAACTTGTGTACTCATACAAACCTCCGGTTTGTTAGTTGTATATGCAGTGTGCTATTATATAATATATAATTGTTCTTCAAAAATCAATAGTGAATTAGGAAAAATTGTATTGAAAGCTTGAGTACTTACTTGTAATCTGCAATGGCAAGGTGGATTTTATCCTTTATTTTATTATATGACCATAACTGAGGTTTGAATAATGAAACGCAATGTCATTGTAATGATCATTTTTAGTATAATAGTATCCTGTGCAAAAGATATTACCAAGGTAACTATCGCCCAGACACCACTGCCAAAAAATTTTACTGCCACAGACGTAAAAGTTGTAACCTATAATGGTGAGGATGTGGCCTGCATGCTTTTTGCGCATCGCTTTTCACAAGGGAATGTTATATACTTTGAAGTAGTTCCTGCAACTGATGTTAAGGAAATTAGAGTAATGTTTAATGAAAGAATTATTCCAACCACAAAACGTAGCTGGGGATTCAGAGGTTTCTTTGCCATTGCACCTGATGAAAAGCCAGGGACGTATTTGTTTACAGTAACTATCGGTACAAAAAAAATTGAAGTGCCTGTTGTAATTGAAAAAACA
>Ga0308419_1002512_pt1 | contig 11848 bp, 12 predicted proteins | sample HotsprSampleMS50_FD_203674 | JGI IMG/M metagenome (GOLD analysis project Ga0308419, IMG submission 203674) | Hot spring phototrophic mat microbial communities from Mushroom Spring, Yellowstone National Park, Wyoming, United States - 20090730_MS50 ... | reverse complement strand
CGATAGCGATTACAACGCGGCCATCACCATTCTCAACCGGGGCGGACAGCTCCGTTGGTCGTTACGCTCGCCAGAAGGCGGGTTGGGCCAAGAAGCCGCGCGGCTTTAGCCCCTGCGGAGTGTCACACAGAGGAAACAAGAGAGCATCGTATGACATCAGAATCACAACCAATGACCATGAAACGCTATACCGCCTATGGATTGACCATTGAGTCCGCGATCGATCTGCCCGAGTTGACGCTCTTACCAGAGAGCGCATCGCTGACCCCGGACGTATGGATTCGCTATGGCCCTGTGCCAGAACATCTGGGAGCACCCGTAGCACGCGGTGTGGTATACCAAGCATGCCCAAACCAGTTTCTGCTCCGACTGGATGGGATTGCCCGGTACCTGGTTTTAGACGGACGTGACATTTATGTGGCCCCCGCAGAGACGAGTCACGATGATGATGTGCGCCTGTTTTTGCTCGGATCGGTGCTGGCTGCGTTGCTCCATCAACGGGGGATGCTCGTGCTACACGGAAGTGCAATCGTCACTGAAGACCATGCGGTGGTGTTTGTCGGGCCTTCGGGTGTGGGCAAATCTACACTGGCGGCTGCCTTATGCCAACGTGGTTACATGGTTATGGCCGACGATGTGTGTGCGCTCCAGATAGATACGCAGGGTGTACCGCTGGTGTATCCGTCCTTCCCACAACTGAAGCTGTGGGCGAACATGCTTGATCAACTTGGACAGGCAGATCGAACGTTGCGTAGAGTTCGTATGAACCTGGAAAAATATGCGTTCCCGCTGGACGATACTTTCTATGCGACTCCTTGTCCTTTACATACGATTTACCATTTGACCCTCCACAACAAACCAGATATTCTGTTGGAACAGATTACACAGATGAACAAGTTTCGCATCCTGCTGTCTAATACCTATCGACAACACTTTGTGCGTGGTCTGGGTATGCAAGCTACGCATTTTCAGCAGGTAACAACTGTGGCAAATCAAGTTAACGTCAAGCGTATTACCCGTCCGAGTGATGGCATGTTTCTGGAGGAACTTCTGGATCTTCTGATTGCTGATTTTGCTGTCTAAACTACAGGTGTGGCTCCGGTAGTAAGGTGACAATCATGGGTAAGATTATCTGGCTGGCTTCCTACCCTAAATCAGGCAATACCTGGTTACGCACCTTCCTGACCAATTTGTGGGGCAAGCAGGAAGAACCAGCCGACATCAATCAACTGGATGACAGGCCAATTGCCAGTTCGCGTTATCTGTTTGATGAAGCGATGGGCATTGAGGCATCGGATCTGACCGCTACCGAGATCGAGCTTTATCGGCCAGCGGTCTATGAACATATGACGACTACCAGTGAGCAGACGCTGTTTATGAAAACCCACGATGCCTATACCTACAATCAAGCCGGCCGTCCGCTGCTATCTAGATCGGCCACGCAGGGTGTCATCTACCTGATCCGCAATCCACTAGATGTGGCAATCTCCTATGCGCACCATTCCGCGATCACGTTGGACGAAGCGATCACCTGGATGGGCACTGCGAAGCAGTGTCTGTGTCGCTCGCGGCATGGGATCAGTAATCAGTTACGGCAACGGTTGCTCACCTGGAGCGAGCATGTTGTAAGCTGGATTGACGAGCCGAATTTGCCCCTACAGGTTGTGCGCTATGAAGACATGGTGGCCGATCCGGTTGCTACCTTTACCGCCATTGTGCGTTTTGCCGGGTTGCCGGACGACCCGCAACAGATTGAGCGGGCAATTGCCTTCTCGCGGTTCGAGGTGTTGCAGAGCCAGGAATATCAGCGTGGCTTTGGTGAAAAGCCGTTAGGGATGCAGTCTTTTTTTCGCCGGGGACAACCAGGTGAATGGCGTGAGAGGCTTAATCCAGCCCAGGTTCAGCAGATTATTCATGATCATGGGCCGGTCATGCGTCGTTTTGGCTATCTGGACGAACAGATGTTGCCGGTTGATCAGGCAGTGTGTTTCTCTGCTGACCAGAAGTAAGTGTTCACTCTTCATCATGGCGGGTGGGACGCCCGCGCTCACCCTGCTCCTGGGAGCGCGGGCAAGATGCCCTCGCGTGCCTGCTGGAGTGCGCCTGGCCCCCCCGCGGGGGGGCCAGGCGCATCCGCCGCTCGTCCCTCCCTCCTCAGCGGGGGGGAACGCCGGGCCGAGCGCACACCGCCCGGACGCTGAAGCGTCGGGCTACGATGCGAAGACCACCTACGGGGCCTATTAGCCCGCCTCGGCGGGCCTTGCTGCCGTGGTGTTTGCCCCCCCCAGCGGGGGCCACGCGGGGGATCCTGAAGCGTCGGGCTACTAGTCCCCGCTGACAGCAATCGCTCCGGGGTGTTGTCATGCTAAGCGTAGCGAAGCGGCTTGCGCAGCGCAGAATCGCACCTTCTGAACGAAGATCCTTCGCGCCGCACAGGATGCCAGGCGCGCCGCACAGGATGCCAGGCGCGCCGACGACGCCTGCGCTCCCCGGCGCAGAGGGCAGAGGGCGAGACGCCCTCCCGCCCCGGCGAGCATCTTGCCCTCGCGTGCCCGATGGAGTGTGCCTCGCTCTCGTGCCCAGGGGTGCGTGTTACCCCAAGGGTGAACAGTTACAGGTACAAATGGACTTGACTCCGGGTTGAAATGTGGTATATTATAACAGTACCGAATAGTATTGCCATACAGTCTAAAGACTCCCAGTCAACCGTTATTTACCTCAATAAATATAACAGACAGGTGGAACAGGCTTTTTATGGACGTAAAATCTACAGTCAGCCTGGATACAGTTGTACAACGAGCCGATGATATTATCGCCAGCGATATGGATGGCGAGACCGTTATGATGAGTCTGGAAAACAGTGCCTACTATGGCCTGGACACGATTGGTAGTCGGATCTGGGAGTTGATTGCCCTCCCTACCTCAGTTGCACAGGTGTGCAGTCTGCTCGTAACCGAGTTTGACGTAGCGCTGGAAACATGCCAGGCGGACGTTTTGGAATTGTTGAACCATCTGTACGCGGAAAAGTTGATCACCGTGATTCCTTAGAACTGAGCGAGTATTTTACACCAGAGTCCAACGAAATAACGCGACGAATGCCAAACAATGTACGCATCCTTAACGTCAACGTCCGATCGCGTTTGCTACGCCACCTGTGGTACGGTCAGCGTTTGTATGTGCGCTGGGCGCGACAGTCGTGGGTGAGGCGGGGCTTGCTGCTGGAGGCACTGTTCTGGCTAGCTCTGGCGCGGTTGCTGGTGCTGGCGGTTCCGTTTGGGAAACTGGTACCCCTGCTGGGTCGTCCAGTTACCACGCCACCAGTGCTGGTTGCGATGCGACCGGATCTGGCGCTGCAATTGGGATGGGCGGTGGCTACGATGAGCCGCTATACTCCCTGGCAGAGTACCTGTCTGGTGCAGTCGCTGGCAGCGCAGTGGATGTTGCGGCGGCGTGGCCTGGTCAGTGTGTTGTATCTCGGCCTGGCTCGTCATGTGACGCGTGAATTAGAGGCGCATGCCTGGTTGTGTCATGGGCCGGTGGTGGTTACCGGTGCCCAGGGTCGTGAGCGGTTTACGGTTATTTTCATGCTGACATCTGCCAGTGTGATATGAATGGGGAAAGTGTTGTACGGTATCTGTGTATCCTGGTGCTATATAGTCATCGTTGTCTGAGTAGTATTTGTTATTGAGAACCGACCCGGGAGTGGCACAGTCTATGAGTGCGATCTGCGGTGTGTTGAAGCTCAATGGGGCACCAGTCGTAGCCGACGAACTGGTCCCAATGATGGATGCCCTGGCGGTGTATGGCCCCGATGGCCAGGCTACCTGGCAGGCCGGGCCGGTTGCCCTGGGCCACCAGATGCTGTGGATCACACCTGAGTCGCGCAGTGAAGTTCTCCCCTGGTGCCATCCGCACCTCGACCTGGTGATTACGGCTGATGCGCGCATTGACAACCGTGATGAGCTGCTGGTAGCTTTGCGTATCCCCCCCGACGAGGGGGTTGGGATGCCCGACAGTCAGTTGATCCTGTATGCCTACGAAAAATGGGGCCAGGAGTGCCCGCAGCACCTGCTGGGTGACTTTGCCTTTGCTATCTGGGATGGCCGCACCCATATGCTGTTTTGTGCCCGCGATCAACTGGGGATCAAACCGTTCTATTATAGCTGGCACCCTGCATGCTTTGTCTTTGCCTCTGATATCCGCGGTGTGCTGGCCGGGCCAGGTGTGCCTACCCGTCCGAATATGGCGTTCATTGCCGCCTATTTCTACTACCCAATCTTTTTTCATCGTGAACAGACTTTTCTACAGGATGTGCAAAAATTGCCCCCCGCACACACGATGACGCTACGTGCAGGTGTGATTACCATGCAGCGCTACTGGCACTACGAAGATATACCAGCGCTGTCCCTCCCTGCTGATACCGCGTATGCGGAAATGTTGTGTGACCTGTTAACGCGGGCCGTGCATTGTCGGATGCGTTCAGCCTATCCGGTGGGGACACACCTGAGTGGAGGTCTCGATTCATCTACCATCACTGTACTGGCGGCACGATACCTGCGTGAACTGGGTCAGCAGCTTACATCCTTCTCCTGGTCACCACCATATACCGACACTGATCTCCCTTTTGAGCGACAAGACGAACGGAGGTTGGTGGAGATTGTCGCCAGACAGGAGCAGGTTGTGGTTATGTATACCGAGTTATTGGCAGACGATATTGTCTCCTGGTATACCCGTGATATTTTGACTAACCAGACAGTGAGTTCGCCACGCGAAGTAGTTGTTCGCAAGACAGCCACAAAACTGGGCATTCGGGTGCTGCTCTCTGGGTGGGGCTGTGATCAGGTGATTCTGCCGCCAGGTGGTAGTTATCTCGCGGAGTTGTTTTTACAGGGCCGCTGGCTTACGTTATGGCGTGAGTTTAATATGTTAACATGCGGTCGAAAATCGTACATCAAGTGGAGCCTGAAGCACCATATTTTGTTCCCACTGTTACCTGATGTAGTATGCCGATGGCAACAACCTGCTCTATTGCGTCCACAGTGGCCTGCTCTGTTGAGGCGCGATTGTGTTGAGCTATTCCAACGTAACCTGAAGCTCAGTGGTCTCTGTTTGCGCAGCTATCCTGGTGTGCGCAATAATCAGCTACAAGCACTGCGCTCAGGATTAGCAAGCCAACGCACAGAGGCATGGGCCATAGATGCTGCAGCAGATCATCTTGAGTATCGTTATCCTTTATTGGATCGGCGCATTATTGAGTTTGGCCTGGGATTGCCTGCCGATCAGCATTTTAAACATGGATGGGGTAGATATGTTGTCCGCCAGGCAGTTTCAACTATGCTTCCTTCCTCCATAAGTTGGATCAGAGCACTAACAGACGAACCATCGATCACTCACGCGAACAACCCTATTTATCAGCGTGCAAATCAAACGATGTTGCAGCGGATGCTCCATAAGGATGTGCCCTGTCGGACGCTCTATTGTCTCGATGAAGAGCGGTTGTATCAATGTCAATTAGAACAAACCATGTCACTATTATCGAAAGGATTTGCACGTGCCATCCAGTGTGAGTACATATCGCAATATCATGCTAAATGCTTTCATTAGCGCTATGTCGGGTCTAATTTCTGAAAGGAGTAGTCTAATGGAACACAAGGAACACAACGATCAAAAAACAGTCACTTCTATGGTAACATCGGTATCGACCAGGAAGGAATGGCATAAACCTGAGCTGAAAATATTACAGATGTCAAATACATTGACGGGAGTTCTACGACCTAATGAAGATGAGACACCAGCGGGGGGTATGTATGGTCCGACCACAGGTCCTAGTTCTTAGAAGAATTGGGCGGTTTAATGTACGATGTTGTGGCCTTTGGCCAGATGATCACCGATCCGGTGCGGATCGAATCCTACGTGAAAGCACTACGCGAGGCGGTACAACCGGGTTGTGTGGTGACTGATATTGGGAGCGGCACTGGCATTTTTGCCCTGCTGGCCTGTCAGTTCGGTGCGGGCCGGGTGTATGCGATTGAGCCAAACCCGGCCATTTATCTGGCACGACAACTGGCGGTAGCCAATGGCTATGCTGATCGGCTGACGGTTGTGCCGAAATTGTCGACTCAGGTAACGCTCGCCGAGCGTGCCGATGTGATTATCTCGGATATGCGAGGTAGTTTGCCCTGGTTCCAGCAACATCTGCCATCGATTGTGGATGCTCGCTGCCGCTTGCTCAAACCGGGTGGAGTGCTGATTCCCCAGCAGGATACTGTCTGGGTTGCAGTTGTCAGTGTATCGGAATTATATGCTCGCCATGTGACCAATCCCTGGATGCAGAACCAGTTTGGCCTGGATCTGCGTGCCGGGGCACGGTTGGTAGCCAATACTCCTATCAGTGGACGAGCAAAGCCAGAACAGATGCTCTCTGTACCGCAACCCGTGGCGACACTTGACTACCGCATTATTGAGAGTCCGAATATAACGGCTGAACTGATGCTGACGATTAATCAGTCTGGCATTGGGCATGGATGTTTGTTATGGTTTAGTACCATACTGGCAGGAGATATTGGTTTTTCCACCGGACCGGATCAACCGCGATCGGTTTATGGAAACATGTTCTTCCCCTGGCTTGCGCCGGTCGAACTGAGCGCGGGTAATACCGTACACATCATGATAGAGGGTACGCTCGTAAATGATCAGTACACCTGGCGCTGGTATACCCAAGTGTATGAAACTGGTCAACCGGAACGGACAAAGGCGAGTTTTAAGCAAGGCACGCTGCTTGGTCGTATCGTTACTCCTGATCAGATTCGTAAGGGCGATGATCGCCATATTCCAACGTTAAGCGAGGAGGGACAGGTCGATCAGTTTGTGCTGAGTTTGATGGATGGTACCCGATCACTCGACGCGATCACGACAGCGGTGATGGATCGGTTTCCGGGGCAGTTTTCTAACCGGAATGCGGCACGTGGACGGGTGGGAAAGCTAGTACAGCGGTATGGTACATAGATGTACTTGTTTGTAGGTCTAATCCCAACCACAGTACGAGCAGTGCTGGCACGGCGTTTGCCGTATTTGCCGCGTGCGCTGGCGCTGGTCTGGAACGCTGCTCGTTACTGGACAGTTGTATGGGCACTGCTGCTGGTGATCCAGGGACTGTTGCCGGTTGTCATGGTCTATTTGATGCGCCATCTGGTCGATAGCCTGGTGGTTGTGGTCAACCACGCTGATGATTGGCTGGTACTACAGCCGGCACTTATCCTTATGTCTGTGCTGGCCGCAGTGCTGCTGCTCACAACAATGCTGGGTCGGGTGATGCATCTCGTCAGTACCATCCAGTCTGAATTGGTACAGGATTACATTACCAATCTGCTGCACGCAAAGGCACTGGCCCTCGATCTAGCGTTTTACGAACTGCCCGCCGAACGTGATCGCTTTCAGCGGGCCACCCAGGAAGCACGAACACAGCCAGTGAGCCTGCTCAACAACAGTGGTACCTTGTTGCAGCATACGCTGACTCTGGTAGGATTAACCACGATACTCGCATCCTATGCGTTCTGGCTACCGCTGGTACTGTTGGTGAGTGTGCTACCGGTCTTCTATGTTGCTGTGCGGCATACACAGCAGGAATACCGCTGGCGGTACCAGACGACTGAGGATAACCGCCGCCTGAACTACTACGATATTTATCTCACCTATCAGATGGCTGCGGCCGAGATGCGCCTGTTCGATCTGGGATCGTACTTTCGTCAGAACTATCAGTTGCTCCGGGCGCGGCTTCGCCGCGAACGGTTATCGCTTCTCCAGCACCATCTGGTTGGTGAACTGGTGACACAGACGATTGCGCTGGGTGGGGTGGGAGCCACTTTGTTCTGGATGTTTGGACATCTGCTACAGGGTCTGGTGAGCCTGGGTGACCTGACGCTGTTTTATCAGACGTTCAACCGTGGACAGGGCTTGATGAACACGTTGCTGGGCAGTTTGAACCAGATGTATCGTAACAGTTTGTTCCTGGAAGACCTGTTTACCTTTCTGGATCAAGCGCCGCATATTGTGGCCCCGCTGCACCCCACGCCATTGCCAGCAGCGATGCGCGATGCGCTACGCTTCGAGCAGGTGACATTTTACTACCCCAACAGCGATCGGGCGGCTTTATGCGATTTTAGTCTGACCATTCCAGCCGGGCAAATAGTGGCGATTGTGGGGGTTAATGGCGCCGGTAAATCGACGCTGGTCAAGCTGTTATGCCGCTTCTTTGATCCGACTCGAGGTCGCATTACGTTGGATGGGATCGATTTGCGCACCGTTGATCCCACTGAGCTATGGCGACTGATCACGGTGCTATTTCAAGAGCCGGTGCATTATCATGAAACGGCAGCGCAGAACATTGCCTTTGGTAATTTGCATGCCGGGCACGGGCGGGTGGAGATTGAAGCTGCGGCTCGGGCCAGCGGCGCCGATGTGCCGATCGCACGTCTATCTGATGGCTATGATACCGTATTAAGCAAGTGGTTTGGGCAGACCGAACTGAGTGTGGGGGAGTGGCAGAGAGTGGCACTGGCGCGTGCCTTTTTGCGTCGGGCCAGTATTGTGGTGTTGGATGAGCCAACCAGTGCGATGGATTCCTGGGCGGAAACTGAATGGATGGCCCGATTACGACAACTGGTGGCCGGGCAAACAACGATTATGATCACCCATCGCTTTACGACGGCGATGCAGGCCGATGTGATCTATGTTATGGAAGCTGGACGGATTGTCGAGTCTGGTACACATGCCGAGTTGCTGGCGCTGAACGGCTGCTATGCGCAGTCGTGGTGGGCACAGATGCGGGCCAGCAGTGCGTGCGTTGATACGCGAGATGTTCATACGGTGCCCGCACCGCTATGCGCACCGAAGGAAGCATGAAATCGACCGTAATCCCGCTCGTCAGTCCGGAAATGGAACTGCTGCTCTGTTGTGTGCGCCCGACAATCACGCGCTCAACGAGCGAGCGTATGGCTGCGCTGGTGCAGGCAGGTTTGGATTGGGATCGCGTCGTCTATCTTGCTACGGAGCATGCGGTGAAACCACTGCTCTACTGGCGCTTGAAGACGGTTTTGCCGCATAGCGTGCCTGCACTCGTATTGCTGCAACTGCACGACGACTTTGTTGCTAATTCACGGTGGAACGTTTTTCTCATGCGCAAACTCCTGCTGCTTCTGGAGTTGTTCGCTACCCATGACATAAGGGTATTGCCGTTTAAGGGGCCGATCTTAGCTGCAACCGTTTACAAAAACCTGGCATTGCGGCGATCAGGCGATCTCGATATTGTGGTTCATGCGCATGATGCCGCACGAGCACAAGCACTGTTATTGGAACAAGGGTATGAGTTGCAGCAAGGGTTGTCCCAACCGCTTCCACCATTCGCCCTGAAGGATGCTTACCACCATGGCTTTGTGGGCGACTCGGTCTACATTGAACTGCACTGGGCATTCATTGATCGCCTTCATGCTCTGTCACTGACACTTGATGCTATGACTGCACGGTGTAGCGCGGTATGTGTAGCGAGTAAACCGGTTCTTGTATTTGCCCCAGAGGATTTGCTGCTGCTGCTGTGTGTGCATGGCATGAAGCACTACTGGGAGCGGTTAAGCTGGGTGACTGATATCGCTTGGTTGCTGGCAACAACGCCGGATCTCGATTGGGCGCGGGTATTTGCGTATAGCGACCAGTTCCATGTCACGCGAATAGTCCTGATCGGTTTGTCGCTGACCTATCATTTACTCGGTACCAATCTGCCAGATGTGGTTATCCGTCGTATGGAGCAAGATCGGTATCTGCCACCCCTCACTGCTCAGATACAGGAACGTCTGGTTGCGGCAGTGCGCCGACCGTCAGGTCTAAAAAAATATTCACTTTACATGCTAGCGCGCGAGCGGACGCAGGATCAACTCATCTATCTCTATCATAGTTTGCGAGCATTGCTGGCGTTTAGCGTGACACCGAATGACCACGATTTTACTTTCTTGCCACTGCCTAAATCGCTGGCGTTGCTCTACTATCTGGTACGCCCGATCCGAGTCGTGTACGAGTACCGCCGTCTGGTGGATCAGGCACGGCGATGGTGCAACCGCTAAGCAGTATGAAATGCTTTGTTGTCGGCGGGCCTCGCTGCCGCATTGCTCGCCCGTCTCCTCCCAGCGGGGCCTGTCCTTCCTCCCCCCCCCAGCAGGGGGGGCAAAGGGGGCACGGAGGGCGAGACGTCCTCCCTCCCAGGTACAAGGGGGCACGGAGAGCGAGACGCCCTCCCTCCCAGGTACAGAGCGCGGGCATCTTGCCCTCGCGTGTTCGATAGAGCGCGCCTGTCCCCCCAGCGCGGGGAGCCAGGAGGGGACGCGCCAGGCGGGCCGACGCCCATCCCGCCTCACGGGGGAGGCGAGAGGCGTCGCGTACCTCCTATCTTATAACCGGACATACGTGGTTATTCTGGATCCGGTTAAAAACCTGGACTGGTGGTACAATTGAAAAAACCTGAACTAATGGGACTACCCATCCGCATCAGTCTGCTGGTAGTTCCCTTGATGGCACATATACGTAAGCAGGGTGTGGGGAACAACACAGACATACGTCCTGCATAGGAAGAAACCGTCATGGAGGTGAAACATGAGTACCACCATTACCCTCCCGGCGCATCTCGTAGCGCAACTCCAGGAGCGAGCTACGATTGAGCATCGTTCTGTTGAAGCTCTGGCGATAGCATATATTACAACCGGGTTGCTTGAGACCATGGCACTCTCAGATGCACCCCGGTCAGATCCCAGAGAGGATGATCCTGAGTTATGTGCTGTCGTCGCACGCATAAAAGCCTTACCACCCAATCCGGCAAGCATCATTGCAGCGCAAGGCAACCTTGCTCCCGTCTTGCGTGTACTTGAGGCTACACCGGATGATACCTCTGACTTGAACGTAGAGATCGCAGCCCTGCAGTCTGCTGAAGAAGAACTGCGTGTACTGAATCGGGCTGATGATCTTGCCGAAGGTCGGGGATAGTTCATGAACGCATATTTGCTTGATACCAACCATGTCTCACCGCTGGTGACATTGCATCATCCTCTACGCCAGTGTGTTCTGACTGCCCTTGAAGCGGGTGATAGCTTTGCAATCAATGTGTTGATTCTTGCAGAAACGCTCTATGGAATCAGTATTGTCCCTCGTAGCAAGCAGAATCGGGTAGTCTGGACACAACTGCAATCGCAATTCAGTTGTTATTTGTTTGATGTTAACGACGTTGTCAGTGCCGTAGAGCTTCAGGTGAGTCTGAGAAAGAAAGGTCGTCAACTTGCAACTATTGATGCTCTGATTGCGGTTACAGCTTTGCGCTATGATTTGATTTTGCTCACAAGTGATGGGGATTTTGAAGTTGTACCTGATCTTCGTCTGGAGTGCTGGTTGTAGTAATGAGTGTATGGGTGGTTTGTATATCAGCCAGCCCTTTTACGCACGAAGTATCTTCATTCATAGTTGCATGCATGGTCGTATTCGTGGACGGTTGCTCCGACCATATTTGTGGAAGGCTACCCGTACAAAGGCCACCGACGGGGCCTATGCAGCCAGCCTGCCGCTCGGACGCTGAAGCGTCGGGCTACGATGCCAAGGCCCCCTGTGGGGCCTATTAGCCCGCGTCGGCGGGCGTTGCGCCCACGTTGCCCGCCACGCCGAACGCCGACTGTAAATCACCAGAGGACAGGTCGCATGCGTGGTTCTGCCTGATCATCAGCCATAACGCCAGTCTATGTGCAGCCGATCCCACCTGCTTGTGTTAACGCTATCAACCGGTATGTTGCTGGTTCTGTTGCGTTCCCTCTGGCTCCCC
>Ga0308419_1002505_pt1 | contig 11859 bp, 11 predicted proteins | sample HotsprSampleMS50_FD_203674 | JGI IMG/M metagenome (GOLD analysis project Ga0308419, IMG submission 203674) | Hot spring phototrophic mat microbial communities from Mushroom Spring, Yellowstone National Park, Wyoming, United States - 20090730_MS50 ... | reverse complement strand
CGTCTATGTCTATCTCAAAAGCATTGATAATGCCTGTTTCATTACTGGAGTACATTACCTTCAACTCATTAGGCGAAAACGCACTTCCAAATATTTTGCGTGTATTGAGGAACTGTTCAATTGTATAAGTTGGCACAGTATGTACATTAGCCGAAGAGGAGTTTTTATCATTACATGCCCATATAGTTGCGGCAAGACCTACCCAAAAAACCAGTCGTAAATAATGCTGCATGAAATTCGTGCAGTTAAGAATAAAGCAAAGAAGCCGGTTTATAAAAAGTTGTGAGGTTGATAAGTTGCTGAAAAGATAGTGTTTTGTTAATAAAGTACCAAACTTTTATCATTAGCCAAAATATTTTGGCAGCAGCACTCAAAACATTTTGTTAACATTAAAATCAAAAAAGTTTGTTAGTATGAAAAAGCAACGCTAAATGGGTAATGTATGACGAGCCAGTAATGGACAAATTTTTTTGCAAATCCATGTAAAAAATTGTTGAAGATAAAAGTTGTCGTTTCCCCCATGATTAACTATCCAACGACAAATTATATGCAATTGCGTATTTGAGAAAGTTTTATTTGATTGGAGCGGAGTTTAGAAAATAACTTGTGTCCTCATGAGCTATACCGACACGAACAGTAGTGAAGGTGTATATCAAAAAATTCAAAGCAGACAGCTTTCTCTAATTCTTGCTTTTTTTACTATTTTGAGTTTGTTTGTAAGTAACTGATTATTAAGCTATTTACAAATAATTTGTGTTATTAACAGCAGTTCTTGCTCGCTTGAATGGGTGGACATTTTACTGTTCCATAGGTGCAATATACACAACAGTCACCCTGCTTTGGTTTTATCAATTTATTGCAATTTTCGCACTCGTAAAAATATTGGCAGGCATCTGAGGGCATTATTTCTATTTTTTTGTGTCCACAGTTGGGACAGGTGATGGTCGATTGCAGTATAATATTCATTTGATTTCTTTTTTTGCAGTTACTGAATAGCCTGTTTTCTCGATTGCTTGTTCTATTTGCTCAATTGTTACTTTCGTGTTGTCATACGCTACAATTGCATTGCCCTTTTTGTATGAAACAGCAATATGTATAATGCCAGTAAGATTATTTGCTTTCTGATTTATATGCTCTTCACACCCCGAACAAGTCATTCCACTAATAGTAAATTCCGCTGATGAAAGATTGGTTTTTTCTGCTACTACTGTTGATTTTTTTGTTTTTTGAAAAAACGTATGCACATACAGTGGAAAGGCAAGTATAATTGCCACCGAAATGGTTACAATACTTAAAAATGCTTTTGTTTGCAAAAAAGGGGCGCGCTCGTTTGCATCACCACAATTACAGACCGCTTGCTTTTGTAATTTGAGTTTTTGATACCATGCAAAGCTGAGCATTAAAACAGTCAAGCCAATCAGATAAGGTCTTAGGAAATCAAGCCCTGAAAAGATAGAAATCAATCCGTTTGTGCCTACTAATAAAGCTATAATCGGTGCAATGCAACAAAGCGATGCTGAAATTGCAGTCAAAATCCCAAGTCCTGCCAATTTATTTCCTGATTGCATTTTTTACTTTCCCTTTTAATTATTGTTTTTAGGAAACTAACATTTTTTGGAAAAGTGTTAGTTCCCAATGTTTTAATGCAAAAAATGGCGAATGCCTGTAAATACCATCGCCATGTTGTGAGCATCGCAGAAAGCGATAGACTCGTTGTCTTTTACAGAGCCGCCCGGCTGGATAACGGCGCGAATACCTGCCTGATGCGCAATTTCCACGCAATCGGGGAAAGGGAAGAAGGCATCGGAAGCCATGACTGCTTGGCTTAGGTCAAAACCAAAGCGCTTGGCTTTTTCAATCGCCTGACAGAGTGCATCCACGCGGGAGGTTTGCCCTACGCCGGCGGCAAATAACTGCCCGTCTTTTGCCAACACAATAGCATTGCTTTTGGCATGTTTGACTAATTTATTGGCAAAAAGCATCGCCTTCACTTCTTCGGTGGTCGGTTCGCGTTTAGTAACAGTTTTGAGTTCGGCTGCGGTTTCAGTTGTTGCGTCGCGGTCTTGTGCGATTACGCCATTAAGCAGTGTTTTCATTTGCAAATCGGGCAGGGTAGTAGTTTTTCGCTGTAATAGGATGCGGTTTTTCTTGGTTTTAAGCACTGGCAGTGCCGATTCGTAAAATAGCGGTGCAATCAACACCTCAAAAAATAATTTATCCAACTCTTTAGCAGTTGCCAAATCTATCGGTTTGTTAGTTATCAATACACCACCAAACGCTGACACAGGGTCTGCCTGCAAGGCTTTTAGGTAAGCATCGCGGACATTGCCTGCCGTTGCCACACCACAAGCGGTGGTGTGTTTCAGAATGGCAAAGGTGGGTTCATCGCCAAATTCAGCAATGAGTTTAACTGCTGCGTCAATATCTACTAAGTTGTTGTAAGACAATTCTTTGCCATTTAGTTGCTCAAACATTGCATTCAGATTTCCGAAGAAATAGCCTTTTTGATGCGGATTTTCTCCGTAGCGGAGGGTGCGGCTTTCGCGCAGGCTTTGCTTAAAAATAGGCAGTTTTTCGATGCGGTTGAAGTAGTTGAAAATAGCCATGTCGTAGTGCGAACTTATATCAAAAGCCTTTGCGGCATAGTGGCGGCGCTGAGCAAGAGTGGTTTCACCATTTTGTTCTGACAGTATTTGGTATACGTCTTCATACTGCTCACGCGAAGAGATGATAAGTACATCATTGAAATTTTTGGCAGCCGCACGAATCAGAGAAACGCCACCAATGTCAATTTTTTCAACGATAGCATCCTCAGCAGCACCTGAAGCTACTGTTTCCTCAAAAGGATACAAGTCCACAATCACCATATCAATAGTAGGAATTTCGTATTGGGCTGCTTGCATGCGGTGGTCGGCAAGGTCGCGGCAGTGCAAAATGCCACCAAAAACTTTAGGGTGCAGGGTTTTTACACGTCCGCCAAAAATGGAAGGATAACCTGTCAGGTCTTCCACTGCCGTAACGGGCAGGTTCAGGCTTTCGATGAATTGCTGTGTGCCGCCAGTGGAGTAGAGCCGCACGCCGTATTGGTGCAACAAGCGCAACAGTGGCTCTAAGTTATCTTTGTAATAAACTGAAATAAGGGCGGAACTGATTTTCTTTTGCATGACGAAGAGAGAAGGATTTGCGCCACAAAGTTGGGAAAAAATTGTGAGGTTTAGCTTTGCCGCAATCGCACAAAGACGCAAGGTTTAAACTTAAAATTTTAACTTGCCGCTAAAAAAATTTATGTCTCTAATTCGTGTTGGCTTAATTTCCGATACCCATAGCTATTTAGATGAGCGCGTATTCGAACACTTTGCGGCTTGCGATGAAATTTGGCATGCAGGAGACATAGGAGATAAGGCAGTGGCAGAAAAGTTGGCAGCTTTTAAGCTACTGCGCGCCGTTTGCGGCAACATAGACGGACCGGAAATCAGACTTCAATATCCTGAAAATCAGATTTTTACTTGTGGAACATTGAGAGTCTGGATGACGCACATTGGCGGCTACCCGCCTAAATACACTGCTGCATTAAAAAAGCGGTTAGATGATATTCGCCCCGATGTGTTTATCTGTGGTCATTCGCACATTCTCAAAGTACTTCCCGATGTGGAGCGGCAGCTGCTACATCTCAACCCTGGCGCCGCCGGACAGGAAGGATTTCATCAAGTGCGCACCTTGCTCCGATTGGCAGTAGATTTAGAAAAACGAGGATTGGCAAGTATCAGTCAGTTGGAAGTAATAGAACTGGGCAAGCTTGGCAGATAATTAGGATAATAAAACCTGACAGGTTTGCTTGCCCGTCAGGTTTGTTCAAATTTTACAAGCCAAAAATACCTTTGTTAAGCGCTTTTAGTACATCGGCTTTGTACCGACTGTGTACTAACAGGGAAATATTGTTTTTGCTGCCGCCATAAGAAACCATACGGATTGGAATACCCTTAACGGATTCTAACACCTTAGCCACATAGTCTTGCTTTTGCTCCATCATATCGCCTACTATGCAAATAATGGTTTGCTCATGCTCAACTTCCACTTTGCTAAACTGCTGCAAGTCAGCGACAATTTCCTGCAAGCACGCGGTATTGTCAATGGTTAGTGAAACGGCTACCTCCGAAGTAGTTATCATATCAATAGGGGTTTTGTAGCGCTCAAATACCTCAAACAACTTTTTCAAAAAGCCATAGGCAAGAAACATGCGCCCCGATTGGATGCGAATAGCTGTGATGCCGTCCTTAGCTGCCACTGCCTTGATACCCTGCCTGGTGGCATGGTCGCTAATGAGTGTGCCGGGCTGTTCTGGTTGCATAGTGTTCAGCAAGCGCACCGGAATTTTCTTCAACCTTGCCGGATTAACACTTTGCGGATGCAGGATTTTTGCACCGAAATAGGCAAGTTCTGCTGCCTCATCAAAAGATAATTCAGCAACAGGAACGGTTCGCTCCACAATACGCGGGTCGTTGTTGTGCATGCCGTCAATGTCTGTCCAAATTTGCACTTCCTCGGCCATAATTGCTGCTCCAATCAGCGAGGCGGTGTAGTCGCTGCCGCCGCGTTTGAGATTATCTACCTCGCCATATGAGTTCAAGCAAATATAGCCCTGTGTGATAAACAATTGTGTATCAGGATACTTTTTTAGTTCAGCGGTCAGACTTTCAGTAATGAATGGCAAATCGGGCTCTTCATTCTCATCGATTCGCATAAAGTCTAAGGCATCGAGCAATACGGCATTTACGCCTAATTCTTCAAGGTAGTAGAACATCAGGTGTGTAGAAAGGATTTCGCCTTCGGCTAGCATAGCTTTTTCTTTGCGTGTATTGAACATGTTTTTAGCTAACACGCGCATGTAGCCAAAGTGGTCGTAAATCAGCCGTGTGCCTTTGGCTTTACCTGCATCGGTGGTGTACAACTCCGCTACAACTGCATGATATTTTGCCTCTAATTCGTCAATCTGTTTGTGTGCGTCCTGGTAGTTTTTGGCAAACAATGCCTCGCTGATTTTCACCAATGCATTGGTAGTGCCTGACATGGCAGATAAAACAACAATTTTTCTTTCTGGCGTGTTGATTAATTTTTCAACATTTTTCATCCGTTGCGCACTGCCTACTGAAGTGCCGCCAAATTTTAGAATTTTCATTGATAGGTACGATTATATAAATGATTTTGTGAGTGAAACGCTACCGAAGGTCATTCGTTTGATACCTACTTTTTAGAACGCGTAATGGAAAGCAACAATTCTTTGGTCATGCTAACATCCATTCCTGCAGCTTCGCCTATTGCAATTGCTTCTCGGGCTGCGCTTGCAGCTAATTCGCTTTGCCCTAGTTTGTACAGCAAGTGGGCTTTGGTATCTATGTTTTGATAGGTCTTGTACAAACGCACAGATTTTTCTGCCCACTGCAAGGCTTTTTGCAATTGTTGAGGCGCTTGTTCGTGCTCATAATAATTCCAAGCCATTTCGTTAAGTTCTTGCCAGTCGTTGCAATAGTTATCTAAATAGCTTGCCGCCACTGCATGTTTTTTGTCGTCATGGTTGCCGATGGTGTAGAAATAAAAATCAGCTCTTGCCAAATATTTAAGCGAATCTTTTGGAAAATAGTACTTTAAAGTCTGTTTGACCAAGCACAAACGCTCTGGTTTCTGGCTTCTGCCCGCCATAAACATAGCTCTACCTGTTACTAAGTGGATATAATCGCTATATTCGGGTTGATAGGGAGCAAACAGTGCCGGATTTTTTGCCACATAGTCAAAAATAGGACTGCTCATATCAAGTTCCATTTTGCGGATGAGTTGCCAGTTGTCGGGCAAGTGCCACCGGTCAGAAGATTGTTGTTGCAAGAGTTCTCGTGCAACAGATGTGGCTTTCGTATCACCCGCAGCGAGTAGGGCATAGGCATAGTTGCGCAATACTTGTTCGCTGCGATCGCCACTTTCATACTTTTGGCTCAACGTAACTATTTGCTTGTCAGGATTTAAAGCATTTTTTCCATTCTCAATAAAAGCTGCTGCCTCAAAGTAACCTACTGTGCGATGTACCAACCTGCCGTCAGGTGCAAAAAACAGCGCACAGGGATAAGCATTGACGTCAAATATGCTTGAAAACTCCACGCCATCACCTTTTTCGGCATTGATTTTCAGATTAATGAAATTTTTATTGAAAAAATCAGCTACTTCGGGGCGCGTGAAAACTTCTTTATCTAACTTTTTGCAGGGCGCACACCATTCGGTGTATACATCTACAAAAATATGCTTGCCGGTCGCTTTTGCCTGTGCCAGCACTGCTTCAAAAGAACTTATTTCAAAATAAATGCCGTTGGTCGGCACTTGTCCTGCTGATATGACAGCCCATAAGAGCAAAGCTGTAAAAAAAATGAATTTAGTTTTCATGTGCTAAAAACTTCCAACGTTTGTGACTCCACAACCAGTGTGCAGGATGCTTGCGAATAGACGCTTCTAGCAACCGTGCATAAATTTCTATAATTTCATTTGAACGATTTTGTTTCGGCTCTATCAATTGCAGCCTTAGCACATATTTGCCCCGTGCTATACGTTCTATTTCCGAATACAAAACAGGAAAACCCGTCTGACGCGCCAGCTTGTCTGCACCTGTGTAAAAATAGGTTGGAAGGTTGAAAAAATTGGTCTGAAAGTCCAGTTCGTATCCTGCGGGGCTTTGGTCTGCCACTAACCCAAGGCAGAAAGTTTCGCCTGCTTTTTTACGCCGTATCACTTCACGCAGGGTATTTTCTTTGGTAATAGGCACTACACCAAATCGCGAACGAATCTGCAATACCAAACGATTAGAAAACGGATTGGAAAGAGTTTTGTAAACTGGACAAAACCCATATCTGGGAAACATCAATTGCAAGACGAGCGATGTCCATTCCCAATGCGATACATGCCCTGTCATGACAATGCATGACTGCCCATGTTCAAGATATTTAGCAAGCAATTCAGGATTTTCTACATGAATATGTTTTTGCAAATCTTCGGGTGAAATAGTAAGCATTTTCACTATTTCTACGATAATATCGCACAAATGTTTGTAAAAATCCTTAGCAATTGCAGCACGTTCTGCATCGGTTTTTTCAGGAAAAGCCAAGGCTAAATTGTGTATGACTACTTTTTTGCGATAGCCTATCAGATAATAAATAATTACAAACAGAACATCGCTTATGCGGTGCAACACAGTCCAGGGCAAAAGAGAAATTAATCGGATGAAAAACATGGCACAAAAGTAAATTTTTAAGGCATACACTGCTTATATTGCGCAAAAGCTAAATAATAAATTGTACTATGCAAACCAACCAACGCTACGATAAATACCTGTTTATCATTTTTTTATGTAACCTAATGACGTGGACCTACGTCTCTTGTTCATACGGACAAACCGATACAGCCGCTGAGGACACTAGTTATTGGGAAAAGAAAATAAGTCTCGGGATTAATTTTAATCAGGGCTCGTTTAGCAGTAATTGGAAAGCAGGTGGCACCAACTCCCTTGCCATAGGAACTGTCTTCACTGGCAAAGCAAACTACAAAAAAGGCAAGTGGTCGTGGGCAAATGATGCCGAGTTGCTCTACGGGCTTGTATGGACAGACGGTATCGGTCAGCGCAAAAATGCAGACCGCATTTTTCTAAACACCGTAGCTGGTTATCAAATTGCCAATCGTTGGGATATGTTTCTTTCGGGTAATTTTCTCTCGCAGTTTGCACCCGGTTTTGATTATGGTAAAGCCAATCAGCCGCGCATTTCCAATTTTTTTGCGCCGGCATTTCTGACCTTTGCCATCGGCTTTGACTACAAACCTAAGCCGTGGTTTTCATTGAAAATGAGCCCATTTTCCCCACGCTTTACTTTTGTGAGTGATAACGATATTTTACCTACTTCATCTGATGGCAAGCGCTACGGTGTAGAAGCAGACAAAACAGTACGTAGCGAAATAGCTGCCGCACAAATTCAAGCAGACATCAATGCCAAACTTGCAGAAAACATTTCGCTCAAATCGCGCTACCTGCTGTTTACCAACTACCAACAGTTTGACCCCGACCATCGTTTAGACGTGCTGCTGGAAATGGCAGTTAATAAATATATCAAGGTTAATTTTGGCGCAACCGCACTTTATGACACTGACCAGGACACGGCTATCCAATGGAATCAGATTCTCAATGTTGGTTTTTTGTACACAGTTGAACGTCCGGCAAAATAAAAAAAAGCAGTTGTGTTCTATTTACTAAAAATGCAAAAGACGTATATTTGCACTGGTTTCAGCTTATGCTGAATGGGCCCATAGCTCAGTCGGTTAGAGCATCTGACTCATAATCAGGGGGTCACAGGTTCGAGCCCTGTTGGGCCCACCTCAATGAAAAACCACCGCCAAACGCATCTAACTAGCGCTTGGCGGTTTTGTTTTAGTTAACCTATCTCAGGGTTACACTTTTTTCGCAAGGAAGGCTGTTACTTTTTTCTAACATCTTTCCTTGAGCCTATATAAGCCCAAGTAAATTGCAGCGCTTTGGGCAATGGTATGGAGGCAAGAAGTATTTTTGCAAGCTTATTTTGCATAGCTCACCGAGCGGGTCTCACGGATAACCGTAACCTTGATTTGTCCGGGATACTGCATGTCTTTTTCAATCTTTTGTGAGATATCAAACGACATTTGGCTTGCCTTTTTATCCGATACGTTATCTGCATCTACAATTACACGCAGCTCTCTGCCTGCCTGAATGGCATAGCATTTATTTACCCCTTTGAAGGATAGCGCTAAGGCTTCCAAATCTTTAAGCCGTTGTACGTAGCTTTCCATCATTTCACGGCGAGCGCCAGGACGTGAGCCCGAAATAGCATCACAAGCCTGTACAATAGGCGAAATAAGCGAGGTCATCTCAATTTCATCATGGTGCGCGCCAATTGCGTTGCATACTTCGGGATGTTCCTTATATTTTTGTGCTAGTTCCATACCAAGCAACGCGTGTGGCAGTTCGTGTTCTTCGTGCCATACCTTGCCAATGTCGTGCAACAGACCTGCGCGTTTAGCCAATTTTGCATTCAGCCCCATTTCGGCTGCCATAATGCTACACATTTTGGCTACTTCCTTAGAGTGTTGCAACAAATTCTGACCATAAGAAGAACGAAAGCGCATTCGCCCAACCATTTTGATTAACTCCGGATGCAAACCGTGAATACCCAGTTCAATGACTGTACGTTCACCAATTTCCACAATTTCTTCTTCAATCGCTTTTTGAGTTTTAGCGACCACTTCTTCAATACGTGCAGGATGAATCCGCCCATCGGCAACCAAACGGTGCAGCGCCAGTCGGGCTACTTCGCGGCGCACAGGGTCAAATCCTGAAAGAATAATTGCTTCGGGCGTATCATCTACGATAATTTCAACACCTGTGGCTGCTTCCAGTGCACGTATGTTGCGCCCTTCCCGACCAATAATTTTACCTTTCAAATCATCGCTGTCTAAATTGAAAACTGAAACGCAATTTTCAATAGCGTGTTCAGTGGCTGTGCGCTGGATGGTGTTGATAACAATTTTCTTAGCTTCTTTGGCGGCAGTTAGGCGCGCCTCTTCCATGATATTTTTGATTTCGGCAGCAGCTTTGGTTTGCGCTTCACTCTTAAGAGCGTTAATCAGTTGTTCGCGTGCTTCATCTGCTTTTAGGTTAGCTATTTTTTCCAATTGGGCTACCTGAGAAAGGCGCAACTGCTCAGCTTCTTCTATTTTCTTAGCAGCTACATCCAACTGTTTGGTAACAGTTTCGCGCAGTTTTTCATTCTCCTCCATTTTCTCTTTGAGTTGCTCCTGCACTTTTGCGAGTGCTTGCTCTTTCTTTTTGAGGTTAGCTTCTACTTGTTTGAGTTTGTTCTCGTATTGCCTAACCTTACTTTCGTTGTTGATAATTTGCTCCTTGCGGCGGTTCATTTCATGCTCAAACTCCGACTTTTGCTTGAGAAGCCTTTCTTTGGACTCAATTTCCTTGTTCTTCCATATGCTTTCTGCTTTCAGTTCAGCTTCTTTGATAATAAGGGCGGCTTTTTCAGCCGCCTCAGCTTCTTTTTGTTTAAATACCCGCCTCAGCAGGAAGTATCCGATACCGATACCAACTAGCAGGGATACAATTGCAATAACTACGTCTGTCATTGTACACAGTAAATAAAATTTAAACCATCATGCAGGATGGCGGGCTTGCTGCCAACAAACAATGACCAGACTTTCAGAAAGAAAAACGAAGCATCATTAGAACGAATCAGGTATCAAACGCTCCAAATCCAAAATTTTTTGATACATCGCATCTCTGCTTTCGTTATTGGCTAATTCCTCTACTACTCTGTCAAACGCTACCATTGCCAGTAAATCCTGCTTATCATAGATGCGCATGCGCTCTTGCTTATCCTGAATAAGTTGCCTGAGCAATGCAGCGGCTTTTTCAAGCAATGGTGCATCTTCAGGCGCAACCCTAAGGTTGTATTCCCGATTGGCAATCATCACTTTGACATTTTGAATCTGCATACAGGCTGAGATTTATTCCAAATAATGCTTATTCGTTTTTAGGTAGCTGACTATTCAAAAAAACCAACACATGGTCAATTTTTCTGATAGATTGGTCGAGCCACTCTTTTAACTCTTCTGTTGTCAAATCATTGGTTGTCAACGCATCAGCCAACTTGTTTGTCAGTAAGGCTGTGGCTTGTGCCGCCTGACGAGAGGTTTCCTGCATATTACTAATCGCTGCACGGAGGCTGACTACCTCTTCGGCTAACTGCAAACGCTGCTCTTCTGATTGCCTGTAAGCACCCAATAAGCTGACTATCTTATTTTCCAGCCGTTGTAAAGTCATTTCAAGGCTATCAGATGCATATTCGGTTGCAGGTATCACAGGTGAGGTACTCAACTCAACAGCAAGCGATTTACTTTGATTTTTAACTACCAAAAATATAACTTAGCCTTGAATAATGCAAAAACAGCGACAGCAATCCTACAAATTTACTTTGGTCAGCCAATCATTAGGTAGGTGCGCGGATATCTGAGCAAGTTGCTCTTGGGCGTTCCGCTGAGGGCAATAGCAAGTGTTAGCGGCCCGATGCGCCCGATAAACATAGAAATAATGATGATGATTTTACTGCCAATACTAAGCGATGAGGTTAGGTTCATACTCAAACCAACAGTAGCAAAGGCAGAAATTTGTTCAAATACTAATGCATGAATAGGCTGCCCTGGTTCGGTAATGGTTAGCAACAGAACGGCAATGCTGTTGTAAGTAAAGGCGAACAGCAGTAAAGTAAAAGCACGGTTGACTAACTCGTTGGGGATGTAACGTTGTTCGATAACTATCCTTTTTTCTCCTCTAATATTGCGGACAGCAGACAACACTACTAGCGCAAAAGTGTTAATCTTAATACCTCCGCCGGTACTACCCGGAGCAGTGCCAACAAACATTAGCAAGATACAAAGAATAATGGTTGGGCTTTGCAACGCACCAAAATCCATTGAATTAAAACCTGCCGTACGCGTTACAGCCGACTGAAACAGTGCTGTAACAAATGCCTGCCCAATATTGAGCACTCGCAGTTGTTCATATTCTAACACCATGAATGCCAGCGTACCGCCAGCAAGCAATATAAAAGTACCGATGAGAGGAATTTTTGTACTCAATTGCAACTTTTTCCAAGGCTTGGTGATGCGCTCACGAATATTGGCAGGGGAGAAAATATCTTCAATCACATTAAATCCTATGCCGCCAAGTACAATGATGATTACTGTAATAAAATGTAGCCCAAACATTTCGTGGATAAAAAATTGGTGATTGTA
>Ga0308419_1002504_pt1 | contig 11860 bp, 10 predicted proteins | sample HotsprSampleMS50_FD_203674 | JGI IMG/M metagenome (GOLD analysis project Ga0308419, IMG submission 203674) | Hot spring phototrophic mat microbial communities from Mushroom Spring, Yellowstone National Park, Wyoming, United States - 20090730_MS50 ... | reverse complement strand
TTACCCTTTGGTGCTCCTACCTTAGCTTCCGCCTCCACCCGCATCAGCTCCTCTGTCAGCCATTCCAGCATCGCCTTCAGTGGATCCTCCTCCAGTAAAAACCCTGTTAGCATTTTCTCCAGCAATGTCTTATAATCTCTTTGAGCCATCGTAAGTAAAAACCTCCTTTCTTGAATTTAAGTTCTTTAAAAGGAGATATTATTACGATGGCTCATCCTCTTAGATCAAATCGCGAACATTTTTATACACTAGCGATGAGGATAACGATTTTATATTTTATGGTTAGAAGCTGATACTGAGATCGCAGCCCCAACAAAAAGCTTCATAGCCGCTCATAGACCAGAAGGTAATTATGAACTATTCTCAAATACTCGTCAGTTTCTGGTTTTGCTGTTGTAACATTCTCAGTCATTGAGCCATTAGTAGTTACAACTATAATCTCCTTGAGCCAAAGCTCCCTATCTTCTATCATATCAACAATAAGTTTGGCCAAGGGAATTAGGTAGCCATTCAATCTGACGTCTCGTGTATCAATAGCTAAATACCCACCAGCTTCAATATTATTTTTAAGACCACTAATTGCCTCACGAATCAAATCCAGATATTCTTCAGTATCAACTTGAGCATATTTATCAGTTAGCACAGAAGATTTTAGCCAAACAAGATTATAATTATCTTTCAGTTTGCCGATTACTTCTTCTGCTATCCTTTTTTCCTCAGGTTTAATTTCCAGCGATAAAAAATGACCGTCTCTGGCATAGCGGTCGATGATATTTCTAGCCAGATAATGATCCTTTTCTTTTTCAGGGAAAATCCAAACTGTTGTAGTTTCAAGAGTAGATAACTCTGCTCCCGGAGATATTCTCTTTTTCTCCATAGATAATGATGAAGACTGCTCTTTCACCTTTTTTGTTCGGTTCGATTTTATCGGTTTTTCAAAAATAGGCAGATATTCATGGGCTAGAAGCAAAAAATTATTTTCAATGCTTTTTTTATACCAAAAGCCAGTAGTCTTGCAGTTGTGCTGCCTTTTTATGACCAGCTCTCTTAGATAAAAGCCGGCCTCCAAATAAACATTTATCAGTTTGAAACCTAAGGGAACCACATGTTTCTGTTTGCGGGCATCACCAATAAGCAGAGCACACTGCCTGCCTGGCTTAAGTACCCGAAAACTTTCCCGGGCTACTTTCTTCATTTCAAGCAGAAATTCATTAAAATCTAAAAAAGACAGATCTGCTTCTCTATTATCTGTGTATTGAATAATGTTGGCATATGGAGGATGAGTACAGATAAGGTCAACAGATTCGTCAGGTAGCCAGGAAAGATCGCGGGCATCTTTAACCAATAATTCAGGCTCAAAATATTGTTTATTCACTTCATCTGGGAAAAGAAGGAAATTTAGGTCAAAATCAATGTTTTGTTTTGCTAACTCAATAGCTTTCTCGTTGATGTCGGTGGCAATACACCTGCGTCCCAGCAATTTAGCTTCTATCGCTGTAGTTCCGGCGCCACAAAACATATCAAGGACCAATTCTCCGGGCTTTGAATATTTTAAAATTACGTTTCTCGGAATATAGGGAGAAAAATTGCCGCGATATTCGCCGCTATGCGTAGCCCAATCACCCCTCTGGCGAAAGCTCCAAACTGAAGTGCCTTCAAGCTTAAAGTTTTTTGGTTCTAAATACCTTACCCTCTTTTTGATATTTAGATTACTGACATTTATACCTTTTGCCCGAGTAATTACTTTTTCTATGTATTTGTAGGAAACGCCAAATTTTTCTCCTATCTCTACATCCGATGTACCCTGAGCTTTTTCCTTAAGAATAGCCTGCTGCAATTCGGCCTCTGATTTAAATAATTCCTTATTTCTGGGCATCTTATCAGATTTTTTCCAGTATTTTTATAAATAAACCATCTCTGACAAATTTCGTATTAAGAAGATAATCTACATGATCAAATGCTTTACTGAGCTGATTATAGCTCCTTTTCCAGGCCGGGCCATCAGTTATCCATATAAAATAAAACCCGGCCATCTTCAATTCCTCTTGCCTGTTTATGTAAGAATCAACGATTTCCTGAGGCTTAGAACCAGTAACGTTGTAAAAATTAGTTTCAATGTTGATAACTTTATTTGTTTCTTTGATTAAAATAAAATCAGCTTTTCTATGTTTCAATTCCTTAGAAATATTTAGCCCTAATTTTTCTAGCACAATGAATTCTTGTTGCTTAATAAACTCTTTAATTTTCAATTGTTTGCCGAATTTTTTAATAAGATTCTCTATAAGGAGTTCCATTACTTTTCCGCTGCGGTTTTTCCTGGCATTTGTATCAAGCCCTACTTCTATGCCCGTTAAGTAATCTTGAATACTGGCAGTAGATAGATTTAAGAAAAAATCCTTAAGTCCCGTCTGACAGACAAATTCGATAATCTTATTTATTTCGGCCTCAGGTAATCTTCTTGGGGTAAAATCATAATCAAATATTTTGATTCTTGGATTCGAAAAATCATCTACTAACTTGAATTGCCGTTCCCTCACGGCTATGAGCAACGGTAAACAGGGTAAAACCTCAGGATATCGGACAAGAATATTTTTTAAAGCTTTTTCAAATTCTTTATGTCTGATCAGGGTGTTTAGTATGCTCAGCTCAACTTTATATCTTTCAACGTTTTCTTTTACTTTTTCCCAGTCCACAAAAAACTTAAAGTCATGATTGGTTTCAATCAGTGTATCGAAAAAAAGATTTTTTATGGTTTCAGGCTCTTCTAACTTATAAATTTCTCTATACGGTTGTATTCTCATGGGCACAGATTTCGCTTTTTTCGTTTTAATTATAGCTTTTAACTGTTTAATTTTTCAACACAAATAAGTAATTAAGAAGACGAAGATTTATCCATTTTAATCTCGTTATTAAAGTTGGGAAATCGTGATTATCTGTTAGCAGCAACAAAAGGCCTTTAAAAAAATCTGCCCCTTATAATTTACAGGAAAAGTATAAAGACATCAGGCGAAGTGCCCTGGCCATGTGAGCTCTCGGGAAAAATGATATCGCCATCAAAATAGCAAATATGATATAATTTCACAGAAAATAGCGAAGGTAAAAGCAGCTAAGCTTATTTGAGGAGGCAAAAATGCATCCATGGCATGACGTGTATGTAGATGACTCCCTTATCGAGCATGCTTTTCCAGTGGTAATTGAAGTGCCAATGGGAAGCAAAAATAAGTATGAGCTGGATAAAGAATCGGGCTTTTTGCGGCTTGACCGGGTGCTTTATAGTGCGGTTTATTATCCGGCCAACTACGGTTTTATTCCGCGGTCTTTTTGCGAAGATTCGGATCCGCTGGATGCCCTGGTACTGATGCAGGAACCGGTTCATCCTTTGACTGTGGTTCAGGCCAGAGCTATCGGAGCCATGCGCATGAGAGATGAAAAAGGGCTGGACGATAAGATTCTGGCCGTCGCGGTTGATGACCCGGCTTTTGCCGATTATACCCACCACCGTCAGCTTCCGGCCCACACTTTGAAAGAAATCCGCCGTTTCTTTGAAGATTATAAATCTTTAGAGAACAAGCAGGTCATCGTTGAGGACTTTATGGGGCCAGAAGAAGCTATAAAAATCATTAAAGATTCCCTGGAACTTTACAGGCAGCTGCGGCGAGGTGAGATTAAAAGATAAAAGAATGCAATATCCACCTGGGCGCTGTTGAGCTTAGATTAAAGTCAGAACGAGATTAAATTAGCCGCAGGAAAAAGTAACCCTTAAAAAATCCTCAATCAAGGCACTGATTTTTTAGGATTGTTCCGGTAGCCAGGAAGGGTGGGTTGACCAGAGATTCTTTGTTGTAGGATAGCGGGCGGCGGCTGTAAAATTCCAGAACCTGACCGCCGGCTTCTTCCAGGATGGCCTGGCCAGCGGCCGTGTCCCATTCCATGGTGCGGCCAAGGCGCGGGTAAAGATGAGCCTGGCCCTCGGCCAAAAGCATAAACTTAAGAGAACTACCGACGGAAACCAACCGGGGATTGTTTAATTGCTCAATAAATTTTTGGGTCTCAGGGTCAAAATGAGAGCGGGAAGCAACTACCGTCAGGCCTGTCTCGGTTGGGGAAAATTCAGCCACTTTCAGCCTGGTAACAATAATTCCTTCTTCTGTTGTGCTGGCTTCAGCATCTTTGCTGACCGAGCCACTCTTTCCCGGGCTCTCTCCTATCGGCTCGCTTAATTTTTCTTCGGCTTTGCTTTTCTCCTGAATTCTGTAAGCGCCCTCCCCCTTAACTGCATAATAAATTAAGCCTTTACAGGGCACGGAGATGAAGCCGGCGACTGGCTGGGTGCGGTTGATAAAGGCTAGGTTGATGGTAAATTCTCCGTTTCTTTTGATAAACTCTTTGGTTCCATCCAGCGGGTCAATCAGCCAGAAGTATTCGTACTGGCGGCGAATTTCATAGGGAATCTGCTTGTTTTCCTCGGAAATAAGGGGAATGTCGGGAAAGAGCTGCTTGAGGCCTGCGGTTATAATACGGTTGGAGATGCGGTCGGCCTCGGTAATGGGGGTCCGGTCATCTTTGAGCCGAACGTCCCAGTCTTTTTCAAGACGGGCATAGACCTGCAGTACTCCTTCTCCAGCCTGCCTTATTATCTCCAGCAGGTCCGGCAAATATTTGCTGCTTAAAATGGGGGACACAATACTCGTTTACCCTATTTTTATCCTATTTTCAAGAACCTGTAAAAATGGGGACACAATCTATATTCACAATCTATATTCACCATTTTTTGCCTTAATAAAAGCTATTTAAAAGCGTCTTGTTATAGTCGCGCCATAAAAAAAGCCACTAGTTCAATTGCTACTCTTAGCTCCAGTCGCCAACCAGGCTCATTATTAGAGCAGCGCAAAAAAGTCCAGGCGGAAAATAGAACCGGACTTTAAGCTACCTTATTTGGGGTACAGGACTAAGTTAAGAAATAAGAAACTTTTATGATTACACTTCCTCCCAAATATAAGGAAATGGTCTGGGCATTTCTATAAAAAAATAGGAAATATAGTTTGTGTCCCTAATTTTTTACCACCAGTAGCCCTGGATGTCCAGATTGGTTAAACCCAGGCTGATTGCCCAGTCCACCACTTCCCGGTATTCCGACCTGGTAATACTCCTGGCTATCTGGGGATATTCTCTGGCCCTGTAGGCTGGCTGATATTGGGACATTATGTTTATGTAAGTATCTTTAGGTAGATTCTCAGCAACCCAGCTCAGGATTTCTTTAGACCCTGCTTGTCTGTTGGGAAGAACCAGATGCCTTATCATCAAACCCCGGTACATCAAGCCGTTACCAGCCGGTCTGGCCACTCCCACCTGCCGATTCATTTCCAGCATGGCCTTCCTGGCATATTCCGGATAGGTTCGAGCACCCGAAGAAAGTCTTGAAGCCACCGAGGGGTGCCAGTACTTAAAATCCGGTAGGTAAATATCCACCACCCCATCCAGATATTTCAGCATTTCCACTTTTTCCCAGCCGTGAGTGTTATAGACAATCGGCAACCTCAATCCCTGGCCGGCAGCTATGTCCAGAGCAAGCAGAATATGAGGGAGGTAATGGGTTGGAGTGACCAGATTTATGTTATGGCAACCCATCTTCTGGAGCTCAAGCATCATCCCGGCCAGTTCTTCCAGAGACCTGAACCTGCCTGCCCCCTCCTGGCTTATTTGCCAGTTGATACAGAAGACACATTTCAGACTGCAGTTGGAAAAAAATATCGTTCCAGACCCACCTTTCCCCACAAGAGGTCGTTCTTCCCCGAAATGGGGATGGAAAGCAGAAATCTTAAGGCGATAGTCAGATTTGCAATCCCCCTTAATCCCTTTAAACCTGTCCTTCTTGCATTCTCTCGGGCAGATATGGCACTCCCTCATCATTTCCCAGAGCTCTTGACCTCGCTTCTTAAGTTCACCGCTCTGATGAAGTTTAAGATAGGCCGGCTCGAATGAATGCTGGCTCATCCCCTCTCCTTTATTTTCTAATTTTACCGGGCTGAAGAGATTTGTTTCCTCTAATCCCTTTTCAACAAGTCTAAGCCCTGAGGCCAGGCTATCCCTATTAAAGATACAACCTAAGGCTCCAAGAACCAGGCTGCCAAAGGCCTTTTCTAAGAATTTTCTCCTGCCAAGCCTTCTCATACCAACCTAACACCTCCCTGTTTGTCGGCGATTTAAATATAAGCCTGACCAATCTGGTTGACAAGCAAAATCGGCTCAACGACCTAAAAAATTTGGACACAATCTATATTCACTATTTTCCTGGCTAAATAGAACCTGTTTAAATCAGTCGTAAAACAATCGCTTCAGGGTTAAATTTATTAATTCAGCAATTACTGATAAATCTGATGTCCACCCAGGCTCATTATTAGAACCATACGAAACAACTCCCAGAATCCCAAAAATCAAACCCCTTCACAAACTAATTTCTTAGGGTCACAAGATTAAGAAAAATGTATCTCGACAGGTTTTTCATAAATCAGGAAATGCCTGGAACATCTTTAATTTATAGAAATTTGGAAATATAGATTGTTTCCCAATTTTTTTCCCTAATTTTTAAACCAGCCGAGCCTTTCCATCACCGCAGCGGTTATCATTGAACCGGGAGGGTCACTGTGAGACATACAGATTGCTGCTTTGCCTTCCACAGCCGTGTGAATTTCCGCCACATCTTTATAAGTAAACCCCGGACAAAGAACGATAGAATGAACACCTTCTTCCAGCACCAGCTTTCTGGTCACCTCCAGAGCCTCCTGCTGGCTGCGAACTAATTGCACAAAAAGCTGGTACATGCCAGTCTCAATCTGACACTTATTTTTTGAGACTTCCGCATCTGGCGCATGGGCCACGAAAGCTGCCTTGAATTTTTCCATGATTAAACCTCCAGCCTTAAATTACGTTTATCATTTACAGGCTAACTTATTTTATCTCACTAACTTCTCAAAAAAAATTAAAAAGATGAGTAGACAAATAAGATGGGCACGGCAGGTCAAAATTCCCACCCGCTTTATCTTCCCTCATTTTTCTTACCTCAAACCTTTCCTGATAAATATTCTGAACTAGGGTAATTTGAATTTTCCCTTATAAAATTTTGGCTTGACCTCCACTCTTTATTTATATTAAGGATTATATGAATAAATAACTCTGGAGGTTAGCATGAGTGAAAAAGAACCTAAAACCGATAAACTATCAACTCCCTTAAGCCGACGCGAATTTCTGGGCAAGACTGCTGCTTCGGCTGCCGGGCTGATTATTGTTCCCCGACACGTCATCGGCGCTCAGAAAGGTAAGAAGAAGAAAGCCCCAAGTGATACTCTGAATATCGGCTGCGTCGGAGTGGGCGGAAAGGGTTTTTCTGACGTTCAGGTTGTAAGCAGCGAAAACATCGTCGCCCTATGTGATGTCGATGCCACCATGATGGAAAAATTTCTCACTTCTGACCGGCACCTCCCAGAACATAAAGCCAAATATGAAAAAGCCCATATCTACCGCGATTTTCGGGAAATGCTGGAGCGAGAAAAATCTCTAGATGCCGTGGTCATCAGCACCCCGGACCACACCCACGCAGTCATCGCCATGATGGCTATGAAGCTCGGCAAGCACGTTTTCGTCCAGAAACCCCTGACCCACACTGTTAAAGAAGCTCGGCTGCTCCGCCTGGAAGCTGAAAAACGCAATCTGGTCACCCAGATGGGCAATCAGGGTCACGCCAAGGAAGGTGCCCGCCTTGTCTGTGAATGGATCTGGGACGGGGCCATCGGTCCGGTTCGCGAGGTCCACGTTTGGACCAATCGCCCCATCTGGCCGCAGGGGATAGAAGCTCCAAAAGAAATTCCCTCCTGCCCCCCGACCCTATCCTGGGACCTGTGGCTCGGCCCCGCTCAGTGGCGGCCTTACCACCCCGCCTACTGCCCGTTCGTCTGGCGCGGCTGGTGGGATTTTGGTACCGGAGCTCTGGGGGACATGGGCGCTCACCTCATAGACCAGCCCTTCTGGGCCCTCAAACTTGGTGCCCCAAAAAGAATCCAGGCCAGTTCAACTAAGTACACTAAGGACTCATACCCTCTGGCTGAAATTGTCACTTATGAATTCCCGGAACGGGAAGGAATGCCCCCGGTCAGACTCATCTGGTATGACGGCGGACTGATGCCTCCCCGGCCCAAAGAATTGCCCCAGGGTCGCCGGCTGGGTGACGAAGGCGGTGGCTGCCTGTTTGTCGGTGATAAAGGAATGCTGGTCTGCAGCACCTACGGAGAAAATCCCCGTCTTCTGCCCGATGAATTGATGCGAGACTACAAGCGCCCGGAAAAAACTATCCCCCGTTCACCCGGAATCCACGAAGAATGGATTGCTGCCATCAAAGAAGGCAAAAAATCCACAACCGACTTCTCCTATTCCGGTCCTCTAACCGAGATGATGCTTCTCGGAAACATAGCTCTTCGCTTTAAAGATGATAACGTGGTCTTAGAATGGGACAGCGAAAACTTTAAGTTCACCAACGTACCTGAAGCCAATCAGTACCTACACAAAGAATACCGGTCCGGCTGGGAACTATAATAAAAATTCAAAAAATTTCTCGGCCCCAGTTATAAAAAACGAGTTCAGGTGGCCGGAAAAATAAATAGAGTTAAAGGTAATAAAGACCAAGGAGGCAAAACAACATAAAAAGGAGGTAAGAATCATTAAAATAAATCAATTAGTAAATTAATTAGAAATAAAATTGCTGAAAATCCAAGATGAAATTGAGATGGCAAAAAATAATAAGAGAGGAATAAATAGATAGATAAGAATTTACCCCCTGAAAAAATTCGTCAGAATTTGAAGTGGCTATTATAAGAAGATTGGAAGTTAAGACCTTAATGTTAAGAAATTTTAGATAAAATTTTGTCCCCAGAGGACACAAAACAAAAAGGGAGGAATTTATGAACAAGATGAGGAGAGAAGTGGTTTTGTTTACTTGTTTTCTCATGCTGTCTTCTTTTTTGTCTTCTTTTCCGCTTGCCCAGCAAAAAAACCCGAAAGATACGCTTTCCCAGTGGACTATCCATGACCTGAACCGACCATTGCCGCCCGTGGTTATCCTGGGGCCACCGCTCCCTCCTGTGCCGCCGCCTTCAGACGCCGTCATTCTTTTTGATGGGAAAAACCTGTTCAACTGGGTTGATTCTAAAGGAGAACCAGCCCGCTGGAAAGTTGAAGGCGATTACATGGAAGTTGTTCCGAAAACTGGAAATATCCAGACCAAGCATGGTTTCGGTAGTTGTCAGCTCCATATTGAATGGATGACTCCTTATCCGGCCAGAGGTGAAGGTCAGGACAGAGGCAACAGCGGGGTTTTCCTGATGGGACTTTACGAAGTTCAGGTTCTGGACTCTTACGAGAACAAGACCTATGCCGACGGCATGGCCGGAGCCATCTACGGCCAGTATCCGCCGCTGGTCAACGCCTGCCGGAAGCCCGGCGAGTGGCAGACCTACGACATCATCTTTTACGCGCCAAAATTTGACCAGGAAGGCAAGCTGCTGGAGCCGGCCAGGATGACCGTCTTTCATAACGGGATCCTGATCCACCACAACGCCGAATTAACCGGGCCAACAGCCCACAAAGCGCGTCCTCCCTACAAAGCTCACGCCGACAAGCTTCCTCTGATGCTTCAGGACCATAGCCACCCGGTGCGCTTCCGTAACATCTGGCTGCGTGAGTTAGACTGAAAATCTTTTGGAGACATTCAATCACTTAATAATTGCTGCAAACCATAGACAGCACTGGCTCCCAATAAATCCTTAAGGAGAATAAATCTTAATCTCTTTAGGGGATTATTCTGTCGGGATGATAAGTTCGCCACTCTTCTAAAGCCCTTGTGGCATAATCAAGAAAAATTTCGGGTCTGGATGGGCTGACTCTAATTCTTGATCCGTCCACTCTAATAATCTCTACCAGACCACGGAAAGAAGTAGCGAAATTCTGGGTTCTCCAGGACGGCCTAAGAGTTCCTGAGCTAATGGTTTTGATTTTCCCAAAAGGGATCTTCCAGGAAAAAACTCTGAACCTGAGCACTATTCCATCCTGGGCCACAGCGATAGAGCGGGGTAAAGCCAGGAAGTAAATGAGCAGCACAAAAACGGCCGCCCCAAACATCACCGCCGCTCCAACCAGAGAAGCCTGCGGACTTTCTTTGGGAAAGATGTTCTGGCTCTGGGAATTCAAATAAAAGAGCAGGCTCAGGACAGCGAACATCAAAACAGGGAAAATAAGGATAACTTTAGTCCACTTATCATACTTGACCGTGTCTTCGTAGAGGATCAAATCCATGGCTGAAATCATCTTAGCAAAATTCTCCTGGCGCGGGCAATAATAAAATTGAAGATAGCCAGAAGAAACTGGGTTTGGCTATTTTGAATTGGCTTTCTATCAAACAGCTTTCTAACCTTCTATAACCAGGCATTTATTTATTAATTAAATTATCAGGCTCAGCCCTGCCAACCGGCCCCTATGGCAAATCAGCATTGTAAGCTACATTGTCCAATATCACCTAAAAACCAGCTTTTAAGAATCCGACATGTTCAGGTAAATAAATTTTCAAGAATTTCCTTAACTCTGGAGCATTTTAATTAATGAAGCAAAGCATTATTTTTTATATAATTAAGTTTTAGATAATAGATACCTGATTCATATGAGGTGAACTATGAAGAAAGAAGAAATTAGCCGAATCTTGACAATTGCTCTGTCCTTAATCTCATTTTTTGTGAGCATGCTTTTTCTTCCCGCATTTTCTTATCAGACTGGTTCCCAGCCGAAGAAAAAGGCGCTGATTGTCTGGGGCGGCTGGGAAGGACATGAGCCAAAAAAATGCGTGGATATTTTTGCTCCCTGGCTGGTAGAGCAAGGTTTTGAGGTAGAAATTTCCAACACTCTGGACGCCTATTTAGACCTGGAAAAGCTGAAGAAGCTGGACGTCATAATTCAGGTCTGGACCCAGGGGACCATTAAACCAGAACAGGAGCGAAATCTTTTGGAGGCTGTGAAAAGCGGTGTGGGACTGGCCGGATGGCATGGCGGGCTGGCGGACTCATTTCGCATGAATACCGAATATCAATTTATGGTCGGTGGGCAGTGGGTGGCTCATCCCGGCGGCATCATTGATTATGAAGTAAACATTGTGCCGGAGAAAAAAGACGACCCAATTGTTAAAGGGCTTAAAGACTTCAAGATGCACTCTGAGCAGTATTACATGCACGTGGACCCTGGAGTGGAAGTCCTGGCCACCACCACCTTCAGCGGCAAGTATGCTCCCTGGATTGAAGGGGTGGTTATGCCGGTGGTCTGGAAAAAATACTACGGCAAGGGCCGGGTGTTCTATTGTTCCCTCGGTCACGTGGCAGCTGATTTTGACGTGCCGGAGGCGAGGGAAATTGTCAAGAGGGGCATCCTCTGGGCCACCCGGGTTTTTTAATCAGTGACTTACAATAACAGAGCTACTTATAAAATAGCCTATAACATAAAAACAATACTTCCTTACTTTGTCTGTCTAAACAGATAATATGCCAGACCTACGTTCTGGCTTTTGAAGCCACTTCTTTAAGAATATTGCCTATATCATAAATTTGCAGCTTAAAACCAGTGTCGGTTTCTGACAATACGGCAACTTTATCTTTATAGAGTGCAAATGAATTACATCGTGGCCTGTTTTTTATTGTTATTAAAGGTTCTTCCGGCATTTTAATGGGTCAGCAGATGCGGTAGAATAGCTCCGAAAGGAGCGAAATTTATGGAAGTTAAAGAGCTTTATCGTAAGATTTTGGGCATTGAGGAGCCGTGGAAAGTGAGTGAG
>Ga0308419_1002499_pt1 | contig 11870 bp, 9 predicted proteins | sample HotsprSampleMS50_FD_203674 | JGI IMG/M metagenome (GOLD analysis project Ga0308419, IMG submission 203674) | Hot spring phototrophic mat microbial communities from Mushroom Spring, Yellowstone National Park, Wyoming, United States - 20090730_MS50 ... | reverse complement strand
CCGAAGATATAGAAAATGAAATAGCCAAATTAAGCGATCAAGAAATTGATAATTTAGCTTTTGGAGCTATTGAAGTTGACAAAACCGGCAAAATTTTGAGATTCAATACTACCGAAGCTACAATAACTGGTAGAAAAAAGGAAGACGTTATTGGAAAAAATTTTTTTGACGAAGTCGCTCCTTGCGCAAAAACAGAGCAATTTTATGGCAAATTCAAAGAAGGCGTCGAAAAAGGAAACTTAAACGTAATTTTCGAGTATATTTTTGACTACAAAATGGCTCCCACAAAAGTAAAAGTACACATGAAAAAATCCTTATTTGGCGACACTTACTGGATTTTTGTTAAAAGGTTATAATCAAAGGGCTAAAAAGCCCTTTTTAAAACATCATAAAAAATTTTTTAAATATTAAATGGATGGCAATAAATTAGAATTTAATGATAGAAGTTTAAATTTAGTTAAGAAAGTAATTTTAAGCATAGTTAGAAGTTATTTGATAAAAACTCGAAAAATATATCCATTCAATATTAGTTTAAAAGACGTTGAAAATGAAAAATTTAAAGATATTTTTAACATTGATTCGCTTGATTTATTAAATATCGCAAGCGAAATAAATGTTTTTTTCAATATTCACAAAATAGGAATTGAAGATAAACTTTTAGTTAATCTTTCTTTAGAAAACTGGACAGAAATATCAATACAATCATTAAATAAAAACAGCGGATATTTAACTTTTTCAACTTCTGGCTCAACCGGAACTCCAAAACTGATCACTCATAGATTAGAATCAATTTTTACTGAAGCTGCAGAAATTTCTCGAATAGTTGGAAGTTTTAATAAAGTTATTAGTCTTGTTCCTTTACATCATATTTATGGCTTCTTATACTCAATAGCATTGCCATTTATCGCTAATAAAGATATGATTTTTATAAATACGCTTAAAATGTCCGATTTAGAAAATGATATTTTGATTGTCGCAACTCCCGAGCAATGGAAAATATATAAAGACTTGATTATTTTATCTAAAAAAAGAATAAAAGGAACCTCTTCAACTGGAATTTTAGATTTGAATTTATTCGCCGAATTAATAAATCATAATGTACAAATTTATGAATTTTTTGGTTCGACTGAAACCTTAGGATTAGGATACAGAACATCCCCATATGAAAAATTTAATTTTTTTTCATATTTAACCGTAAAAGATAATAAAATATTAAATGTAATTAATCAAGAATACTTAGAACCAATGGATGATTTGAGGATTGAAGGCAGTAGATTTGATTTTGTTGGACGTAAAGATAATGCCGTATCCATAGGCGGCAAAAATATTTTCCTTGATTTTATAAAAAACGAGCTATTAAAGAACGAACTTATTGTCGATTGTAGCGTTAGAAGTTACCCTACAGAATTTGGCTTATTCATAAAGGCATTAATCGTTCCTAAATATTTTGATGAAACAACAATAAATAGAATAAAAGAATACATATTTCAAAATGAGAATACTAAATATATTAAGAATATTAAATTTGCGGAAAAAGTTCCCGTTAATGAGTTAGGCAAACCATCAGATTGGCAAATCTAATTTTTTCTAGCTTTTTCAAGCGCTTTCCTTTTGAAAATTTATGACGTTGTTTTAAATTAAAAGTTTTAAAACAACGATAAATTTATTTATATTTAGGTTTACAAATTTATTATTTTTTGCGCCCGTAGCTCAATTGGATAGAGCATCTGACTACGGATCAGAAGGTTGAGGGTTCGAATCCTTCCGGGCGCGCCAAATCATACTCTTTTCTCATATTTGCAAATTTAATTATTAAATTATATTTTATTTTTTCTTTATATGCGCATAAGCGCATAAATATTTTTCTTTTTTTTCTTTGCAATTCTTTTAAAAATTTCTAATTTGCTTAAAACATAACAATAAATAAAGCGAGGCTTTTTATGGATATAACAAACAAAACGGTTCTTGTTTTAGGCGGATGGGGATTAGTTGGAAACGCCGTTATAAGAAGGCTTATCCCCGAAAAACCAAAACAAATTATCATCCATTCCTTAAAAAAAGAAGAAGCATATGAGGCTGTCGATAATTTCAAAAAGCATTATCCCAATCTTCCATCGGATTATTTTATTCCTTATTGGGGAAATATTTTCATAAGAGACGAATTTAAGGATGAAGAAAGAAGTTTGCTGCTCCAAGATCCAACCAAACGCAGAACTATTATTAGCGATATTATGGACGAACTTGACGACGAGATATTAAAAAAATCAATGGTCTACGTTATGCTCTCAAAATTTAAACCTGATATATTAATTGATTGCGTTAATTCAGCCACAGGCATCGCATATCAGGACATATATGCGGCATATAGAGACGTTAAAAAAACAATCGATAAAAAAGGCTCATATGACGATTTAGTTGCGATTACAGAAAAACTCATCGCTGCTCTTTATGTTCCTCAAATAATTAGGCACGTTCAAATTATGTATTCGTCAATGAAAGAGGCTGGAACGCATATATACGTCAAAATCGGAACAAGCGGCACTGGAGGAATGGGATTAAATATCCCTTATACGCATAGCGAAGAAAAACCATCGAGAGTTTTATTGTCAAAATCTTGCGTGGCTGGCGCTCATACTTTATTGTTATTTTTAATGGGAAGAACGCCTGACGCTCCAATTACAAAAGAAATTAAACCAACTGGAGCTATTGCATGGAAACGAATCGGATATGGAGAAATCTTGAAAAAAGGCAAAGCTATCGAACTGTTAAAAGCGGATCTAAGCAAAGCCATCGAATTAAAGGATACTTTAAAGTTAAAAGTTGGAGAGATTTTAGAGAAGAAAGGAGAAAATTTAAAATCAGTATTTATTGATACTGGAGAAAATGGCACTTTCTCGAGAGGAGAATTTGAAGCCATTACAGCTCATGGTCAAATGCAATATGTAACCCCGGAGGAAATAGCCGAAGATGTTGTCTTTGAAATTATGGGCGGCAATACCGGTCACGATATAATTAACGCGCTTGATAACGCCACAATGGAGCCAACTTATAGAGCTGGTTTTTTGCAACATCGAGCAGTAAAAAAATTAGAAGAATTAGAAAAACAATACAACGTAGATAGCGTCGCTTTTGAATTGCTCGGTCCGCCAAGACTTTCTAAGCTATTATTTGAAATACATTTAATTAGAAAAGTAGTCCCAAATATGAAAGATATTCCTACGCAAACTCCAGAATATCTAAGCGAACAAACTTTCAATATTATCAAAACCGACGATAAGCTCCGCTCCGAGATAGTTTCTATCGGCATACCAATTCTTTTTCCAGACGGAAAAACTTTGTTAAGAGGCAATGATATTAAAATACCTCCATACAGAGGAGACGACGAGCTCCCAATAACGTCTGAAAATATTAATAAATGGGCTAACGATGGCTGGGTTGATTTGAGAGTTGAAAATATGAAAACCTGGATTACTCGAATAAAAAATATTATGGATGAAGCCAATAGCATACCCGAAGACGATACCAGTTCTTCTCACGTTCGCACAAAAGATTATTGGAACAATTTTGAAAAAATTGATTTAGGAAAAGTCGTAAGTTGGATTTTCATTCATGAAGAAAAAGGCAGAAGGATGAAAGCATAAAAAAAGCCCGTTTCAAAGCGGGCTTTTTTAATTTTAATATTTACGCTAAAAATTTGCCTTAAATTGCTTTCCTTTATGAAATTCCTCAATTGCGTTTGCGGCATCTTCAGGAGTATCGACAATTTTAAATAAAGACAAATCATGCTCGTTGATATAACCTAAACTTATCAGACTTTCTTTCATCCAATTTTCTAAAGGCTTCCAGAATTCAGAACCGAACAGTATTATTGGAACGCGAGAAGTTTTTTTAGTCTGCATTAATGTTAACGCCTCGAATAATTCATCCATTGTTCCAAAACCGCCGGGAAATGCTATATATCCTTGCGAATATTTAAAGAACATTACTTTTCTAACAAAAAAATATCTAAATAACAATTTTTTATCTTTATCAATATACTTATTAGGTTCTTCTTCTAAAGGCAATTGAATACAAACGCCGGTAGAAGAACCGCCTGCTTCTTTTGCTCCCCTATTTCCTGCTTCCATAATTCCAGGCCCGCCCCCCGTTATAATGCCAAATCCTTTCTCGCATAGATTTTTTGCAGTTTCTCTGGCAAGTTCGTAATACTTATTTCCTTCTTTAATTCTAGCGGAACCAAAAATTATGATGCTCGGCTTTATTTTTGCCATCGTTTCAAAACCTTCTACAAATTCAGCCATTATTCTAAAAATCCGCCACAAATCTTCTTGCGAATTAATCAGTTGTTTTTCAAATTTTTCTCCAGTTTGTTCTGAAAAATGCATAATGCCTCGATATATTAATGATAATTTAATTATTCTACGAAAAAATTTTTCTATCTATTTAAAAGATGGTTTAAATTAAAATGAAAGTAAAATTAAATATTAATTTAATATTTTAAAATTAAAAAGCCTCCTTATCAGGAGGCATTTGCTTTATTTATCTTCGTTGATAACTTCATATGAAGCGTCTTGAGCGTCTTGCTGCCCGCTCTGCTTTTCAGACTTTTGTCCTCCGTTAAATCCTGAACCTGAGGCGCCAGTTCCGCCTGGTCCGGCTTGTTGATACATTTTGGCTCCAATTTCGCCCAAAACTTTTTGCAATTTTTCAGAAGCCGATTTTATTCTATTAGTATCGTTTGAATTTAAAGCTTCTCTTACGGCTTTAATTTCATTTTCAATTGCAGCTCTATCGGCTTCGCTTAATTTGTCTTTATATTCGTTTACAAATTTTTCAGCCGCAAAAGCCTGACTATCGGCATTATTTCTAATTTCAGCGGCTTCTTTTTTTCTTTTATCTTCTTCGGCATGTTCTTGAGCTTCTCTTTTCATTTTTTCAATCTCTTCTTTGCTTAATCCGCTTGAAGCCGTAATCCTTATGCTTTGTTCTTTGTTTGTAGCCTTATCTTTTGCCGATACATGCAAGATTCCATTTGCGTCTATATCAAAGGTAACTTCGATTTGAGGAACTCCTCTTGGCGCTGGCGGTATTCCGTCAAGATGGAATCTGCCGAGCGTTCTATTATCAGCCGCCATAGGTCTGTTCCCTTGCAAAACATGAATTTCAACAGAAGTTTGATTATCAGCGGCTGTTGAGAATATTTCGCTCTTTCTTGTAGGTATAGTAGTATTTGCTGGAATTAAGACCGTCATAACTCCGCCAAGAGTTTCGATTCCCAAATTAAGCGGTGTTACGTCAAGCAACAAAATATCTTTAACTTCGCCAGTCAACACAGCTCCTTGAATAGCGGCTCCAACTGCTACTACTTCGTCGGGGTTAACGCCTTTATGAGGCTCTTTCTTAAAAAATTTTCTAACGACTTCTTGAACTTTTGGAACTCTCGTGCTTCCGCCGACGAGAATAACCTCGTCAATTTGATCGACTGTTATTCCAGCGTCTTTTATCGCTTGTCGACAAGGCTCAATCGTTCTTTCAATAAGATCGTCAACTAATTGCTCAAACTTTGATCTTGTTAAAGTTATATTTAAATGTTTTGGACCGTCGGCAGTAGCTGTAATAAACGGCAAATTTATATCTGTTTGCAAAGAGTTTGAGAGCTCAATTTTAGCTTTCTCGGCGGCTTCTTTTAATCTTTGCAATGCCATTGGATCTTTTCTTAAATCAACTCCCTCTTGTTTCATAAATTCATCAGCTATATAATCAATAATTCTTTGATCAAAATCATCGCCGCCTAAATGCGTATCGCCATTAGTCGACTTTACTTCAAAAACTCCATTTCCAATTTCAAGTATAGAAATATCAAATGTTCCGCCGCCAAGATCATAAACCGCTACAATCTGCTCTTTGTTCTTTTTATCTAATCCATAGGCTAAAGCAGCCGCTGTAGGTTCGTTAATTATTCTTAAGACCTTAAGTCCGGCAATTTCGCCTGCGTCTTTTGTCGCCTGTCTTTGAGCGTCGTTAAAATATGCAGGAACAGTTATTACTGCCTCTGTAACTTCGTGACCTAAATAATCCTCTGCTGTTTTTTTCATTTTTTGCAAAATCATAGCGCTAATTTCCGGCGGCGAATATAATTTATCGTCTATTTTTACGCGAGCAGTATTATTTTCTCCAGCAACTACTTCATAGGGAACTCTTTTCATTTCTTCGCGAACTTCGTCAATTCTTCTTCCCATAAATCTTTTAATTGAGAAGATCGTTTTCTTTGGATTAGTAACAGCTTGTCTTTTAGCAGGCTGGCCTACCAATCTTTCGCCCGTTTTAGTAAAAGCGACGATTGACGGCGTAGTTCTTCCGCCTTCAGAATTCGCAATAACGACTGGCTCGTTGCCTTCCATTACTGCAACGCAAGAGTTTGTTGTTCCGAGATCAATTCCTATAACTTTTCTCATTTTTATTTTCTCCTTTTGTTTTCAAAACATTTTTTTATTTCAAATCATATGCCATTTATAACTCATTATATTTCAATATAATATAAAATATAAAAAAACTGTTTTATTTTGACTTTATTTAAGTCAAAAGTATACATAATAATTCTTAAGCGTTTTCTTTTGTCAATTTTTGGTTATTTTTTTATTTTTAATTAAATTTTAACTTTAAAAAAAGGAAAAATTATGCCTTTTGACATCGACGCTTTTAACATCGAAGTAGAAACTGAAATTATTGGCTCTAATTTTTTTTATTTTGACGAAATCGAATCTACTAATTCATATGCTATGGAAGAAGAAGAGGAATTACCAAACGGAACAGTTATATTAGCCGAAAAACAAAACAATGGCAGAGGTAGGCATAATCGCAAATGGTATAGTCTTCCAGAACAAAATTTGACTTTTTCTATCGTACTGAAAGATAAATTTGTTAAAACTTATCCGCCTCTCATTGGGTTTGTCGCTTCTTTATGCGTCGCTCAAACAATTGAAAATTTATATCAACTAAAAGTAAATTTAAAGTGGCCCAACGACGTTTTAATCAATAATAAAAAAATTGCCGGTATATTATTAGAATCTAAATTTGAAGCAAATAAAATAAAAAAAATTGTTGTGGGAATTGGCTTAAACGTAAATCAAAAAGTTTTTCAAGGAACATATATAATTCCGCCTACCTCAATTATACTCGAACTAAAAGCTAAAGATTTTATAAATCGTGAAAAAACGCTCGCCGAATTCCTAAACCTATTCGAAGAAAAATTATTGTTAATGTTAAAAAATCCAGATGATATTTTGAACGATTGGAAACTTCGTTGCAATTTAATCGGCGAAAAAATTACTTTGGAAAACGACGATATTGAATTAGTCGGAATTTTCGAAGACATTGATAAAGATGGGAGCTTGATTTTAAGAACTAAAGACAAAATAGAAAAGATCTCTTATGGAGAGCTAAGCATTCGATGACAAATAAGAGTTTCATCGGTTTAGACGTCGGAAACAGCGCAATAAAAGTCGGATTATTTCAAACGGAGAATGACAAATTTTTTTATATCGATAAAAATAATTTACTAAATTTTCAAATTGATATAAGCAATTATGATTTTTGTCTTGTATCAAGCGTTAACGATTTAAATTACGGCATTTTCAAAAAAAATTGCTTTTATACTTTTCAGGGAAAAATTTTCTCAATCGATCATACTTTTCCTTTTTCTTTTGAAATAAAAATCGAACATCCAGAAAAAATTGGAGCCGATAGATTATGCTTAATAGAAGGCTCTCTTTATTTTGCTCGTCTTAAAAAATTATCTTTCGACTATTTAATTTCAATTGATTTTGGAACCGCTACTACTATTAATGTTTTAAACCAAAAAAAAGAATTTATCGGCGGATTAATTATGCCAGGCTTGAAAACGATGATTAAATCGCTTCACACTGACACGGCTAAACTTCCAGATATTTCGCTTGATAATTACGATGGAATAATCGGCAACGAAACTAAAAAAGCTATAGCGTCGGGAGCTTTAAATTCTACTTTAGGGGCAATTGAAAGAACAATAAATTATTTGAAAAAAAGTTTTAACGCAAATCATTTGTTAATTTTTGCCACCGGCGGAAACTATAAAAGTATTATGAACTTTTTAGAATTTGATAAAATTATATACTATGAAAATTTAAATCTTTATGGAATAAAAAGTTTAGCTGAAAAAATTCTTTAATGGAAAAAAAATTAGTCTACTTAGACAACGCGTCAACGACTCAAATGTATCCTGAAGCAATAGAGGAGCTTCAAAAAGTCTCTCGAGAAATTATCGGAAATCCAAGCTCTCAACACTACTACGGAAGAAAAGCTAAAATATTATTGGAACAAGCAAGAGAAATCATCGCATCTTCAATAAACGCAAAACCTAACGAAATTTATTTTACCAGCGGTGGAACGGAATCTTTAAATTTTTGCATAAAAGGAATAGCAAAAGCTTTAAAGAAGGAATTTAATTCTAACATTATAATTTCAAGCAAAACGGAACACAGCGCGACAACTGAATCGTTGGAACTGCTTATAAAAGAAAATTTTAAAGTTTTTTACTTAAATTCTTCCCCCATCGCAAAAATTGTATATCCTTTAGAAAAATATGAATTTAATTCAATATACAATTGCCTTGCAACTTTGATTCACGTCAATAACGAAACTGGAGCAGTTTTGGACGAAGAAATTATAAAATACTTAAAAAGCGAAGGCGCGTTTATTCATATAGACGCCGTTCAGTCATTTTGCAAAAATGAAATAGACGTTTCTAAATTGCCTATCGACGCGCTTTCTATTAGCTCTCATAAAATTCACGGACCTAAAGGAGTCGGAGCCGTATATTTAAGAAATGGAACTCCAATTGAAAGTTTAATTGTCGGCGGATCCCAAGAAAGACAAAAACGAGGCGGAACTGAAAATTTAGCTGGCATTATAGCGTTTGCAAAAGCCGTTCAAATTGCTTTTAAAAACTTAAAAAATAATTTTGAATATGTAAGCAAATTAAAAAAAAAGTTCGTCGAATATATTTTTCAAATCGACAAAGAAGGAATACGCATAAACTCCGAAGAAAATTTTTCACCTTATATACTTAATATTACTTTTCTTCCAGAATTTTATAAATGCGATGTTGAGAGCGCTTTAATTTTTTTAGATTTAAAGGGAGTTTGCGCTTCCGCCAGTTCCGCTTGTGCCTCTGGCATATTTAATTTTTCAAAAATGTTGGTTAAAGCTGGAATGACGGAAAAAGAAGCAAAACAATCGATAAGATTTTCATTTTCAATTTTTAATACTTTTGAAGACATAGAAATAGCAGCCTTAGCTTTAGAAGAATTAAAAAAAAAATTTAGAGTTATTTAATTTTTTTTATTATTTTAGATTAAAAGCATATAAAAAGAAAGAAACATATGTCAACGAATACAATTACGAAGAACTTTATAAATTTTAAATTCTTGCTTGAGGAAGGCAAAGAAATTAAATTCGAGTTGCAACTTGACGACAACTGGCAAATTGTCGAATGGCAAAAATTAAAAAATTTTCACGAGGATTGGACAGATTTAAATTATTTTGCTTGTTCTAATTGCCCATTAGATAAAACGACTGTTCGACATTGTCCTTTAGCTCAAACGATTTTGAGATTTGTCAAAGTCTTCGCCTTAAACCTATCAACAGAAAATTGCGTAGTATTTGTAGAAACTCCTACAAGAGGATATTATAAAAACGCCACTTTGCAACAAGGAGCAAGCGCTTTGTTGGGAGTCTTTATGGTCTCTTCAGGCTGCCCAATTATGGCTAAGTTAAAACCATTATTAAGATTTCATTTGCCTTTTTCAACATTAGAAGAAACTCAACTTAGAGCTTGCGGTTATTATTTAGTCGCGCAATTTATCAAGTCCAAACAAAATTTAAATCCAGATTTTGAAATGAAAAATTTATTTAAATTCTATGAAGATATAAAAACCTTAAATCAAAACGTAGCTCAAAAAATTGCTGATTTAGTTCAAAAGGACGCAAGTTTAAATTCTTTAGTAATTTTAGACACTTTTGCCAATTACATCACTTTATCTCTGGAAGAAAACGAATACGAATCTCTTTCGGAAATTTTAAAAGAATTTTTCTAATTTTCTTAGATTCCTCTTGACAAACGATAAATTATGCAATATTTTTGAATAGTGGTTCATTTATTATTTTAGATTTTTTTTATGAGACTTAAATCAAAAGAAAAAGAAGAAAATATATTACAAGCCGCAATAAAAGTTTTTGCTCGCGAAGGTTTTTTTAACGCTAAAGTTCATTCTATAGCGGACGAAGCAAAAGTAGCGGCTGGAAGCGTTTATTTGTATTATGAAAATAAAGACGCATTGTTGCTTGCAATATTTGAAAATATATGGAGAAAACTATACGAAGGATTATACAAAATATATCAGCGAGACGATTTATCCCCCGTCGATAAATTTGATTCTATGATCGACTTAGTTTTTGACGTATTGATAACAAATCGCGAACAAGCGATAGTTTTTGTCAACGAGCAACATCATTTTCAACTTAAATTTAAAGACAAGTTTACGAAGTATTACGATAAATTTTTAGATTTGGGCGAAGAAATTGTAAAGGAAGGAATTCAAAATAAATTGTTTAATTCTAATTTTAATATAAAGATTTTAAGATCTTTTGTTTTTGGCGGAACTCGCCATTTGATTCGCGCTTGGGCTCATAATCCAAATGAACATAACTTAAATGAAGTTCGACAAACAGTAAAATATATTTTAAAATACGGACTTTTAAAAAGATAATTTTTTTATTTTATTTTTGAATAACGATTCATTATACATTATAAATTTTGAGGCTCCGATGAAAAATATTTTTTTTCTTCCTCTTTCATTTTTTGTCTTTTTTTTATTTGGATCAAATTTGTTTTCGCAAACAATTAGCTTAGCCGAAGCCGTTTCTATTACTGTCGAAAATAATGAAAACTTAAAAAGAGCAAAAGAAAGATATCTCTCTAAACAAAATCAATACTATGCAAGCTGGGGAAATTTTCTGCCTCAAGTTGGGATTGATTGGTCGTTTAATAAAATTAATGAAGACTTAACTATTGACCTTTCTTCAATTCGGTTGGCTATGATATCTTTATCCGCAAAAAATCAAACCGATATACATTATCTCAAGAATCCAACGTTAGATCCATCGCTTTTTCCTGTTATTTATAATCAATACTTTAACGTATTAAACTCGCAAATTCCTCAATTTAAAGAAATCATAAAACAAAATGAATTTAAATCAAGCTTTATAACTGGCATTCAACCATTATTTTTAGGCGGCAAATTAATATTCGCCAAAAATACAGCAAAGGAAGAAGAAGATATAGCATATCAAGAATATTTGTTCGCGCTTAACGAAGCTGTTTCTGAAACTATTTCTTCTTATCTTGCTTGCGCTTTTTTAAAAGAAGTTATAAAAGTTAGAAAAGAAGTTTTAGATGGAATATCAAAGCATAAGGAAGAAGCTGAAGCGGCATTTGACGCGGGTCTAATACCTCAAGTCGAAGTATTGAAAGCTAAGGCTGCTCTTGCCGAGGCTGAAAGAAATCTTCAGGAAGATCAAAATAAATATGAATTGGCTCTTTTGTCTCTTAAAAAAAATCTCGGAATCAACTTAGCTAATTCAGTACAAACTAAAGATTCTCTCTATTATAGAAATATATCGTTCGACTATGATTCTCTTTCTTCTTCAATTCAATCGAAAAATTATTATTTAAAGATCATTGAAAGCAAAATTTCTCAAGCTAAAAATAAGTATTGGATAGATTTTTCTAATTTTCTTCCACAAGTCATCGCTTTTGGCAAATATGAATTTTA
>Ga0308419_1002498_pt1 | contig 11871 bp, 8 predicted proteins | sample HotsprSampleMS50_FD_203674 | JGI IMG/M metagenome (GOLD analysis project Ga0308419, IMG submission 203674) | Hot spring phototrophic mat microbial communities from Mushroom Spring, Yellowstone National Park, Wyoming, United States - 20090730_MS50 ... | reverse complement strand
CAGCCGCACCTTTCACTTTCAACATACAAGAGGGGAGCAAGAGGAGGAGAAAGGGGGAGTGGGCAAGTGGTTGAAAAGGAAAGGGAAAAAGATTTGGGGATCGTTGTGACTGGGGGTGGGGATGGCACGGAGAAGGCAAACCACAGAGAACACGGAGAAAACAAACCACGGAGGACACGGAGGACACGGAGAAAAACAAACCACGGAGAACACGGAGATAGTAAAAGAGAGGCGGACACGCTGGTCCGCCCCTACACGGCTCGGCGGGTTGAAGTGGAGCGCGCAGTCCTGCGTGCCACGCCGCCAGTCTTGGCGGCGGATGGGGTTCGACTTCCGTACCGTTCGGGATTGTGTTGCTCTGCCGGCGTGACCGCCGGCATGGCAAGCCTGGCGGCTTGCTCCACGGAGAGGCCGGCATGGCAAGCCTGGCGGCTTGCTCCACAAGAAGTGCCGGTGTGGCAAGGAAAGCGGCGTGCTGCAAGGGCCGCAGGACCGATCGGTTGCAAGAGAGGCACTGGGTAAAGGGTGCCCACGCCGGCTGGAAAGCCGGCCGCAGGCTACAAAGCCTGCCCCACAACGGACGCGACACGGAGGCCATGGAGAAAAGCAAACCACAGAGGACACGGAGGGCACGGAAAAAGCAAACCACAGAGGGCACGGAGGACACGGAGATAGGAAGAGAAGGGGCGGCGGGTAGAGGTGGGGCGCGCGGTCGTGCGGGCTGGATGGCGTTTGGAGCTCCCGCACAGGTCGGGATTGTGTGGCTCTGCCGGCGTGACCGCCGGCATGGCAAGCTTGGCGGCATGCTCCGCAAGAGGTGCCGGCATGGCAAGCCTGGCGGCTTGCTCCACGCAGGGGCATCGGCATGCTCCACGGGGGCGGGCGCGGGCGGGCGCAAGGTGTAGAATAGCTCTGGACCAGGGAGCCCGATATGAAGCGGATTGCGCTTTGTGTGAGCATACTCTTGATGGTTAGCAACGGAAATTCCCAAAACCCGGCGACCAACTACGACGAATCGAAGGTCCCGCCCTACAAGCTGCCGGACCCGCTCGTGCTCAGCAACGGTAAGCCCGTGCGGGACGCGGCCACTTGGCGCAACGTGCGGCGACAGGAGATCCTTGAGCTGTTCCGTACCCATGTCTACGGGCGCAGCCCGGACGGGGCCAAGCAGGTCTCCTGGGAGGTGGCGTCCACGGACCCGAGGGCGTTGAACGGCAAGGCCCTGCGCAAAGAGGTGTGGATCCAGTTCTCGGGCAAGCCGGACGGGCCGCGCATGAACTTATTAATCTATCTGCCCGCCGCGGCCAAGGGCAGGGTCCCAGTGTTTCTGGGGCTGAACTTCAACGGCAACCACACCATCTCTGCCGATCCGGGCATCCGGCTGGGTTTTCTCTGGAAGGACAAGCAGAAATTGCCCGCCCCGGAATCCACGCGCGGCAGCACGGCCAGCCGGTGGCCTCTGGAGCGGATCCTCGAACGGGGTTACGGCGTCGCCACGGCGCATTATTTCGACATCGAGCCGGATTTCGATGGCGGAATTCAATACGGCATCCGGCCCCTCTTCTTCAAGCCGGGGCAGACCTCGCCTGCGCCCGACGAGTGGGGCGCTATCGGCGCCTGGGCCTGGGCGCTGAGCCGGGCCATGGACTACTTGCAGACCGATCCGGCAGTCGATGGGCGCCGCGTGGCTGTGCTGGGACATTCCAGGTTGGGCAAGACCGCGCTGTGGGCCGGCGCACAAGACGAGCGCTTCGCCATGGTGATCTCCAATGATTCCGGTGAAGGCGGGGCGGCGCTCAGCCGTCGCATCTTCGGCGAAACGATCCGCGACCTCAACACACGCTTCCCGCACTGGTTCTGCGGCAACTACAAGAAGTACAACGACCGGGCGGATGCGCTGCCGGTAGACCAGCATATGCTGCTGGCGCTGATCGCTCCGCGGCCGCTGTATGTGGCAAGCGCCAGTGAGGACCTCTGGGCCGATCCGCGAGGGGAGTTTCTCTCGCTGGTGGCCGCCGGACCCGTCTACCGCCTGCTCGGCAAGCGCGACCTCGGAACGGACCAGATGCCCCCGCCGGACACGCCTATTCAAACCGATGTGGGCTATCACCTGCGCACCGGCAAGCACGACATCACGGCCTACGACTGGGAGCAGTATCTCAACTTCGCCGACCGGCACTTGCGGTAGTCGCAGCGTGGGTGCTGCAAGCCGGTTTGTGTCCCACCGGCTGGACAAACGCGGAGATCGGCTTTGACTTCCAAAGCGGATGAATGCAAGATGTAAGGGATGATAATGCTCGATTCTCGATGGTGTAAAGATATGCGCCTACTTCGACCCCTATTCGTGCTCGGCTGTTTGCTGGCTGCCGGCCCGCTTTCAGCTCAACCCCCAGCGGTCTCTCAACCTGTCTGGACGAATCTCCCCGGTGCGGAGTACCCGCGCGTGCATTCCGATCTGCGGGTGACGTTTCGACTCCAGGCGCCCAACGCGCAGAAGGTCCAGCTTGTGCCGGGAGGCAACGACAACGGCCTGGGCTCCGGGCCCTTCGAAATGACCAAGGACGAGAAAGGATTCTGGACGGTGACCACTCCGCCCGCGGTTCCAGGTTTTCATTACTACTGGTTCAGCGTGGACGGGCTGGCGGTCAACGATCCCAATACGTATACCTTTTTCGGCTGGAATAAGGAGTGCAGCGGGATCGATATTCCGGATCCGCAAGGAGACTTTTACCAGGTCAAGGACGTTCCTCACGGGGACCTGCGCTCGAGGTGGTATTATTCCAAGACCACGCAGAGCTGGCGGCACATCATCGTCTACACCCCGCCGGACTACGACGCGAATCCCAAAGGGCGCTACCCGGTGCTCTACCTTCAGCATGGCTCCGGCGAAAGCGAACGGAGCTGGGCCGAGCAGGGGCGGGTGAACTTCATCTTGGATAACCTGATCGCGGCCAAGAAAGCGCGGCCGATGATCGTCGTGCTCGAGAACGGCATGGTCGCTTCCAAGCCGGGCGCGGCCCCGGGCGCCGGCGGACGCCGCAATGAAGCCTTCGCCGAGGTCGTCATCCAGGATCTGATCCCGTACATCGACGGGGCGTTTCGGAGCTTGCCGGACCGCATGAACCGGGCCATCGCCGGGCTCTCCATGGGGGCCGGACAAGCCCTTCAGATCGGGCTGTCGAATCTGGACAAGTTCGCCTACATTGGGGCGTTCAGCGGAGGCGGCATCCGCAACTTTGACTTGAACACGTCTTACAACGGCGTGTTTCGAGATCCCGCGGCTTTCAATAAAAGGGTTCGCGTGCTGTGGTTCGGCGCCGGCTCGGCGGAAGCGGCGCGGATGACCGCCGTCAAAGAATCCGTGGAAGCGATGAACAAAGCCGGGATCAAAGCGGTCTGGTTTGAGTCGCCCGGCACTTCCCATGAGTGGCAGACGTGGCGCCGCAGCCTGCATGATTTTGCGCCGCGCCTGTTTCAAAGATAACGGTGCAGTGTGTTTCCTTCCTAAGTCAGTGGAGAGAGCATGATGAACAGACGATTCGCTCTATGGCTTGCCGTTGCGGCCGCCGCTGCGGCGATCGCTGGAATTTCCCTTTCCGGCCAGACCTCCTCCATCACGGTGCAGGATTTGACCTGCGAGTACCTGGTCAATCCGTTGGGCATCGACACCGAGCAGCCCAGGCTGAGCTGGCGGCTGGCGCCCGGCCCGCGCGGCCGCATGCAGAGCGCCTGCCAGATCCTGGTGGCCAGCTCGCCCGAGAATCTTCAGAAGAACGTTGGGGACTTGTGGAACTCCGGCAAGGTCAATGCGAGCCAGTCGGTGCTGGTCCCTTATCAGGGGCGTCCGCTGAGTTCCCGCATGCGCGCCTGGTGGAAAGTGCGGGTGTGGGATGAGAACGGGCGCGTCTCGCCGTGGAGCGCTCCGGCGCGCTGGTCCATGGGACTGCTGCGCCCCAGCGACTGGCAGGCGCGCTGGATCGGCTTGCCCCACCCGGAAGGGGCCAAGCCCGGCGCGCCGCTGCCGTTCCCTTGGCTGCGCAAGACGGTGGAGCTGAAGCAGAAGCCGGCGCGCGCCACGGCCTACGTGAATGCCCAGGGCTATTACGAGCTGTATGTCAACGGCAAGAAAGTGGACGACTATGTGCTCGTTCCCGCCGTCAGCGATTTTTCCAAGCGGAATCTGTACCTCACCCATGACGTCACCAACTACATGGTTCCCGGCAAGAACGTAATCGCGCTTTGGCTGGGCCGCGGCTGGTACGTGCGGGGACACCCGGGGGTGATTCATGACGGGCCGATCGTCCGAGCTCAGGTCGAGATGGAGATGCCGGGCGGCGAGTCCGTCAGCGTAGTGACCGACGATACCTGGAAGGTCAAGGAGAGCATGCTCACGCCGCTGGGGCGCGGCACGGCGTTCGGAGATTACGGCGGGGAGCGTTATGACGCCCGGTTGGAATTGCCCAATTGGAACCTGGCCAGCCTGGATGACTCCGGATGGAAGCAAGCCGCAGTGTTTGGAGCGCCGCAGGTGGAAACGGCGGCGCAGATGGTCCAACCGAACCGCTTGCTGGACCCGGTGAAGCCGGTGAAGGTGCAAGAGGAATCGCCGGGCGTGTACCTGATGCAGATGGAGAAGAACTACACCGGCTGGTTTCAGATCCGCATTCCGGGCGATCTGCCCGCGGGCACGATGGTGCGGCTGGAGTACGGAGACACCAATCCAACCAAAGAGCGGTTCCAGACTTTTAATCAGCGCGACGAGATCATCACGGCCGGCAAAGAGCTGAACTTCTGTTCCCGGTTCAACTACCACGCTTTTAGCTTTGTGCGAATTACCGGCTTGAAGCGGCCGCCGGCGCTCAGTGACGTGAAGGCATGGTTGATTACCACCGACTACGACCAGGCCGGCGAGTTCGAATCGTCCAATGACCTGCTCAACCGGATCTTCCGCACGGTGGCGTGGACGTACCGCTGTTTGACGCTGGGCGGATACGTGGTCGACTGCCCGCACCGTGAGCGCCTGGGATACGGCGGGGATGCGGGAACATCGATCGAGACCGGCATGTACACCTTCGACACCGCGGCGCTGTACAACAAGTGGACCGCGGACTGGCGCGCGGCTCAAGACCCTCGAACGGGCGACTTGCCTTATACGGCGCCGAACTATCAGGACCAGGGCGGCGGCGGGCCCATGTGGAGCGGCTTCTGCGTCACTCTGCCGTGGCACGTCTATACGCAGTACGGCGACAAGCGGGTGCTCGAAACCAACTACAACATGATCCAGAAGTGGCTGGAGTTCGCTCACTCGAAGACCGTGGACAATATCCTGGAGTTTTATGTGAGCTTCGGCATCCGGATGCCGCAGTGGAACTATCTCGGCGATTGGGTGACGCCGCGGCGTCCGGGAGAGCCGGATATCTCGAGAGATAAAGTCGCTGCCACGCTCATCAACAACCTGCACTATCTCTACACCTTGCAACTGGCTAGCAACATCGCCACGATCTTGAACCGTCCCGAAGACGCGGCGAAGTATCAAGCGCGCGCTGAGGCGGTGAAGAGCGCCATTCACCGCCGTTTCTTCGATCCGAAGCGGCAGATCTACGGCACGGGGCAGCAGCCCTACCTGGCCTTCCCGCTGCTGGTCAGCGTGGTCCCGCCGGAACACCGCCCTGCGGTGATGAAGAACCTGGAGCGGACCATTCTGGTGGACGACAAGGGACACATCAACGCGGGCATGCACGGGACGTACTTCTTGCTCAAGTACCTGATGGAAGCGGATCGCAACGACCTGATCTACGAGATGGTCTCCAAGACGACCTGGCCCGGCTGGGGATACATGTTGGAACAGGGTGCGACCACGATCTGGGAGGGCTGGAGCGGTCAATCGCGGATTCACGACACGTTGATTTCGGTCGGTTCGTGGTTCATCCAGGGCATCGGCGGGATCCGGCTGGATGAAAAGGCGCCCGGTTTCCGGCGCTTCATCATCAAGCCGGCGGTGGTGGGAGATTTGAAGTTCGCCCGCACCCGGTACAAGTCGATCCATGGTCCGATTGTGAGCAACTGGAGGATCGAGGGCGACACTTTGCACCTGGACGTGTCCGCTCCGCCGAATACCACGGCTACGGTGTACGTGCCTGCTGCTTCGAGCGAGGCGGTGACGGAAGGCGGCCGGCCCGCGGCCAAGTCGCCGGGGGTGAAGGCGGTGGGCTACGAAAACGGCAGGGCGCTGTTTGAGATCGCGCCGGGCCAGTATTCCTTCGCCACGCGGCTGGTGAAGCAGCAGGGGCGATAAGCAGACAGCTGCGGGCCGGGGCGCCTCAGCGGCTTCCCCTCTGGCCGGAGCAAGAGGCCTCCGCCCGGAGCAGGAAGAAAGAATGAGTACGATCACACGGCGCAGCGCCATCGGAATGATGGCAGGCGCGGCCGTTGCCCAAACGCGCGGGGCGCGCCGCAAGCCTAATTTTCTCTTCCTGATCGGAGACGACCACGCCGCCTATGTCATGGGGTGCGACGGCAACCGCTTGGCCCAGACCCCGAATCTGGACCGTTTGGCCTCCGAGGGGATCCGCTTCTCCAGACACTACTGCAACTCGCCGGTGTGCACCCCATCGCGCCAATCGGTGTTGACGGGGCTGATGCCGTACGCCGCTGGAGTCACGCGGCTGCCGACTTCCCTCGACCCTCAGAAACCGACTTTGGCCAAGCAGCTCAAGGCCGCCGGTTATCAGACGGCGGTCTTCAACAAAATGCACTTCAACCGCGCGCCCGCGCCGGGCTTGTACGGCTTCGACGTGATGATGACCGAGCCGGCGGTCAACAAGGCGTGGAACGCCGCCATTCAACCCAAGGCCGCGCCTCCAGGAGTCCGCACGCGCCCGGCGTGGCGGCCGTTCCAAGATCCCGCCCGCATCTGGCTGAACAGCGAGAAGCTGCCCATGGACCGCAGGGACGAGGAGATGAAATCCACCTTCGTGGTCCGCCTCGTGGATGAGTATCTTGAGCAAAACCACTCGAAGCCCTTCGCGCTCTGGGTGAGCTTTCAGGAGCCGCATTCCCCGTTTGATTTTCCGATCGAAGACCGCGGCCGTTTCGATCCCAGCCAGTTTCCCGTAGAGGCGGTTGGACCGGAGGATGCATGGCAGATCCCGCTGATCTTCCGCGACCTGACGCCGGAGGAGAAGCGCGGCATCGCGGCGGCCTATTACACCTCCACGCACTTCTTGGACCGGAACATCGGACGGGTCTTGGACCTGCTGAAAAAGTACAAGCTTGAGGAAGACACGCTGGTTGTCTATTGGGGAGACAACGGATACTGTTTGGGGCACCACGGGCGGTTCGAGAAGCATTGCGGTTACGAGCCGGCGCTGCGGGTTCCGCTGATCCTGCGCTGGCCGGGGCGGATCCGCCGCGGCGTGGTGGAGGATTTGACGGCCAGCGTGGACATCGCTCCGACGGTGCTCGATCTGTTGGATGCCCCACCTCTGCCCGGCGCGCACGGTGTGAGCCTGCGGCCATACCTGGAAGGACGCCGGCCCAGCCGTCCTGCCGGATACGTCCTCTCCGTGTATCACGAAAATGAGGAGGCGTTCGTGCGGACGCCGAAGTGGAAGTTGATTTTCTGTTCCGGCAAGCGCAAGCGGGACGACGGCTACGAAACCGACAACCCCACGCCTGGGCGTTATGTCCGGCTCTTTGATTTGGAGAACGACCCGGGCGAGTTCCGGAACGTGGCGCCCAAGCATCCCGACATCGTGGCGAAGCTGGAGAGCATCTTGCTGGAGCGTTTCCGGGCCACCCACCCGGAGGCGCAAAAGGAGCCGCAGCGGCTCAGCCGCGAGGAGGCCATTGAGTTTTACTTGCGGCCGCGGGATGTGTGAGGAGGCGGGCGGCCCTCACGCTTGGCGGCGTCTGGCAGGGGATGATTCCGCCATTCGCCGCAAAAGCGTGATTTCGACGCCGGGCGGGAAGCGATTTGGGGGCTGCCTGGCGGGCAGCCCCCGGTGATTCCAGCTCGGGCTGGAGTTAGCTGGAGCGCTTCAAAGTTGGCCGCTCGTCGGAGTCTTCGGTCTTTCCGCCGGAAGGCTCGACGGGCTTGTCGGAGCCGGGCGAACGGCGCAAGGTGGGCTTGTTGGGATCGCCCGCAGCCGGCTTGCGCATGGCCATGAGCTTCTCCAGCCGCTCATGGACCTGGGCGAACTCGGAGGTCGTGACCACGTAGTCCGGCCGGGGCGGAAGGATCTCCTGGATGTTGCGCTGCGCCTCCCGGATCCGGTCATCCGTCGAAGGATGGGAGCGGATCAGCTCGGAGAGCAGGCCAGGCCGGGTCTTCTCCAAGGCCTGGATCTTTTCGAAGAAGTCGACGTAGGTTACGGGGTCGTATCCGGCGGCATACAGGTACTGAACCGCGAGCAGGTCGGCTTCCCGCTCGAAATCCCGGGAGAACTTCAGGAAAGTCAGAGGGATGCCGAAGTTCGCCGCCTGCTGGATGCCATAGCCCGCCCAGCCGCCCATGAAGATTAGCGGCAAGGTGGCCCAGCTCGCCACTTGGCCGCGGGAGGCCTGGCGAGTGCCGTGGCGGGCGGCCACATGAGCCAGCTCGTGGGCGATGACGCCGGCCAGCTCCGCCTCGCTGCCGGCGCGGCGAATCAGTCCGGTGTTGACGAACAGATAGCCGCCCGGAAGGGCGAAGGCATTGACCTCGTCGTCATCGATGACTTTGGCCGTAACCGGCACCTTCACGTCCGAGTGGCGGGCGATATTCTGCGCTACGCGGTTGACGTATTCGGATACCACCGGGTCGTCGACAATCTTGGCGTTTTTCTCGACCTCTTGGGCCAGTTGGCGGCCCAGTTCGATCTCCTTTTCCAGCGAGTAGAGATTCAGGCCTTTGGCCACGTCCCGTGATCCGATGGCGGACGGGTCCCGCATGGGGTCCTTGGCCTTGGTATTGGCCACTGCGGATGCAGACGCGACGAGCAGCAGCGAAATCAACAGCGGCAGAAGGAACCTCGTTTTCATGTCCGAAACCCTCCTGGCTTGATGTGATCCACCGGGCAACCCAGCCCGCTTTTTGCTACTTGTTAGACGGGCTGGAGACTATGCCGGTTGCAGGAAGGGAGTTAAGATAGAAACTCGGGCTGAGGTCCCAACCCGCTCATGTTTCCAAGTTTGCCGCCATTGCAAGCCGCGGTTTCCAAGCTCAGCCTGAGCTCTGTGCTGGATATCCTCCTGGTGGCCCTGCTGATCTACCAGTTGATTGTGCTGATCCGCGGGCGGCGGGCGGTGCAGGTGCTGGCCGGCGTTGGGGTGCTATTGGGCGCGTATTTCCTGGCGATTTTGGCCGGCCTCGAGCTGCTGCGGGGGATCCTGGCGACGGTGGTGCCCTACACCGCCTTCGCGCTGATCGTGCTGTTCCAATCCGAGATTCGGGGTGCGCTGATGCGCATCGGCCGCCGGAGGTGGCTCGGCTTTGGAGGCCGCCTCCAGCGCCTGGAGTCCGCCGACGAGATCCTGCTGGCCGTGAGCCGTCTGGCGCAAAGCAAGACCGGGGCGCTGATCGTTCTGGAGCGGGATACGGGCCTGCGCACCTTCATCGAGAGCGGCGTCAAGCTGGATGCGCACTTGTCGCGGGACCTGTTGTTGTCCATTTTCCAGCCCGGCGGCCAGCTCCATGATGGGGCGGTGATCGTCCAAAACGACAGAATTGCGGCGGCGGCTTGCTTCCTGCCGCTCAGCATGAACCCGACCCTGGCCCGGACGCTGGGCACGCGGCACCGCGCCGCGATCGGCATCTCGGAGGAGAGCGACTGTCTGGCGATTGTGGTCTCCGAAGAGACGGGTCAGATCTCCGTGGCGGCTTTTGGGGAGATCGAGCAGAATGTGACCTTGCAGCGGCTGGACGAAAGGATGGCGCGGCATTTTGGCCGCCGGCCCGGTTTTAGGCCCGAACTCGCCCGGCGGCACTCGCTGCCGGCCGCGCGAGGGGAGCAAGAGCGATGAAGCGGCTGTTGCTGCACAACCTCGGCTGGAAGCTGCTCTCGCTGGCGATCGCGGTCGTATTGTGGTACGCGGTTGTAGGCGAGCCGTTGTATGAGGCCAGCGTCTCGGCGCCGCTGCTGCTGACCGGAGCCCCGGCGGATCTGGAGATCAGCTCGGAGCGCCCGGAAAGAGTGTCCCTGGAGCTCCAGGGTCCGCCCTCGTTGCTGGATCAGGGGCACCTGTCTTCGGTGGCAGTGGTGTTGAATCTTAGCTCCGTGAGCCAGCCCGGGGAGCGGACGTTCACTTTGTCTCGCGAGAATGTCCGGCTGCCGCGCGGGCTGACTTTGCGGCGGGCGGTGCCTTCTCAAATCCGGTTGTATTTCGAGCGGCGCATCACGGCCACGATTCCGGTCCGGGCGCGCTTCGCCAACGACGGCTTCGGGGGGTACTTCGTGCGGCGGCAGGAGATCTCGCCCGGCAAGCTCCGGGTGGTGGGTCCTGAAAGCCACGTCCGGCGGGCGGCCTGGGCGGAGACAGACCTCATCGACCTGGCGGGGGTGACCGGGGAAAAGGTTTTTCGAGTCAATGTCTTTTTGGATGATCCGCAAGTCCGGTTTGAAGACACCCCCCAAGTGGATGTTCTAGTGGAAACAGCCAAGAGCCGGGTGGTGGGAGACCGTTGAATGGCCAGGAAACTTTTTGGAACCGATGGCATCCGGGGGGTGGCAGGGGAGTTCCCCCTGGATCCTGTGACGGTGTACTGCGTGGGCGCGGCGCTGGGCCAGTTTCTGGCGGCTGCCAACCCGGAGCCCGAGGTCATCGTGGGAGTGGACACGCGGGAATCGGGTCCGGCGCTGGCAGGCTATCTGGCCGGGGGGCTGGCTGCGGCGGGGGCGCGGGTGCGGTTCGCCGGAGTCATTACGACCCCTGGGGTCGCCTACTTGACCCGGACGAATCACTTCGTTGCCGGCGTGATGATCTCAGCTTCCCATAACCCCTTCCAGGACAATGGGATAAAGGTCTTCGACCATTCCGGCTACAAGCTTCCGGACCCGGTCGAGGAGCGCTTGGAAGAGCAGATCCTCACCCTCTCGGCCGAGCGGCCGGAACCCGTCTGTGCACAGTTGGCCGAGGATCCCAGCTTGGACAAAGCATATCTGGACTACCTTGTCTCCACCTTTCCCTACCGTCTGGAGGGGTGGCGGATTGCTCTGGACTGCGCACACGGGGCCGCGTCCCTGCTCGCTCCGGCCCTCTTCGAACGGCTGGGAGCGGCGGTGGAGGCGATCGGCTGCGAGCCGGACGGACGGAATATCAACCAGGAGTGCGGCGCACTTCACCTTGAGCCGCTGCGCCAGCTTGTGCGAGCCAGCCGGGCAAAGGCGGGCGTGGCGCTCGACGGCGACGCCGACCGGTGCATTCTTGTCTCCCCTTCCGGCCAGATTGTCGATGGAGACGGCATCCTTCTTGTGACCGCGCGCTATCTGGCGCGCCGGGGGCGGTTGCCGGGACCGGGCGGCAAGCCGGCGGTGGTGGCCACCGTGATGTCGAATCTGGGCTTGGAAAAAGCCTTGGAACGGGAAGGCATCGCCATGCTCCGCGCGCCGGTCGGCGACCGCTATGTGCTGGAGGAGATGCTGGCGCAAGGAATCGCCCTGGGCGGGGAGCAGTCCGGGCATGTCATCTTCCATGAATACGCCACTACGGGCGACGGTTTGCTGACCGCCTTGCGCGTCTTCGAAGCTCTCATCGAGGACGGCTTAAATCTGGACGAGAGCGTTTCCGGCCTAGAGCGGTATCCGCAGCGGCTTGTGAATGTGCGGGTCCGTTCCCGCCCGCCTTTGGAAGAGATCCCGGAAGTGAAGCGCGCGCTCGAGTCCGCCCAGCGCG
>Ga0308419_1002497_pt1 | contig 11871 bp, 8 predicted proteins | sample HotsprSampleMS50_FD_203674 | JGI IMG/M metagenome (GOLD analysis project Ga0308419, IMG submission 203674) | Hot spring phototrophic mat microbial communities from Mushroom Spring, Yellowstone National Park, Wyoming, United States - 20090730_MS50 ... | reverse complement strand
GCCTGAGGGCAGGGGCTATGAGGTCTTCCACAAGGGTACCCATCTTTTTTGCAAGGTTAGTCCATTCCCTGTTTCTCTGTCTTGCCTCCTCTTTGGCCTCTTTTCTAAAGGCCAACATCTCGTCTTTAAAGGCCAACATCTCATCTTTAAAGGCCTTCATCTCTTCTTTAAAGGCCTGCAATTCTAAGTCTCTCGCTCTTGCCTGCTCCTCAGCCCTTTCTCTATAGGCCCTCATCTCGTCCTTAAATTCCTTCATCTCCCTCTCTAAGCGCAAAAGTGCTTTCTCTGTGTTTGTTATAAAACTTGAAAGTATAGTCTCAAGGGTCTCTACTCGCTCTTCTAACAATACAGCCATAGTGAACCTCCACTATCAAGAGATAAACAAACTATAGCAAACACTGTCTCGTTAGTCAACCCATGACCAATTCGTTAGGGCCATTAAAATAATCTGCAAAGACTGGTAAAATATGGTGCTCTAAATTGTTCTAAGGGAGGGTTTATGAGGATCACTTTGACAGGCAATGAGGTCTTTGAGGTCTATGAAGGTGAAGACATACACAGTGCACTAAAGCGGGCAGGGGTGTATATAACAGCCTCCTGTGGTGGTAAGGGGCTTTGCGGTAAGTGCAAGGTAAGGGTCTTAGAGGGCAACTACGAGGCCTTGTCTTACGGCAATTTGACCTCAAGAGATAAAAATGAAGGCATTGTCCTTGCTTGTAAAACCCTTGTAAGGGGGGACTTATATATTGAGATACCAAAACAGTCAAGGCTTGTGGTAGGAGACAAGATTGCGCAGGCTAAGGCACAGGACCTTAGGGCCTACTTAGATTCCTACGGTGTCCAGATAGATCCACTTGTAAAGAGGGTCTTTATTGAGCTCTCTCCACCAACATTAAACGATAACACCGCTGATCTGGACAGGCTCAGGATTAAGCTAAAGGATATGGGCCTCTTGCCAATGCGCTTTTCTCACGGTTTTGTATCCACCATGGCAGAGACTATGAGGCTTTCAAACTGGCAATTTGAACTAAATTACATTGAAGAGGATGACCACTCAAGACAGGCCATCTTTCTGACCTCCAAAGATTATTGCAGTAGGCGCTTTGGGATCGCTGTTGATATAGGCACTACTACGGTAGTGGTCTATTTAGTTGACCTAAACGATGGCAGGGTGATTGATACAGGTTCTACCTACAATTCCCAGATACGATACGGCGACGATGTGATTACGAGGATAGTCTATGCCACTGAGGGTTGTGGTTTGGAGGACTTAAGGGGTGCTGTAGTTGAGGATATCAATAATATAGTCACCACCCTTAGCGAGAGGCACAATATTAGGGCCTGTGAGATTGACTCTGCAGTCATAGCAGGTAATACAACCATGTCACACCTCTTTTGGGGGTTTAGCCCTGCCACTATAAGGGAAGAACCTTACATACCAACACTTAATAGATTTTACCTCTGGCGGGCATCATCGGCAAGGTTGGCCATAAACCCCCAATCACCTGTTTACACGATGCCCTGTGTGGCCAGTTATGTGGGAGGCGATATAGTCTCTGGTGTACTTGCCTCAAAGATGCACAGACACCCTGAGTTGTCTCTGTTTATGGACATAGGCACAAACGGGGAGATAGTTATAGGCAATAACGAGTGGCTCATGACCGCTGCCTGTTCTGCTGGCCCTTGTTTTGAGGGTAGTGGAATAAGTTCTGGCATGAGGGCAACAAAGGGCGCCATTGAGGCAGTTACCTTTGATCCCATAACTGGTGAGCCCTCTTTGAAAGTTATAGGCGATGTCCATCCCATTGGCATATGCGGCTCAGGTATGATTGATGCCCTTGCCGAGATGTTTCTGACTGGTATAGTCAATCAAAAGGGCAAGTTTATACCTGAGCGTTCTAAAAGGATCAGGGAGGGTGAGTATGGGCTTGAGTATGTCTTTTACACCGACAGTCGCACGGGTAAGTCAATTACCCTCACTGAGGTAGATATTGAAAACCTCATGAGGGCAAAGGCTGCCATATACGCGGGCATTACAACCCTTCTTAGTGAGGTCGGTCTTACTATAGACACAATTGAGAGGGTCTATATCGCTGGGGGTTTTGGTAACTACATAAATGTGAAAAAGGCGATTATTATCGGAATGCTCCCAGATATCCCCGAGGTTAGATACACCTATTTAGGCAACACCTCTATAACAGGTGCCTATCTTGGACTGCTTAGTAGGGATCTCTTAAAGGAGGCCGAGCAGATCGCCTCAAAGATGACATATATAGAACTCTCCGTATCGGCAGGCTTTATGGATGATTACATGTCTGCCCTATTTTTACCTCATACCGATATAGACAGGTTTCCTACAGCAAAAGAGTTGCTAAGTTAATATCAGCGCTTGTGGCATAAGAAATGAGAGTATATAGAAGACGGAGAGAGCAGCCCGACCGACACCACCCCCACCCACCCGCCTCAACACCACCCCCTACCGACACCACCCCCACCCACCCGCCTCAACACCACCCCCTACCGACACCACCCCCACCCACCTTAACGCCGTCCTCACTACAAGGTGGGCGACCACTTACCTTTGGGAGCAGCGTTTTAATTAAACCTTGCGTTGGAGGCTACTGTGCCAAAGCTTAGAAGACTCCGAGTTAAAAGGGTTTTAACAGTCCTGCCTCCACTGTGACTCTATTTTGGGTTTATTGAATAGTATGAGAACTGGAGATACTGAAGGATTTAGCGATAGTAACAAAGTCAAAGGGGCTGTGTTATAATTGCAAAGACCAATTCAGAGTGCACGAAATTGCCCATAGAGATAGAAAATCTAAAGATAAAGGAGATTATCTCTACTCTAAGCCCATTTCTTCAAGGCAAGGAACAAGCCCTTAAACTCGCCCTAATAGCCTTTTTCTCAAAGGGGCACCTGTTGATTGAAGACCTGCCTGGACTGGGCAAGACGAGGCTTGCAGTGGCCCTCTCAAAGGCCCTTGGCCTCAGCTTTGGCAGGGTCCAGTGCACCAGCGACCTATTGCCCTCCGATATAACAGGTCTATCTGTCTATAATAAGGCCACTGCTGGTTTTGATTTCCACCCTGGCCCAATATTCAACAACATCGTCCTTGTAGATGAGATCAACAGAACTACCCCCAAGACACAGAGCGCCCTGTTAGAGGCAATGGCAGAAGAGCAAGTGACTATTGAGGGCAACACTTATAGGCTACCAGAGCCATTTTTTATCATTGCTACCCAAAACCCTATTGAACAGTTTGGTACCTTTGCCCTACCTGATAGCCAGCTTGACCGATTCATCATGAGGATCAGCATAGGTTATCCCTCAAGGGAGTTTGAAAAGGACATCCTAAGGGGAGGGAGCCGCAGAGACAGGCTTAGCTCAATTAGACCTGTCATCCAAAAGGAGGAAATCCTCAGTATTCAACAGAGTATTAGGCGCGAGGTGTCTATCTCCGATAAGATGCTTGATTATATCTCAGAGCTAATTCAGGCCACAAGGATCCACAGGTTTATCAAGGTTGGTCTATCTACAAGGGGTGCCTTGGCCCTTACTTATATTGCAAAGACCTGTGCCTACTTTCAGGGGCGGGATTATCTAATACCTGAAGACATAAGGGCCCTTGCCCAATACACTATACCCCATAGACTGATCCTCAAAGAAGAGTACAGAGAAATAGATATCAAGGAGGTCGTCCAATCGCTTTTACAAGAGGTTCAGGTCCCCCTGTAATAAAGATTACCAAGGCCGGTTGGCTCTATATAGCCTTGACCATTTTCTTGGGTTTTGCTGCCATAAACACGGCCAACAATCTGATATACCTTATAGTGTCGGCCCTACTGAGTTTTATGGGCCTTTCGGGCTTTTTTGGCAGGAGAAACATTCAGGCCCTTGAGGTAGAGGTTGAGAGCCCAGAGGAGACCTATGCCACAAGGCCCTTTGTGTTGACCGTTAGATTGATCAATAAAAAGCGGCTACTACCCTCTTTTCTTATAAGGGTCAAGATAGTTGAAAAAGAGACAACCTTTGCCTTTGTGGATAGAGCAGGCATCGCAGTGAAACACCTTGAAATTGCCCTTATGAGGAGGGGACTACACAGGATTGAGGTCAACTATGTGGCCTCTGTATTCCCCTTTAACTTCTTTATCCGCTTTAAGGGGCTTACCAAATCCCACGAGATAGTGGTATTCCCAAAACCCTATCTATGTGACATGGGGCTAATTAGAGAGGATAGACAGAAGAGTCAAAGGGGTGAGGATGCATCAAACAAAAAGGGCTATGAGGCCGATATACTCTCTATGCGTAACTATTTGCCTGGTGACCCCTTTAAATACATTAACTGGAAGGCCACTGCCAAGACCGGTAGCCTAAAGACCAAGGAACTCTCATCCCTTATAAATGAACCTGTAATTATTGACCTCAGAGACATACCCTATGATACAGAACAGCGTTTATCTTGTGCTGCCTTTGCAATAAATGAACTCTATAAACTTGGAATCCCCTTTGGCTTGCGGATTGGCGATAGGCTCTTTGCACCAGAACACTCATTGTCCCACAAGATAGCCCTTCTGAGGGAATTGGCGTTATATGGCAATGACTGATCGTATAAGGGTAGAGACCCTCCTAAAGTCCCTTTCCTATGCCATTGCACTTATTGCCTCTGCCTCGGTGTTTATTCACATTGGCTTACCCTATCAGGCACTGACCGTTGCCCTTGCACTCTTTAGCCTGTATATGGACTTTAGGACTAAACAGCACCTACCGAGGTCACTGATTAACCTCCTATCTGTCTTGGTGATTGTCTTTTCTTTTTATAGGCTCAATATGGATGACCCTGCTACCCCTTTGATTGAAGGCCTGTCGGTGCTCCTCTTTGTAAAGTTTATGGAGGAAAAGGCCTTTAGGGACTACATGCAGATATACGCCATAAGCCTATTTCTACTTGCTGGATCGGCCCTGTTTAATTTAGACATCTCTTTTTTGATATACTTTTTTGCCCTCTTATTTTTGATCGCAGTCTCTATAGTTGTCCTTACCTTCTATAGCGAGGATAAGGACCTGCTGTTAAATAGGGTTGCTACACTCAAGGTCCTTGCAACGGCCTTACTTATACCGCTGCTCTCATTGCCCATGATGGCCTTGCTCTTTGTGGTGCTGCCAAGGACAAACCTGCCACTTTTTAGTTTCCTAAATAGGCCTGAAAAGGCCCTTACAGGCTTTACAGACAACATAAGGCTTGGTGATGTATCGGACATACAGGCCGATAGTTCGGTAATCTTCAGGGCCGCGATGGCACCGGTGGAGCATAGTATGCTCTATTGGCGTGGTACGGTGCTTGACTATTTTGATGGCACTATATGGTCCAGTTCAAAGGGCCAGGTTATGGACAGTATAGACCCCTCCATGTTTAAGCCCCTTGATTTTAGGTCTCAAAATATAATCCTTGAGGTCTATGAGGGTAGTTTTCTTTTTGCCCTTGATAGACCCTATGCAATAAACCTACAGGGTGCTCAAATCAAATCTGACCTGACCTTATCAATTGATAGACCTGTAAGCAAACGGCTGAGGTATGAGGTAAGTTCTCTTCCCTCTGTGAGTTATCCGGCCCAGATCTACCGAAAAAGGTACCTACAGTTGCCTGATGACATATCTGAAAGGGTTGAGGAATTGGCCTCTTCTCTTAGCGTTAAGGGTGATGACGCTAAGACCGTTGAGAGGGTGCTGAGTTACCTAAACTCTGGTGAGTTCAGATATTCCCTGCAGGGCCTCCCCATTACCAAAAACCCTATTGAGGACTTCCTCTTTAAATACCGCTATGGGAACTGCGAGTATTATGCCTCTGCAGCGGCTGTAATACTTAGGATAGCAGGCATCCCAAGCCGCCTTGTGGTCGGCTACAGGGGTGGCACATATAATCCCCTTGGTGCCTACTACATGGTTACCCAAAATGACGCCCACGCATGGGTAGAAGTCTATATCAATAACAGTTGGGTGAGGATTGACCCCACGCCAGGTGCCTTTTTATCAGGCACACAAAAAAGGCCTATTCTACTGACACTCAGGCTTTACTTAGATACGATTAACTACTACTGGAACCAAATGGTTATTAGCTACAGCTTTGACAGACAGATAAAGGGAGTAAGGGCCATACAGGGATTTTTGAGGACATTAAAGGCACCAGATATGAGATCACTCAAGGAACTTGTCCTAAAGGTGGTTATAATAGCCCTCTTTGTTGGCCTAATATATTGCATCGTCTTGTGGTATCGCAATAGAAAGGCCGTTGAACACAGGCTTGTGGCCACATTTGAACGGAGGCTGCTTAAAAGGGGATACCGACGCGGTCCTAATCAGGGGCTCAGGGAGTTTGTGGACTCTATTGACGATGAGACACTAAAACTTAGGGCAAAGGCCTTTGTATCTACCATTGAGGGACTTTTTTATAGAGATAAAAAGATTGGTAAGGCAGACCTAAAGGTCCTTAAGAGACTCCTGCAGGGCCTGTGATGGTCAAGAGAGATTGTAGGGTTTTTAGTTGTTCTTTTTTTTATACAACGGTCTCACTCTGTTAGTGTATGCCTCTTAAGGTATTGCTTGTAAACCCATGGATCTACGACTTTGCGGCCTACAATATGTGGTCAACGCCCTTGGGCCTATATAAGACCGCCGAGTATTTAAGCCAATTTGATGTGCACCTAAGATACATTGACTGTCTTGAAAGCTATAAACCAAAGAGATATGGAGATGGGAGGTATCTCTCTGAGAGGGTTGAAAGGCCGCCATCACTTGCCAAGATAAGCAGGCACTACAAGCGATATGGCATTAGTATTGAGGACTTCAAGTCAAGACTGCAGGGCAGTCTGCCTATTGATTTAGTCCTTGTGACATCGGTAATGGCATACTGGTACCCGGGTGTACAAAAGGTTATTAAAATAATCAAAGAGACCATTGGCAAAATACCCACAATCTTAGGAGGCCTTTACCCAAAGCTCTATCCCGACCATGCCTTGTTGTTCTCTGGTGCAGATGCGGTGTGTGTTGGCAATGTTGAAGGGTCTTCGGGGGTTACTCTACAGTCTTTTGGTTTCAGATTAAGAAAACTCTCCAGGGACCCTCAGCCTTACTACAAAATGGGACTAAACACACACGCTTATGCACCTATACAGACCTCTACTGGTTGTCCCTATAGGTGTTCTTACTGTGCCTCTTATCTCTTAGATGGTCCATACAGGGGTAGAGATATTGATGCAGTGCTAATGGAGATTGAATCGCTTATAGAGCAGGGTATTACAGACATTGCCTTTTATGACGATGCCCTGTTGTATGATGCCGACAATCACATAAAGCCTATACTTAGAGAGGTCATCAAAAGGCCGATGTCGGTTAGGTTTCATACACCAAATGGTCTTCACGCAAGGTTTATAGACGAGGAGGTTGCATACCTCATGAAACAGGCCAACTTTAAGACCCTCCGAATTGGTTTTGAGACGGTAAACACCACAAGGCAGGTTGAAACTGGAGGGAAGACAGGCACTCAGGAGTTCATTGATGCATTAAACAGATTAAAAAATGCAGGGTTTCAGGGGCATGAGATTGGTGTGTATCTTATGTATGGTCTGCCTGGGCAAGGTCTCAAGGAGGTCAAAGAGGGTGTAGAGTTTTTAAAATCCTTTAAGGTGCTGGTCAAACTGGCCGAGTTTTCACCCATCAGGGGCACGAAGGCATGGGAGGAACTAGTCAGGTTGGGTGTAATAACAGATGACCTTGATCCAATACTTACAAACAACTCGGTTTTTACAGAGTTGTTTAGCCCTATAAGCCTTCAGGAACTAAGACGCCTAAAGCTGGATGTAAAGGACTATAACAAGGCATTATTATCTTTCTGGAGCTAAAAGAACTATTACAGTATGAGCCATTTCCCGTCTTATAAAGGATATTCACATGCGCATTTGGGATATTGAGCCCGAGAGGCTCTGTAGAAAACACCTACTTGCAGAGCACAGAGAACTTCACGCCCTGTGGGTCGTGCTTACTGAAGGCAAAAAGGGATACTCTAAGCACCCCGAGACCCTTAGATGGAGAGGCAAATTGGCAGCCCTCTTTGACCGCCATGAAAGACTCGTTGAAGAAATGCTTAAAAGGGGCTATAGACACCATAGCCCCCTCCTTGCCCCAAAAGACAAGGACAGCAACACCCAAGATGTCTTTATCAACACCTATGAAGAACAGCTGTCTATCCTAAGGGCAAAGGGCTGTGGCTGTAATACTGAACTAAACTGACACCCCTGCCTCACTGAGGGCTGCCTCAAGTATTGCAAGACCCCTTGAGGGTGATTGGTTTTGATAACTTACCCAACTAAAGAGCCTTTCCAATGCCTTTCCACTGTGCATGGCCTCGTATGCCATATCAATACCTTTTCTAATAGATGAAACAATACCTGCCACATAGAGGATAGTCCCTGCATTCAGGGCAGTAAAGTCTAAACAGGGGCTGTCAGTTTTGCCTGCGATTACCCTGAGAAACCTCTTCCTTTCCTCTAATGGATTTTCAAGGGCTGCGATGCTCTGGTAGTCACAGGGCCTTAGGCCAACATCTATGGGATGTAACTCGTAACTTGTATAGCCGCCCTTATTTATCTCAACAATTATGGTCTTTCCACACAGAGAGACCTCATCCATGCCCCTTTCATTGTTACCCCCTTTGCCATAAACAACCATTGCCCTTTTGTAACCTATCTGGGCCATGACCTCAGCCACCTTTTTGACTATCCTCTCAGCATACACCCCCCTCAGGCCATTTTTTGGCCTGCATGGATTTGCCAGTGAGGCGGCAATGTTCAAGGTAGTGCCAAATCTGATCTGGCTTAGAATCCTAAAGAGGGCAGAGGGGTGTATCTTTGGGCTCATGCCATTAAATAGACCTATGCCGGCCTCTTTGATACTATTGGCAACGACCTCAACCTCGCACTCCACATCAATGCCCACGGACTCCATAATGTCAACGGTGCCGTGCTTAGATGTAAGTGCCCTTGCGCCGTGTCTTGCCATTGTTATCCCACAGGAAGCGGCCACTATGGCTGATGCACTGGATACATTAAAGGTCTTGAGTTCATCCATCCCAGTACCGGAGTTCTCAAAGACCTCCTCACCAAAGGGATATTACATGGACTGTGTCAATCTCATCAATGGCCTGCCAGGCGCCTACCAATTCATCTACAGTCTCACCCTTTGATACGAGGGCTGCCAGAAATGCCCCTTGCTGTAGATCAGGCTGTCTGTTTAGTAAGGTCTCACGAAACATCTCATAGGTCTCCTCTTTTGTGAGGTCTTTTTTGTCTATAAGCCTCTGGATTATTGAACCGTAAATCTTAAGACCTTTATCCGATAAAAAAGGGTCTTCATGGACTTGCCATGAAGACCCTTTACCATCAGGTCTTCAGATATTTAAGACATATAACAGGTCTTCTGACTTCTGGATCATCCCTCTGGGTCTGCCTTCCCACTATGCTTAATGCAAAAGCAGTGGCATCTTCTGACCCTTCAGTACCCAGTTACAGCGGCGGGACCGTTACGGACTTACACCGTATTCCGAGATGTCATATGCCCTTGATGACAATCTTAGCAAGATAGGGGTCTTAAATTCAACTGAATCATTGAGGCCTCTTTAAATGTCGTTTTAAGAAGCGAAATGTTATTGTTATGCCAAGTAGTGAACCGACGAGGGATCTTCCTTTGTGTGATTAAAGACCTCGTGTTTAGTGCCTTAAACTTATGTGCTCATTGTGGATTCATATTTATATGTTAGGTTGACAAAATGTGCCCTAAGAAACACAATATCCATACCATGCCAAAGAAGTTACCCATAGGGATAAGCAGTTTAAGCAAGATTATACAAGAGGGTTATGTCTATGTGGACAAGACCCGCTATGTTTACGAACTTGTCAATACAGGTGTTTATTACTTCCTAAGCCGTCCCCGTAGATTTGGTAAGAGCCTTTTTGTGGATACCCTAAAAGAGGCCTTTGAGGGCAATAAGGAGTTATTCAAAGGCCTGTGGCTATATGAGCATTGGGATTGGAATAAGAAGTATCCAGTGATACACATAAACTTTGCAGAGGGTGTTTTAAGGGATAGGGAGGAATTAGATAGGAGGATAATAAAGGTCCTTGAAGACAATCAAAAGAGGCTTGAGGTAAGGTGTAAAGAGACCACCTATGTGGCAGGGTGTTTTTCTGACCTAATAGTTGGGGCAAGGGAGAAGTATAACGCCCCTGTGGTGATCTTGATAGACGAATATGACAAGCCCATATTGGACAATATCACAAAACCAGAGATAGCAACAGAGATGAGGGAGGGGTTAAAGAACCTGTATTCAGTAATCAAGGGGCAGGATGCGAATATAAAGTTTGTTTTTCTCACAGGTGTAAGCAAGTTCAGTAGGGTCTCTATATTTTCAGGACTAAACAACCTTGAAGACATCACCATAGAGAAGACCTACTCATCAATCTGTGGTTATACAGAGGGAGAGTTAATTGAAAACTTCAAGGAGCATCTTGCTGATAAAGATATTAATGAGATAAGGCATTGGTATAATGGCTACAGTTGGACAGGTGCTGAGAGGGTGTATAATCCCTTTAGTATATTGAATTATCTAAAGCACGGAGAGTTTCGTAACTACTGGTTTGAAAGCGGCACACCGACATTTTTGATAGAGTTATTCAAGCAAAAGAGGTATTACATCCCACAGTTAGAGAACCTTGAGGTAGGGGAGAGTATCATAGGCAGTTTTGACATAGACTTTATAGAGCCTGAGAACCTGCTCTTTCAGGCAGGGTATCTGACCATTGAGGGTTATAGGCAGGAGTTTGGTGAGACATGGTATAGGCTAAATTTTCCTAACCGAGAGGTTAAGGCGTCGCTCTGTAACTATATTCTCAAGCAGTACTCATTTAGTGAGGGTGCAGTTTCAGGATACAAGTTAAGGCTAATAGAGGCATTAAAGAAGGGTGATATTGATGAGATGGTAGAGGTAATGCACTCACACTTTGCCTCAATCCCTCATGATTGGTATAGAAAGAATAATATTGACCAATATGAGGGCTACTATGCGAGCGTGTTTTATAGTTATTTTGCGTCAATTGGGATAGAAGTAAAGGCTGAGGATTCAACCAATCATGGGAAGGTTGACATGGCGGTGGTGATGGCAGATAAGGTATTGATATTTGAATTTAAGTGTCTCAGAGGCAAGGGGATAGGGGATAGGAGATTGGGGATAGGGAAGGGAAAGAATAAGAAAGAGTTATCAGCCATTGAGCAATTAAAGATAAAGGGCTATGCAGAGAAGTATAAGGTGTTAAAGAGGCCGATATATCTGATTGGGATAGAGCTTGACCGGAAGAAGAGGAACATAGTGGGTTTTAAGTGGGAGGAGGCAAGTTAGGCTGGGTAGGGGCAAAGGAGGGAGGGGTAACCTCTAAGGTGAACTATTCACCCTCTTTCTCTCCCTATCCCTCTCCCATCAAGGAAGTGGGAACAGTTTTAGGAATTTTAGATCGGGGTTTAGGGTTGTTGCCCCCTCTTGACAACGGGTTCTTTTTTTTTGTTTAGTATCTCTGCACTAACCTAAAGCCTCAAAAAATAGGGCCACAACGGTAAGGTCTCGCCATTCTGACACACCTTTTTTTTAAGGCACTGGGTTAAGGGCATTGGTTGATAGCCTTTTAGTAAAAGTCTATAAACAAACCATTTAGGAGGGATGGTCGTTGTGGCACATAAGTTCAGAATCAGTCTTAATAAGGCCTTAGGGCTAAGGGGTTATAGCCTCTCAGCTGCTTTATCGCTTCTAATTGAAACACCTTCCTTTT
>Ga0308419_1002490_pt1 | contig 11888 bp, 9 predicted proteins | sample HotsprSampleMS50_FD_203674 | JGI IMG/M metagenome (GOLD analysis project Ga0308419, IMG submission 203674) | Hot spring phototrophic mat microbial communities from Mushroom Spring, Yellowstone National Park, Wyoming, United States - 20090730_MS50 ... | reverse complement strand
GTGAGGCCCTGCATCGCAGGGGATTGGCCGCTCTTCGGGAGCACTATGCGCGGATCTTCGAACAGGAAGGCGGAGAGGCCGTGTTCACGCAAACCACGGATGAACTCCTCATCGAATGCCTCAGAAATCCAGCTGTTCTGCATATGCGGGAACGCGGCTATCCCATCTGCCCGCTTTTTCACGAAACGGTGGGCACCATTGGCCGCCCGCTGGTCGAAGGAACCGAGTGGACCGCGGAGCTGCTGAGCTGGGATCCTGAAACCGGCGCCTATCGGCAGCGTTTCTTTCGAAAAACGCCATGATCTCGTGTGCTGAATTTATTCCGGCCTACAGCGAACTCTTCCGTTATCTACATCAGCGGGGCGGCCCGACTGCCGTTCAGGGATTCTGGGCGTATCTCTCGGATCGCTATCTGACAGATCTTCGCGATTTGGTGACCACCCACGGACTCAAGGGATGCTGGCTCTATTGGAGTCGGACGCTGAACGAAGAAGCGGCCGATTTTGTCATGGAATTGGATGAGGACGCCGGATTCTTCCGGATCACCATGCGGCGTTGTCCCTCCAAACAGCGGCTGCTCGACGCCTCACGTCTCACCCCATATCCCGAGTACTGCCGACACTGCGACGTGCTCTACCGACGGGTGCTGGAGCCGCTGGGCTATACGTACGAATTCGACAATGCAAAAACGGACCAGGCGGGCTGCGTCATCACCGTCCGCCGTTAGCCCCCGAGTGGATCCTACCGAAGCCCCTCCAGAAGCCGCCGCTCCCAGACCGGCTGCGCCGTGGGCTCGGCATCCGGCCCGACGATGGCCAGACTGACACGATCCGGCCGAACCAGATCGCGCGCCAGCGTTTGAATGGCATCCGGGGTCACCGCCCTCATCGCGGCGATCTCTTGGTCGGGATCCAAAACGCGCCCATAGGCCGCCACACACTCCCCCGCCCATTGCATTCGCCGCGTCGAGCTCTCCAGCCCCAGTCGCATCTGGCCCGCCGTGAAGTCCTTCGCGCGCCGAAGCTCGCGCTCCCCCACGCGTTCGTCGCCCAGACGCCGGACCTCCCGAAGGGTGAGTGCCAGGACCCGCGGAGCATGCTTCGGCTCCGTCCCGGCCGAAATCGTCAACGCACCGGTTTCGGCAAACAGCGAGACCGCTGACTGAATGGCATAGACAAGGCCATACTGCTCACGGATCACCCGGAACAGCCGGGAACTCATGTTTTCACCAAGGATCACCGAGAGCAGTTTCAGCGCGTAACGACGCGAATCGTGTCGCCCGAACAGGCGGATGCCGAGAGCCAGGTGCGTCTGTTCGACCGGTTTGCGGATAAGCCCCACCCGCTCCTGGGGATGCCGGTCCGAGACCCTGGGAGCGACGATGGGCTTCCTCATCACACGGAAATCCCGAACCCACCGCTCGAGACGGCGCCTCCAGCATCGCCAATCGGTCCCCCCCGCCAATGCAAGTATGGTGGCGCCAGGCACGTAGGCCTTGCGATGATAGTCCACCAGTTCCAAACGTCTGATCCGATCGAGCGCAGGCTCGGTACCGGTCAGAGGACGCCCGAGCGGATGGCCGGGCCAGAGAAGCGCCTGAAGCTGCTCCTCCACCAGTTGGGAGGGCTGGTCGTCATAGAGCCTGATCTCTTCGCGTATGACCTCGCGCTCGCTGGCGATGTCGGCCTCGGCCAGACGAGGCCTCCGATAAAGATCGGCCAGCACCTCGAACGCCGTCTCTTCATGTCGCGCTTCTACCCGGGCATAAAAACAGGTCGTCTCCTCCTGAGTGAACCCATTGAAATCCCCTCCTCGGCCCTCGATTGCCCGGGCGACCGCCGCGGCGCTACGCCGCCGGCTTCCTTTGAACAACAGATGCTCCAAAAAATGACTGATGCCGCAGAGAGGCTCCGGCTCGTGGCGTCCGCCCACCGTCACCCAAAAGCCAACGGCCACACTGGACACCGAGCGCATCGGCCAAACGACGGCGCGCAACCCACTGGGAAACGAACAAAGTTCAGGGCGTTCCGCCGGCGTAGTCCTCAATCCCCTGCCTCCTGAAAGGCCGCCAGGTCGGCCCGCCCCTCATAGAGCGCCTTGCCAACAATGACCCCCACCAGATTGGGGCAGCCAAGGGCGCGGAGCTGCCGCACATGGGCCGGCTCAGCTACCCCTCCCGACGCAATCACCTCGCAGGCGACCGAACGGCTGAGCGCTTCGATGGCCGCCAGGTTCGGGCCGCTCAGCATCCCATCCGTCGCCGTGTCGGTATAGATCAGCGTCCGGAGTCCCGCGTCCGACAGACGCCGCCCCAAGGCAATGGCCGACATATCTGTTGTCTCGACCCACCCCCGGACCTGCACCTTCCCATCCCGCGCGTCAATCCCCACCGCCAGGCGGTCCCCATAGCGGGCAATCCAACCGGCGGTCCGATCCGGATCCGTGCAGGCACGCGTCCCTACCACCACTCGCCGTACCCCCAACTCCAGGAGATGCTCGATATGCGCCTCCTCCCGAATCCCCCCGCCCACTTCCACCGGAATCGGCCCCATTGCTTTCACTATGGCCGCAATCTGATCGCTGTGAACCGGCCGCCCCAAAAATGCGCCGTCCAAATCCACCACGTGAAGCCAACGCGCGCCGGCGGCCCGCCAATGGCCGGCCATGGCCGCCGGATCGCTCCCGTAAACGGTCTTGTCCTCAGTCCGCCCCTGCCGGAGCCGGACACATTGGCCATCCTTGAGATCAATGGCAGGAATCACCGTGATCATGTCATGCCGTAGAAAAAGACCTAAGATCAGAGCCGGCCTTTGCTGGAAGGAATCCCAGACTCCCGCGGGTCCTGCGCCGCCGCCATTCGAAGCGCACGTGCAACCGCCTTGAACATCGCCTCGAATCCGTGATGCGGATCCCGGCCATAGCGGACGGCGACATGCAAATTCATACGTCCCTTCGTCACCAGCGCCCGGAAAAAGTCCTCGATCAACCCGACGTCGAAGGACTTGATCCGCCGCTTGTGAGGGGTGGCATAGACGAGGAACGGCCGCCCTCCTAGATCCACGGCGGCTTCGGCCAACGTCTCATCCATGGGCAGCAAAGCCCACCCGTACCGGGCAATGCCCCGGCGCTCCCCCAAGGCCTCATCCAGCGCTTCTCCGAGCACCAGGCCGATGTCCTCCGTGGTGTGGTGATCGTCCACGTTCAAATCGCCCCGGGCCCGAAGGCTCAAATTCCAGAGGGCATGGCGGCCAAGAAGCTCAAGCATGTGATCCATAAACCCCATGCCGGTCCGAATCGAACAACGCCCGGAGCCATCCAGGTCGAGCGTCGCCTGTATCCGCGTCTCACGGGTGTTCCGTTCCACCGTTGCGCATCGCCGTTTCATGCCATGACTATACTCGTCGGCGCTTCGCTTTGCAAAACCTTTCCCCGTCTTTCGTATCTGCCTATTTTTTTCTTGACATCCTTGGCCCGCTTTGCACTCTTTTTGGTACAGTCACAAAGGCGTTATTGTCACGAGGGATGTCTCACGAAAACGTCGGCGGCCATGCGTGGGACTCTTCTGGTTGGGTTCTTCGGGATTGCGATGGCGCAGGGCGCCATCGTCACGCTTCAGAACAATGCCCTTTACGATTATACAGGAACCTCCGATGCCTGGCTCAATGAAGAGACGACCGGCCGGCGAAACAATTACGGAGGCGCCACCAACCTCATTGTCCGGTACGATAGCAACGACGGGGGGTACATCGAGGACTGTACCGTGATCCGTTTCCACCTCCCCATGGTGGTGTGCTCTGGCGTCCATACTGCCGAACTCGCCCTCTTCTACCGGAAGGAGGGAAGCATGCAGCTCAACAACGTGATGGGACTCAAGCCCTATCGGCTGACCAACGACTGGGACGAAAACACCGGCACCGGCGACCGCGAGGAGGGTGTCAGTTGGCGATACCGCGACCGACAGGAAACGAAAAGCTGGACGTGGGAGTCGGGAGGGTGGCACGACAAGGTGGACGATGGCAACAGTGAACAGCGAATCAAAAAATCCGGCGGCAGCGGCGAGGGCATTCCACCCCTCAACTGGGTACCGTTCAACGTTCGCCCGTCGGTCCTTGCCTGGACCAGCGGACAGACCAACTGCGGCTTTGTCCTCTTCTCATCGTATTTCACCGGCAATGGATCCATGGTCTATGGGGTATTCGATTCGCGCAATTTTCCCAATCCCGATACCCGGCCCAAATTGACGATCGGCTACTCGAATGCGGTGATCCGCTGGGAGGGGGCCATGAATGGCAACTGGTCCACCTCCGACGTGAACTGGCGGGTTGACATCGCCCGCGCCCGCTACGAAAACGGCGATCACGTCCTTTTCGAGGAAACGACGCGTTCCAACCTCACGCTTGCGGCCGGCGGTGTGACCCCAGCGTCAACGACCTTTTCTAACAATGTAACATCCTACACCCTCGCGGGCGGCCCCCTGCTGGGCAGTGGACCGCTGTACAAGCACCGCAATGGGGATCTCAGGCTTGCCGCCTCCAACGGTTTCTCGGGTGCGATTACCGTGACCGGCGGGCGTCTCATCGTCGCCCACCAAAATGCGCTCGGCTCGCCGTCCTCGGGCACCGAAGTTCGCGAAGGCGCCTCCCTGGTCATATCCGATGGGATCCTGTACCAATCCGCCGAGCCCCTCAGTCTGGCCGGCAACGGCTGGGGCAATGCGGGAGCGATGCACATCCTATCCGGAACCGGTTTCTTCTATGGTCCTATCACCTTTACGGCATCAGCCTCTGTGGGAGCCCCAACCGGCTCTCTACTGGCCCTTATGGGCTCGCTGGAGGGAGCCGGCAATTGGACCAAGATCGGTTCAGGAACGCTTGCGCTGGGAGGAGCCACAGACAATACGTGTTCGGGAACCGGCCATGTTGCGGAAGGCACGCTCTACATCCAGAAAAGCGGATCGGCGGTGGCCATTCCGGGACTCCTCCGGATCGGCGGCGCCACCAACGCGACAGTTGAACTGGGCTCTTCCGGCTCATTCGGTTCGAGCGCCTCCGTCAGGATTGAACCGGAGGGACGACTCCTCATGAGAACCTACTCGGCGAGCGTTACCAACCTGACCATGACCGGCGGCGAGTGGCTTTCGGAGGGGGGCGTCCTAACCCTCCGCGGAGATTTCTCCTATACCGGCACGACGCAGGGTGCCCGCCTGTCAGGCGGTGTCCTCTCCCTCGATGGCGCCCTACGAACGGTCACAATTGCCGACGGGCCCGAGGAATCGGATGTCCTCGTCGAAACCGAACTGACCAACGGCGGAATAATCAAGGCGGGCAACGGACGCCTCACTCTCCGCCAACCTTCCACCTATACCCTGGGCACAGTGGTTCTCGCCGGTTCGCTCCGCGTGGAAAACTCCACCGGATCCGGCACCGGAAGCGGCACCGTCATCGTTCAGGGGGGAGGAGCTCTCGAAGGCACCGGTCGCATCCAGGGAACCGTCGTGGTTCAGGATGACGGCTGGATCCGTCCCGGCTCGAGCGCCGGCACGCTCACCGTTGGCTCCCTGGTCTGTTCGAACGCGGCGGGATTGGTGTACGATCTGAACGCGCCCGGTTATTCCTCCAGCAATGATTTTCTCGTCGTTCAGGGCAATGCGACTGTCAACGGCCGCCTCGTCGTTCAAGCCGGGCCGGGTTTTACCGCCGGTTCCTATCCCCTCCTCTCCTACACGGGCACGCTGGAGCTGGGTCCCGTCGCCATCGAAGGCGTCCCCGCTCCGTATGACGCCTGGTTGGCCACCAATACGCCTGGCGTTCTGATCCTGGAAGTCGCGGAAACCCCCGATCATTACGTCTCCCCTGACGGCGGCAATATCTTCCCTTACACCAACTGGGCGACCGCAGCCCGGATCCTGCAGAATGCGCTCGACGTCGCTCAGACCGGCGATACCGTCTGGGTGGCCGCCGGCGTCTACTCCGAAGGCGGCCGCCCTGTCGCCGGCTCGGCGCTGACCAATCGCGCCCTGATCCCCTCCGGCGTCACTCTCCGCAGCGTCGCCGGCCCCGCTCGCACGGTGATCGTTGGTCAACCCGATCCCGTCCGCACCAACGGTCCAGCCGCCATCCGCGGCGCATGGCTCCAACCCGGCTCGGCGCTGATCGGTTTTACCCTTTCCAACGGATTCACCGCTGCCGAAGGACCAGTGATTGACCGGTGTGGAGGGGGGGCCTATGCCCAATCGGCGGTCATTTCACAATGCTGGTTTGTCGGAAACGGCGCCATCGAAGGGGGCGGCGCCACGCTTCAAGAGGCAACACTCGCCGAAGGTCGGTTCTGGGAAAACCGAGCAGCAAGCGGTGGCGCCCTCGTTCTCGACAGTGGGTCCAAGGCGGTGAACAGCCTCTTTTACCGAAATACCGCCGTCTCCGCCGGGGGCGCAATCTGGGCTCTCGGCAATGCTCAACTCCGCCATCTCACGATCGCCCGAAACAACGCCGGCCTTCAGGGAGGCGGAGTGGCTTGTGAAAGCGGCACACTCATTCAAAACTCAATCCTCTACTTCAATCAGGCTCCCGCAGGGCAGAACCTCTATTGTAAATCCGGCTTGCCCTCGGTCTCTTATTCGTGTCTCTACCCCGCCCATCCCGGCCCAGGCAATACCGAAGCAGACCCCGAATTTCAAAACGACAACGACGACAACTTCCACCTCCGTTATGGCTCCCCCTGCCTTGACCGCGCGGCCTTTTCATCTCCGCCCCTGACCAACGATCTCGACGGCGTCCTGCGCCCCCTCGATGGAGATTACAACGACGATCCTCGCCCGGATATGGGAGCATTCGAATACGACGGCGCCACCACGGATACGGACGGAGACGATATCCCAGACGATTGGGAACATCGGCATGGGTTGGACCCCCGCTCCGAAGAGGACAGAGATCTGGACTACGACGGCGACAGCTACTCCAACTGGGCCGAGTATGTGGCCGACACAGACCCCTTCCTGAGATCCTCCTATCTGCAAATCGTCGCCGTATCCAACACGACGCCTTTCACCCTATGGTTCGACTCTTCCGCTCATCGCCTCTACCGCCTGCTCGCCACGACCAGTCTGACCGATCAGGTCTGGACCGAGGTTCGGGGCGCCGGACCTACCCGCGGAAGCGGAAGACGAATGTTCCTCCAGGACACCAACGCACTTTCCGACTGTCTCTTCTACCGCCTGAGGGTTGACGTTCCATAAGCCGGTTCGGGCGGCGGATTCCAGCCCTTCCAACGGACGATTCCCGATTGACGGCCGACGTCCGTTTCAGTACACCGTAAACCAGACGCCGGTTGGCCGGAGATCCCGGCTCGCGTGCCCGGCTCACCACCGATATCATCCATGACATTGGTCAACAGGTTAGATCGTGTGCGACTCAGGAGAGGGCGTGGGGGGACTCTTTTTCTTTTCCTTATCCGCCTGTGGCTGAATGGGGAATCCTCTCTTTTGGCCGAACCCTGGGATTTCGAATTCGATCTTCTCAGTGGCGACACCGCCGCTGTCCGGCAGGCGATCCAGAACGAGCCCGATCGGATCCATGACCGCACGGATGAAGGGTGGACTCCTCTCCACATGGCCATCCTATCGCGCAACGTGGAGACCGTTCGCCTGCTCCTTGCCCATGGGGCCGATGCGCGCGCCAGCGATCCTCGAGGAATCACTCCCCTCCACCTCGCCGCCTACCTCAATCAGCCCGAAATGGCCCGCCTTCTCCTGGAAAAAGGCGCCGATCCGAACGCCCGTACGGTGTCCGGCGAAACCCCCCTCCACTGGTGCGCCCCTCAGGATGCCGCGGAGGTGGCGGATCTCCTTCTCCAACATGGCGCCTCCACAGCACTCTCTCCCTCGCCCCTCCAACGGGCGATCGAACTCCAAGCCCCGGAACTGGTCCGACGGCTTCAATTTCCGAATCGCTCCGCCGCCTCTTCGCCAACCCAAGAACCCCTCCGTTCAACCACGATCATGCTCTACCCCGATGGAACCCTTTATACGGGAAACGTAAACCGCGGCCGTTTCGACGGCTTCGGCGAACTGCTCTTCCCCGACGGCGAGCAATACGTCGGCCAGTGGAGAAAGGGCCGACGTGAAGGGCAAGGGCAAGCGGTCCTTCCCGATGGGTCGCGATATGAGGGCGAGTGGATGTCCGACCGGCGAAACGGCCGCGGTCAGGCCACCTTCCCCAACGGTGACCGTTATGAGGGAGAGTGGAAGGCCGATCGGCCTCACGGGCAAGGGGTCTATTACTTTGCGCAGGGCGGTGCCCTGACTGGCCTCTGGCACAAGGGCCAACTTCTGGAAGGTACCGGCGCCTGGACGGATTCCCACGGAGCATGCTACAGCGGCACCTGGCGAAAGGACCGCCCGGAAGGCTTAGGCCAGTTCACCTTTCCTGACGGAACAGTCTGGACAGGACATTGGAAGATCGGAAAGCCTGTTGCCCCACATCCCTGAGGCCGTTTCCCTTATCCCGCTCGACATCGGTCACCGCCCCAGTCGGCGCAGATTTTCCCGGCAGATCCGAATGCACTCAAGGGGCGGATGAGAATAGGTCTCCTGCTCGATAATGTACCACTCGGTGCCCCCGACACGTTCGCAGGCATCAAAGAGATCCATCCAGCGAATTTCGCCTTCGCCGAGAAGGGCCGCCCTGCTGCGGTCAGAGGAATATTCCTTGAGGTGGACCGTCCGCGATCGGCCTGGGTATTTCCGGATATAGGGAATGATGTCGGCGCCGCCGTCCCGGGCATTGCCGCTGTCCGGCTGCATGCAGACCTCAGGATGGGTTGCATCAAACAAAATTTCCCACGGAATCTTTCCTTCCATCGGCTTGAATTCGTGGCTGTGATTGTGATAGCCCGTCATCATCCCGTAAGGAGCCAGCCGCGCCGCGATCTCGTTGAACAGGTCGGCCGTGCGGCGCCAATCCGCTGCCGTCGCACGTAACTCGGTCGGTAGCCCCGGCACGATCAGAAACCGGTTGCCCAGTACCCGATGAAACGCCACGCTTTTCTCCAGCTCGTCGCCGAGCAAAGTCTGAATCCCGACGTGAGCTCCCGCCACCTTCAGCCCCACATCATCCAGCATCGCCCGCAACTCTTCGGCCGTCCGGTTGTAATACCCGGCGAATTCAACACCATCATATCCCATTTGGGCCACGGCCTTCAGAACACCAGGCAGGTCCCTCGCGCAATCGTTGCGAACCGAGTAAAGTTGGACGGCAACCAGTATCTTTTTCATTGCAACCTCTGCGTTCGATGGACAATTCTCATCGTTTGGACAGAGTCGGTCCGAAAATCAGGGCTACTCTATACCACACGGGAGTGGAAAGGCAAGATCATTGCGGACAGCCGACGGTCGCTGGCCGCTTCGCGGACTTGACGCCTCCCTTTCCAGCCGGTAGCATCGGCCCATGCTTCCCCAGTGGATCATCGAAGCGAAGCGCGACGGCTGCGAACTGGAACCTGACCAGATTCGAGATTTTATCTTGGGGTTTGCCCAAGGTCGAATCCCCGACTATCAGGCGGCGGCATGGGCCATGGCCGTCTATTTCCGGGGCATGTCTCTCGACGAAACAGCCGCCCTCACCCGTGCCATGTTGGACTCCGGTGACCGCCTCGATCTCCATCACGTGACCCGCCCCCGCCTCGATAAACACTCCACCGGCGGAATCGGCGACAAAGTCTCCCTCGTCCTCGCCCCGCTCGCCGCTGCCTGCGGCCTCGCCGTTCCCATGATTTCCGGACGCGGGCTCGGCCTCACCGGCGGCACACTCGATAAGGTAGAGTCCATTCCCGGGTATCGCACCGATCTCTCCCCCGCCGAGTTCGCCCGCATCGTGGAAACCTGTGGCTGCTCAATCATGGGACAGACGCCCCGCCTCTGCCCCGCCGATCGAAAGCTCTACGCCCTCCGCGATGTCACGGGAACGGTCCCTTCCATCCCCCTCATTACGGCCAGCATTCTCAGCAAAAAACTGGCGGAATCCTTGAACGGCCTGGTGATGGATGTCAAGTGCGGCCGAGGCGCTTTCATGACCGCGCGGGACTCCGCCCGCGAACTGGCCCGGTCGTTGCGGGAGGTGGGCCGCCGGCTCGAACTCCACGTGTCCGGTTGGATCACGGCCATGGACCAGCCGCTCGGCCGGACGGCCGGCAATCGCGTCGAAGTCGCGGAAGCCGTTCGCATCCTCCAGGGCGAAGGCCCAGAGGATACCCGGACGATCACGCTGGCCCTGACCGCTCGGATGCTTCGGCTCGGCGGTCTCGTCCAAACCGATGCCGACGCCTATCCCTTGATGGAGCAGGCCCTTCGCACCGGCGCAGCCTTCCGAACGTTCGCCAAAATGGTCCGCCTTCACGGGGGCGATCCCACCTTCTTGGAAGACCCGGCCGCCATCGAAGGACGGGCGGCCGCCAAGGCCTCTCTTGCCAATCCGGAACAGGGATGGATCGTGGATGTGGACGCCGAGGCGGTCGGCCGCGCCGTTCTTCTTCTCGGGGCAGGACGAACCACTGCCAAGGATCGGGTGGATCCCGATGCCGGTGTTTCCTCTCTGAAAAAAATCGGGGATTTCGTCGAAAAAGGCCAACCGCTGGCCGAACTTCACGCGTCCACCCTGGACCGGATCGAGGCGGCCCGCCCCTGGCTGGCCCGGGCCTTTCGTATCGGCGAGGCCCCGCCTCCGGCGGCGCCTCTGCTGCTCGAGGATCTGGATATGCTGCCGCCATGATTCCGGATTCATTCCCTCATCTCGACCGCGGCCGCCTCGAAGAGGCGGCGGAGGCGATTCGCGCCCTCTGGCCGAAGATCGCCGTCGCCTGGGGCGCAATCCTGGGGTCAGGTCAGGTCGGTTTGGAGTTCCCCGGGCAGAAGGTCAAAGGGGAGTGTCCGATGTCGGCCATCCCCGGCCTCGGGGCCCCAACGGTGGCCGGTCACGAGGGACGCATTCGCTGGATGGATTGGGCCGGCACCGATTGGATCGTCTTCCTTGGCCGCCGGCACTGGTACGAAGGGGAGGGATGGCTCCCCGTTCTGCTGCCCCTCTTCCTCATGCGCCACGTCGGGGCCAACCGGATCCTACTGCTCAACGCCGCCGGAGGCATCCGGCAGGATTTGGCCCCCGGCGATCTTGTCCTGATCCGTGATCACCTGAACCTCATGGGCGATCACCCCCTCCGCGGTCCCCATCAGCCCCTCTGGGGCCCCCGTTTCCCCGATCTTACCGAGGTCTACTCCTCAACCCTACGGGAATGGGCGCGTGCGGCGGCGGACCAAGCCGGTGTCCCGCTGAAAGAGGGGGTTTATGCGGGGGTTTCAGGCCCCTCCTACGAAACCCCGGCAGAAGTGCGTTTCCTGGCCTCGATCGGCGCCGATCTGGTGGGCATGTCCACCGTTCCGGAAGCCATTGCCGCCCGTTCACTCGGTCTCGAAATTCTGGCCCTTTCACTCGTCACCAACCGGGCCGCCGGGCTCTCTTCCCAACCCCTCCGTCATGAGGAGGTCGTCGCGGCTGGCGCCGGCGCCCGAGATCGTCTGGCGCGATGGCTCGGTGCGCTCGCTTCCTCGCCGCTCCCTCCGCGAAAAGGAGCATCATGAAAGCCCCCTCGCGCGTCCCCTTCGGCCCGCTTCTGGCGGCCGCTCGCAAAGCCGCCCGGATGGCATATGCCCCGTACTCCCGTTTCCCCGTCGGTGCGGCGTTGGAAACAGAGGACGGCCGCATCGTCACGGGTTGCAACATCGAAAACGCCTCCTACGGTCTCACGATCTGCGCCGAACGGGTAGCCTTGGGAGCGGCCCTTTCGCAAGGACTCCGCCGGTTCAAACGGCTGGCCATCGTGGCGCCGCGCTCCCCGCA
>Ga0308419_1002485_pt1 | contig 11897 bp, 9 predicted proteins | sample HotsprSampleMS50_FD_203674 | JGI IMG/M metagenome (GOLD analysis project Ga0308419, IMG submission 203674) | Hot spring phototrophic mat microbial communities from Mushroom Spring, Yellowstone National Park, Wyoming, United States - 20090730_MS50 ... | reverse complement strand
CTGCTAACAAAAAAGCAAAGGAAAGCGAATAGGAATATAGCACAGTGTTGCTTACCTGCCAACCAAGGCAATCTACCATATCGCCGTTAAAAGCGCTGCGCGTAGCCGAATTGTAATACACCGGAAACAGGGTAGAGCTGATAACAAGCATGTAAGCCGAATTAGCCCAGTCGTACATACACCACGCGTGTATGGTACGCGGGTCATCTTTTTTTTGCATAACTTTGCCAAATGCACAAATATAATTCAAATGTTCACAGGCATAATTGAAGCGTTGGGCAAAGTAACCAACATCCGACGTGAAAAGGGCAATATTCACCTGCACATTGCCTCGCCTATCTCACAAGAATTGAAAATAGACCAGAGTGTTTCGCACAATGGTGTTTGCCTAACTGTGGTGGCTGTTGAACAGGATACACACATTGTTACAGCTATCCAGGAAACATTAAACAAAACCAACTTGGGGCAATTGCAGATAGGTTCTTCTGTGAATCTGGAGCGCTGTATGCCTGCCACAGGGCGTTTCGACGGACATTTTGTACAAGGGCATGTAGACCAAACAGGTGTTTGTACCTATGCTTCTGAAGAGAACGGCAGCTGGCGTTATACTTTTACCTATGATACTGCCTTAGGCAACTTTACAGTTGAAAAAGGCTCTATTGCCGTCAATGGTGTTAGCTTAACTGTAGTAGATAGCAAGGTTGGTGAATTCAGCGTAGCTATTATTCCCTATACCTACACGCATACTACTTTCCACACCATACAGGTTGGCGACTGCGTAAATCTGGAATTTGACATATTGGGCAAGTACATCAAAAGGATTATGGATTCTTACATAGCAATAACCAAATAAGTTCAATTGTCATACAATAAATAGTGCAAAATCCGGTTAGTAATAATGAAGACTACTAACAGCCCCAACGCCACTATGAATTGCATAATTGTAGATGACGACGCTTTCTCTCGCACTGTCATCAGACAACTGGTAAAGCGTACTGCCGGTCTTGAACTGGTAGCGGAGTGTAGCAGTGCTATTGAAGCCTATCAGTTATTGAAAAATATTGAGGTGGACATCATGTTCTTAGATGTAGAAATGCCTGAAATGTCAGGGCTTGATTTACTAAAAACACTCAAAAAAATGCCACCAATTATTGTAATTACAGGCAATAAAAACTATGCAGTAGAGGCTTTCGACTACGACGTAACTGATTTTTTAGTCAAACCTGTGGAATACCCGCGCTTTCTGCGTGCTATTGACCGCGCCGAGAGCCACCTGCAGCGCAGAACGACCCAACCACCGTCATTACTTGCATCAACACCCATACAACCTGTGGTTGCATCTACTGTTAAGCGCGTACAACCTGAAATTATCGCCACCCCGCAGGAAGCCGCATTAAGCGAAAATTTCTTTGTAAAAACCAAAGATGACGGACGCATCGTGCATTTGCAAACCAATGAAATTGAGTTTATTGAAGCTCTTTCCGACTATGTAGAAATTCACACCCTTACAGGTAATTGTTACGTTGTTCACAGCACCATGAAGGGTATGGAAAAAAAACTGCCTGAAAACAACTTTATCCGCGTACATCGCTCATTTATTGTCAACACCGATTACATCCGCACTATAGAAGACGATAAAATTGTAATGCCTAACCGCAAAATTCCGATTGGTAATTCCTATCGCGCTAACTTTTTGAGTAGCCTTAATATTTTGTCTTAACGTAATTATCCAACTGTTGCAACTCCCACTCATAGCCGCCGGAAAGGATTGGAAAACGGCACCATGTTTTAGGGTCTAAATTTTTGTCATCCAGATGGAACGAAGGTGCATAGCGTTCGCGTTTCCACTGATTACGACACCACAGACGGAAAAACCGCTTAATCCACTCGTGTAACTGCCCGATAGTATATTGTGGAAAGCGAATCCGCATCAGTTCTAAGCAGTCAATAGGCATTTTTTTGTCGCGAATGGCAGCCTCTTCTATAGCATCTAGCAAGTCGTAGGGCATCAAGTCCTCCTCATCAGTTTGCTTTTGTTCGGGCGGACGCAACTCGGCTGTAGGCGCTTGCTGATTGACATAACGCAAGGCAGGAACAGTAAAGCGCGTGCCGTCTGCTAGCAAGATTCCTTGTGTTTCCAGTAAGCGCAACCACTGCCGCAAGAACGCCTTGTCTATGCCGGCAATAGGGCTAAGTCCGCCTGAGGTATCGCCATCCATTGTTGCGTAACCTACTGCTGCCTCCGAGCGATTAGAGGTAGAAAGCAGTAATCCACCGCTAATGTTGGTCAGCATCCAAATGCTTGGGCTTCGTACTCTTGCCTGCACATTTTGCAGTGAAATATCGTCAGTAGCCCAACTAAGTGGTCTGCCGATACTGTCGGCAATTATCTGTTTATAGCCTTCTACTATGGCATCCACATCTAATTCATAAAAAGTAGCGCCCACTGCCTTGGCCAGTTCGCGGGCAGCCGTGCGAGTAACTTCGCCGCTATTACGCGTTGCCTGATAGGCTGTCGTAAGCAGAAGGGGCATCATTTCCTCTTCGGCAGTACAGCGTTGCAACTCGTTCCAATAGCTCAATTTTTGCTTAAAAGCCTCTAAACCAATACTTTCTATACCTAACTTGAGCATTAGGCGCACACAGCAAGCAATAGCTGAAGAATCCGCGCCACCGCTGAGCGACACCACAAAGCCGCGTGAATAACTCTTGCGCATGTAATCGTATAAGCCCAAAGCCAGCGCGCGGGCAAACTCTTCTTCTTGCAAATATTCGCTTTTTTCCCATGCTGCATCGCGAGCCTGATGAACAGCAGGCGGTATATCAGGAAAATCAAATGCTACTTCTATGCAATTTTCCTGTAACTCGGGAATGTTAAATACTGTGCTTGCCTGCGCTTGCATCATTCGCGCTTCGTGAATATCTATCACAGCAGAGGTAAGCAACCAGTCGTGAAAAGTGAGGCGCTCACCTACAGCAAGCAATTGTCCAGAGGAGGCAATGAGCGTTCCGCCGTCGTAAATAGCCCTGCCTGCCTCATTGCCTAGCAAATTGGCATACACATAAGCCGTTCCGAAAGCACGGCTGCCCTCCAACACAAACCGCTTGCGCACTTCTAGCTTCTGAAAGGCAAAATGGCTTGCACTTGGGTTGAGCAACACATCTACGCCGTAGCGGTAGAGCTTGCGTCCGGGGCGGTTAGCTACCCATGCATCTTCACAAATTTCAAAGCCAATTTTTACACCGCCAACATTAAAATAAATATCGCCAAGCGGATATTTTTTACCATTAATGTTGAGTTGGACTTGCTCATCTTCAGGCCAGGGCGTAAACCAACGCGGCTCGTAGTGGATGCCGTTGCCTGCCAGAAAACGCTTGGCAACAAAACCAATAATTTGACCATTGACCAATAGACAAGCAGTATTGAAAATGCGGTTCTGATACATCAAAGGCAAGCCGACACACACAGCCAGCCCTTCTGTGTGCGGTCTGATTTCTTCTAAAATTTGCAAAGCTGTTTGATGTACGCCAGGAGCATAGAAAGCGTCTTCACAGCCATAGCCTGTAATGCAGAGTTCAGGCAAACAGAGCAGGCTCACCTTTTCAGCCTTTGCCTGACCAATGGCTGACAATATGTTGCTCTTGTTTTGACCCCATGCCAGAGGAGTTTGGTTAAGCACAGCTCCGGCAACCTTAATGAGTTGCATAGGTAAAATAGTTGATGAAAACCTTCTTTTGATGCGACAAGTTAGCGCTTTGATTACAAACTTAACGTATTTTTTACACTTTGAATTTGTAACCAAAGTTGCTGCTTTTATAAAAGCTATCTGTTATCTTTGTGAAAAGGTTTTAAACCATTCAGCAAAACAAATATGGAAAATCAGCAAGTGTATGCTATGCCTCGCATTGGCGACAAAGCCCCTGATTTTGAAGCGGTTACTACGCTCGGTAAAATCAAATTCTCAGACTATAACAAAGGCAAATGGGTGATATTTTTTTCACATCCTGCCGATTTTACGCCCGTTTGCACTACCGAAATGAGCGGCTTTGCTAAAGAAAAACAGTTCTTTGCCGACCACAATACACAACTGTTGGGACTTAGCATTGATAGTATCCATGCACACATCGCCTGGGTAAATGCCGTTTATGAAAAAACAGGTGTGCTTTTTGAGTTCCCTATCGTAGCTGATATAGACATGAGCGTTTCCAAACTGTACGGCATGTTGCAACCCGGTGAAAGCGAAACAGCGGCTGTGCGCGCCGTTTTCTTTATTGACCCAGAAGGCATTATCCGTCTAATCATGTACTATCCATTGAACATTGGACGCAACATGGAGGAAATCAAACGCGCACTGGTAGCCTTGCAAACAGCCTCTGAACACAAGGTAGCTTGTCCGCTTGACTGGCAGCCAGGCGACAAAGTGATTGTTCCTGCTCCTAAAACACTTGAAGAGCTTACTGCGCGCAAAGCAAGCGATCTGGAAATGGTAGATTGGTATTTGGCGAAAAAATCGCTATAAGATAAACATTACCACAAGACGCGAAGCCTTATGTATTTGTGCTCTTGTGGTAAATTTTATTACCAATTGTGCGTACCTGTTTTACTTGCAGGCAATCCTTCCATCGCTTAAATACTTCACCTTCCCTTCGGCAACCATATTGCGCAAAATTTCGGCAAATAAACTTTCATTATTAGGCAACAAGCAGTGTAAGAGCTCATTAGGCAGTAGCGGTCGGCTTGCTAAAGCAGTAAGTATTGCTGCTTGATAGTTTTCATTTGCAAGATTGAGTTTTTGTTTTTTAGCTGCTAAGCAATTATCACAAATCCCACAAGGTATCTTGCGCTGCTCACCAAAGTAAGCGAGAAGTGCCTGTTGCCGGCAGCCGTCAGTTCGAAGGTAATCAATAACTGCTTGTGCTTTTGCCATCGCCTGACGCTTTCGCAATAGGTAAAATTGATTGTCAATCTGAAAATAGTTTGCACCGACACGCGGTTTAACGAATCTGATTTGTGGCTTGGTACTTGCCGGTACGAAGCATATCAAGCCTTGCTGTTCTAGTATTTCCAGTTGCTTGGTTAACTCCGATAATGTAATTTTCAAATGCACCGCCAAACGGGTAAGCGAAAAAGGCGTAAAATTGTTGAACGCCTCGCCGCCAAAGTTGCGGAGCAAGTACTTCAACAAAGGTTCATAAGCAGCATGTACGACTTGAAAGCGATAAATTTCTTCAAATCCTGCCCGGAAGATAAACTTATCCTGCGTTTCTGCTGCATCGCTGCGCTGAATCATGCCTAACTCTTCTAAGCGATTGAGTGCTTGAAAAGCCGTCAAGGCGTCTATTGCCAAACCCGCCGCTTTAAAAGTTAGCAAAAAGTGGTCTATATCAAAGGTTTGCGGTTCGGGTGGTACAACACCAACTGGTATTTGCAGATAATTTGCCAACCGATGGTAAACAGCGGACAGCGTTTCTACGTCTGGATAGCTTTGCTCGACGCGGCGCACAAGGTTTGCTATATCACTAGGGCGATAAAACATAACTGCATAGGCGCGCGCGCCATCTCTGCCTCCACGACCTGCTTCCTGATAGTAGGCTTCTAATGAAGCTGTTGGTGCTAAATGCACTACTGAACGCACATCGGGCTTGTCAATACCCATCCCAAACGCATTGGTAGCTACCATAACGCGTATGCGATTTTGAATCCATGCATCCTGACGAGCGGCTCTTTCTTTGGGGTCAAGTCCAGCATGATAAAACTGAGCAGATATGCGGTTTTGTTGCAGCCAACGCGCGATTGCTTCGGTTTCCCGGCGTGTGTTGGCATACACTACTGCCGTGCCAGATACGCCTTGCAATACTCGTAGCAAACGATTGTATGTATCTTCGGTTTCAAAAACCGCATAGGAAAGGTTATCGCGCAAAAAACTTTTCTGAAATACCCGACTGCCTTTTCTGAATCGCAGTTTTTCCTGTATATCCTGTTGTACTTCGGGTGTAGCTGTAGCTGTGAGCGCCAGACAAGGAATATGCATCCCGATATGCTCGCGAAAATGGGCAATTTCCAGATAGGGCGGGCGAAAATCGTAACCCCATTGCGAAATGCAATGTGCTTCATCAACAGCAAGCAGGCAGATAGGCATCTTGCTTGCCCGAACGCGAAATACTTCGGTTTGCAGTCGCTCAGGTGAAATATAAAGGAATCGCACCGGATTGGATTGTGCATAAATGCAATTATCTAGCGCAATATCTATTGCGCGCGGCGACATACCGCTGTAAACAGCTACGGCATGAATGCCCCTGCGATTGAGTTGCTCTACTTGGTCTTTCATTAGTGCAATGAGAGGTGAAACGACAACACATAAACCGCCCATTGCAAGAGTAGGCACCTGAAAGCATACTGATTTACCCCCACCCGTAGGCAGTAGCGCCAGCGCATCAGCACCTGATAGCGTATGATGGATAATCTCTTCTTGTAAGGGGCGAAAAGCGTCATAACCCCAATACTGCTTCAACAAGGCATGTATATTGGCAATGTGCATAAGCAAGCACTCACATAAGAGTATTTTTCTTTGTTTTTTAGACCCAAAGTTGAAAAGATTTCTTTATGATTGTTCCTTATAGCTCCACTACTACAAAGCGACTGTCGAAGGGGTCTAAGACTGCTTTTAATTCTTCTATCAGGTTCAGTTCGTTCAACAGGAATGTCAAAAAATTTTCTGAACGTTCTTGCAAACCACCAGCAGGGAACAGCTCCTCGCGAAGCCAATTCCATTGGCGAATAGCAGCCTCATGTTTGCGTTCTTGTGCTTTGCGTATTTTACCCGCTATATGAAGTAGTTTTTTTTGTATTAATACTTTTTGTGCCTGTACCATTTTGTTTAATGTAACATCCGTCTGCATTGCTTTAGCTGTAATCAAATCGAATTGTTGGGCGATAACCTCTGTTTCCTGACGTATGTGGATGTAATGATTTTGCTCGCGTAGAATGATTTTTTGCTTATTATCTGCTGCATTGGCAAACAAATCTGCCACAGTAAAACCAATTTTGGCCAAGCGGTTTTGATGTGCCTTATTAAGCAGCAAAACAAAATTGCGGGGCAGCAACAGTGGCATTGGTATGTTGAAAGTTTCAAACATTCGCTTCAATTGCAACCAATAAGCAATTTCGCCGGGTCCGCCCGTATAGCTCAGATTAGGCAGAATCATTTCCTGATACAACGGGCGCAAAATCACATTAGGACTGAATTTTTCGGGATGCTGTTCAGCCAGTTGTAGCAATTCAGACTCGTTGAAAACAAGGTCAGTGTTTAGTACTTTGAAAATGTGCGATTTGCCCGATTGTTCTACTGTTATGCGCTCGCGCAGTTGGTTATCCAAATAAAACAGATTGATTGCTCGGGGTGTAACCTGTGCTTTATGCCCTAAACTTACCAGTTTTTCGGTAGCTTCTCTGACTGCATGAAAAGAAGCCTGTTCGGTGATTTCGCGGTGCAGTGCAGGCAAAAAAAGGCGTTTCAGCACTGCATCGTCTCCATCTACTACTATCAGCCCATCTTTACCATAAAAATGATGAATAATTTTACGAGTTGCCTCTGCCAATGTTTGGCTGTTGCCATAGGCTTCGGTAAATATGTGGTGCATTTCAGGTGCCTGACGGGCTACTTCCACAAGGCTTTGCGGATGAAATCGGCCTACCGCCCCTTTCTCTGTGGTGTGCCAAACATATTTTTTTCCGAACAACCTAAAATGACTGATTTCGTCCACATCGTGGTCTTCACTTGCCATCCAATAAATTGGCACAAAGTCATAGGCAGGATAAAGGGCTTTTAGCCTTTTGGCTGTATTAATAACTGTAATAATTTTATAATGAAAATATAATGGTCCTGTAAAAATGTTGAGTTGATGTCCAGTAGTAACGGTAAATGTAGTGGGTTGAGTAAGCAAAGCTACAGTTTCAGCCAACGCGCATTTTCCCTGTTCATATTGTTGCGTAATAGCCTGATGTAATATTACTCGCCTTTCCAGATTGAATGTAGCTTGTTTGGTTTGAATGACACTGCCAAACATTCCTACTGATGGCCACTTACTAATGAATGGCGCTAAGGAAGCCTCCCGATTTACATACTGCAAAAATAATTTTGAAAACAGATGCGTCTCCTCGAGAGCAAAGTAAGTGGTTTTTTTCATACAACAAGACAAGATAGTGAATGTAATATTTGCATCATTTGTAATGAATGGAATAACTTTGAAGGCTTTGCTCGTGTAAAGTTAAACCTGTAAGCATCGGAATGAAATTCCTTACCGCAATTTTCTTATTGCTTGGCTGCGCAAGCGCTCACGCACAAACTGCCTTCCCGCGCTTTCGCATCACACACATCAGAGAAGTAAGCGGTTGTAAGCAAGGAGACCAAGGGCTTGTATTTGAACAAGGGCATATTTCAGCCGAAGATAGAAGTCGTCCGCTAATAGTGGCAATTTATTTAGAAAAAAATAACGGTTCTTTTGTAACAATTCGCCGTTCTTATCCTCCAGGAACTGCTAACGTTAGACTCGATATTTTTGGCTGCGATTATACAGGTAACAACTATAGCTATATTAAATATGCCGATGAAAGCTACTACCAGTTCCCAACTGTTGATGAAGTGTATAAACGGCATCAGGAGGTATTAAGCACTCAAAAGCCTGAATTTGTTGTTACTACTGTAAAACCTAACCCTAGATGCCCGCACTCGTTCCGTATTGAATCGGGGTTTGTTTATTCGCCTGCTGGCGGACGTGTAGATGTTAAACTACTCGTAGAAACAACTTCGGGCATTTGGGAAACTATGCACCTATATCGCTATGGAACCGGGTCTGTAAACATCAACTATGCTGCCTGCGACTTGACCGGTAATACCAAAGCTGTTGCAAGTTTCGGATACGACTTAACTTTGTCCGACGCATCAAAACGCTAAAACCATGTCGGCAAATGCTGAAAGCATATTAAAAGACCTTCGGGCAGGGAAAATAGCTCCTGTATACTTTTTACAGGGCGATGAGCCTTACTATATTGATTTACTGAGCAATTATGTTGAGAACGAGCTACTTCGCCCCGAAGAGCGCGAGTTTAATATGACTCTCGTTTATGGACGAGATACCAATATGCAAAATATTATCAATGCTGCCCGCCGCTTTCCTGTTATGGCACAACGGCAGGTAGTATTGGTGAAAGAGGCGCAAGACATGAGCGAATGGAACAGTGAAAAAGCAAAAGAAATGCTTTTGCGATATGTAGAGAAACCCGTGCCTTCTACTTTGCTAATGTTTTGTTACAAATACAAAAAACTGGATGCACGCACACAACTCGCCAAAGCACTTGCCAAGCATGCAGTAGTAGTAGAAACCAGAAAAATCTATGACAATCAACTAGCCAGTTGGGCAAAACAATATTTTGCCAATAAGGGCTTTCAATCATCCGATAAAGCTAATGCCATGCTAGCAGAGTTTATTGGCAACGATCTTTCGCGCATAGCTAATGAAATAGACAAGTTGCTGATTAATTTTCCCGATAAAAAAGTTATCATTACCGATGAACAAATAGCTCGCTATGTCGGTGTGAGCAAAGAGTACAATTCGTTTGAGTTGCAGAGTGCTATTGCCCGGCGCGACATTTTGAAGGCCAACAAAATAGTTAGCTATTTTGCTGCCAATCCGAAGAATAACCCTGCTATACCTGTAATTGCACTGCTGTTTGGTTACTTCACTAAAATTTTGCAAGTGCATGAAAGTTCTGATAAGAGCAAACAGGCTATAGCCTCTCTTTTAGGAATCAATCCGTATTTTGCCGAAGAGTACATAGCAGCTTCATGCATCTACACGCGCGACAAGGCTATGCAGGCTATCCACCTACTTTATCAGGCAGACTGCCGAGCCAAAGGCATTGGAAGCACTATGGAAGACGGGGATATTTTGCGCGAGCTTATATATGGCTTACTTCACCTGTAGGTCAATAAATAAGGCTGCCTGTTGCAGGCAGCCTTCGTTTTTTACAGTTCGATGAATTGGTCTTGCTGGTCCTTAAAATGAAATTCAGTAACCCCCAAGGAAGAATCTTTCTCAATCCGCACCCATTTTTTATACTTGAAAAACCAGTTCAATCGGATAGAAGGCCACCCCGCCGTAAAATAGGCGTACAGATAAGGATGGACAATCAGTGTGATTTTACTTTCATTTTGTCGGGTTAGGATGTAGTCAAGTTTGCTTTCAATTTGGTCGGCAACTGATATGGAAGCGTTTATTTTGCCTGTTCCGTTGCAGGTAGGGCATTTTTCTACGGTCGAGATGTTGAGTTCAGGCCGTACACGCTGCCTAGTAATTTGCATCAGACCAAATTTGGTAAGCGGTAACACAGTAAATTTGGCACGGTCAGACTTCATTTCGGCTTTCATATGCTCATAGAGTAGACGCTTATGTTCGGCAGATTGCATGTCAATAAAATCTATGACAATGATGCCGCCCATATCGCGTAGCCTAAGTTGTCGGGCTATTTCGGTAGCTGCTTCCATATTTACAGCAAAGGCAGTGTTTTCCTGCGTGCTTTCCGAATTAGATTTATTGCCGCTATTAACATCTATAACGTGAAGCGCTTCTGTGTGCTCAATTACGATGTATCCGCCACTAGGAAGGCTTACAGTCGGACCGAAAAGTAATTTGACCTGTTTTTCGATACCGAAAGCTTCAAAAATTTTGGCTTTGCCGGTGTGGAGCTTTACGATTTTTTCTTTTTCAGGAGCAATATTGCGAATAAAACTTTTGATATCCTCAAACATATCGCGGTCGTCCACCGTGATACTATCAAAAGTTTCATTGAGCATGTCTCGTAACATGGAATTGGCACGTCCTACCTCACCAATGATTTTTTCACGCGGTTTGGCGGTCTGCAACTTTTCCATGCCTTTTTGCCAATTGCTCAAGAGTTCATTAAGGTCTTTATCGAGTTCGGCGATGTCTTTGCCTTCGGCGACTGTTCGGATGATAATGCCGAAATTTTCCGGCTTAATAGAAGAAAGCAGCTTAATTAGCCGCTTTCTTTCTGCATTGTCTGTTACTTTCTTAGAAACATTGACTGTATTGGAGAAAGGCACAAGTACGATGTGTCTGCCTGCCAGTGAAAGTTCACAGGAAAGGCGTGGGCCTTTGGTTGAGATAGGTTCTTTAACTACTTGCACCAGAATCTGCTGATTTACTTTCAGCACATCGCTGATTTTACCCAGCTTATCTAATGGTGGCTCCATTTTAAAACCTGTCAGCCTTGGATTGTCGTACTTGCTGTTTTGCACCATCTTGGTAAACTTCTGCATAGAGCGGAAGTTAGGACCTAAGTCTAAATAATGCAGAAATGCATCTTTTTCATATCCAATGTCAATGAACGCAGCATTCAGCCCGGGTACGATGCGCCGAACGATTCCTAAAAAAATGTCGCCTACAACAAAGTTTTCACTATTGTTTTCATAGTGAAATTCTACCAAACTTTTATCTCGTAAAAGCGCTATCCGACCGCCATTTTGAGTTGAGTTGATAACTAATTCGTTACTCATAGATGGCTCGGAAAAAAGTTACAGGCAATTATTTCTTCTTGTGTCTGTTTTTTCTGAGGCGTTTTTTGCGTTTGTGTGTAGCAATTTTGTGTCTTTTTCTTTTTCTTCCGCAAGGCATAGTATTACACAATTAAAGGTGAAACAATTATTTTAATTTTCGCAAGTAATCGTCGGCTGTAGCCTGAGCAGCAGGGTCTTTATCGGCTTTTTTTACTGCCTCAAACAATTTAATAGCTTCCTGCTTTCTGCCTGCTTCTGCCAGCGATACTGCCAAATAGAACTGCGCTTTAGTGTCTTGAGGGTTAAGCCCTAACAACTGTT